>Ga0207702_10005618_pt1 | contig 10942 bp, 12 predicted proteins | sample KBSCornC62_FD_184302 | JGI IMG/M metagenome (GOLD analysis project Ga0207702, IMG submission 184302) | Corn rhizosphere microbial communities from Kellogg Biological Station, Michigan, USA - KBS Corn C6-2 (SPAdes) (version 2) | ecosystem: Host-associated > Plants > Roots > Rhizosphere > Soil ...
CGAGAGCGACCGCCCCCCGAATCCCTTCCCGCAGTAAACCCTTCGCGCCCCTCAACTGACCAATCTCTCGGAAATGGAAACCGAATCCCTCATCATTCGGCGCGCGATCGGCGGCGATGAGGGGGCGCTCCGGGCCCTGTGGGCCCGGCACGCCCCTCACATCGACATGGTCGTACGTCGCCTGGTCGGGGGGGATACGGATCTGGCGGCCGACATCGCGCAGGAAGTCTGGATTCAGATCTTCCGGGCGCTGCCGAGCTACCGCGGAGAATCGCAGTTCGGCACGTGGGCGCACCGCATCGCGGTCAACCGCACCCTGAACGCGCTTCGACGGTCGCGGCGGCTCGCCAGCATCGAGACGGAAGTGAACGAGGACAGCGCCATCGTCGACCCGGATCCCGACCGCTCATTCGTCGCCGAGTCGATCGCCGAGGCGGCGGCCAAGCTGTCGCCGGGCGCGCGCGCGGTGTTCATGCTGCACGACGTGGAAGGCTACACGCACGAAGAGATCGCGGACGCGCTCGGCATCACGGCGGGCGGTTCGAAGTCGCAACTATTCAAAGCCAGAGCGAAGCTCCGCAAGCTGCTGGCGCATCTCGTCGATGTCACCGATGTACGAACGTCGAATAAGGAAGCCGAGCATGTCGCACCTGCCTACTGAGCGGCTCGCCGCGTTGCTCGACGAATCGCCCACCACGGCGGAGCTCGCGCATCTCGCGGGTTGCGCCGAGTGCGCGCGCGAGCGCGAGGCGTACCAGCGACTGGCCGAGATGGCCGCGGCCGCGCCGGCGCGCATTGGGGCTCCGCTCACGCGTTGGGAGAAGCTCGCGCCGGCGCTCGCCGGCGACGGCATCATCGAAACAGGCAACCAATCGGTTGCATATCTAAAATCGCACGGCCGTGCCGCTCACCCGTGGCGCCTCGCCGCGGCGGGAGTGCTCCTCGCCGCCGGCGGCGTGATCGGCGGACGGCTCTCGGCGGGCGCCGCGGCGTTCCCCACGGCGACGGTCGCCGTCCACGCGACGCGCGACTCCGCGGGTTCGGTTGGTGCGCCTGCCACGCTCGCGGCCGATTCCGCGCCGCGCTTCGCGTCGATCGAGGACGCGCGCGCGGCGCAGTTGAAGTCGCAGTTCGTCTATCAATCGGCCACGGCGTTCCTGGCGCAGCGCGACACCGCCGGCCGCCCCGCCGACAGTCCGGCGGCGATTCGCACGCGGCTCGCGGCGCTCGACCGGGCGCACGAGGTCATGGGCGAAGCGCTCAACGAGGCGCCCTACGACCCCGTGATCAACGGCTACTACCTGAATACCCTCGGCCAGCGCGAAGCCACGCTCCGGCAGTTGAACACCGTGCTGCCGGCCAGTATGAGAATTACGAGCTACTAATGAGTGTATTATGATCAATGCCCGACTGACGCGCGGCGCCGCGCTCGTGGCGATCACCATCGCGGTGCCGCTCGGCGCGCAGGTGCCGGCCCGCGTGCGCGACACGCTCTACGTCCGCACCGCCTCGCCGGACATGCGCGCGCGGCTCGACTCGATCAACGTGCTCTTTCGCGCGCTCGAGAACGAGACCCCGATGTCGCCGGAGTTCATGCGGATCCGGAAGCAGCTCGAGGAGGCGACGACCGCCCTGGCCGCGGATAATCTGGCGGCCGCCGCGGCGCATCACGGGCCCGTGCGCATGATGCTTCAGGCTCCCGAGGGCGGCCACGACATCACCATCGCGCGCGCGGCGGCGCAGCCGGTGCGCGTGCGCGGCTGGATCGGCGTCAACACGGGATTCGCGCCGTTCACCGACTCCGTGCGCGACGGGGACTATCTCGTCCGCTACTTCGAGCATCCGTCGATCATCTCCGTCGAGCCCAACTCGCCCGCCGAGCAGGCGGGCATCGCCCCGGGCGACGTGCTGCTCGCCTACGATGGACTCGACGTCGTCGGCCGCTGGGTAGACGTCAGCCGCATGCTCGAGCCGGAGCGAAAGCTCTCGGTCAAGGTCGCGCGCGACGGTGACCCCAAGACGTACACGCTCACCGTCGCTCACACGCCGGAGATGATTCGCGCGCGGCGGGCGCCCGAATTCCGCATCTTCAACCCGAGCGCGATGGAGACCATGGTCATGCCGCGCCCGTCCAGCGGTGCCGAAGCCGTCATGATTCCCGACATGCCGAGCATGTCCGGATTCAGCGGCATGTTCGCCGCGCGCGGGCTGTTCGGCGCGAACCTCACCTCGGTGAACGACGCGCTCGCGAAGGCGCTCGGCATCCCCACGGGCCTTCTCGTGAACGAGGTGCCCGAAGCCACGCCCGCGTACCGTGCCGGTCTTCGCGCCGGCGACGTGATCGTGAAGGCCGACGGCCAGCCGATCGCGTCGGTGAATCAGTTGATCAAGGTCGTGATGATGCACGCGAGCGACCAATCCGTGCCGGTCGACATCGTGCGCAATCACAAGGCGAAAAAGCTCACGCTGGACTGGTAGCCTTCTCGCGGGGCGCGAGCTTGCGCCCCTCCGGAACGAGCGACTTGTGCATCGAGAGCGCCGCGGTGGCTCCCTCCGCCGCGGCGCGAATCGCGAGCTGCGCGCCGGGAGTGATGTCGCCCGCCGCGAACACGTTCGCCACCGACGTGTGAAAGTGCTGATCGACCTCGATGTGCCCTTCGTCGTCGCGGTCGCACCCGAGTTGGGCGCCGAGATCGTCCGCGGGATACTGGCCGATCGTGAAGAACACCTTGTCGGTGTCGAGCTGCATCCCGTTCTCGAGCATCAGACAGTGGATCGCGCTACCGTCGTAGCAGACGCGCGTGATGCGATCCGTGAGCACGGGAATGTTCAGCGCATCCAGTTTGTCGCAGTACTCCTGCTCGTCGAGCTCTGGCGAACGTCCGTTCGTGCAGATGATGACGTCCGTGGTCCACGTCGTGAGGTTGAGCGCCATTCCCACCGCGCGCCGGCCGTTGCCGATCACCACGACTTTCTTGCCCCGCGATGCGTAGCCGTCGCAGTCCGGGCAGACGTGCGCGTTCGCGCCGTACACGTGCGCGAGACCAGGAATGTCCGGCCACACGTCGCGAATGCCGATCGCGAGCAGGAGACGGCGCGAGCGGAGGCGCACACCGCCTTGCAGCGAGAGCACGAAGTCGTCGCCGTCGCGCTTGTCCACGCGCAGCACGATCTTGTCGATGAGCGTCACCCCCAGCTCGCGAGACGTCGCGCGTCCGGCCGCCCGCAGCTCCGCCGGACGAATGCCCTCGAGTCCGAGGATGCCGTTGATGCGCCGCGTTTGCCAGTTGCGCGGATCGCCGCTGTCCACGAGTGCCACGGAATGGAGGTAGCGCGCCGACCAGATCGCGGCCGACAGCCCGGCCGGTCCGCCGCCAACTATCCCGATGTCGTACACCCGGTCGTCGCCACTCATGGCGGCGAGGACGGCAATTTTTCGGCCGGACTCAGCGCACGCGGCCCGGCGGCAGATCGTACAGCAATCGCAGCGTCGCGCGATCGAGCGGCGTGATCTCGTCCTCGAGCGCGATCGGATACATCAGCGTGTGCTGATTGGCCGAGTGGCCGAGCCCGAGCGCGTGGCCCGCTTCGTGGCGGACGATGCCGGCGAGCGCGGCGGGCGGAATCGCCCGACCAGCGCTGTCGTGCACCGCGATCACGATCTCCGCGCGCGCCAGCCATCCGTTCTGATCGACCGCGCGCCGCGTGCTCCCCACACGCAGACCGTCCATTGGCGGAAAGCGGTCGATCCAGACGATGCGCACGTCCGACGTCGCCGAGTCGAGCACGAAATCGAAGCGCGTCGGAATGCCGGCGCTCGTCCACTCAGAGAACGCGTCGCGCGCCATCTGCGCATAACGAAGATCCCAATCCGGAACCGTCGTCATCGACTGCACCCAGATTCGGAGACCGCGCTCGCGCAGATCGGGCCAGCGTACGAGCGTCTGGTCCATGTCGGCGAGCATGTCCGCCATGTACGTGTCGGTCGCGGCGGCGATGCGCGCGTGAATCTCGTCGAGATTTCGCGCCGGCGCTTCGGTGTTGTCGTGCGTGACCGTGAGCTCGGCGTCCGCGGACGGCGCGGCGCCCGAGTTGGTGCTCGGCTTGGGCACGTTCGGCCGGGCGGCGACGCTCGCGCTTTCTGCGGGCGATGGGGGCGCCACGGAGGGCGCGACTCGCGGAGCGCCGGCGACTTGGATGCCGACGAACACCGCCAGCGCGCCGACCACCAGCATCAGCCAGGTGTCGGCGCGGCGCATGGCAGTCTAGTTCAGCGGACCGGCGGGGAGCGAGTAGATGAGGCGCGCCGTCGCGCGATCGGCATCGGACAGCGAGCGTACCCGCACGCGCGGCGCCATGATGCTCAGTGTGTCCGTCGTATGGTCGAGCCCGATCAGATGGCCAATCTCGTGGAGCGCCATCGCCCGCATGGCATCTTCATCGAGCAGCTCGCCCTGATAGTGGTGCACCGCGAGGATGATGTTCCCATCGGTGATCAGCCAGTCGTCGTCGCGCGACCACCGCGTGCGTCCGCTGATCGGTTCGTCAAAGTGGTCGATCCACCGCACGTGCACTTCGGCGTGGGCGGAGTCGTCCACGAACGAGAAGCGCACCGGGAGATGCAGCGCGTCCCACTGCTCGAATGCCTCGCGCACCTGCGTCACGAACCCCGGCTCGAAATCCGGCACGCTCGAGCGGGGCTGAATCCAGACGGTGAGCGGAACGCCGTGGCGATCGGGCCAGCGTGCGACCGAGGAGTCGCGCTCGAGCAGAATGTCGCTGATGTAAGTGCCGGTTGCCTCGCGTCGCACTTTCTTGCGCAGGGCTGCGCGGTCCACGTCACCGGCGTCGGTCGATAGCGTTGTCGTAGCCCTGGGCATCACCGCGGCCAAGGCACGCGCCAACGATCCGGCGGCGCGCTCGAGCGGGCGGGCCGGCAATGGCTTGCTCGCGGCGATCGGTGTGCTGCGATGCGCGCCCAGGACGGAAATGCCCAGGCTGAGCGAGAGGAAAGAGAAGGCGGCTCGCTTCACGATGGACCAACGTGCCCGGCATCGGGCGGAGAAGGGCGGGGAGCGGGAGTGCGCGAACTACCGCACAGGGCGGGAACTGCGGGGGGGGTCCTACAGGAGGGGGACTACAAAAACGACTCGACGAGATCGAAGAAGCGCTGTGGCGCTTCCCAAAACGGCATGTGGCCCGAGGAGGGAACTACGGTACGGCGGGCGCTTTTGAGGATATACGTATTGTCGACTGAAACCGCTAGAGGTAAAGCGTCCGCCTCTCCGTGAATGACGAGTGTCGGCGCGGAAAAGGCACGGAGCCGGTCGGTCCAGTCGTAGCCTTGGCCGCGCAGCTTCGACAGCACCGCGGCGCCGGTCTCACTCCGCGCGTCGGGCGGCGTGAAGTGGGCCGCCATCTCCGGATCGGCGAACCAAGCGGTGTACACGGAGCGGCTGTAGCGGCTGTGCAGCTCCGGATCCGGATCGGCGAGCGCGGATTCCGGAATCGATTCCACCGCCTCGCGCTGAGCGCCATGGAGTCGCGCGAGCACGTTCTCGCGGAGCGGCGGCATCCAGTCGCTGGTCGGGCCCACCGCGTCCACGAGGACGAGGCGGCGCACCGCGGCCTCGTCGCGCGCGCAGCCGAGCATCGCGATTCCACCGCCCCACGAGTGGCCGAGGACATCCCACCGGCGAATGCCGAGCGCTCGGCGCATCGCGCCGACATCGGCTGCGTCATCATCGATGCTGGCCGCGAGCGGATCGGCGGGGGGCGACGACGCGCCCCGCCCGCGCAGATCGTAGAGGATGACCTGGCGACGTTCGGCAAGCGGCGACAGCGCCGGCCAGAGCATCGAGTGATCGTAGATCATGCCGCCGTTGATGCAGAGCAGCGGCGGCGCGCCCGACACGGGCGGCGACGAAAAGACCGCGAACTCGATTCCCCGCGCGCGAACGGTCTGACGCTCGAGGCGAGGCGTGCGGGAAAGCGATCGGCGGAATGCGACGAAGTCGGAGTACGACAATAGAGAGTGGAGAGTGGAGAGGTATGCGGTGGGGCTGGTGAACGGCCGCGGTGGCGACGCATTTTGAGCGGCGCACGCCGGTTGCCCACCACTCCCGATCACGAGCTGCATCACATGCGCCGCATACTAATTCTCACCGCGCTCCTCTCATCCGCGACCCTGTCCGCGCAACGACCCGTCGACGCCGCGATGATGGCGAAGATTCGCGACGAGGGGCTGCACCACTCGCACGCCTGGGAAATGGAAGACACGTTGGCGACGGTGATCGGTCCTCGATTGACCGCGTCGCCGGCGTTCTTCCGGGCCGCCAACTGGGCGCGCGACCATCTCGCCGCGTGGGGACTCCGCGACGCGCACCTCGAGCGCTGGCCATTCGGCCGCGGGTGGGAGCTGGACGGATTCACGCTCGACATGACCGCGCCGCGGTTCGCGCCGATGATCGGCTATCCCGACGCGTGGTCCGCGCCGACCAAGGGTGTGATCGAGGGGACGCCGATCCTGATCGCCGGCCTTTCCTATGATTCGGTCGCCAAGATGCGCGACCGGCTCAAAGGTGCGATCGTGATGACGCAGCCGATGATGACGCGTTTCATTCGCACGGACCGCGTCAACCCGACCGCGGCGAATGCGCCGGATACGTACACGCTCGCGCCGTTCCCGTGGGGAAGCCCGCAGCCGCCGCGCCGCGGTTCGGGCGAGGCGCAGCGCATCGCGCAGCTCCTGCACGACGCGGGCGTGGGGGCCGTGCTCAAGACCAGCGGCGGCGAGCACGGCACGATCTTCGTCCAGACGCGCGATCAGGGCGCGAACGCCGTGCCGTCGGTGGTCGTCTCGGGCGAGCAGTACAATAATATAATTAGACTTCTGAATGACCACGTGCCGGTCAAGGTCCGGGTCGGCGTGCAGGCGCGGTATCTCACGCGCGACACGAGCGGCTACAACGTGATCGCCGAGCTGCCGGGCACCGATCCGGCGCTCGCCGACCAGGTCGTGATGATCGGCGGACACCTGGACTCCTGGCACGCCGCGACCGGCGCCACCGACAATGCTGACGGCGCGGTCACCGTGCTCGAGGCGATGCGCATCCTCCAGGCGGTCGGCGCGCGCCCGCGCCGCACGATTCGCGTCGCGCTCTGGGGCGGCGAGGAAGAGGGACTCTACGGCTCGCGCGCCTGGGTCGCGCAGCATCTCGCCGGCGACGCGAACAAGGCCGCGCGCGACAAGTTCGACGTCTACTTCAACATCGATCCCGGCTACGGCCCGGTGTACGGCTTCTACACGGAAGGCAACGCCGCGGCCAAGGCGATCTTCGACCAGTGGCTCGAGCCGTTCAGGGATCTCGATGCGCGCAAGAACGTGAACGCGGGCATCGGCAGCACCGATCACCTGAGCTTCATTCAGGTTGGCGTGCCGGGCTTCAACCCGATTCAGGAATACGGCAACTACGACGTGCGCATCCACCACACGAACATGGACACCATGGAGCGCACGACCCCCGAACAGATCGAGCAGGCGGCCATCGTCTTCGCGGCGTTCGCGTACGACGCGGCGATGAGCGACGAAATGATCCCGAGGGAGCCGTAACGGCGAACGGCGCGAGGGGCTCCGGGCGCTGGTCGCCGTCGTTGTGCGTTGTCCGTCGTCCGTGCTTCCGCAACGGATGAACGCATAACGGTCAACGGAAGACGCAGCACGACAGCGACGGCGAACCGAACCCGCCTCTACTCCGCCAGCTCGAGCGTGTCGTACCCCTTCACCCGGTACACCGCCGCCGAGACGATCCAGCACACCACGAACACCCCGACGATCACGTAGCCGAGCTGTCCGAAGTTGCCGTTGAGCGACGCGATTGCGTCCCAGAAGCCGCCGCTGAGCTGCAGTCGATCCGCCAGCAGTCCCAGCGCCTCGATCCCGCCCACCAGCAGCGCGACGAGCACGGACACGAACGTGATCGTCATGTTGTAATAGAGTTTTCTCATCGGCGTCGTGAACGCCCAGCCGTACGCGCCGAGCATCAGGATGCTGTCCGTCGTGTCGACGAGCGCCATCCCCGCGGTGAAGAGCGCCGGCAATACGAGAATCGACCAGATCGGCATCCCCTTGGACGCCTCGGCGGCCGAAATGCCGAGCAGCCCGATCTCCGTCGCCGTGTCGAAGCCAAGGCCGAAGAGCAGTCCGAGCGGATACATGTGCCAGCTCCGCCGGATCATGCCGAACAGCGGGCGGAAGATGCGCGCCAGCAGTCCCCCGCCCGCGAGCAGCGTGTCGAGATCGGCGTCCACGAACGCCCCGCCGCGCCGCACGCGGTGGAAGGTGCGGTAGACGGCGCTCAGGATGAAAAGATTCATCACCGCGATCGCGAGCAGGAACACCGCGGAGACGACGGTGCCGATCATGCCGCCCACTGAGCGGTACGCGGCGAGCTGAGTGTGGAGCGCGATCGCCGTCGCCGCGATCGCGACGGTCGCGAGGACCACGACTGTGGAATGTCCGAGCGAGAAGAACAGCCCGATGCCGATCGGACGCTTGCCCTCCTGCATCAGCTTGCGCGTCACGTTGTCGATCGCGGCGATGTGATCCGCGTCGACGGCGTGGCGCAGCCCGAGGCCATACGCGAGCAGGGACGTGCCGAGCAGCAGGGGGTAATGGCGAAACGCCGCGAATGCCCAGACCCAGGCCCCGACGTTCGCGATCGCGAGCAGCACGTAGGTGGTCGCGATGCGACCGCGCACGCCCGCGGCATCGTCACTCAACAAACGGCGCAGCAGCCCGCGCATCGTCAGACTATGGTCGGCATCGGTCGGTGAAACGTACATCGGCCGCGGACGACGCGCGGATCTCTGGAACCAGGTTGTGCGGCGTCGGAATGCCGATCAGGCGTCCTCGAGAAACATCGGCGTCTCGACCGGCACGTCGATCCCGGCGGCGGTCGCCCATCGCTCGAGCAGCGCGGCGAGCCGGTCGCGCTCGGCATCGGCGAGGCGTGCCAATCCGTGCAGCAGCTTGATCTGCACCGTTTCGGGCGCCCTCGTCAACACTTCGCGTCCCACGTCGGTGATGACGATTTCGACGAACCGCCGATCGGAGGCGGACCGCGTTCGGCTCACGAGGCCCCGGTCGACGAGGCGCTGCACGACAACCGAGACGGAGCTCTGGTGCGTGGCGGTACGCTCCGCGAGGTCGGTCAGCGACACCGCTGGTCGTTGGGCGAGCTGCTCGAGCACGAAGAGCTGCGCCAGGCTTATTCCGGACCGTTGTTCGATCGCGCGCGTATTGAGGTTGAGGGCGCGAACGACGGAGCGGATCACGTTCAAGGAGCGGCCAGCGGGATTCGACCGCGGGCTGCGAGAGTGTTCAGCAGTCATACGTTTATCGGTTCACATCGGCATGCGAATCTGCATACCGGTATACGCCGGCGCCCCGTAAACGTTGAAATCCCATCCATCGCGTTCGCGAGGGATGGGATTTTCTTAGTGCGGTCGATATCGGGCGGCGCTGCGCACGCCGCCTCTTCAGCCCGGCCCCGATACCCCGCGATGGGTCAGATGCAGGAACTCGGCACGCGTGCGCGGGTCGTCGCGGAAGCTTCCGCGCAGTGCGCTCGTCAGCGTTTTTGAATTCTGCTTTTCTACACCGCGCATCATCATGCACAGGTGTACCGCCTCGATCACCACGCCGACGCCGTCGGGCTGGAGCACGTCCTCGATCGCCTGCGCGATCTCCTCCGTGAGCCGCTCCTGCACCTGGAGCCGTCGCGCGTAGACCTCGACGATCCGCGGCAGCTTGGAGAGGCCGACGATCCGGCCGTTCGGGATGTACGCCACGTGGCACTTGCCGAAGAACGGCAGCATGTGGTGCTCGCACAGGCTGTACACTTCGATGTCGCGCACCAGCACCATGCTCCGATGCGGCTCCTCGAACAGCGCGTCGCCGACTACGTCGGCCGCGGTGAGCTGATAGCCGCGCGTGAGCCAGGCCATCGCCGTGGCGACGCGATCCGGCGTGCGGCGCAGCCCCTCGCGATCGGGATCTTCGCCGAGCAGCGCGAGCTGCTTCGCGACGAGGTCCGCATACGCATCCTCGCGGCCCGACATCACGCCGAGCGGCGCGGTGGCGTCGTCGTCATCGAACGCGCTGTGCAGTCGTGCAAACGCCATGTCATCTCCCGGCGGACCCGCCGCCCATAGCCAGTCGCCCGCCTCGAGTGGCGGTGCGAATGCCCAGTCTACGGCGGTCTCGCGAATTTGTCAATCAATCGCTTCGGTTATTCGTCGCGGATGCGGTCGCAGCGAATCGCTGCGACCGCGGCCAGCAACAGTCGACAATTCACGCGCGGACGATTGCGGTGCGCGCGATTTGCACTTGCGCGGTGTCCACACTCGAAGTGGAGGACGCCATGCGTCACGCACACATCGCAATCGCCATCATGATTTCCTCATCGCTCGTCGTCGCCGGCTGCGGCTCGTCCGACGACGTCAACGGCGTGACCGTCAATCCGACGGTCAGCATGCTCGATCAATGCGACTCGGCATCGTTCAACGCGGGATTGGGCGCGGGCACCTGCACGCGCGCCGGCGGCATCACCCTGTCGCAATTCAACAGCGAGCTCGCCGCCAACCACAGCGTCGCCGAGTGGATGTTCAGCCCCACGGCGCTCACGATCCACGTCGGCCAATCGATTCAGGCGACGAACATGGGCGGCGAGGGCCACACGTTCACCCGCGTCGCGGAGTTCGGCGGCGGGATCGTCCCCGCGCTCAACAGCGGGTCGGGCAACCCGGTCGAGACGTCGGAGTGTGCGCAGCTCCCGTCGAGCGATCGTTCATCCGGGCGCCACGTTCACGACTGACGCCGCGACCACGGTGGGCGTCCAGCACTACCAATGCTGCATTCACCCGTGGATGCGCGCGACCG
>Ga0207702_10005620_pt1 | contig 10938 bp, 8 predicted proteins | sample KBSCornC62_FD_184302 | JGI IMG/M metagenome (GOLD analysis project Ga0207702, IMG submission 184302) | Corn rhizosphere microbial communities from Kellogg Biological Station, Michigan, USA - KBS Corn C6-2 (SPAdes) (version 2) | ecosystem: Host-associated > Plants > Roots > Rhizosphere > Soil ...
AGCCGGATGTCCTACTCTTTTGTACTCACGGGCGGCGGCTCCGGCGGGCACGTATTTCCGGCGGTTGCGGTTGCACGAGTGCTCCGCGAGCGCGGCCACCGGCTGTTATTTATCGGGACGCGTCAGGGAATGGAATCGCGGCTCATCCCGGAAGCGGGCTTCGATCTGGAATTCATTCGCATCGGCGCCCTTAATCGCGTCGGCCGGCGCAAACAATTGCAAACTGCGTCTCAGTTGCCTTTGAGCATTGCCTCCGCCTGGCGTTTGCTCAAGCGTTTCCGGCCGCTCGCAGTGTTTAGCACCGGCGGTTATGTTGCTGGCCCCGTTATGCTCGCCGCTGTGCTCGCGGGAATTCCGATCGTTGTTATGGAGGCGAACGCGACACCCGGATTTGCAAATCGCAAAATCGCACGCCGCGTTTATCGCGCGTTGGTGGCCTTCGAATCGGCGTGTGCCTGGTTCCCCGCAGGACGCAGTGAAGTCACGGGGCTTCCGGTCCGCGGCGAGTTTTTCGAAATGCAGCCGCGGCGCGGCGAAAAATTTACATTGTTCCTCACGGGCGGAAGCCAAGGCGCGCGCGCCCTCAACCGCGCTTCCCGCGAAAGCTGGCCGTTATTCCGCGCCAACCAATCGCCGGTTCGCATCCTGCATCAGGCCGGTGCGCGCGAGCACGAAGCGCTGGCGCGCGAATTTGCGAGCGCAGGCCTGGATGGCGAAGTTGTGCCCTTCATCGGTAACATGGCCGAAACATTCCAAACCGCCGATCTGGTGGTCAGCCGTTCCGGAGCCGGTACCGTCAGCGAAATCGCCGCTTCCGCTTCCGCCTCCATTCTTGTGCCGCTGCCCTTTGCCGCCGACGATCATCAGCGCCGCAATGCCGAGCAGTTAGTGGAAGCTGGCGCCGCCCGCATGGTGCTCGATAGCGAAATGACCGGCGAGCGTCTCTTTCGTGAGGTCGAAGACCTTCGCCGGAATCCCGCTACTTTGGCCGCTATGCGCGCGTGTGTCCGCCCGTTTGCCAGGCCGGGAGCCGCCGAGCGCGCTGCCGCTGTCCTCGAAGAGGCCGCCTCAAAGAACCGCGGTCGCCAGGGTGCGGAATAAAATGGCCGTTTACATTGACACTTCTCATGAAAGCGGAAACAATACTTCTAATAAATGTTTTTTAAGCCCCAACACGTCCACTTCGTGGGAATCGGGGGCATTGGGATGAGTGGCATTGCGGAGGTCCTGCTCACGTTGGGGTACCAGGTCTCGGGCTCCGATGTCAGACCGAGCGCTATTACGGAGCGGCTTGCCAAACTGGGCGCCAAAATCTACGTTGGCCATCAAGCTTCGAATATAGGCGGTGCTAAGGCGCTTGTCGTCACCTCCGCTCTCGATCCATCTAATCCGGAAGTTGCCGAAGCGCGCCATTTGCAAATCCCCGTCATCCCGCGCGGCGAACTGCTCGCCGAGCTCATGCGGCTGAAGTTCGGCATTGCCATCGCCGGCAGCCACGGTAAGACGACGACCACTTCGATGGTCGCCTCCATCTTTCATGCCGCCGATCTCGATCCCACCGTCGTCGTAGGCGGAAAAGTGGCGGCCATGCAAGGCTCCAATGCGCGTGTGGGCAAGAGCACGATTCTGGTGGTGGAATCCGACGAAAGCGATGGCTCGTTCCTGAAACTTGCCCCGATCGTCGCCGTCGTCACTAACATCGATCGCGAGCACCTCGACCATTACGCGTCTTTGGAAGGTGTGCAGAAAGCCTTCACGGAGTTCGTCAATCGTGTGCCATTCTATGGCGCGGCGATCCTCTGCATGGAAGACGAAAACATCCAGCAGATTTTCCCGAATGTCAACCGCCGCACCATCACTTACGGGCGTTCCGCTCAGGTGGATCTGCAAATCGAAAATATCTCACTGGGCGCCTCCGGAAGCGATTTCTCGGTACGCCGTAACGGCCGCCAGCTCACCGATTTTCATTTGAATGTTCCCGGCATTCATAACGTCCTGAACGCAACTGCCGCCATCGGCGTAGGCCTCGAAATGGATGTGGCAGTCGAGAAAATCCGGGAAGGACTCGCCGCCTTCACCGGTGTCGATCGCCGCTTTTCTGTCCGTGGAACAGCCCGCGGTGTCACGGTGGTGGACGATTACGGCCATCACCCGACCGAAATCCGCGCCACGCTTGCCGCCGCCAAGCTCGCGCCATACGCCCGAGTGCATGTACTCTTCCAGCCGCACCGTTTCTCGCGCACCAAGTTCCTGCTCGAAGAGTTCGGCACCGCGTTTCATCAAGCCGACGATCTCTTTCTCCTCGATATCTACAGCGCCTCCGAACCTTCGATTGAAGGCATCAATTCCCAAGCGCTGGTGGATAAAATCCGATCCTACGGTCATCGCGCCGCCCATTACACCCCCACAATAGAAGAAGGCATAGCGGCCATTACCGCTGCCGCCCAGCCGGGCGATCTCGTCATTACACTTGGCGCAGGTTCTGTTTCGCAAGCCGCCGACAAAATTCTAGAGAAGCTGAGGGAGGCCGCCTGATGCCGCGTCAATCCCAGCAGCCCGGCATTCTTGCCGATATCCGATGGGGCCGCTTCACCTTCTGGCTGATCGCCGGGATGCTGCTGATGGTCACCACTCTGTTCGCCTGGCATCGCACCGAAGAGTTTCTAATCAAAGACAGTCGCTTTCAAGTGGTGGAGGCTGACGACTTTGTCGGCCAAAGCCCCAATTTGACAGTGAAGGGAATACATTATGCGTCGGCTTCCCAGGTCCGTCACATCTTCGCGAAAGATTTTGGGCGGAGTCTGTATCTGGTCCCGATCGAGAAACGCCGCCAGGAGCTTTTGGAGATTGACTGGGTGGAGGATGCGACGGTTTCCAAGGTGTGGCCGGAAACGCTGAGAGTCCATATCCACGAACGCCAGCCGGTCGCCTTCGTGCGGTTGCCTCCGGGGCACGCGGGCGACGGGCTTTCGCGCTTTGCCCTAATCGACAGGGACGGTTTCATTCTGCGTCCCCGCGTAGCGGCGCAGTTTACGCTGCCGGTCATTTCCGGCATTAGCGAAAGCGAGCCGATTGAAGCGCGCCGTGCGCGCGTGCATCGCGCGTTGGGCATGCTAAAAGACGTTGGAGCTCTCGCCAGCCAGATTTCTGAAGTGGACGTGAGCGATCCTAATAATTTGATAATCGCCGAGCACGTCGCAAGCGGCGTGGTCAACTTGATCATTGGCGACGAGAACTATGCGCAGCGGCTGGAGAACTTTTTGGCTAGTTATCAGGAGATCCGGGAAAAACGGCCGGACGCCACAACTCTCGATCTGCGCGTGGATGGCGCCATTACAGCCGTAGGAGATAAGGACAAGCACTTTGGGCAGTAAAACAAAATTGGCCGTTGGCCTCGACCTCGCAAGCACTAGCACGCGCGTGGTGATTTGCTCGCTCGACGGGCAAGCGCTGCGCTTCTTGGGTTATGGCGAAGGTCCGGTGCAGGCCTGGAACAAAGGACGCCTCTCGGACCGCCAGGCGCTCGCCGAAAGCATTCGCTTTGCCTTACACGAAGCGGAGCTGCGCGCCGGCGCTTCGCCCGAATCCGCGCTGATCGGCATGGGCGGCTGCGTGGCCGGCGTGAATAGCCGCGGCATCTACGAATTTGGGCGCCGCCGGGAAATCGAAGCCGGTGACCTGCGTTATGCCGTCGAACTGGCTGCCCGCGTGCGCATGGAAGAAGACCGGCAGGTGCTCCAGATCTGCCCGCAGGATTTTATTCTGGATGGCCGCGCCGGCTACCGCAATCCGAAGGGCATTCTCGGCGCGCGTCTGGAAGCGAACGTCCACGTGGTCACTGCTTCTCTCCAGGAACATCAGGCGCTTACGTCCGCCGTACATCTCGCCCATATGGCCGTCGAAGAATCAGTGTTTGAAGCGATCGCCGCCGCCTACGCGACTATTCTTCCCGAAGATCGGGCTCGCGGGGTGGCGTTGATCGACATCGGCGCCCATTCAACCGAGCTTGCCATCTACGATGGCGACGCGCTATTGATGGCGTCAAGTATTCCCATCGGCGCTGAGCACTTCACGCGCGATATCTCGTGGTTACTCAAAATTAACTACGATTCCGCCGAAACACTGAAACGCGAATTCGGCTCCGCGCTGGGCTCGGCCGCGCCCGAAAATAGCATGGTCGAGCTGCCTTCCGGCGATGCGAGCAGCCATCGCGAAGCGAGCCGCCGCGAGTTGAACGAAATTCTCGAAGCGCGCGCCGAGCAGTTGTTCGAGCGTGTGCATGCCGAAGTCCGGCGCGGCGGTATGGAACAATCGCTGCTCGAAGGCGCGGTCCTCACCGGCGGTGGCGCGTTGCTCCCCGGCATGTGCGATGTGGCCGAGCGCGTCATGCACTGCCAGGCCCGCAAAGGCCTGGCGACTGGAATTGAAGACTGGCCGGCGGAAATTGATGATCCCGTATGGGCCACCGCCGCCGGTCTGGCAATGTATTCGGCCCGCCTCAAGCTGCGCCGCGATTGGAAACGCGGCGCCATGGCCGGCGCGACAAACTAGACAGAACCGCCCGCGTAAGCAAGCGGCTATCGAAGTAAAGGAACGATATATGGCAGACGATCTTAAATTCCTCATGGAAGAGGAAGCAAGCATGGGCACCCGCATCAAGGTAGTCGGTGTGGGCGGCGGCGGCTCGAACGCCGTAGGACGCATGCTCCAGGAAGGGCTCCATGGCATAGAGTTCTACATCCTGAACACCGATAAACAGGCGCTTGCAGCGTCCAAGGTGGCGAATAAGCTGAGCATCGGCAACAAACTCACCGGCGGCTTAGGCGCCGGAGCCGACCCGAGTGTAGGGCGTCAGGCCGCTCTCGAAGACACCGCGCAAATTATCGAAATACTCGAAGGCGCCGATATGGTCTTTGTCACAGCGGGACTCGGAGGCGGCACAGGGACAGGTGCCGCTCCCGTCGTGGCCTCGCTCGCAAAAGAACTCAACGCTCTCACGGTCGCTGTCGTCACCAAGCCGTTCTCATTCGAAGGACCACGCCGCATGCGCCAAGCCGAGCGTGGCTTGTCCGAACTAGCCGGCAGTTGCGATACCGTCATCAGCATTCCCAACGAAAAACTGCTCGGCCTCGTACCCAAGGGCACGAGCTTTATGGAAGCCTTTCGCCTTGCTGATGACGTGCTGCGCCAGGCCGTTCAGGGCATCGCCGATATCATCACCACGCCCGGCGTCATCAATCGCGACTTCTCCGATATCCGCACCATCATGCTCGGCATGGGCTACGCCATGATGGGCACGGCCATCGCTTCCGGCGACAACGCGCCAGTCGAAGCGGCGCAGAAGGCCATAAACAGTCCGTTGATGGAAGAAGGCGGCGTATTGGGCGCCCGCGGCGTGCTCATCAACATCACCGCTTCAAGCACGCTCGGCATCCACGATGTGAACGAAGCCTGCAACCTCATTCGCTCCGCCACCCAGAACGATGACGTGCAAATTAACTTCGGCGTTGTCATGGATGAGAACATGAGCAACAACGTCAAAGTCACGGTCATCGCTACCGGCTTCCAGCGCGACTCGCTGCCCGAATTCGAGCGCCGCAGCCCGCATTTCCCGTTCAATGCCATCAATACTCCCGAAATCGGCATAGAGAAACAACAGGAGCTCGCTGCGGTAGCTGCTAAAGAAACGGAAGGCGAAACCGCCGAAGAGGAGCAGGGCGCCAAAGACGAATACGAGGTCCCGGCAATTCTAAGGAAGCAGCGTAAGGCGAGCGCCAGCTAACCTGTCATTACTTTGTGGCGCGGCGGCTTGCTGCCGCGCCTAGGTATTAGAGTGACCGGTCTAGCGTTTACGTTGGCCCTTAGCGAGCTTTTTCACTTTGCGTTTATTGGCTCCGCGGGCGACACCGGCTGCGCGCTTTTGCTTGGGGGCCACTTTCTTGCGCGCGGCGCGCTTGAGTTTCTTACGTTCCAGCTTGTCTTCTACGTGCTTTGTATTCATTCGTCGAGTGTTATTCCTGCGTATTTAGCAACAATTTTCTTCAGCCCGTGTCCCGGGAAACTAATAGTCAGTTTCGCATCCTCGCCATCGCCCTCGCGGCGTAATACGGTTCCACGGCCATATTTGGGATGTTGAATGGTGGCTCCCGACCGGAATCCTGCCGGGCGCGCCGGGCCGTTGCGCCGAGTTGGCGGCGCAGAACGCCCGGCGGGCGGCGGCGGGGGTGGCGCGGTGGTAGAAGCGGACGCCTTCGACGGATCCGGTCTGCGCGTGAATCCCGAGGGCGGTGTCATGCCGCGTTCCGCAAAGAACTGAGCAATGTTCTCGACCGAATTATAAGTTCGCCCGGTATACAGATTGCGCTTAGCGGATTCGCGCACGTCGTGCTGCTCGGAAAAAAGATCTACCTCATCGTGGCTCAATTGTTGATAACGAGACAGCTTTTCGCGCAGACTGTTCGGAATCTCGTTCAGAAACCGGGAAGGCAGACAGACCTCCGGGAAACCGCCGCCAAACTTACGCCGGTAGCGCGCCCAAGTGAGATATAAACGCTTTTCCGCGCGCGTCATTCCCACATAGCAGAGCCGCCGCTCTTCTTCCATAGCGGCTTCTGAGGTCAGTGAACGGCTATGCGGAAATAAGCCCTCTTCCATGCCGGCGAGGAACACATTGGAAAATTCCAGGCCTTTCGCGTTGTGGATCGTCAACAAGGAAACGGCGGCCTGCTCGTCCACCGAATCCGCGTCCGATACCAGCGCGGCGTGATCCAGAAATTCGGCCGCAGTCTCGCCTCGCTCGGCGGCTTCGGCCGCGGCGTTGACCAATTCTTCCAAATTGCTCAGGCGCGATTCGGAATCCGGCGACTGGTCGTTCTTGAGCATGGCTTGGTAGCCGGTCTTTTCGAGGACCTCACGCAATGCTTCGTGGACCGGCTTTTGTGATGCTGTTTCCGTGAGGCTTTCGATCAAAGAATGGAAGGACCGAAGAGCCGATTCCGCACGTGCCGGGAACACTCTTTCCTTCAGCATTTTCGGAATTGCATTCCACAGGTTCACGCCGTGCTCGAGGGCGTATTGCTCCAATTGATCGATAGTACCTTTACCGATTCCGCGCGCCGGCGTGTTGATGATTCGCAGCATGCCGATAGAATCGTGCGGGCTCAGCAGGACTTTGAGATAGGCCAGCAAGTCCTTCACTTCGGCGCGCTGGTAGAAACTGAATCCGCCGACAACCAGGTATTTGCGGCCATACCGGCGCAGCGCTTCCTCAATCTGGCGCGATTGGAAGTTCGTGCGATACAACACGGCGACCCGCTCGGCAGGATTTCTTCCGAGCAGCTTCTCGATCGTATCGGCGATGAATAGCGCTTCGTTCTCGCCGTCCGGGGCCTCGTAAAAGCCGATCTTCGCGCCTTCTCCGGAATCGGTCCACAGCCACTTGCCCTTGCGCTCTTTGTTGTTGGCGACGACGGCGCTCGCCGCTTCCAGAATGTTTTTCGTCGAGCGGTAGTTTTGCTCGAGCCGGATCACGACGGCTTCCGGATAGTCTTTCTCGAAATCTAAAATATTGCGAATGTCCGCGCCGCGCCAGCCGTAGATCGACTGATCTTCATCGCCGACCACACAGACGTTATGGCGAATCTCGGTCAGCAGCCGCATCAATTCATACTGGCTGCGATTGGTGTCCTGATATTCATCGATCATGACGAATTCGAACTGCCGGTTGTACAGGGCGCGAATCGCATCGTCATGGTGCAGCAGCCGCACCGATTCGAGCAGCAGATCGTCGAAATCGAGGGCATTGGTCTGGCGCAGCCGTTCTTCGTAAAGCTCGTAAATCTTGGCGAGGCGCGTCAGTTTGGGATCGGTTGCGGCTTTATACCAATCCTGCGGCGTCTCTTTGTTGCTCTTGCCATGGCTGATACGGGAGAGCGCGGCCCGATACTGCATGAATTTGTCATCCAGGCCGAGCTGCTTGTAGATCGACTTGAGCAGCGCCAGTTGATCATCATCGTCATAAATCGTAAAGCGGCGCGTGAAGCCTTCCCGAATCTCGCCGAGCGACGCACCATCGCGCCGCAAAAGGCGAACGCAGAACGAGTGGAACGTAGCAACGACCGGGGTCCTTGCGGCGACGGCGTCGCTCAGTAGCCGGTTCACGCGCTCGCGCATCTCCTCGGCCGCTTTGTTAGTAAACGTCACGGCCAGAATCGCGGGCCCCGGGATGCGATGTGTTTCGATCAAATGCGTGATACGGTGCGTAATCACGCGCGTTTTGCCGCGAAGCGCGCCCGCCAGCAGCAGCAGCGGACCTTCCACGTGCGCTACCGCTTCGCGTTGTTGCGTATTTAGGCCTGCAAGAAAATCCATGGAGTACTTACGGAAGGAGAGGGCGCTTTCAGAATAACATCGCAAGTGCTGATCCAGTAGTCTAGAGACAAGCGCCGTCGCTTCCGAATGTTCCGCCGAAGTCTCATCGCATTTGCCGTTGGCGTGGCTGCATGGTTCCTGTTGGCCGCCCGGCCGCAACCCTCGAGCGATCCTGCGTTCGCTCAGATCGACTCCATTGTCCGCACGCTCTCGGGGATCACCGGGCTTTCCGAGGACCATCCCGTGCCATACGGGCGCATGACGAAGCGGCAGCTCCGCCAATTCCTCAACAAGCGAATCAAGAAGACCGTCAAGCCGGAAGAAATTCGGGCCGATGAGATTTCGCTCAAAATGTTCGGCCTGGTGCCACAGGATTTCGATCTGAAGAAATCCACCATCGACCTGCTGACCGAACAGGCGGCGGCGTTCTACGACTATGACGAGAAGAAGTTGTTCCTGCTCGAGGACTCGTCTCTGGCGGCTGAAACCACCACGCTGGCTCACGAGCTATCCCACGCTCTCGCCGATCAGCATTTCGATCTGGATCGCTTCATGGAGGATACGCCCGCCAATGACGACGAAAATCTTGCGCACACGGCCGTTGTCGAGGGACAGGCTTCCTGGCTGATGATTGCTTACGAGCTCAAGCAGAAGGGGCAAAAACCCGTTCCCACAACGGAGATGTTGAACTCGGTCGGCGATTCCAGCGAGGAATCGATGGAGGACTTTCCGGTTCTGAAGGCCACGCCTCTCTATATTCAGCAGTCTTTGCTGTTTCCTTATTCCGAGGGCACGCTGTTTTTTGACGCCGTCTACCACAAAATAGGCAAATCGTCCTTTGGCGCGGTCTTTACCGATCCGCCCGTCGATTCCGCGCAAGTGATCCATCCGGATCGCTATTTCCGGCATGAGAAGGCCTCTGTGCCGAATTTGCCAAAAGCTCGCCTCAAGAACGAGGGGAAAGAGCTCAGCGAGGGTTCGGTCGGTGAGTTCGATCATCGTATGCTTCTACGCCAGTATTCGAGTGCGGCGGAAGCGCTGCAACTCGCGCCGCATCTGCGCGGTGGACAATTCCGCATCGTTACCGGCGGTAAAACCCACAAACCCGTTCTGGAGTACGCGTCCGAATGGGATTCCGAAGAGCAGGCGGCGAATTTTTTCGCGGCGTATAAAAAGATCCTGCGAGGAAAATGGAAACACTGCGATATCGCGATCGACACTCGTTCAGGAATTGCCGGTACGGGAGACAATGGATATTTCGTAACACGGCTCAACGGGAATACGGTTTCGAGTATCGAAGGGTTAAGCGATCGCAACGATTGGAAGCCGCTCAAGCCTTCGGGCGCGGCCTTGACCGCCCTTCGCCGGATACGGAGATAAGCTAAACTGTTGTCTGGAGTTTCCTATATGGTCAAGACCTTTGCCCTGCTTTTGGGAGTGTCGCTTCTCGCTTCCGCGGGTCAGGCGCTGCGGAAGGCGCCGGAGCTTTCGTTCAATATCCCCGGCAAGGGTCCGCAACTACTGAGCCAGTATCACGGAAAAGTTGTCGCGCTCTCGTTCATTTTTACGACCTGCCCCCACTGCCAGGCGGAATCGAAGGTGCTGACCAAATTCCAGCAGGAGTATGGAGCGCGTGGGTTGAAGGTGCTGGCCCTCGCGGTTAATCCAAATGCCGATTTGTTGGTCGAAAACTTCCAAAAGGATTATCAAGTTGGTTTCCCGGTCGGTTGGATTCCGCAAGAACAGATGGTATCGTTCATGGGCTTTAGCTCGGCGCGTTTTGTGGTACCCCAGCTTGTTCTGATCGATCGCAAGGGCATGATTCACTATCAAACGCCTGCAATCGAGGATGAGAATTGGGACAAGCTGATGAAGGAAGACGCGATTCGCCAGCATATCGAGGAATTACTCGCGGCAGGCAGCAGCACTTCGACCAGCCTGCGCCAAGGCGGATCGCGCGTCGCGATGACGAAACACGCTGCCCAAAGCCACTAAGCATCTCAATGCGCCCGTAGCTCAGCCTGGATAGAGCGTTTGCCTCCGGAGCAAAAGGTCAGAGGTTCGAATCCTCTCGGGCGTACCAAATAAATCAAGTCCGGAACGGACACATAGGAGGTAACCGATTGTTCCTAAGACATAGGTTACACTTGGCACTGCACCGCTCTTCTGAGACAAAGTAGCCTTCCCGAGAAATGGGAATGATCCGCCCCGCATTTTGGGACAGGGTTGAAGTTGCGGTCGGGCGTCGGCTACCCAACCCCGAAAATGAGACAGCCTATAAGTCGAATCTGGGCGTCTCGGAAGTTGGGCCCACCCATCCATCGGCTTTCCAGCAAATTCGCTACCGTAGTACGTGCAGAATGAACCTGTGCGCGGTTGCGGTGAACAGTTTCTGCTACGTTGGACAAGCCCGGACGGAAGATATGGCGCCGCAGGGATGCGACCAGAGCGCCGTTTCGGGTGCCGGAATGAAGCGGGGCGGTGCAGATCGCCCCGCCGTTCTAAGCATTCTGGCCAGAAAGCGATAAATCCCAGGGGAGTGGGGACAGGGTCCCCACGTATTTTTGG
>Ga0207702_10005621_pt1 | contig 10937 bp, 6 predicted proteins | sample KBSCornC62_FD_184302 | JGI IMG/M metagenome (GOLD analysis project Ga0207702, IMG submission 184302) | Corn rhizosphere microbial communities from Kellogg Biological Station, Michigan, USA - KBS Corn C6-2 (SPAdes) (version 2) | ecosystem: Host-associated > Plants > Roots > Rhizosphere > Soil ...
GCCGAACAGCCTGCGCAAGCTGAAGCTGTATGACGACACGGTTCCGCTGTTCACCCGTTTCCAGATCGAAACCCAGATCGAGAGCGCATACGACCGCAACGTGCGGCTGCCCTCGGGCGGTTCGATCGTGATCGACCCGACCGAGGCGCTCACCTCCATCGACATCAACTCCTCGCGCGCCACCAAGGGCAGCGACATCGAGGACACCGCATTCCACACCAACTGCGAGGCCGCGGTCGAGATCGCGCGCCAGTTGCGCATCCGCGACTTGGGCGGCCTGGTGGTGATCGACTTCATCGACATGGAAAGCTCGCGCCATCAGCGCGAGGTCGAGGAAAAACTGCGCAATGCGCTGAAGCTGGATCGCGCGCGTGTGCAGCTTGGTCGCATCTCGCGTTTCGGGCTGATGGAACTGTCGCGCCAGCGGCTGCGTCCGAGCCTGGAAGAATCGACGCAAATCGTATGCCCGCGCTGCGACGGCCACGGCCGCATTCGCGGCATCGAATCGCTGTCGCTCTCGGCGCTGCGCCTGATCGAAGAACACGCGATGAAGGAAAACACCGGGCAGGTGCTGGTGCAGGCCCCCGCGCGCGTGGCCAACTTCCTGCTCAACGAAAAACGCTCCAGCGTGGTCGAGATCGAGCTGCGCCACAAGGTGCACGTGGTGATCGTCGCCGACGAAAACCTGGAAACGCCGCACCTCGAAATCACCCGTATCCGCGAAAGCGAGATGGGCGAGCACGCCAAGCCGAGTTACGAGCGCCTGACCGAAGTCGCGGCCACGCCGCAACCTCGCATGGGCGTCGTCGTGCATGGCGAGGAACCCGCGGTCAGCGGCATCCAGCGCGCCACGCCGATGCCGCAGCGCGAGGAAGTCGCGCCGGTGCCGACCGCAGCGCCCGCGCCGGTCGCGTCCGCTCCTGCCGCGGCGTCCGGCGGCTTGCTGGGTCGCCTGTTCGGCTGGTTCCGCAATCCGCCCGCGCACGAGGCGGCGCCGGCGCCGTCCGAACGGACGCAATCGAGGCGCGAGACGGAATCGCGCGACACGCCGCCCCGCGAACGGTCTTCCGAACGCCGGCCCGACGCTTCGCGCAGCGGCGGGCGCCGCAACGCCCATGATCGAGATGGCGATTCGCGGCGCGGACGCCAGCAAGGTTCGCAGGCATCCAAATCGTCGCAGTCCAAATCGGGCAAGTCGCGCGGCGATGATTCGCAGCGCGCGGCGCGCCCCGCACAGAAACCCGCGGCGTCCGCAGCGGCCAAGCCCGCCGCCGAGCCGCGCGCTCACGAAACCCAGTCCGCGCACGGCGAGGCGACCGGCGCGGCACCGCATCGTGACACGCCGCGGCCGGTAGCCGCGAAGCCGGTGTCCGCACCAGGCGCTGACGCGGAAACCGCCAAGCCGATCGAGAACGCCACCCATGGCGCCGAGGCGCCGGCCACGCCGGCCGCCACCGATGCCGCGGGCACCGGCAAGCGTCGCCGCGGTCGCCGTGGCGGGCGCCGTCGCAAACATGCGAACGCCGCCGCCCAGAATGACGCCGCGCCCGCCGCGCCGCACGACATCGATGACGAAGATGCCGATCGCAGCAATCGCACGCCGCCTTCGGCGCGGCCGACAACGCCGCACGGCGAACGGCCACGTGCGTCGGAAACTGCAGCGGTCGCCAGGAACCCGGCTCCCGCAGCGGCTCCGCCCGCATCGGTGGCGCACGAGCAGGCGCCAGCCACCGCGCCGCTGTTTGCCGGTCCCGAATCCAAACCCGCAACGCCCGCACCTGCGCCACAGCCGATCGCGGCGACTGCGCCCAGCGAAAACGTGCCGCGGCCAATTACGCCGCCGATGGAAGCCGCGGCGCCCGTGAAGCCCACATCGGTGACCCCGGCGCCAGTCGCATCACGTGCGCCGGAAGCACCACGCGCGCCTGCCGCGGCATCGGCCGTGCCCACTCCGCCGCCGGTCTCGCCCGCGCCGTCCGTAACTCCGGTCGCGCCCGCGGTCCCGAAACCGGAGCCGGTCACGCCCTCGCTGTTCGCGGCGCCGCCCGCGGCGCGGCCGATGGTGCAATCGTTGCCGCGCCATCCGGCGATTCCGACCCCGCGTCCCCTGTCCGGTGCAATCCGGCCGATCCTGGCGCCGAGCGTGCTGCCGCCCAAGGCACCGGCTTCCCCCGCGGCCCCGGCTCCGGAACCCGACAAATCGCAGGAATGACTGTGCGCAAGCTGCCGGTTCTGCAGCTTTTTGCGCCGGCCAGCGGTGCCTGATGAAGCCCGGAGCAGCTACCGCCTCCGGGCAGCCCGAACCAGAACCCGTTTACACCTCGCCCAGTTGCTCGCCCAGGAGACCGTGCGCCGTCAGCACATGGGCCAGCGCGATGGTGTGCTGCACGCTCAGTTTCTCGAACAGGCGCTGCTTGTAGGTCGACACGGTCTTGGCGCTCAAGTGCAGCCGGGCGGCGACTTCGTTGACGGCCAGCCCGCGCGCCAGCATCAACGCGACTTCCAGCTCGCGCGATGACAGCGATTCCAGTGGCGAGGCGTCGCCGTCCACCGCGGCCAGCGCCATCTCGCGCGCGACCGTGGCATCGAGGTAGCGATTGCCCTGCGCCACGGTGCGCACCGCGTTCACCAGTTCTTCGGCGGGACACCCCTTGGTGAGGTAACCCAGCGCGCCCGACTGCAACAGGCGGCGCGGGAATTGCGCGTCCTGCACCACCGTCAGGATCACGATGTGGGTCGGCAGACCCGAACGCTGCACGCGTTCGGTGAGCTCGATGCCGCTCATGCCGGGCATGTGGACGTCGATCAGCGCGACGTCGGGTTTCGTTGCGCGCACCAGCCGCAAGCCGTCTTCCGCGTTGCTGGCTTCGCCCACCACTTCGATGTCGGGCTGCCCGGAAAGGATCAGGCAAAATCCCGAACGCACCAACTCGTGATCATCCACCAACACCACGCGAATCATGCCGCTCTCCCCAGGAGTGTGCCGATGCGGGTCCGCCCAACCCTAGACCGCGAGCCCGTGGATTGCAAGGGCGCAGCCCGGAGCGTAATGGGCAGACGCACATAGAATGCCGGCATGTACACATGGACCCGCCGCGCGATCGCTGCGCTCGAAGCCGAGGCCGCGCGTTCGGCCGACACCCACCTGATCCGCCTCGACCTGCCTGCGTTTCCGGGCATCCCGCTGTACTTCAAGGACGAGTCGGTGCATCCCACCGGCAGCCTGAAGCACCGGCTGGGCCGCTCGCTGTTCCTGTACGCGATCTGCAACGGCTGGCTCGATGAGGATCGTCCGGTGATCGAGGCGTCCAGCGGCAGCACCGCGATTTCGGAAGCCTATTTCGCGCGACTCCTGAACCTGCCGTTCTTCGCGGTGATGCCGCGCAGGACGTCGAAACAGAAGATCACGCAAATCGAATTCTTCGGCGGCCAGTGTCATCTCATCGACGACACCGACGTGTACGGCGCGGCGCAACGGCTGGCTGCACGCTGCGGCGGTCACTACATGGATCAGTTCACCTATGCCGAGCGCGCCACCGACTGGCGCGGCAACAACAACATCGCCGAATCGATCTTCCGCCAGATGCAGCGCGAGGCCGACCCGGTGCCGCGCTGGATCGTCGTCAGCGCCGGCACCGGCGGCACTTCCGCGACGCTCGGCCGCTACATCCGTTACGGCAGCGCGCAGCGCGGCGAAACCCGGCTTGCGGTGGTCGACCCCGAGAACTCGGTGTTCGCGGACTACTACGCAACCGGCGACGCCGATCTGACGCTCGAACGCGGCTCGCGGATCGAAGGCATCGGCCGTCCGCGCGTCGAACCTTCGTTCCTGCCCGGCGTGATCGACCGGATGGTCCGCGTCGCGGACGTGGACAGCATGGCCGCGTTGCGGGTGCTGGAGAAACTGCTCGGCCGCCGCTGCGGCGGCTCGACCGGTACCAACTTCGTCGGTGCACTGCAGTTGATGTCGGAGATGAGGGCTGCCGGCGAAACCGGCCCGGTGGTCACGCTGATCTGTGACGGCGGTGAACGCTACGCCGGCACGTACTACAACGACGCGTGGCTCGCGGCGGAGGACATGGACATCGCGCCCGCACTCGCGCGGCTGCAGCGGATTGCCGATACTGGCGGCGCCTGAAAACATCCGGCAACCTTCGCGCATGAGCGCCCTCGCCCGCCTGCGCGACGATCCCTTGCTGCAAACGCTGCTGCACACCGGCAAGCGCGACGTGCCGGTGACGGTCGCATTGCGCAACACCGCGGCGATCGTGTTGCCGCTGCTGGTGGGGGCGCTGACCGACCACCTGTTCGCGGGTCTCGGCATTTCCGTCGGCGCACTCAACACGATGTTCGCCGACCAGCCGGGGCCTTACCGCTTGCGCCTGCGACGGATGCTGTTGACCGCGGCCGCAGCCGGTGCCGCCGCGTTCGCCGGCGCGGTGCTCGGCCAATGGCCGGTGGCGCTGCTGCTCGCCGCGGCGTTGTGGGGCTTCGGCGCCGCGCTGCTGGTCGCGGTGGACGCGCACCTGACGCGTGTGGGCCTGACCAGCATGATCCTGCTGCTGGTGCTGGGCGCGGAACCGCAAACGCCGCTGCAGGCGGCGCCGGAGGCGCTGCTGATCTTCGCGGGTGGCTTGCTGCAAACATTATTCGCGATCGCGGCGTGGCCGCTGCAACGCTACCGGCCGGAGCGCCTCGCACTGGCGCAGGGTTTCCGCGGCCTGGCGGATTTCGCGCGCACCGACGCCGCGGAAGACATCGCGGTGGCGCTGCCGCCTTCGCTCAACGATCTGCAAGCCCTGCTGTTCGGCGCCGGCCGCGCGCGCGGCCGCGCGGTCGAGGCCTTCCGCGTGCTCGCGGAGTTGTCGGAACGGATCCGGCTGGAGTTGTTCGCGCTGGCAAGCCAGCAAGCCGCATGCGAGCAACCGGAAATCCGCGCAACACTGGCGAGCGCACGCAGCGCCGCGGCGGAGGTCTTGACCACGATCGCGAGCGCGCTGGAACAGGCCACGCCACCCGCGTCCGCGGCGGCGCTCGACGCCTACGCGCAGGCGACCGCCCGCATCGAATCGGCGCCCGCCTCGGTCGACGCGGAAATCGCGAATGCGCGCACCGCCGCACTGGGTGGGCAATTGCGCGCGGCCGTCCGCAACACCGACACTGCCGGCAGCCGCGGCGAGATCCGCGCGCTGCGATCGGAACTCCGGCTGCCGCGCGCGTTGCAATCGAACAATCCGTTCCTCACCTTGCGCGCCAACCTGCGCGTTTCGTCGCCGGCTTTCCGGCACGCGATCCGCTGCAGCGCTTGCGTGGCGATCGCACTGGCGCTGGCGAACGCGTTGCCGTTGTCGCGCGGCTACTGGATGCCGATGACAGTCGCGATCGTGCTGAAGCCCGATTTCGGCGCCACCTGGCGCTACGGACTGCTGCGCGTGGCCGGCACGCTCGGCGGCCTGTTGCTCACCACGGCCGTGCTGCACTTCGGTGGCGTCGGCGATTTCTGGACATCTCTGGCATTGATGACCGTATTGTGTTTCGCGTTTCGCGAACTCGCGAGCGTGCACTACGGCATCGCGGTGGTTTGCCTGACCGGTACGGTGGTCATCCTGTTGTCGTTCTACGGCATTCCCGCGGCGGAATCGGTGCTCGCGCGCAGCATCGACACCGCGCTCGGCAGCGCACTGGCCCTGCTGGCTTACCTGCTGTGGCCGACATGGGAACGCGGCCGCGAACACGAAGTGGTGGCGCACATGCTGGATGCCTACCGCGCGTACCTGATCGCGACCCTGCGCGGCAGCACGCAGGCCCGCCACGACACCCGCATCGAGGCGCGTGCCGCACGCAGTGCCGCCCAGGCATCGCTGGACCGGCTGCGCAGCGAACCTGCCAGCCGCGCCAACGCGCCGCGCGCCGAAGCACTGGTCGCGCAGGCCAATCGCGTGGTCCGCGCGGCGATGATGCTGGAGGCCACGCGCAGCGATGGCGAGCCCTTGTGCAGCCCGCAGGCGGACGCCTTCGCGAGCACATGCGACGCGGCCTTGCGCGAAGCGGCGGCGGCGTTGCGCGAATCCCGCGCGCCGCAAGGCGAATTCCACTTGCGTTCCGGACAGCGCGCGCTGGTGGCGTCATTGACAGAAAACACCGACGACGCCTTCACGGTGACGCTGCGCGACGCCAGCGACCGCATCGTCGACGCCATCGACAGCCTGTTGCACGTATTGGAAGCACGCGGCAACTGAATTCCTCATCGCCGTTCCGGGGCCGGCCGTAGGCCGGAATCCGGAATCTGCTCTCAGCGCAAGACGAGAAGCAGATTCCGGGCTCATCGCCGATGAAGCCGGCGATGTCCCGGAATGACGAGTATGACTTATTTCATCGCGACGGCATCGGTGGCGGTGGGCAGGCCGACCTTCTTGCAGAACGCGGCGAAGCGCGGGTCGTCGCGGTAGCGCAGGATCAAGGGGTCGTTGAGCAGTGAGATGACGCCTGGATCGCGCGCGGTCCACGCGCGGTCCAGCCACTGGAACATGGCGTCGGGATCGCGGCGCAGCGCGTACGCCTCGGCGATCTGGTACGGGGCGCTCTGCGCGTATTCAGCGATCAACTTCTTCAGCGCGGCATCGGCGGCCTTGCGGTCGGGCCCGATCTGCAGGGCCAGCGCCATCGCGACGTCGTGCCACGGGCCCGGTGGCTCCTTCTGCGCGGCGACCAGCGCGGCCTCGGCATCACCACGCAGGATCGCGATGACCGCGAGCTGTTCGTGATTGACAGTTGCACCGGGCTGCAGCGCGATGGCCTTGTCGATCGCCTGCCGCGCCTCGTCCAGCCGGCCCAGCGCGGTGAGATAAACGCTCAACGAGCGCCACCGGTATGTACTACGCGGATCGCTGGCCAATGCCTGCCGGACGAGTTCCACGGCGCGTGCGTTCTGCCCCCGCGCGGCCAACAATTGTGCCAGCATGCCTTGCGGCGTTGCATCGTTGGGCACCAGTTGCAGCGCGCGCCGGGCTTCGGCCTCGGCACCCGCCCAGTCCATGTCTACATTCGACAGCAACTGTGCGTGTGCCAGATGGGCCAGCGCCAGATCGGGATCCAGCGTCAAGGCTTTTGCCGCCGCCGCACGTGCCTCTGCAATCATCGCCGCCGCATCCGCGGCCCCATACAGAACAGCGAGATCCGAGAAATTGACGGATAGCCGCGCGTACGCCGCTGCATAGTTTGGATCGAGTGCGATGGCCTGCTGGTAGGCGGCGATGGCCTGGCGGGTGGCCGCTTCGGTGTTGAGCGCGTAATAAGCGATGCCGTGCTGGTAGGCCGTGTAGGCCGCGAGGTTGCCACTGGGCGGCCGGTCGCTTTGCACCACCGCGCCGGGCGTGGCCAGCAGCTTGGCCTTCAACGCATCGGCGACCGATTGCGTGATGGCATCCTGCAACGCGAACAGGTCCTTGTACGGTTTGTCGTAGCGCTGCGACCACAGGATGCTGCCGTCGGCGGCGTTGACCAGCGTCGCGGTGATGCGCACTTCGTCTTCGGCGCGCTGCACGCTGCCTTCCAGGATGTGCGCGACGCCAAGTTGTTGCGCGATGGTCTTGATGCTGTCCTTGCTGTCGCGGAACTGAAACGCCGAATCGCGGTTGATGACTTTCAGCCCCGCGAACTGCGACAGCGCGGTGATCAGGTCCTGCGACAGGCCGTCGGAAAAGAACTGCTCGTCCGTCCGGCCGCTGTCGTTGACGAACGGCAACACCGCCACGGACTTTTCGGGAATGGATGTCTGCAATGCGGCCGGCGCCGTCGGCATCGATGGATCCGGCACAGCAGCCACGGCAGGTTTGGCGGCGTCACGCGGCGCGCGCGCGTAAGCCCACAACGCGCCGCCACCGATTGCGAGCAACAGCGCGATGATCAACAACTCGGCGCCGCCGACGCGCTGCACGCCGCGCTCGCCGTGATACCACGCCAGCACCAGCGCGACGAAGAAACCGACCGCCAGCGCCAGGATGACAACCTGCTCGAGGCGGTCCGGCCAGCCGAAGCGCTGCGCCACCACGTCCAGCCCCTGCACGAAGGCAAAGGCTGCGGCGACGTAGGCCAACGCCCACTGCACCAGCTTGCGTTGCTTCAACCCGAGCCAGAATGCGCTGCTCACCCCGATCCCCAACCGAGCGCCTCCGCGCATGATGCCGCAATTTGCACGCGATGGGGCATTTCGTCACGAAATGCCGCTGCCCGGGAACCGGCGCAGCCAAGTCGGCTTGCGTGCCTGACCTATACTTGCGGCATGTTGAAGATCGACGTCCACTCGCACATCCTGCCGCCGGACTGGCCCAACCTCGCCGAAAAATACGGCGACCCGCGCTTTCCGGTGATGGTGAACGCGGGCGGCCACCACCGCATCTACCGCGGCAACAAATTCTTCCGCGAGGTATGGCAGAACTCGTTCGACGCGGAATTCCGGATCGAGGAATGCAGGAAGCTCGGCCTGGACGTGCAGGTGATCTCCACGGTGCCGGTGCTGTTTTCCTACTGGGCCAAACCCAACCAGGCGCGCGAACTGCACCGGCACTTGAACACGCACACCGCGGAAATCTGCCGCGATCACCCGCAGCACTATGCAGGCATCGGCACGGTGCCGCTGCAATCGCCGCGCCTCGCCATCGAAGAGATGGAACATTGCGTCGAGCAACTCGGCCTGCAGGGCGTGCAGATCGGTTCGCACGTCAACAACTTGAACCTCGACGCGCAGGAACTGTTCCCCTTCTTCGAGGCCGCGGCCGATCTCGGCGCCGCGATCCTGATCCATCCATGGGACATGATGGGCAAGGAAACCATGCCCAAATACTGGCTGCCGTGGCTGGTCGGGATGCCGGCCGAGCAATCGCGCGCAGCCTGCTGCCTGATCTTCGGCGGCGTGCTGGAACGCCTGCCGTCCCTGCGCATCGCGTTCGCGCACGGCGGCGGCTCGTTCCCGTTCACCATCGGCCGCATCGAACATGGTTACCGGATGCGTCCCGATCTGGTCGCCACCGACAACGCGCGCGCGCCGCGCGAATATTTCAGGCGCCTGTTTTTCGATTCGTGCGTGCACGATCCCGAGGCGCTGCGCTATCTTCTCGACATTGTCGGCGACGACCGCGTGATGCTGGGCACGGACTACCCGTTTCCGTTGGGCGAACAGCAGCCCGGCAGCGGCATCGACGCGCTGAAGTTGCAACCGCGCCAGCGCGACCGCGTGTTCCACGGCGCGGCCCTGGAGTGGCTGGGACTGCCCAAACAACGATTCACAACCGGCTCGGAGGTTTCATGAATCGCAACACAGGTTCGCTGCTGGCGCTGTTCGGCGCGTGTGCGCTCGCGATCGCACCGGCCGCCTTCGCTGCCGATTATTCGCTGGCCAGTGGTGCGGTGAAATTCTCCGCGCCCGACGCCTGGCCGATGTTGATGGAAAAGCTGGACGGCCCGCGCCAGTTCGTCGCGCTGCAGGTGAAGAACCCCGGCGATACCAACGCGCTGGCGCGCATCACGGTCACCACCGAACAGGTCGACGGCGTGCAGGGTTTCCAGAAATTCCTCAACGACGGCACCGCGCGTGCGCGCAAGCTGCCGGGCTACATGGCGACCACCTCGCTGGGCGACTCGTCGAGCCTGCGCTACACCGCCACCGAGAATCGCGAGAAGAACGCGTACACCGAGGTCTACGCCTATCGCTCCAACCTTGCGATCCAGGTGCGCTGCATCCGGCCGGCCGCCGCGGCCGCCGCCTGGAGTTCGACGTTCGACGCCGGCTGCCAGTCGATCGTGGCCGCGGTGGAAAAATAGTTCCGCTACCACGTCAATACATGCCACATCAAAACGATTTTCGCGCCGACGTCGAATGGGCGCGCACGCAGGACGACGGCGACCCGCTGCGCGGCTTCCGCAATGAATTCCTGATTCCGCCACACGCCGGCGGCGAGCAAACCTATCTGGTCGGCAATTCGCTGGGCCTGCAACCGCGCGGCGTCCGGCAGGCGCTGCTCGACGAACTCGACGACTGGGCACGGCTGGGCGTGGAAGGCCACCTGCACGCGCGCCATCCATGGCTGCCGTATCACGCCGAGGTGCGCGACCGGCTCGCCGAGTTGGTCGGCGCCGAGCCCATCGAAGTGGTCGCGATGAATTCGCTGACGGTGAACCTGCACCTGCTGCTGGTGAGCTTTTATCGCCCGACGCCGGAACGCCACGCAATCCTGATCGAACGCAACGCATTTCCCTCCGATCGCGATCTCGTTGCATCGCAAATCCGCTTCCATGGCTACGACCCGGCCGAAGCCCTGATCGAGCTGGATGCCGACGAACCCGGCGGCACGCTGTCGATGGAAGCGATCGAGCGCGCCATTGCCGAACACGGCAAGCGGATCGCGCTGGTATTGCTGCCGGGCGTGCAATACCTCACCGGGCAGGCTTTCGATCTCGCCGCGATCACGAAACTCGCGCACGCGCAGGGCTGCAGGGTCGGTTTCGATTGCGCGCACGCGGCCGGCAACATCGACTTGCGCCTGCACGACAGCGATTGCGATTTCGCCGCGTGGTGTTCCTACAAGTACCTCAACTCCGGTCCCGGCGCGGTGGCCGGCGCGTTCGTGCACGCGCGCCACGCGCGCGAAACGCTGCCGCGCTTCGAGGGCTGGTGGGGCCGCAACGAGTCCACGCGCTTCGAGATGCAGCCCGAATTCGATTCCACCGCCGGCGCCGACGGCTGGCAGTTGTCCAACCCGCCGATCCTGGCGCTGGCGCCGTTGCGCGTTTCGCTGGACGTGTTCCATCGCGCTGACATGTTCCGCCTGCGCGAGAAGTCGCGGCGGCTCACCGGCTACCTGGAATGGCTGATCGAATCGCAACTGCACGACACGCTGGAAATCCTCACGCCCGTCGAACCTGCCCGCCGCGGCGCGCAG
>Ga0207702_10005622_pt1 | contig 10936 bp, 10 predicted proteins | sample KBSCornC62_FD_184302 | JGI IMG/M metagenome (GOLD analysis project Ga0207702, IMG submission 184302) | Corn rhizosphere microbial communities from Kellogg Biological Station, Michigan, USA - KBS Corn C6-2 (SPAdes) (version 2) | ecosystem: Host-associated > Plants > Roots > Rhizosphere > Soil ...
GCGCGGGTTCATTTCGATAACGACGCGCTCGCCGGTCGTTGGGTGAGTCGCGAACTGAATGTTCGCGCCGCCCGTGTTGAGACCGACGCGGTTGACGATCTTGCGGGCCTCGTCGCGCATTTCTTGATATTGGCGGTCGGTCAACGTTTGTTGGGGTGCAATCGTGATCGAGTCGCCGGTATGAACTCCGCACGGATCGAAGTTTTCAATCGAACAAATGATGACGAACGTGCCGTCTTTATCGCGCATGACTTCGAGCTCGAACTCTTTCCAGCCAAGAATCGATTCCTCAACGAGGACTTCGCTTGTTGGCGATTCGCGGAGCCCGCGAAGGATCATGTGCTCGTATTCTTCAGGTGTGTAAGCGACGCCGCCGCCCCCACCGCCAAGCGTGAAATTCGGTCTGAGGATGAGCGGGAAGCCGAATTTTCGAGCGACGTGTTGGCCTTGCTCGAAGTTACGGACCATTTCAGACTTTGGATATTTCGCGCCGACTTCATCGAGGATCGAGCGGAAGACTTCGCGGTCTTCGGCCGCGCGAATGACTTTTGGATCTGCTCCGAGAAGTTTAACGCCGAGGCGATCAAGAATTCCTGCGTCAGCGAGCGCCAGCGCAAGGTTCAAGGCCGTTTGCCCGCCGAGTGTTGGGATGATCGCGTCGGGTTTTTCAATTTCTAGAATCTTTTCAACGAACGGGACCGTGAGCGGCTCAATGTAAACCCGGGTCGCGAGATCTGGATCGGTCATGATCGTTGCGGGATTCGAGTTGATCAGAATCACTTCGAGGCCCTCGTTCATCAGGGCCTTACACGCTTGCGTGCCGGAGTAATCGAACTCACACGCTTGTCCAATGACGATAGGTCCACTACCGAGAATCAGAACTTTTCGAAGCGACTGAATTTTGGGCACAACTTCCTTTCGGTGCCGCCGGTCACGCCGACGACGTCGTCAGAACTTTACTTTTTTCTCGTTTGTGTAAACGTAGTCCAACTTCAAGTGGCGGTACTGTTCGTACTTGTAACGCATCTTCAAGAGACGAAGCATGAACGCTTCGCGATCTTGGAGAGTGTCGCCGTTCTTTTTAATCTTTTTGATTTCAGACAAGATGTACTTCGAGGCGTCGCCGGGATGGAAGGCGAACGCGCGCGAGAAGTGATACTGCTCACCTTCAGGAATCAAACGGCCGTCGAAGATTTCATCGCGGTTAAAGCCGATACGAATTGGCGAGTGATGGATCACGATCTTTTTGTCGAGGAAGAGATCGCGAATGTGGATGTCATCTCCGCGAATCTTCAAAAACTCAAAAAGCGAATGGCGGATCACCGCTAGGTTTTCAAACGCCGGGCGCTCCTCTGAAGTCATCTGGAAGTCTTCAAGCTGAAGCGCGTATTGAGCTGGTGTGAGCCCCACATCCGCCAAAGGACGACTGAAGAGATACCACTCCAAGAATTGCGTCATGCGCATCTCGAACGCTTCGTTCTCTTCATCCATGACACCGGCTTCGTCGAAAAATTCTTTTTTCGCCTTCGCAACATCGTCGCGGAAGCGGTCGCCAGTGAAAAACACAATCAATCGATCAATCATCTCTTCAAACATTGCTCAGACCATCTAGGAAGTAATCGAAGAGTCGTCGCGCATCGTGCGGACCTGGGTGACTCTCAGGGTGATATTGGACACTAAAACATTTCTTCGAGGCACATTCGATGCCCTCGACCGTATTATCATTTAAGTTCGTGTGCGAGACGCGCACGTCAGACGGCAACGAAGCCGCGTCGACGCAGTAACCGTGGTTTTGCGATGTCACGTAAATCTCGTTCAGCAAGAGATCTCTCACCGGGTGGTTTCCACCGCGGTGACCGAACGGGAGTTTATAAGTCTTTCCGCCCAAAGCGAGCGACAGAATCTGGTTACCCATGCAAATGCCGAACAACGGACGCCAACCGAGAAGCTCGCGAACGGTTTCGACGGCTTGTTTGACGTCGGCCGGGTTACCCGGGCCGTTTGAAAGCATCAGGCCCGACGGATTCCAATCGCGAATCGCGCGCGCGCTAGTGCGCGAAGGGAACACGGCAATCTCACTCGAGCCCGCTTGGAGTTCGCGAAGCGTATTTTCTTTCACACCGTAGTCGATGATCGCGACGCGCGGGCCGTTGGCCTTTGAGCCTTTGCGAACTTCGACTTCACGGCGCGTGACCGCGTAGACCCAATCGATATCGTGAGTTTTCTTTTCATCGATCAGGACGCGAGCCATTGCGCGCGCTTCATCCGCGCTGCCCGCAGGGACAAGCGCGCCCCAAGGCGTGCCGTTCGTGCGAAGTTTCAAAACGATTTGGCGCGTATCAAGATCGGTGAGAACCGGAATGCCGGCCGCGGCCAGCTGATCGTTCCATGAAGAGTCGCGCGCTGATCGCTGCATTTCGGTCGACACAAAACCTTCGATCCACATCTGCGAAGATTCCCACGCTGCCCGTTCGACGCCGTAGTTTCCCTGCATCGGCGCGGTCATCACCATGATCTGATGAAAGTACGAAGGATCCGTTGCGATCTCTTCGTAACCGGAGTGCGAGGTGTTGAAGACGACTTCTCCGGCCCGAGGTTTTCCACCGCGCCACACGCCTTCGTAGGCGTCTAACTTTTGCGCGCCGTCGGGCGCATTCGTTTCGAGAACCAAAAAGCCTTTGTTCATACGCCTGTGTCCTCAAAAGCTCGCGCCAGCAGTGCCGCGCGAATCAGTACTCCGTTAGTCACCTGTTGCAGAACCCGGTAGCGCGGATCGTTCATCACTTCGTGTGAGAACTCGACTCCGTGATTGATCGGTCCGGGATGCATGATGATCGCATCTTTTTTCAAAATTTGCAGGCGGGATGCCGTCAAACCAAACTCACGGTTGTAGGCCGAAACATCGGCGGCTTTCGCATGACGTTCGTGCTGAACCCGAAGTCCCATGTAAACATCGCACCATGCGGCCGCTTCATCCAAGTTCGAAAAGACGCGGACATTCTTGCGCGGTTCGGCCGGAAGCCACTCCTGCGGCCCGCAAATACCGACTGCCGCCCCCAATTTTCCCAAGACGTCGAAATTCGAGCGCGCGACCCGGCTGTGGCGAATGTCGCCGACAAGTAAAACGCGCGTATCGCGGACGCCGCAAATACGCTCGATCGTGTAAGCATCAAGCAACGCTTGGGTCGGATGAGCCAGAACGCCGGTTCCCGCGCTAAAAATCGGAATCTCCAAGGTCGGCAGAAGGCACGCTAAGTCGTCATCTTTGCCGTAGCGAACAACGAGACCGTCTGGGCGCATGGCGAGAACATTCAAAACCGTATCTGAAAGCGATTCGCCTTTCGAAAGAGACGACGTCGCCGCGGATTCAAGCGTGACCACGCTATAACCTAAGCGTTCGGCCGCGATTTGAAAGCTCATGCGCGTGCGGGTGCTCGGTTCGAAGAAAAGAAGTGCGAGAACACGTTTGCGCGAAGGGTCTCCGAACGAACCTGTTTCATTTTGGCGACGTTCAAGCTCGTCGGCTTTCGAGAAAAGTTCCAGAATGTCGTCTTGAGAAAAAGAGACCGTATCGAGAAGCGATCTACTGTGCATACCGTTTGAAGCGTCAGGTTGGCGCTGCGAGAAATCCCGCTGTGGCGTGGGCATTGGAGAGAATCGTATGGCCCCGCTGGCCCAGCTGTCTACTCAACTTTTTGGAAAAGTCGTTCCCAGCGCACGTGTGGCAGAGCTTCCCCTGCCCACATATTCATCCAATCGAGCGAGAGCCAAATCATTATGACGCGGCCCTCGAGATGACTCACCGGGATGGTCCCCCAATAGCGCGAGTCGTCACTCGAATCGCGGTTGTCGCCGAGGACAAAAATTTGGCCTGGCGGAACGACAACGGGTCCAAAAGAGTCAGCCTTTGATGACACGGAATTCATGATCAAGTGCTCTGGATTCGAAGACAGCGAACCGTAGCCTTCTTTCGAGGCGGAATAGAGCTCCGCGCTCGGCACGTCGGCAATGATTTTGGAGTCGAGGGGATGCACATCGGCCGGAGTTCCGTTGATGTGAACTCGCTTGTCTTTAATTTCGATTCGATCGCCCGGGAGACCAACAACCCGCTTCACGTAATTTACGTTTTCATTGCCGGGATAACGGAAGACGACAACGTCGCCGCGCGAAGGCAGCTTCGCCGAGATCCGTTCTCCGCCAGAAAAAGGAATTGGAAAGCCATAGGGCAACTTGTAGGCGAAAATGAAATCACCGACCTTGAGAGTCGGAAGCATCGAACCCGTCGGAATCTTGTAGGCGCTAATGACGAAGAACCTAAGGATCAGCGCCAAACAAACCGCCACGATCAAGCTCTCGGTGTACTCACGTACTAAACGAGGCCGCTTCATCGAACTCTCTTAAAAAGGCGATTCCAACGCATTGTTTGAGGATTGCACAACTGATTGGTCTGAGCCATCGCTTCTTCGCAGCTGAGCCAGATGATCGAGGCGCGACCTAACACGCGGTCGATAGGCAGCGTGCCCCACATGCGGCTGTCGGCTGAGTGATCGCGATTGTCACCCGACATGAAAAGATGGTCGGCGGGAACTTTTACGACGGCCGATTCAGAAATCGGCTCAGCTCGGTCGCGGAAGATGGGGTGCTTCACGTCGCCCAGCGATTCTTCGAAGACATCGTTTTGCTCGATCGCCTCGGCCCGGCTATCGGGAGTCCAGTCTTTCAACAGAGCTTCTTTTTCGTCTCGATTGAGTTCGGTAAGCGGAGCTTTTTGCCCGTTAATATAAAGACCGTCGACTTTGAGTTGAATTTCATCGCCAGGCAAACCAACGACGCGTTTAACGAGAAAGACCGAATCATCTTCGACGGAGCGGAAGACGATCACGTCTCCCCGATTCGGTTCACCAAAGCGAATCGAATAGTGATTTGCGAACGGAAGACGCAATCCGTAAGCGAACTTGTTTACAAAGATGTGATCGTGAATGAGCAAGCTTGGCAGCATCGATCCAGACGGAATTACGTAGGGCTCGAAGAGAGCCCAGCGAATGGCCAAGATGAAAACGATCGCGCCCGCAAGTGATGCGATGGCTTGAGACCACGTTCCGCGAAGGTCTTTACGCCGGCTCATCACCGTTACTGCACTTGGTGGAAGAAGCGCGACCAACGAATCGTCGTCGGATCGCAGAGGAATTTCACTTTCAGCGTCTCCTCGCACGAGAGCCAAACGAACATCGCGCGACCCAATACGTATTCTTCGGGCAAAAAGCCCCAGCGGCGCGAGTCGTGCGAATTATCGCGGTTGTCACCCATGACGAACAAGTTTCCAGGAGGAACCGTCCACGGCCCCTCGCTTCGGCCGAACGTATCGTCTTTGCGAAGAATGACGTCGTGCGGATGGCCGTCGAGCTTCTCGATGAAGTTCGTGTAATTCGCCTTCGTATCGGTTTGGAAATTCGGGTTCTGAATATCCTCGCGTTTAAAGTCGGCGTCACTTGCGGCCGCCCATTCAAGATCGGTTGGCGCCGGCTCCGATTCAACTAGCTTGTCGTTGATGTAGAGCTTGCCGTTTTCATACAGCACTTTATCGCCCGGTAGACCGACGATGCGCTTGATAAAGAAGATGTCTTTATCGACGGGGTACTTGAAGACGATGACTTCGCCCCGTTTAGGTTGGCCCCACTTCGTGATCCACTTTTCGGAGAACGGGAAACGCACTCCGTACACCGCTTTATTCACAAAGATATGATCGTGAATCAGCAGGCTCGGCAGCATGCTCGCACTCGGGATCACGTATGCTTCCATCAGGGCCCAGCGAATAACGAGCGCAATCCCGATCGCGATTGCGAACGAGCCCCATCCTTCAGTCCAAAACTGGCGTGAACGCATCAGTCCTCCACCTTCAAGATCGCCAAGAAGGCTTCTTGCGGAACTTCGACTTGCCCGATTTGCTTCATGCGCTTCTTACCCTCTTTTTGCTTCTCGAGGAGTTTACGCTTACGCGAGATATCGCCGCCGTAACATTTCGCGGTGACGTCTTTTCGGATCGCGCTCAAAGTTTCCCGTGCCACAATCTTACCGCCAATCGCCGCTTGGATGGCAACTTGATACTGCTGGCGCGGAATCAGCTCGCGCATTTTCTCGGTCAGCATCTTCCCGCGCGGGACGGCTTTCGAGCGGTGCACGATCAAGGAGAGAGCATCGACCGGGTCGCCGTTGATCAAAATGTCGAGTTTCACGAGGTCGGATTCTTCAAAGCTCATGAACTCGTACTCCATCGAGGCGTAACCCTTGGAGATCGACTTCAAGCGATCGTAGAAATCCATGACCATTTCGTTGAGCGGAAGCTTGTACTCGATGATGACTTTGCGGTCGTTGATGTAATCCATCTTCAGCTGCACGCCGCGCTTGTCTTCGCAAAGTTTCAAGATCGAACCGATGAATTCGGGCGGAGTGTGAACCGTGACTTTTACAAACGGCTCCGCCATCCATTCGATTTGCGTCGGATCAGGCAAGAACGCCGGGTTTTCGATTTCGAATTCTTTCCCGTCGGTACCTTTGACTTTATAAACCACCGTCGGAGCCGTCGTGATGAGGTTCAAACCGAATTCGCGCTCGAGACGTTCTTGAACGATCTCCATGTGGAGCAGACCCAAGAATCCGCAGCGGTATCCAAAACCGAGTGCCGCCGATTTTTCGACTTCGAACGTGAGAGACGAGTCGTTCAAGATCAGCTTATCCAGGGCGTCGCGAACTTGTTCGTAATCGGATGCGACGACCGGGAAAATCCCCGAGAAGACCATCGGAGTAATGCGCTTGAAACCAGGTAAAGGTTCGCTTGCGCCTTTTTTCGAGTGCGTAACGGTATCGCCGACTTTCACTTCGCGGATATCTTTGATGCCGCAGATAAAGAAGCCGACTTCTCCGGCACCGAGTTCTTGTTCTTCTTTCGGGAATGGCGTGTAGGTCCCCAATTTGAGGACTTCGTACTCTTGCGTGCCCTGCATGAACTTGATGCGGTCGCCTTTTTTGACTTGGCCGTCGACGAGACGGCAAAGAACGACGACCCCTTGGTAGGCGTCGAACCACGAGTCGAAGATCATCGCTCTCAGAGGAAGTGATCGGTCGGCGGTCGGCGGCGGCACTTTTCTTACGACCGCTTCGAGAATGTCTTTGATGCCGATCATTTCTTTTGCGCTGGCTAAGATCGCGTCGCTGCAATCGATTCCGATCGCGTCTTCGATCTGCTGCTTCGTGCCTTCGATATCGGCGCTTGGCAAATCGATTTTGTTTAAGACCGGGATCACTTCAAGATTGTTCTCAAGGGCCAAATAAACGTTCGCAAGCGTCTGCGCTTCGACACCTTGGGCGGCGTCGACAACGAGAACGGCTCCGTCACATGCGGCCAACGAGCGCGAGACTTCGTACGAGAAGTCGACGTGCCCCGGAGTATCGATCAAATTCATTTGGTACGTATTGCCGTCATCCGCCTTGTACATGAGGCGAACGGTTTGCGCTTTGATCGTAATTCCGCGCTCTCTTTCGAGTTCCATGTTGTCGAGCAGCTGCGCTTTTGCGTCGCGCTCAGCGACGGCACCGGTGATGCGCATGAGACTATCGGCCAACGTCGATTTTCCGTGGTCGATGTGCGCGATAATCGAGAAGTTTCGAATGAACTTTGGATCCATCATGATCGTTGAGGCTTTCTGTCAGGGGTCGAGATTGGAAGCGCACCCGAAAAATCGTCGGTGAGCTCGAGTTGACCTGGGAGGAGGTCTTTGTGCTTGGCTAAAACGAGATCAATTCCCTCGCGAATATATTCCGCAACTGGAACCTTAGAGCGGCGATTAAGCTCTTTCAGGAGCTGATTCTGGCTCTCGGTAATATAGATCGTCGTCGCTAGCTTTTTCGCCATTGTCTCAGTTGGATAGCTGGAGTTGCCATATGTTGCAATATGCTTGATACTGATAGCAATGAAAACGGCCAACTATTTTGAAGTCCGGCGGTTTACTTCGGTTCTGCCTTCGATTTTTGCGCCTCTTCGCTCGGCGCGCGGCATGTCCTTGTTAGAAGTCACCGTCGTTGCCGGCATCATGGGCGTTCTGGCCTTGGCGATGCTGACCATGCAGCAAAACCAACTCAAGTCGAACAACTTCCTCGAGTTCCAGATTAAGCGAAGCAGTCTTGAGAGCGCGCTCGTTGGCCAAGTTCTAAGCGACTCTAACAACTGTAAGTGCATGTTTGCGGGCGCGGCAGCTTTCCCATCCTACCCGACGGCCCCTGGAATCACGATTGGTGGAGCTAGCCCGACGCAACTTGGCCGGTATCAATTTGCAGTTCCTGGCGTCTGCGGCTCAGCGACAATGCCTGACCCTCTGATCACGACAACCAGTACGGACACGATGAAAATGACTTCGGCTCAGATGACAAACGTCATCTATGTCGGACCAAATTCATACTCTGGAAAATTGACAGTGACCCTTCAGGCCCTCAAGCAAGTCGCAGGACCCTCAACGATCCAGATCAAAATTCCAGTAGCGATCGCGGCGACGACGGGTGGTGGCTCCGCGACCTTCAATAGCTGCTCGATGTCGGTCGCCGGGGTTTCGGGGTGCCGCTTCTGTGCGAATACTTGCGGCAGCGGATACAACACCGACGGTGGCATCATCGCCGCTCACTGGAAAGACTGGGACTATGTTCTGACTTATCCAGCGAATTGTTCTGGCGGCCAGTATTGGGATATTTCGAACCGCATCCACATGTGTTGCGCGAATTGATCTTAGCTAGGCAGATTTTGCCGATGACTCTAGCCCCGTTCTCCGCTCTGGAAGCGGCTCTCGACTCGAAACTCAAAGTGTTTACCTCGAAAATCTTAAGACGAGGTGACATCTATGAGTTTGCGTCTGATCGCAGGTCTTCTGCTGGGCTTTTCGTCGTCGGCGTTTGCATCGCATATCTACCAACTTCGACCCGGCGTTATGCGCGCGTTCGCGGTTGAAGACGACGTCGTGGATTCCATTCCGCAACTCGGAATCGTGATCACGCGTTCTCCGCTGACGAGTTCTCACGGATTAGATGATCTCGGCGAAGTATCGCGCGTTCAATTAGTGAAACCTTTTGCGGCCACCGGCGTTCCGTCAAGAATGTGGGGCCTCAAGGCGATTCATCTCGTTGACGCTTGGAAAGTTTCAAAAGGTGCCGGAGTTATCGTCGCCGTTTCCGATACGGGCGTCGATTCCGCTCACAAAGAGCTGAAAACGCAGATGTGGACGAACGCGGGCGAAGTCGGTACCGACGCCAAGGGAAGATCGAAGTCTTCCAATGGCGTCGACGACGATGGCAACGGCTACGTCGATGATGTCTACGGTTGGGATTTCGTGAAGAATAAAGGCGGCGGAAAAGATCACCACTATCACGGCACTCATGTCGCCGGTACGATTGCAGCCACGGTCGGAAAGTCGATGGCCGGAATCGCTCCTTCAGCAAAAATCATGGACGTTTCGTTTCTCGATTCGAACGGTTCAGGCGATGACGTCGGCGGGGCAAAGACAATCGTTTACGCTGTCGATCAAGGCGCGAAGGTCATCAACTGCTCTTGGGGCAGCAGCGGTGAAGAGCCGGATCCAGTTCTCGAAAAGGCGATTCAGTACGCTCAAGATCACGGAGTTCTCGTGATCGCGGCCGCGGGTAACGACGGCGAGAATAACGATAAGCACACGTTCACTCCGAGCGGACTTGCGAACTCCAACATCATCTCCGTCGGCGCGACTTCGAACGCGAGCGGATGGCGGGCTTCGTTCTCAAACTACGGTCAGAAAACCGTCGATTTGGCAGCACCGGGTGAAAACATCTTCTCGCTTCAACCGGGCGGAGGACATCAGGAATTGAGCGGCACTTCGATGGCAACTCCGCACGTGGCTGGCGTTGCGGCCCTTGTTTGGAGTGCACATCCGCACTACTCAGCTGCGCAAGTGAAGAGCGCTTTGATGAACGGGAAAGTAGTTAGCGCTTGGAAAAATAAAAGCGTCAGTTCGGCGATTTTAGAGGCGGATATGGCTGTCGCGCGCTAAGCGCGCAACGTTTAACGTGCACGTTCATGTTTGGGAACGTTAAGATTGGAAAGTAAAAAGCCCCGGGGTTTGCCGGGGCTTTTTTTTATTTTCTTGCGAGGGTTTTTACGACGTCTTTGAGTTGTTCGACTTTGTCGGTTTTTTCCCACGTGAATGAGGCCTCGTTGCGGCCGAAGTGGCCGTACGAGGCGGTCGCGCGGTAGCGAGGTTTCAACAAGTCGAATTGCTCGATGATGGACGCGGGCTTCAAATTCCAGATTTGCTTCACGGCTTTTTCAAGAACTTCATGCGAGTGTTCGCTCGTTCCAAAGTCATTAACCATGATGCTGACAGGTTCCGCGACGCCGATTGCGTACGACGTTTGAATTAAGCACTTCTCAGCCAAGCCAGCCGCGACGATATTCTTCGCGATATGGCGAGCGGCATACGCCGCCGAACGGTCGACCTTCGATGGGTCTTTACCCGAGAATGCGCCGCCGCCGTGAGCACCGTGACCGCCGTAAGTATCGACGATGATTTTACGACCCGTTAGACCACAATCCCCTTGCGGGCCGCCGACAACGAAGCGGCCGGTTGGGTTGATGTAGAACTTCGTTTTGCCATCAAGCCACTCCGCCGGAATTGTTTTGCGGATGATCGAATCCATGACGAATTCTTTGATCTGTTCATTCGTCACGTCTTCGCCGTGCTGTGTGGAAATCACGACCGCATCGACTCGTTTTACTTTTCCGTCAACGTACTCGACGGTCACCTGCGATTTCGAATCTGGGCGAAGCCAGTTCACCTGGTTCGTCTTGCGAGCTTGCGCCAAGTTGTACATGAGCTTGTGCGAAAGGCTGATCGAGAGAGGCATGAACTCAGGCGTCTCGTTG
>Ga0207702_10005624_pt1 | contig 10933 bp, 9 predicted proteins | sample KBSCornC62_FD_184302 | JGI IMG/M metagenome (GOLD analysis project Ga0207702, IMG submission 184302) | Corn rhizosphere microbial communities from Kellogg Biological Station, Michigan, USA - KBS Corn C6-2 (SPAdes) (version 2) | ecosystem: Host-associated > Plants > Roots > Rhizosphere > Soil ...
GCCGACGACCCGCGCGATCCCACGATGCACAATCCTGCGGTGCGCGCGCGCGATCGCGCCATCACCAGGCGAATGAACCAGGATCAGCTTTCCTATGTGCGCCAGCGCGACGCCGGCAGCCTGCACGCCGATCGCAGCGCGCAGAGTGAGGGCGACGAGGCCTATGCCGACGCCCGCGCCCAATATGCGCGCGAGCTGGCGGTCTGGCGCCGCGCGGTCGCGGCCTGCAATGCGGGTCACTGGGAATATTGCGAGAATTAGAAATTTTGGGGACGCTATACCCAATAGGGCCGGATGCCTTTTAACCTTGGCGCGCTCTATCCGATTCGAACTTGAAGGCCTCTTGGCTCAATCAAGTATAATATCCACGGCGGATAGCTACCGAACCCTCGTTCGCGGACCTCCACCCGAAATGGCTCGAACGGCTGATGCCGCCTCGGTCGCGACGTGGTAATCCGGGCGGCAGCGCAACGGCGGAAATTGGGGTGATGCCATGCTTGCTCGGGACGAGGCTCTCAATCAGATTCACGAGGCTTATGCGGCGCGTGTCCGGGGGGACAAGGAGGCGCTGAGCCGATATTGGGCCGACGGCGCGACGTTCCGGATCGCCGGGGCGCCGTCGCTGGTGCGCGACGTGCCGCTCAGCGGCGCAACGCCGATGGAGGCGATCGCGAAGCTGATCGACCAGTTCACCTTCAGCAACCTGACGCTCCTTGATGCGGTGGTGGACGGCAACAAGGTCGCCGCGCACTGGCAGGTGACGATCACCCCCGCCGGCGGCAAGGGCGAGACCACCCAGTTGTTCGACCTGATCGAGCTCGACGACGACGGCAAGATCAAGTCGCTCACCCAGTTCGCCGACACCGCGCTGATCCGCCACATGGCCGGGTGATCCCGGATCGGGCAAGCCAGTTATTCGACGAAACCGCCCCCCCGATCCGTTAGCCTTCCGCGTTCGCACTGAGCCCCTCGTCAGACCGCGCGTCATGCCGAAACGGATATTGTTTATCTTCAGAAGCATTTGCGGGACTGCTCCGGGGCGCTAAGGCTCTTCGGGCGAGCCAGGGCCGGGGGATGAATGGCGACGATCAACGGCACCGCGGGCAACGACAACCTGCAGGGCACGCCCGGCGATGACCTGATCTATGGCGCCGGCGGAATCGATACGATCGACGCCGGGGCGGGCGATGACGTCGTGAACATCATTCGCGGAGGCTCCTACGCGCATTGGGACTATAACAATCTGATCGATGGCGGCGCGGGCTATGACGTGCTCGACCTTAGCGGTTGGACGAAACAACTCTTCGTCAGCATCGGCTATTACGCCATCGTCCAGGTCGACGAATATGATCCGGTGGCGTCGCCGGACCTTCCCGGCTTCACGATCGCACAAGCGCGCAACTTCGAAGAAATCAGACTCGGCCCCCTCGGCGCGGACCTGTCGATATTCCCCGAGGCCGTCTGGGAAACCAATCCGCGGGGATGGAAGATCGTCGGCGGCATTGGCAACGACTACATTACGGACGGCGGCGGCAGCGATACGATCGATACCGGTGGCGGTGCCGACATCGTCCGATATTTCGGGGGCAATGACATTGTCACCCTGGGCGATGGCGACGACACCTATGTCGTCACGCAGCCGGCGGACAAATCCCAACATGTCAGCGTCGATGGTGGCACAGGCCATAACGAATTGCAGTTCAGCAGCATCGCCAGCGCCGAAGGCATCTCGTTCGATCTGGCGATGCACACGGCGCGGGCCGGCCTGGCGAGCTTCACCATCACCGGGTTTGAATCGGTGACCGCCTCGAGCCCCCTGGTCACAAACTATCAGGGACCACCGCCTGTCGCGGACTGGCATGGAACGTTCGCCGGCGACGACCAGGCGAACTCCATCTCGATCAGCGGCAGCGGGGACGGTGTTTTTCTGGGACGTGGGGGTAACGACTTCATTTCCGCAGATCTGTCAGGCGGCGCGACGCTCTTCGGCGGAGCCGGCAATGACTTTGTGATCGGCGACGACGGCAACGACTGGATCATGGGTGATGGTGATTATGCCGCCGATCCGGTCCCATCTTCGACCACCGAAGGCGGCTCGGACGTATTGGATGGAAACGCGGGCAACGATCACATCTGGGGTAACAGCCAGACGGTCGCTCAGGGTTCGATCGACGGTGGCGACCGGATCCTTGGTGGCAGGGGAGCCGATTATGTCAACGGCAACGGGGGCAACGACACGATAACCGGCGATGGTGGCCCGGATCGGCTTTACGGCGGCGCGGGCGATGACCTTATCTGGGGCGAGAGCAATGGCGATACCTCGTCGGCCGAGGGCGGAAATGACCATATCAACGGCAACAAGGGCAATGATACGCTGCACGGCGCCGGCGGAGACGACGAACTCCTGGGCGGACAGGGAGACGACGTGCTGGACCCTGGTCACGGGATCGATACGCTGACCGGGAATCTCGGCCGGGACCTGTTCCTGTTGAATGGCTGCGATTTCGCGACCTCCGGCCCAAGAGCCAATCAGACCGACCTGATCACGGACTTCACGCATGGCGAAGACAGGATGGCGACGGCCGATCCTGTCGTGGCCGTGCTGCACCCTGGTCAGGCCGCGGACTTCGCCGCGGCCCTGGCGATCGCGCAAGCGGTGATTCCTGCCAAGGATCCTGCGCATGACCCACAGGGCCAGGAGGCGGCCGCGATCCAGGTCGGCAGCGACACATATCTATTCTTCGCCAATTACGGGCATGGCGTGGAACAGGCGGTGCGCCTGGCGAACATCAATGCCAGCATCATCGGGGTGACCGACTTCACCTCCTAGAGCGATTTCGAGCCAGATGGACTCACCTGGCGACTCGGAAATCGCGGTAAAACAATAAGCTAGAGCCCACGCTCCGATGCAGAGGCGTCCGAATGAGCGATATTATGGTCAGGCCTTATTTCGGTGGAACCGGGCCCTGCCGCAGGGTCACCCCCGCCAGCCGCGCCGTCGCTGCAAGCGTGGTCTGCGCCGCGTTCAGGCCGAGCAGGAAATCCTTGTCGCCATAGGTGGCGTAGAGGTCGGTCGGCTGGTGCCACTGGGGGTCCCAGCCGCTTCCGATCTGGGCCCCGCGTTCGTTCTCGCGCAGGCTGACCGCCGGCGCCAGGTCCATGAACGGGGTCGAATCCGTGTTCGTCATGTGGCGCCCGACCGTCGCAGGATAATCGCTTGCGTAGCGCTCGTTCGCGGCCTGCAGCGCCCAGGCCAGTTCCCGCGATTGCGCGGCCATTTTCGAGTTGGACTGGAATTCGATGTTCACGTCCGCTTCGGGGCGTTGCACCGGGCTCACCGTCCCGTCGGCGCGCGGCATGCCGTGGTCGAACATCATCATGTCGTGCTGCATGACGCCCAGCCATTTCGGCTCGGGATAAAGGCCCGACCCGACCGGATATTCCTTGCCCTGCAGCGCCGCGCGCTGCTCGACATAGGCCTTGGCCCCGTCCAGCCCGGTCTCCTCGTTATTCCACAGGATGAAGCGGATCGATCGGTCGGTCTGCACGTCGGGGCTGCTGAACACGCGCGCCAGCTCCATCACCAGTGCCGTCCCCGATCCGTCGTCATTGGCCGCTTCGCCGAAGCCGATCCCGTCCATATGGCCGCTGACGATGTACATCTCGTCGGGGTGGGCGGTGCCGATCTTGGTGCAATAGACCTCCTGCCGTTCGCCGGGGACCGCGGGCGGCAGGTCGAGCGCCCTGATCCGCGCGTCGGGCTGGGCATTGGGGTCGCTGTTCACGCCGGTCTTGCGCGTGAAGCCGCGCGAACGGCCCCCGCCGACCGACAGGCCGGGCTCGTCCGAACCGGCGGCGACCGCCGCTTTCGCCGGTGCGACCGTGTGCACGGGCTCATCCCCGAAAGCATAGGTCAGGCGTTCGATGTTGGTGCAGCCATAGCTTTTAAGCTGGGCTTCGATCCAGTCGATCGCCGCACGGTTGCGCGCAGTGCCCTGGCGGCGGTCGCCGAACTGGGTGAGGCCTTTGATCGTCGCCTTGTATCGCTCCAGATCGAGCCTTTTCACCAGCACGCGGACGGGATCGACCGGCGCCACCGCAGGCTGCGCCAGCACCGGCGCGGCCAAAGCGAGGGCCGCAACCCCGCGGATCGCCCGGAAGACGCGCCTCGCCTTCGGACGCGCCGGCATGTCGTTCATCTTGTCCCCTTCCCCGTCGTCACGATCCCGCAAAGGGATCGGCGGATCCTGGATCAACCCTAGCGGAGCACCGGCCGGGGGCCATACGTGAAATGGACCTGTCGGGGGCCAGGCGCAGCGTTTCGCGCGCCTCGCGGTTCGACGGCATTGGCCCGGCCAAGTGCGCTGACATACCGCCCCAAGAAATTCGGGGTGGCCTGTTGGGGCTGCACCGGCCAGTCTGAACGCATGGCGACCCTGATCAACGATCCGCTTCTTCCTTTACCTGGAAAATCAATGGACCTGTCGCGCTTGAATAACGCCGAACGCCGCGTCCTTGGTCTGCTCGCGGAAGGCCATACGGCGAAGAGCATCGCCCATGTGATCGGTTCGACCGAAGCGGCCGTCAATGAGCGCCTGCGCGAAGCCCGGCGGAAGACGGGAGTGGGGAGCAGCCGGGAGCTGGCACGGCGGCTCAAGGCACAGGAAAATCGTGACGAACTAATCGGGGTGGGCAGTCGCCACCGCGTCACAGCAGACATCTCCCCAGGCGTCGCCGATCCGCGGCGGCCCAAGACGGGAGTCTATGCGATGATTGGACTGTTTGTGATTGCCGCAGCCGGGGCGGCCGCACTGATGAGCGAGCAACCGGCGGCCAAGACGCCGACCGATCCGCTGATCGGTGCGCTGCTGCGCGAGCCGGACACTCACACAAACCCAGCCGCCGACCTTTACACGAAGGTTCGTAGCGAACAGCGTAGCCCGTGGGCCGTTCGAACCGAACAGCAGATCGAGACACGGCTGATGGCTCTGCCTTTTGTCGGCAAGGGCGGCAATGTCTTGCGTGTTACCTGCGGCAATACGATCTGCGAAATCGCCGGCACTTTGCCTGAAAGCGTGGGTGGATTCGGCCCTCCGAAAAACGGTCTACCGCCGCCACCTCCGCCGCCGCCAGCGCTGACGCCCCCACCGTTTTACCTTGAGAAGCTGGGCTTGAGGACAGCCGATTTCCAGAAGCTCGGCCTGACGGTGATCTCCGAATCCCTTCAAAGGCAAGGGCAGAGCAAGCCATTCCTGTTTCTGCTCTATTATTCGCGGATCGACGGGGCCCGAAAATGAGGCCGTTGCCAGCCTCAGGCCAATTGATACGAAGATCCGATGGAGATATTTTCCGGGTGGTTTCGGAGGGGCAGGTCCATGCATGCTCTCGATCAGTCGGGCTTCGGGACGCAGCAGCAACTATCGGCGAAATCGCTTCGGCTGCTCCTGTCCGTGCTGGTTCATCTTGGCATCTTCTGCCTCTGGCTGAACCTGGCCGACGCTCCCCTTCGCCATTCCGTCGACAAGCCGGCCGTCGCCCATCTGATCGATGTTCCGGACGAGGCGCCGCCTCCCCCGCTCATTCCACCAGCCCGCTCGAAACCACGCCCGCATTCGGGAGGATCGTTGTCGCACATCGCCAGGGCACCGCGCATCGATCCAAAGGCAAGGCCGGTGCCCGAAGTGCCCACGCCCTCCATCGTCGATGTCCCCGCCCCGATCGTACCATTGCCGGTCGCACCGGTCCTGGGTAGCGCCGATGGCGCCAGCCAGGGGGCGGTCGATGGGAACGGGATGGGCGTCGGCCAGGGCAATGGCGCAGGCTCGGGGACCGGCTCCGGAAGCGGCGACAGGATCTATCTCGTCAGGGACGCCGAGTGGGTCTACCGCCCGACGCCGGAGGTGCTCAGAAACTATTATCCGGCTCGCGCACGGCGGCAGAACGTCGACGGCACCGTCTTCCTCGTCTGCACCCTGACCGCGTCTGGCACAGTCCAGCGCTGCCGCGCGGTACGGGAAACCCCGGCTACGGAAGGCTTCGCCCAAGCAGCCCTCTCGGCGTCGCGACTGTTCCGATTTCGCCCGCCGAGCGTCAACGGCCGTTTGGTGAAAGGCGCGCAAGTGCTGATCCCGGTCACCTTCTCGCGTTAGGCTCTCCCGCTCTGCACCGATGCAATCGGAGCGTGGAAGGCTCCAGAGCGATTTCGAGCCAGATGACTCATCTGGCGACTCGGAAATCGCGGTAAAACAACAGGCGAGAGCCCGCGCACCGATGCAATCGGAGCACGAAGGCTCTCGTCTGCGTCGGCAGGATCGAAACCGCACGAAATGACGCAACGGCACGTCAGGAAATCTGCTCTGGAAGCAAGCAGCAATCTCCATCAAAACGCGCCACGCCCTGCGCTTCGTTTGCCCGGACACCGGCGCGCAGGGACCCGGCATCGACATGCGCGGGTTTGGACAAACGGGGAAACGTCATTGATCGGAGATTCCGATGACGCTCCCCACTATTTCCTTCCTGGATAACCCGCGCGCCGGCGTCGAGATCGACAAAGCGCTTGCGTCCTGCGGCTTCCTGCAGCTCACCCATATCGGCATCGATGCCGGCCTGCTCGACGCCGTTTTCCGCGCCAGCCAAGCCTTCTTCGACGGTCCGGCGGAAATCCGGCGCCGCTCCGCCTACGGCTCGGCGTCGGAGAATTTCGGGTATCAGGGCGTGATGGAGGAGAATCTGGATCCGCAGGCGCCCGCGGATCTCAAGCAGAGCTTCACCATGCGCAATATCGTCGCCCGGCCGCCCGCGGAGGATCGCTGGCCGTCCGCCGCTTTCCGCGACCTGATGCAGCGTTTCTACGGCCAGGCCCTGGCGGCCGCGCACCGTATCCAGCAGGAGATTGCCGCGACGCTGGGCCTCGAGCGGGACCATTTCACGCGGGCCCATAGCGGCGAGAATGTCACGCTGCGGCTGCTCCATTACCCCAGCAGCGACATTCCGGACCCCGAACCGTCGCAGATGGGCGCCGGCGCCCACACCGACTACGGCTTCCTCACTTTGCTGTTCCAGCGCGATGTGGGCGGATTGCAAGTGAAGGACAAGCATGGCGCCTGGATCGACGTTCCGCCCCGCGCGGATGCGGTGGTCGTCAATAGTGGGGACTTGCTCGAATGCTGGACCAACGGCCGATACAAATCGACCCTGCATCGCGTGGTCCCCAAAGTGGGCGATCGGCCCCGTTTGTCGATCGCGGTCTTCATCGATCCGGATAGCGCCACGATTGTCGAGGCGGTGCCCAGCTGCGTTTCGGACGACAGGCCGGCCCGCTTCGCGCCGACCACCGCCGGCGAGCATCTGCAATCCAGGATTGCCGCCTCGCACAAGGGGCGTTTCGCATTATGACCCCTGCCCTTCCGCCGCGCGGCAGGCTGGATCCGCGTCTTCTGCTGTCGGGATCCGCGGCTTTGTCCATCTCGACCTTGTTCAGCTCGATGAAGCCGGTCGTGATCAGTGGATTGGTCGAGCAGGCAGGTTATTCGACGGCGCTGGCCGGCCTTGCCGCCGCGATGCCGTTCATCGGCGGGGTCGCCGCATCCCTGCTGCTGCCGCGCCTGGGCGATCGCTCGACCGACCGGATGCTGCGTCTGCTCGGCGCCGCCTTGCCGCTGGCGGAGCTTGGCAACGCGGCCTGGTTCGATCAGGCGCCGCTCTTGCTGGCGGGACAGTTCTGCGCCGGGCTGTGCGGTGGCATGATCCTGGGGCTCATCTCCCGCCTGATCGCCCAATCCGCCCGTTCGGACGAGACCTTCGGCCTGGCGGACATGGTCGGCGCGTTGCTGATGTCGCTGATGCTGGCCGCCGTGGGAAGCGCCGTGGCAATGGCGGGACTGCGCGGCGGATTTCTCGTCGCCGCTTTGTTTTGCATCCTCTTCGCGGTGCCCCTGTTCGCAGCGTCACACGATGCCGCGCCGGCCTCCGGTGAGGAGACGCCCGCTTCCGTCACGGTCGATCCGGCCGCGCGTCGGACGTGGCGGGCGGCGGCGATCGTCGCGACCGGTGTGGTCTTCGTCACCTTCAGCGGCCTTGGCTTTGCCTTCATGGTCACGGTGGCACGGCAACTGGGCCTTGGTTATCAGGCGGCCAGTTCCGCGATCGGAACCATATTGCTCGTCTCGGCCAGCGGCTGCTTCGTCGGCGGACGGTGTGCCGCCAGGGTCGGGCCCAAAATACCGCTTCTGTGCGCCTTCGCCCTCTGCGCGATCGGATGGCATGTCGCGCTGCATGCACGGGCTCCGGCCGTCTTCCTTGGCGCGCTCCTCCCCGCCATCTTCGCGCTGCAATTCTGCTTTCCGGTCCTGCTCTCGCTTGCGGGATCGGTCGACGAGACCGGACGCGTCGCCGCGATCGGCGCGCCGCTGATCGTGAGCGGCTTTGCCTGGGCGGCCATCTTGGCGGGATTGATCGTGAAGCATTGGGGGATCGGCGCCTTGTCCGCCGGAACGAGCGCGGGAATGGTCTTGAGCGCCGCACTGCTCTTTATCGGGACGCGTCGTGCGGGGGTGCAATATCCAACTGAAGATGTGGATCGGCGACCAGCCGGAGCTGCGGCATTGTTGCCCTCGGCTGTTGAACATTGAAGCGTCGGGCAGACGGCTGTTCCGATCATGCCTTAATGGCGGCTATTGGTGGTTAGCTGCCGTCCGCTCCTGAGAGACTTATATTCCGAAGCGGACGTCCGTCGCTACTGGGCACGGCTGACCGTGAGCGCGAGCATCTTCTGATTATAAGACTTCGCATAGGCTTCAGCCTCGTGTCGCATGGCATAGCAAACTTCGGTAGTCGTATCGGTTGTGCCTTCGAGCATCCTGAATGTTGTGCCCGGCGGAAACCGGTATGGGCTCTCGGCACCGGGTACCACAGGTGCATAGCCGCCCAACTCAAGCAGTCGCTTATCGCCTGCGTTAAAGGCTTTTGCTGCATCTTCTCGCGGGTCATGACCTTCCAGCACCGAGATGGCGGGGCAGCCTTCCGCCTGCGGGCTACGATGACATGCGGCGAGGAATGTTATCGCTGTGATAAGTGCGAGTGAGTATGTCCGCATTTCTGGTTGATGACAGTTCCGGTCGTCGGCTGCAATTGGGTCGCAAACCGCCATTGACGCCGATCTGACGCTGAACGGCAACTACTGGTGGGTTGCGGCGGGCTTCTACCCGTTCACTTTTGTGGCGCTCAGGCCGTTCACGAACGCGCATATCACCTGATGCGTTCTGGGCTCTACGGGTGCAGAGGGGCTGCCTCTGGGCAGTTTGTCGGGCATGTTCGCCCCCAACTTTTGCAGACGGCGTTCCAACGTTGGCTTGCAGAATTGCTGGACGCCGGGGAGCTGGAGACAATCAAGAACCGAGGCTCGCCACAGAGCTCCAGTGGAATTTGCCAGCAATTCTCTTCTCTTCAGATTAGCCCATCTTGCCCTGTAGGCCTCTTGATACAGGAGGAGGTCGAAAAGGCCGTCGTAAGCTGACCAACGGCCTGAACCATAGGCCTCCGCACGTGGCGGATTTCCAAGAAGCTTCTTCGCATCCCGGCCGCAGGACAATACTTCTGCGTCGGGGTGAAATCCGTCGTCGCTCACAGACAGCAAATAGCCTTGATCGTGGAGAGCGAGCAACGCGGCAGACTGCGCCAGCCGACCTTGCACCGAGGCTCCAGTAGTCGCGGCTTGAACCGCTATAAGAATGACCACCGCGCCCACTAGAGCCGCCATGCAGGTTATGCGGGACGCCGACATATCCTCATACTAGGGCCATTTGCGAGCGTCCGCTATTGGGTCGTTAGCCGCCATTGTCCCCGATCTGGTGCCTATTGCCCGGCAAGGGCAGCTTCCAGACTAGGGGGTTCAGGGTAATAGGTGATGTGGCCCCACTGAGGGACGACGAGACATGAACACGTTCCTGGCGATACTGGTAGCGGCTCAGCTTTCCAGTTCTGACTGCGCTGCAGCGCTTACCTTACGGGGTGTCGGCACGACAGTTTCTCGACAAGTTGCGCCATATGTTGCCTGCCTGAACGCAAGGGTCGGAAGGCCGGAGCAGCTACGCTTGGCCTGTGCCGAGGCGCGTTTGGCGGCAACCAATTATCACGGAACAAGCAGCATCAGGAAAAAGGTGGATCGGGCGGTTCGCTGGCTCGACCAGATGATTGAAGAGCGCGCGCTTTGCGAAACTCGCTTGGGAGTTGCCGCATCTCGGTGAGTGCGTCAGCCTACGGGAGGCGAGCTGAATATTAAACGACCGGTTTTGGGTCGGAAGCCGCCGTTGCATCCGATCCGGTTGGGAATGGCAGTTTGGTCGGCGGCGGACGTTAGTCCCCGACATGACTGCACCTCTGCATGTGCCAGGTGGTGTGGACAAAATCCGGGATTGGCGTCGACCGTGGCGAACGGCGTCTGTAGTACAAACATCGAGAGGGCTGAGTGACAGTATGGCCGTTGAGTGGGATCATGTTAGAACGCTGAGCAATACTATTGGCAGATACGAAATTTTAACCGACCCGCTATGGCTATTTGACCTCCCATTACTTTGTGAGCGATGGCTTTCTTTCATTCAAGAAGTGTCGGCATAGGAGGTCGTGGCAGAGCTTTTTCTGCCGCTTAAATAGCGCCCCGTGGCGGAATGTCTTTTCGTAATCGCGAAAGATCATTCCGCTGCGCCAGCTGCAGATCTTCCGCTGAAGATGGGCTGCGCTCGTTGCTTTGCCGCCAGGACCAGAACATGCATAAGGGCAAATCATGAGCACTTCTTTTAGCCGCCGCCTTTTCCTCGGTACCGGTGCTGCCGCCATTGCCGCGCCTCCCCTGTGGTTTCCGGCCCGCGCCAACAAGCCCGGCGATCTCACCACGACACGCGCGCCCTTTGTCGAAGTGGAAATCGACAGCGGTCGG
>Ga0207702_10005626_pt1 | contig 10932 bp, 6 predicted proteins | sample KBSCornC62_FD_184302 | JGI IMG/M metagenome (GOLD analysis project Ga0207702, IMG submission 184302) | Corn rhizosphere microbial communities from Kellogg Biological Station, Michigan, USA - KBS Corn C6-2 (SPAdes) (version 2) | ecosystem: Host-associated > Plants > Roots > Rhizosphere > Soil ...
ATCTACCGGACGTGTATTCGTATCTGGGTCAGGCGCAAATGGCAAGCGGCGACATGAAGGCGGCGCGCGATGCCTTCGAGAAGGAACTCGCCATTAATCCCAATGATTTTGAGTCCAACGTTCGCCTTGCCGTCCTCTTGAAGCAGGATGGCAACTATGAACGCGCCCACCAGTTGCTCGATCGTGCCTTGCTGGTTCGTCCCAAGGATCCCGGCGCGCTCTATCAGGTCGGGGCAACGTACCTGGCGGCCGGAGACCTGAATCCGGCCCTTCTCTCTTTGGAGGCCTTGGTCAAGCACTACCCGGCATTTCTTGAGCCGCACGTTTCCCTGGCGCAGGTCTACTACCGCTTGAGGCGAAAAGAAGACGGCGACCGGGAGCGCGAGATCGTGCAGAAGCTCAAGTCCGAGCAGGACGCGCAACAGTCGAAAGCCAAAGGTGACGCTCAGACAAGACCCTGACCGTCGTCATCGCGAGCGCAGTCGAGCGGACCTTGCGCCGCCTCCCAGAGCCGACGTGCTACTGCGCGGGCTCATCAATCTTTAATAACTGGTCGGCGGCAATGTCCTTTAGGACCTGGCGAGGCCCGCTTGGCCAACGAATTTCGAGCGAGGCGACCGTGGAATCCTGTCCGAGCCCGAAGTGAACCCGTTTGTCGCTCGAAGACATGAAACCCACGCTAACCGACACATGGTTATAGAGCAGGCGACCCGACGCGGTGGTCAGCTTGAGTTTCGCTCCAATCGCATCGCGCGCGCCCTTATGCCCGACCAGGTTCAGCATCAGCCAATGATTGCCGCTATCGGCGGTATTCATCAGAATTCTGGGCGTGGCATTGAGAGACGAGACCACTATGTCGAGAGCCCCATCATTATTGAGGTCTCCAAATGCCGAGCCTCGTTGATAACCCTTGCGCAAAAAATCCTGGCCCATCTCAGAGGATACGTCAATAAACGTCTTCCCATCGACATTCTCGAACATGGTGTCATGCTCGGGCGATGACTCGTTTACTTGGTCGACATCGCCGTTCGCCGAGTAAATGTCCTTCCACCCATCGTTGTTGTAATCGATAAATCCGTTGCTCCATCCCGAATGCGGAACGCTCATCGATTGAATCTTCGACGAGTAGGCGTAAGTGAAGAGATCACCGTTGTTCTTGAGCAACTGCCAGACTTGCTGTCGAAGATTGTTGTAGAAGATATCCACTCTTCCATCATTATCGAAGTCCTTCGCGTCCGAGCCCATCGACGAACCGGTGCGGGCATTCTCGTCGTACCCGACCCCAAGTTCGAGCCCTCGTTCCTCGAACTTCCCGTTTTTCATGTTAATGAACAGGGAATTGGGTTCTGTGTCATTGGCGATGAATATATCGGGCCAGCCATCGTCGTTGAAATCCGCAATGGAAATTCCCATCCCCTTGCCTGGAAACTTCGACAACCCGGACTTTTCTGTCACGTCCTCGAACTTGCCTTTGCCCAGATTATGGTAGAGGCGGTGAGGCACGCTTTTATAGCGCCGCGGATCGCAATAATATTCCGTGCTTCCCATGGTGCAGCGCAGGTCAGTCTGCGGCGTCCAGTAGGTGTAGTTGGAGACAATCAGATCGAGAAGACCGTCGTTGTCATAATCAAACCAGGCGGCCGCGACGCTGAGAGTGTCGGGCGGCTTGGTCCCGATTCCGGAGATCTGAGTGACGTCGGTGAAAGTTCCGTCACCATTGTTGTGATACAGCGTATTGCGGCCCGCCGCGCAGACGAACAGATCTTCATAGCCGTCGTTGTTGTAGTCGCCGACTGCCACCCCGAAGTTGTAACCGAGCCCTTCGCCCGATAGCCCCGCTTTGGCCGTAACGTCTTCAAAGCTCCCGTCGCCACGCTGCTTCAGTAGGCAGTTGTAGTACGACGGAGTACTCTTTTTCATTTCCGGTAATTGCGCGCCGTTGGTGAAGAAAATATCCATCTTGCCATCGTTGTCGAAGTCGAAGATGGCTACTCCACCACACATTGGCTGGGGAAAATACTTATGCCCACCCGGGCTGTTGTTGCTGATGTAGGAGATCTTCGAACGCGGTGCTACGTCCACAAATCCAGGGCGCTTGCCTGTAGGCGCTGACCCTGAGGCCAACAAAAACAGGCAAGCGACCGCCAGGCAAAGCCCGGAGGCCAGCCTTGAGCAGATGCTAGACTGAACGTTGGGCATGAAGTTCTATTCCCGCATTCTATCTGGAATTCTGCTCGGGACTGGCCTTCTGCTGCCGGCCTCAACCGACGGCCCAATAGTTTTTGAAGAGATCGCTCAACGCTCTGGTCTTTCTTTTGTTAGCGACAGCAGTCCCACACCAAACAAAAATCAGCCTGAAACCATGGTCGCCGGCGTGGGCCTGCTGGATTACGACAATGACGGCTATCTCGATGTTCTTCTGGTAAACGGCGCCGCGATCCCGTCACTTCAAAAAGAGACACCGAAGTACTGGAATCGCTTGTACCACAACAACCATGACGGCACATTCACGGACGTGACCGAAAAGGCTGGCGTCGCTGGCGTTGGCTATGGAATGGGTGTGGCGGTCGGAGATTATGACAACGACGGTTGGCCAGACATCTACGTCGTGAATGTGGGCAAGAATCAGTTGCTGCACAACAATGGGAACGGGACCTTTACCGATGTTACCGACAAAGCCAGCGTGGGCGGAGGCCTTCTCGACGGCAAAAAAATGTGGTCCGTCTCCGCAGCCTGGGTCGACTACAACAATGATGGCTTGCTTGACCTCTTCGTCTCCAATTACTGCAAGTGGGAAGTCAACAAAGATCCGTACTGCGGCCCGACTCCCACACTGCGTGCCTACTGTCATCCCAATAATTACGCGAACCTCCCGAATACTTTGTACCGCAACAATGGCGACGGCACTTTCACCGACGTCTACGCGGAAACGGGAATCGCCAAGTACCTCGGGAAGGGAATGGGAGTGGCCATCGCCGACTACGATCATGACGGCTTCATCGATATCTTTGTGGCCAACGACAATCATCCTAACTTCCTCTTTCATAATCTCGGCGGCAAAAAGTTCGAAGAAGTTGCGCTGGAGTCGGGTGTCGCCTATGCCCAGAGCGGCAGCGCTCTCTCCGGCATGGGAGTAGATTTCAAAGACGTGGACAACGACGGCCGGCCGGACCTGTGGCACACCGCCGTCGAGAACGAGTCATTCCCGTTGTTTCATAACGCCGGGGGAGGTCAGTTCGTGGAGCAAACTCTTCCCGCACAATTGGCTGTGACTCGCACCATGTCGGGCTGGGGAAACGGAATTGTCGATTTCGACAACGACGGATGGAAGGATCTGTTCGTGTCCCGAAGCAACGTTCTGGATAACATCGCTCAATTTTCCAATCGCAAGTACGAAGAACCCAACTCCGTTCTGCGCAGTCTGGGAAATGGCAAGTTCCAAGATGTCAGCAGCCAAGCCGGTGCCGACTTCCAAGTCGCGGCTCCGCATCGTGGGGTCGCTTTTGGAGACCTCGACAATGATGGTCGAATCGATGCCATTGTTACTGTCCTTAACGGGTCATTGCAGTATTTCCACAATATCTCGAAGAGCAGCAATCACTGGATCACCCTGAGTCTTGTCGGAAAACAGAGCAATCGCATGGGCCTTGGAGCGCAGGTACGCATCGCGGGGGAGGACGGCAAAGTCCAATATAACGAGGCCACGACTGCGGTCGGATACGCTTGTTCAAGCGACTCTCGTGTCCACTTCGGCGTGGGTGGCTCACGAGTGATCCGCGAAATCGAGGTCACGTGGCCTAGCCGCACACGGCAGCTATTGCGGGACGTGCCCGCGGATCAGATTGTGAAAATCGAGGAAAAAGCACAGTGAGCCCTGCCCAGAAGTTTGGCGGGCTTGCGACGCAACGATTTTTTGTGATCTTTTGAAGAGATACTGGTGGAGGCGGCGGGAGTCGAACCCGCGTCCGAAAATGTTACTGGTCAAGAGCCTACATGCTTAGTCCAGTTCATGCCCCAGGCATTACCCTGGGACGTTCGCGGCGCACGCTCAGAACGGACAAGAAACGCGAACCGCTAGCCTGTGGTCTTAGCCTCTCATCCCAGACGTAGACGAGAAGAGCAGCTCGCTGTGCGACGTCCTTCGGAGGCCCGCGAGCAAAACCTCCGGGGACGGCTGCCTAACTAATTAGGCTGCGTATGCCATCTGTTGATTGGCAATTATCATTTTGCACGCGATTACGGGTGTGTGCACCCCGGCATGCCTCTTGGCCGCAAGCATCTCCGTCGAAGCCGTGACGCCCCCATTGTGGGATTGGCCTGTAAAGATCCACTTCCAATCTAGGTTTGAGCTAGAAGGAAGTCAATTTATTAGATTGTGATGACCGCCCCTAAGGTTCGGGACGGCAAATTTGGATCTTCTTGAGGGATACCCTCATCGCAAGGCCCTACATCCATTGGGCTTGCACGCCAGGGTTGCTCGCCTGCAAACTATTTCAATCAAAGGGCTTATACGTAAGCCTTGAAAATAAGGGTTTGCGGCCATGATGGTATTGAGCCGAGCCACTCATCCGCCTTTTTCGATGCCTGCCAATGATGGTTGCGATTGGAAGTCAAAATCCCCACCCTCCCGCTCAAAACGCGGGAAGGGTGGGGCACCCCCGAGGTTCTTTGTCTTTACTTTTCCTCCTTTATTTCGCTCTTTATTTCGCTTATTTCGCTGTCTGGGGCTTAAGGATTGAGCCTTTCGAATGTGGAAAAACCTCGGGCAAAATCAACTGCGGAGACTCTCTAACAGGCGCGCCTTCACTTCTGGCCATTCGTTATCCAGAATGCTGAAGTACACCGTATCTCTGACCCGACCGGTGTGCGTGATTAGATGACGCCTTAGTGTTCCTTCTTCTTTGCCGCCGATGCGCAAGATGGCGTTGCGGGATCTCTGGTTGAGCGCATCTGTTTTTAATTCCACGCGAATACATTTCCAGATTTCGAACGCGTGACGCAGCATCAAGTATTTCGCCTCCGTATTCACCGCAGTGCGCTGCCATTGCGGGGCGATCCAGGTGGAACCGATCTCAACCCGGCGGTTCACGCGATCGATGTTCATGAACCGGGTGCTGCCGATGGTTCGACCAGACGATCGTTCCATGGTGGCAAATACTATAGATTCTCCGCGATCCTGCTCCTGATGCGCTTTCGCGACTGCGCGCTCGAAGTCTTCAAGCGTTCTCATGGAATAGGGAATCCACCGGAAGATGTCGTCAAGATCGTTCATCGCGATCTGCCAGAACAAATCCGCATGTTCAGGGCGGATCGCTTCCAGGCGAACGACGGATCCATCGAGGCAAATGGGGAACTCAATGTGCAGAGGTGTCGAGGTTGAGCTCATGGCTAGTTTCCAATGTTAATTTCCGGCATTATGTTTGCATCTTGAGGCATTTTCAGGCATCTCTAGTAGGGCGGCGGAAGTGCGCCTAGTAAGCACCGCCCGTTCGATCTCACGAATCATGGCCTCACACGTCCAATCTTGCATGGCGAAGCAGTTTCCGGCCGCTTATCAGGAGTGTTGTCAGTGAAGGCGCACTGTCTCCCATTCACGCAAATCCCGCATACGACGCGCCTTTTCGCAGATTTCCTGACTTACTCTCCTTCGATTCGATCTTTCTATCCTCGATCAACCCTCTTTGGTGAGTGGATGAAAGAGGAAGCTTCCAAGATATCGTATGAACCACAGCGCCGATCTCGCGTAGCGGAAATTCTTGCTCGCCAGAATAAATCGTGGGGAGCCTCCGGCAGAGCGCTAGCGAACCTTGAGCGTCTTCGCGATGGAGCGTTCGCAGTTGTCACCGGACAGCAAGTAGGGCTGTTTGGCGGTCCGATGTTTGCGATTTACAAGGCTCTGACTGCGGTGAAACTAGCGGAAGAGGCCACGGCCGCGGGGATCGATGCCGTGCCGGTATTCTGGCTGGCTACGTATGATCACGATTTGGCGGAAGTGAATCATGTCGCGGTCCCATCTTCTGATGGCGTTCTGCAAACCTTGACCGCACCCAGTCACGATGTTCCCGGGGCACCGGTGAGTTCAGTGCGGTTGGGAGATGAAATTCTTCCGCTGGTGGAGCAAGCGATTGCACTTCTCGGGGAAGGGGCGGCTCAGTTTCTGCGCGAGACCTATCGTCCGGGCGAAACTCTGGGCAGCGCCTTTGCTCGCCTGTATACGCAGGTGTTCGCCGACTGGGGCGTGATCGTGCTCGATGCGTCCGACCCGGAGCTTTCGAGGATAGCCGGACCGATCTATCGCGCCGCGGTAGAGCGTTGTGAAGAATTGAGTTCCGCGCTTCTGCAGCGAGGTGAGGAACTGGAAGCAGCCGGATACCATCAACAGGTGAAGGTGACGGAATCGTCGGTGCTGCTATTCACTATTCGGCAGGGCGCGCGAGTGCCGATTCACCGTGAATTGGAACAATTTGTCATCGATGGCGAAAAATTAGGCGAGAAGGTTTCTCGAGCCGATCTGCTGGGACAGATCGCAACGCATCCCGAGCAATTCAGTCCCAATGTGCTGTTGCGTCCCGTGGTGGAAGACTATTTGCTGCCCACGCTGGCCTATAGCGGGGGCGCGGCTGAGACCGCGTATTTTGGTCAAACGGGCGCAGTTTACGAAAAACTGCTCGGCCGAGTGACTCCCATTGTCCCGCGGTTTTCGGCCACGATCGTGGAGCCGAAGGTGCAGCGCCTGCTCGAAAAGCACCACATCGAAGTGCAAGACGTCTTCACAGGGCCGGAAGAATTGCGTCGCGAAATTGCGGCACGGAACCTGCCGGCCGATCTGCAGGCGGCATTCGAATCGGCCAGGAATTCGTTTGACGCAAGCTTTTCGGCACTTCAGCAAAGCCTGGAAAAGCTTGACCGCACCCTCGTGGATGCTGCTGAAACTTCGCGCTCGAAAATGCAACACCAACTGGAAAAGCTTCATGCCCAGGCAGCGCGCGCCGAGGCGCAAAAAGGCGAATTAGTGGCGCGGCATGCGGATCATCTCAGCAGTTCGTTGTATCCAGAAAAAGGCTTGCAGGAGCGGGGAGTCGGAGCGATTTATTTTCTGGCTCGGTATGGCGCGGAATTGCTGCAACAGCTCTATGAGGCGATTCACACCGACTGCCACGACCATCAGATTCTTGAGCTGTAAATCCCACCGGAAGTTGTTTCCAGAAATTGTCTTAGCAGGGAGCGCCGCTAGCCCTGCTGTGAGGGACCCAAGGGTGCTCGACCGACAGTGGTTATCGGAGTTCGCCAGATGAGAGTGTTAAGGCGATTCTTCGCCCAGTGACTACAGCCGCAGCGTGGTTTGCGCTAAGCTTTGGTGTTCGCGCCGTACATAATTTCCCTCAGCGGTGACCAGAAATGTCAAAATCCACGAGACGTCAGTTCATCCTGCGCAGTGCGACTCAGACGGCGAGCCTCGGGCTCGTCCTAAATGGGAAGCTAATCACTTTTCCTCCTTCTTTGTTGCCAGAAGCTGCAGGCCCGAATGACCGGGTGAACATCGGGTTCATCGGCATCGGGATTCGCGGAAACATTTTGCTCGAGGCCGCCAAAGAAACCGGGCAGGCAAACCTGGTGGAAGTCTGCGATTGCTACCAGGGGCACCTCGAACGCGCAAAGGAGCGCACCGACGGGAAGATCGCGACCAATTTCGCACAGTACAAGAAACTGCTCGACCGGAAAGACATCGATGCAGTCGTTGTGGCGACACCCGATCATTGGCATAAGCGCATCGTGCTCGATGCACTGAGCGCGGGTAAGGATGTCTATATCGAAAAGCCGATGACTCACAGAATTGAAGATGGCCCGGCAATTATTAGAGCGGCGCGGGAACACAAGCGCATCGTGCAGGTGGGCAGCCAGTGGGTGTCGTCCGAGCAACACAAGAAAGCGCGGGAAATCGTGATGTCGGGAAAACTGGGCAAGGTCACCAAGGTGACCGCGTCCTACAACCGCAACAGTTCCACAGGCTCCTGGAACTACCCCATTCCTGCGGACCTGCAGGAGGGCGTCAACTTCAATTGGCAGGAGTGGCTCGGTCCCGCGCCAAAGGTCGCCTACAATGCCGAGCGCGTGTTTCGCTATCGCAAATATTGGGACTATTCCGGCGGGATATCGACAGACCTGTTTGTTCACCTCATTACTTCCATTCACTTCATCATGGACGCAGAAACGCCCAAAAGTGTCGCCGCGAGCGGCGGAATCCTCCACCGGAACGACGGGCGGGAAGTGCCGGACACGCTCGACGCCCTCTTCGACTACGATCGCTTCTGTGTCAACATGGCCGGCACCTTCAACAGCGCAAGCACCGCAGGTCAGGGAATCCAATTCCTGGGTACGGAAGGGTCACTCTCCGTTCTGCTTGGCGGAGGCATGGTTGAACAGCCAGAGTACAAACGCGAAAACTACGAATACTCGATCGACAGCTGGCCAAAAGCTATGCAGGAAGCATTCCTGAATCAAGACAACCACCGTTCGGAATCACAGGGCACAGGGAGCAATCCGGCACCAGAAAATCTGGAGTTTGCAGACAAGCCGGACGCTACTGTTTTGCATCTTGCGAACTTCATCGATGCGGTTCGCACCCGACAACCGAGCTATGAGACCGCCGAGGTCGGACACCATGCCGCTGCAGCGGGGCACATGGTGAACCTCTCCTATCGCAGCGGCAAGAGAATGCTATGGGACGCCAACAAGGGCAACGCCGCGGAACTCTAGCTCCGCGGCTTGCGGGAGTCTTGACGCAGCAGGCCATTTCGCGACGAGGGGTTTTGAGCGTAATAGAGATATTGCGCGCCAGCAGCGGAGTCAGCCTTCTAACGACGACTCCCAAGCTCAATGGAATTGCCCCGAATACGCATGCGTAAGCGCAGTCCCTCACGTGTCGGGCCGCTGTGCGACGTTGTCTTGTCGCGTGGATCTAGTACGCATCTCCCTTCATTTCTCCTTCAGTCGAAAAAAACTGTCATCGGCTCAGGAACAGATCACTTGATAAAAATTATCCGTGCTTGGAAGGTGTCGTTCTGCCTGTGATTCGCCGCATTCAGTTGGAAGTCCCGATGCTGATACTCGCCGATAATCTGGAAACCGTTCTGCAGCGGGATGTTCACATAGGGCGTGATAGCCCACTGACTATTAAATGTTGCAGCCGCGAATTTCGGCTTGTACCAGTCGTAGCGAGTCCCGAACGTCAGATAATCGTTGACCATGTAAGCGCCCTCAGCAAAGGCACCCTTGCTGTCGAACTTCTTCAAGCTGGGCACGATCGGAAAATTTGCCGCATCGGTGGGAGTAGTGTCCCGCCCGTACTGGAATCCACCCTGCCCCGTGAATCGTTTGCCGATAGGATAGGAGGCATATACTCCTACCCGGTCAAAATTGTTTCGAAAAGCCGTCGCATTGGACAGATCGAATTCAGTCAACCCAACGGTTCCATACGGCGCAGTGGCCGAGGCCCCCGTCACTCCGCAAACGTCGCCCGTAATCAGGTTCGATTTGCCGATCGCTGTTCCGTCTATGCAGTGCGTAGGTGTAGCTACATTCCCGTGATAGTAGATCAGCGAGACGCCGCCGCCGTCGGGATGGAGAGTGTAGGTTGCGTTGAGCGAGAAATCAGGTGTGTTGTGCGCAGGCGAGGCATAAGGTTTCGTTAGCGCCGAAACGGCCTGGTTTGCACCCTTCCACGGGCCCGTCTGCGCCGGAAACGGCAAGAAGCTGTTCGCCTCCCCTTCCCATCGGACCAATGTACCGTTTAGGACCGCAGCACGCAGCGAAAGCTTGTTTATATCCGCGCCAACCTCTAGCCCGGCCTCATCCAGTCCCCACGATTGGAAAACATAGGGGATTCCCCGACCACCAGCCGAGATGGGAACTGTCTGGAAGAACGGACGCGCATTGCTGAAGGGACGGTCAGAGGCTCCGAAACCTTCAAATGGATGGAAAATGCCAACGCGAGCGGTAAAGAACTTGTGTTCTTGGCCGTACACGAAGCGCACGTATGCATTCTCGATTTCAAATACATCTTCGGGCGAGACGGACAACTCGGAGAGAGAACCGAAGTACTTGCCCCAGGACCCGGTCAATGGGTACAGCGTAAATTCCTGAAAACTCAAAGCGTTCGTTGTGGTGCGCGGACCGGCAACATTATTGATGACATTTGCGACAGGAGCGCTGTTGGGCTGATTCGTTATCTGCGTGTCATAACGCGCCTGTAGACGCGCAGCAAAATAGTCGCCCAACTCAAACTTTTGATCCTCCGATTTGCCAATCATGCTCGGCAATCGAAATCCCGCGGCGCGGAATTTGTATCCGGTTTCATTGAGACGTGGAATTGTCGTATGACACAGTGTGCAAGGTGCGTTTAACTTGCGCGCAAAGTTCGGCATCGCGCTGGCCTCGCGAGAAGTTATCAATGCAAAAATACCAACTGCGAGTAACAAGCCTTTGAACAGCCTTGGCATACATCCTCCACCGGTGTTGAACTGAAAAGCTCCCAGAGTCTTTCATCAATCAGGGGTCGACAATCAACGCTCAAGTGAGGGGAAACACAGCCGTAATCAGTTCACGAACGTGGACACCGTGTGCTCGATGAAGCGGGCCAGATACAACTGGAGCAGCGAGTGCGTACAACCGCGAAAGCGTTGCAGGAAGTCTTTGGCGCCATGCCATGCAGCCAGATGGCACTGGCAATCGGGACGCATTCACCCTGGATCAGTCGCTTGCTCAGCGATTTGGGACACGAGGTGATCGTGGGGAATGCGCCCAAGGTGCGACTGATTGGAGAGAGCCGCAAGAAAGACGATCGGCTGGATGCGCAGACCTTGGCGCGGCTGGCCAGGATCGATCCCGAGTTGCGGCATCCCGTGAAGCATCGCAGCGCGCAGGCGCAAGCGG
>Ga0207702_10005633_pt1 | contig 10926 bp, 15 predicted proteins | sample KBSCornC62_FD_184302 | JGI IMG/M metagenome (GOLD analysis project Ga0207702, IMG submission 184302) | Corn rhizosphere microbial communities from Kellogg Biological Station, Michigan, USA - KBS Corn C6-2 (SPAdes) (version 2) | ecosystem: Host-associated > Plants > Roots > Rhizosphere > Soil ...
CTCGATTCCACATGTCGCGCGGATGAAGGAGATGCTCGACATGTGGAATCGAGCCATCGACGAGGAGCTGAAGAAGAACTCGGCGCTCGTTCTCGGCACGGTCGACCCGACGAGACCGCCGGGATCATCGACGTCGATCCACGCGACGATCCGCGAGGACCTACTTCGCGGCCGTCGTTGGTAAGCCACGTGAAGCCACATGCCACACGCGGACTTCACGATCGGGCTGAATTTGAGCCGCCTTCGAGACTTGAACTCGAGACCTACGGTTTACGAATTTCGGAATCTCAGGGTCTAACCTCGCGAAACTCGAAGGAAGACGCCTTCGAAAGTGGCTTAGCGATGGTTCTCGATCGCGCCGAGGCGGCCGCCATCGCCCTCCTTGAGCGCGCGGTCGCGAAGAAGGACGTCTCGCGGCGCCTCGTCGGGCTCGCCGGCGAGCTGCTGAAGACGATCGACGAAGCGCGCGCTCTCGGCGCGATTGCCGGTGGCTGGCAGCCGCGTAGGATGGCCCGATGACGCGCTGGACCCTTCTGCTTCTCGCAGCCTGCAACGATCCCACGTGGCACGTGCGGCTCCCGGATCACTCCGACGGCTACGTGACCGAGTGCGCGACGTACCAAGGCGACTGCATTCGTCGCGCCTCTGCGACGTGCCCCGACGGCTACGACGTCGTCGAGCAGCCTCCCGGCCACATCATGAACACGAGCGAGCACCACACGTTCGCGTTCCGATGCTCGAGTACGCCGCCGGCGGACACGTCGACGTCAGTCGGATGCGGGCCAGGTTTCACTGCGACGAAGAGCGACGCCGGCGCGAACGTCTGCGTGCGCAGCAGCGACTAGGCCGCGGCCGCGAGCGTCGGGACGTCGCCCTCGTAATCGGGCTCCACCACATCGACGTCGACGTCGAGACCGGTCGGCGTGACGTCGTTCGGCCGGAGCTGGCGAACGCAGCACCCGCGCACCTTCGGATCCGGAACGCGGGAGCACGAGTGCCAGTAGCGGTCGACGTCGAGCGCGTAGAGCTGCGCGTCGGAGAGCGGGCAGCCGGCGCCGACGTACATGCCCGGGTCGTAGCCCGCTTGCCGAATCGAAAACGCCCACGCGTTGATCTTCCCGATGAGGACGGTCGGGTCGAGGTTCTGCCCTTCGATGTCGAGGAAGATGGTGACGCCCTTCGGGATGCCGAGCGCCTGCAGCTTCGCGACGTGCGAGGCCGCGTTGAAGTCGAGTGCGTATGTCACCGGGAGGAAGGCGATGCCGGCGGCGAGCTGCGCCTGGAGCTCGGCGGCCGTCGTCTTCTCGATGTACCCCGCGCGCCACGCGACGCGCGCATCGGCGAGCTTGGCGAAGTCGGGAGCTCCGACGGTCTGCAGCGTGTCGACGCCCCACGTGAGCGCGATCGCGGACGCAACGGCTTTGACGGCTTTCATCGAGATCATGATTCGTCCTCCGGCCTGACGGCCTTCATCTCGCGCTCGGTCGGATACGTCGCGAGCGCTGAGAACTTGAGAAAGAGCTCCGCGCGCTTTCCGTACGAGATTTTCTTTCCGCCGAGACATCCGGGGCACTTCGAGAAGTCCCGCCAGAGCTCCGGGTGCGCGCAGAGCGGACAGTCGACGCCGGCGAGTTGCTGCGAGCTCACGGACACGCCCTCGACAAGAGAGACCACACGATCCCGAACAGCACGAGGCCCGCGATCGTCCAGCCGCCCCACGCCCACGCGGGACGGCTGTTCGCTACGTCCTCGACGCGCTCGCCGATCGGCTCGTGCTTCTCGTGCTCGAGGTACGCGTCGATCTGCTTCTTCGTCTCGGGATCGTTCGGATCGACGCTCACGTCTTCGAGACCTCCGCATCGACCTCGGCGTCGATGGCTGCGCGATCGTTCGGGTCGAGCGCCGGCGCGTCGATAGGCGGCATGAACTCCGCCTCGAGCTGCGCGGCGAGCTTCACGATGTCGCCGACCGCTCCAATCTCGTTCGCGGCGATGGCGTCCTGCGCGATCTTTCCGATCTGTTTGACGATGGCGAGCTTCTCTTGATCTGTCACGGGGTACCTCCGTCCGTTGCCGCGGGCGGTGCGCCCGCTTCGGTCCACTTCGCGCGCACCTTCGCGAGGCACGCCTCCTGGTCCACCTTCGAGTCGTAGGCCACGATGCACGCGTGCGACTGCACGGTGTACGCGTCTTTCGCCGTCTCGCGCGCGCTGCACGCGCAGAGGGCGAGCATCACGACAAACGCGGGCCTCACTTCCACACCACGAGAGCGAGCTGCACGAGGACGATGAAGCCCACGAGCAGGACGGAGATCCAGAGCGGCACCTTCCCGGTCGCGGCGTGCGCGATCGCGAGGATGACCGCCGCGAGGGCGATGAGGGCGAGGACGATGATCATTTCGGTTGCTCCTTGTCTACGACGACGGCGAAGTCGTCCGTTTTCTGCCGCGGGGATCCTTTGAGCAGCGCGGCGACGCCCGTGCCGCCGCTCGCGACCGCGAAGATCTGGAGGACGGTGTTGCCGTGCCCGAGCACGATCAGGACGACGGTCGCGGCGATGAGCGCCAGCAAGATCACCGTGTGCATCCAATCCCACTTCCACTCGACCATGTTCGGCACTCCTTTCACTTCACGTGTTTCGCGATGAACTCGACGAGGACGGAGCCCTCGCGGACGACTGCGTAAGCGATGGCGCCGAGCGCCGTGAGAGCGAGCTTTCGCCACCACTCGAACCACCACCGGCGGAGCGTCGCCCAGCGACCGGCCGCGAGCTCGAGGGCCGCGAGCTTCTCGCGCTTCTCGAGCGTCGCGTTGATCTCGCGCTCGAGCCACGAGCCCGCCGGGATCAAGAGGTGATTGCCCGTGTGAGTTCGCTGCACGCTCTCGTCGTTCACGTCGTCGGCGATCGACGCGAGCGTGCGGTGGCGGCCGCTCGGCGTGATCGGTGTCACGGGCGTGTCGTCCTCGCGCGCACCGTCGCGCGCGACGGACGTCTCTTGAATCGCTCTGATGACGCGCTCCTCGAGGTGCGTGAGGAACGCGCCCGCCTCGTCGAGATTCGTCGTCTTCGTGAAGCGAGGGCCTCGAGGCCCCTTCCACGAGGCGACCTTCGTCACGACGCGCTCGAATTCGTCGAGCGCCACCGGTTTCGAAAGTACCGGTCGCCCGGCTTTCTGAAACCACGGGATGAGTGTCTGATGGTCGTAGCCGCCGGTTTGAAAGATGATGCGAGGAATTCGCGCGGCCGTGTTCACGTCGGACTTCAGTCGCTCGAAGAGCTCCTGCCCCGTCATCCCTCCGCCGAGGAAGAGGTCGAGCACGATCGCGTCGAACTCGGCCGGGCTTCGTAGGATGTCGAGCGCGCTCTCGGCGTCGTTGCAGAGCGTGATGACCCATTTTTCGACCTGCGCGCGAGCGATCGCGCCGAGGATCGGACGTTCATCATCGACGACGAGGACGCAGATTCTCACGTCATGCTCCGTACTTTGCGGTGAAGTAGGCCTCGAGGAGCGCAAGGTCGCCGGCGCTGAGAACGCCAGTGCACGCGACGAACTCCGCGACGCCGCCGATAAAGCTGTCCGCCGAGAAGCCCTGATCGTTGCCGCCGATCGAGAAGGCGGTCGTCGACGCGAGCACCGCGGCCGCGCCCGAAAGCGTGTGCTCGGCGCCGCCGACGCGCATGCGCTGAGCTCCACCGCCCACGTTGATGAGGCCGATCTGCTCCCACGCGTTCGCGTCGTTGCTCGTCGAGTCCTTGAAGACGGCATCGCCGCTGATGATCGATTCGCGTGCGTGGAGGAACGTCGATCCGAAGCCGAGCCCGAAGCCGTTGAAGCCGTAGCGTCCGTCGAGGAGCGCGACGTGTCCCTCGGTCGTGTCCTTGATCACCGCGTAGAACGTTCGCGCAGCGTCGGCGCCGGCCACAAGCGGAGCGGCGCGCTTCAGCGGGCCGAGCGAGAACGCGACGTAGGGCTTGCCGTTCGGGCCGCCACTCGCGTGGAAGACGTTCGCGCCGGCGGGCTGCACGTTGAGATCGAAGCCCGCGCCGCTCTTGTCGGTCCACGTTGTGAGGTTCTGTCCGTCGACGCCGCCCGTGTCGCTCGCGTCGAACCACGCGACGAGCCCGGACAGCTTCGCAGGCGTCCACGCGGGCGCCGCTGCGCCGCCGAACGCGAGGCCGAGCCCCAAGCCGAGGGTGAGGCTCATCCCATCACCATGTACGACCACTGGTACGTGCCGACGGGAAGGTCCGCGGTCGCCCAGATGGCGAAGCCCGTCCACGTCGGAACGACGTAGATCTCGACGGGGGTCCCGAGCTGAGGGAGCCCGGCGGTCGCCGCGTTCTCGGGCATGAGGACGACCTTCGGTTTGTAGCCGAAGCCGTCGTCGAACTTGTTCGCGAAGGTGACGGTGCCGAGCGCGGCGGTGTGATCGATCGGCCCGCCCGCGACCGTGAGCGTGATGCGCCCGCACGTGTCGTTCGACCCCTGAAAGGCGTTGCCCTCTGCGGCGAGCGTACCGTTGGTGCCGGCCGACGTTCCCGGCGCGCTTCCCATCGTGGGATAGGTGACGATGTGCCCGCCGATGGCCATCTGATCGAAAGCGCCCTGATCGAAACCGCCCGGGTTGTTTCCGAAGCACACGACGCCTGCAGACGCGTTCGTGCGGCCGCGGAAGAAGGGCGCGCCTGCGGTGTTGCCGCCTCCGAAGTCGTTACCGATGACGACGACCGATTGCGGATAGCTCCCCGGCTCGCCGATCGAGAAGTCGATGGTGATGAGGTTGTTGCCCGAGATCACGACGCCGGCGCACGAACCGAGCTTGATCGAATCCTTTTGCGAAAGCGCATGATTGCCGCCGTCGTCGACGCCGCCGAAAAGGTTGTTACTGATGACGGCGCCTTTGAACTCGCCCTTCCCCGGATCGATCCACGCCGTCGTGCGGTCGCTTGCGTCGCCACACCAGCAACCGTCAAACTTGAAGCCGATGACGCCGTAGTTCGTGCCGAGGTCGCTTGCGATCGCCTTCGGCAGGTTCTCGAACGTGCACGACGAGACCGTCGTCGCGAGACACGGGTTGTAGATCGCGCCGCCGCTGACGAGACCGAAGTTCGTATTGCGGATGGTCGTGTTGACCGTGCTCCCCGCAAGGTCGACACCTTTCACGCCGCCCGAGATGTGACAGCCCGAAATGACGGCGTTGAGGCTTGCGTCGAGAAAGACCAAACACGCCGCGCTCAGGTGCGCGGATGTGTCGCATCCGATGTTGCAATCGCGGATGATTGGCGCCGTCGAGTTGGCGCCGAGGAGAGAGACTCCGAAGTCGATGAGCGTGCCTGTATACGAAGCGCTCTCGTAAAGAACGCATAGATCGCGCATCTGAAAGTACGCACTCGTGCGGGCCGAGATGAAGGTGCTCGCGTCGGTCGCGGTGTAGATGAGCGTCGAAGCGCCGCGATTGCTCCCTGAGTCGACCACACCGCCGCCCTCACCGCTAAGCGTCGTGTTCGGCCAGTCGTGCGCGATGTCGTCGGCAGTCGTGTCGAAGTCGAATCCCGTGTCAGTGAAGAAAACGCCGTAGGGCACGTGAAGACGAATGCCGGCGAACTTGCCGTCGACGGGCGCGTTTGCTTTCGCGAACGCTTCGGCGGCAGCAATGGCCGCACCGTTGGCAACATCTTTCGCTGCGTCGCCGTCGCCGATGGCACCGAAGTCGGTGATGTCGACGTACTTGGCATTCTTCGGCGACACGTAGATCGCGCCGTTCGCGTCGCACACACCGAGGTGTTTGAACTTCGAGACGCACGCTGAATCGGTGACGCGTACGACCTTTCCGTTCGCGTCCGTGCCCAGCGCGCATGCCGGGCCTGCTCCGACATTGAACGTCGTCGGGTCGATCATGCCCTGCGTGATGATCGACGTCTGTCCGCCGGCGGCGCCCGTCGCGAGCACGATGCCCGCGTGGTAGAGGCCGAGCGCGAGCGCCGCCGTCGTCGCGAGCGTGAGCTTGCCGTTCTTCTGCATCGCGACGTAGCCCTGAGTGATCGTCGCCGAGCCCGAGTCGACCCTCTTCGTCACCACGGTTGCGTCGGGGAACGTGAGGATCGTCTCGTCGTTTGTCGGCCCGTCTGTGACCGTCGGAGCTCCGGGACCTGCAACGGTGAGCGTGCCTCGGGGCGGATGCACCGTGGAGCCGTCGCTCACGTTCGGGTGAAGGGCCTTTACCCACGGATCGCTGCGCTGAGTCACGCGACACCTCGAATGATGATTTGTCCACTACCGCCCGCTCCGCCCGCGCCGCCCGTCGAGCCGCCGCTCGCACCTGCGCCGCCGCCTCCGCCCCCACCGCCGCCCGCTCCGGAGTTCGCTCCCGCGGCCGTGCCTGCGCCGCCGTTCGTCTGCGTCGTGGTCGCCGACCCATCGCCGCCGCCGCCGCCCGCACCGCCGTCGCCGTAGTAGCCGGCGCCGCCGCCACCGCCGCCACCGCCTCCGAGATGCGTGTGCGCGGTTCCTCGAGCTCCGGCCGCGCCGCCGCTCTTCAGGTTCGCCTGACCGCCGAAGTTCTTCGCTCCTGCTCGAGCTCCGTCGCTCGCGCTCAACGCTTGGCTATTCGTCGACTGACCGCCGTCGCCGGCGTGCTGCACGACCGGAACGTGCGTCGGGTTCGAGTAGCCGGGCGAGAGCGGCGTGCCAGCTGCGCCCATGGCGCCGCCTGGGACGACGACGTCGGCGAGGCTTCCGACGTCGGCGAGCGCGGCCGTCCCTTTGCTCCCTCCTTGCCCTCCGTTGGCCGCGATGAAGGGACCGACGCCGTTCACGCCGAGCGTCGTCGCGTTGCCATCGCTGCCATCCGTAGCAGCCGCTCCGCCAGCACCACCAACGCCGACGATCGCGTCGTGAAGCGTTGCCGGCGACGGCTGGACGCGCGCGGTGACACGAGCTCCCGCGCCGCCACCACCGCCGCCGGGCGTGTCGCTCGCGCTCGTGTCGGCTCCCGCGCCGCCTCCTCCGCCTCCTCCGCCTCCGATGAGCTCCACGTCAACGAGGCCGAGGGTGCGCGGACACGTCCACGCCGTCGTGCCCGACGCCGTCGCGATGAACTCGTATTGAAGTCGCGCTTCGGCGTCCTGCGCGAACCATCGACCCGTGCCAGTCGTCGGCGCGATCGTCATCGGCTGATCTTCGGTGTCGGTCGCGCCCGTCGTCTTCGAGAGCCTGTAGCGCCCGAAGCCCGTGACGATGCGGAAAGCGCCGCTCGGGATCGTCGTCGTGTTGAGCGCCTTCAGCGCGGCGAGATCGGCGAGCGTCCCGGCTTCGTAACCGTGCTCGAGCGCGGCGACGTCATCGAGAAGAGCTTTCATCGGTCCGGCGACGTCGGTCGCATCCGGCGGATCGGTGTCGTCCGGCATGCTGATCGTGTCAGCGAAGTTGTCTGGATTTCCGGTGTAGTCGGACGGCATGAGTCAGCCTCGAAGTGCGTGGTAATTGTTGGGGTCGTTCTCGGGCTCGAAGAAGCGACAGCTCCTCGACCGTGAGCCTCGGCGTCGCGGATTGCCGGGCAGAAGAGGTTCGCCCCACTTCCCGTCGGGCATCGACGACGGGCTCGAGGGATCGAAGAGCGTCGCGTCGTATGAGAAGACGACGCAGCGGATGAACGTGTGCGCCGACTTCACGATCGAGAGCTGACTTCGCAGCGCGTCCACGTCGACGCGTGGGATCTGCAAGCCGAGCCCGAGTTCGTGTGTGCCCCAATACCAGGACGGATAGTCGCTCGCGGCGATCGGCCACGGCGGCACGTACACGATGATCCAGAGCTCCGACCAAAAGCCGAAGTGCGTGCGTTCCGGATTCGAGACGCTGTCCCAGTCCCATCCGCTCGAGAAGTTCGTGGTGATCGTCCCGTCGTGCGCAAGGGTCGTCATCACACCGGCGCGGTTCACGACCCGCACCATCGGTTGGCCGAATACGTAATCTTGCACCGCGCGAGCGATCCCGATCTGCGTGCCCCACGCGCGAGCGCGATCGAGCCACGTGATCAGCCTGTTTGCGAAGCTCGTGTCGCCTTCGCTCATGCCGCGGATCATTCCGCGCATCTGCCCGTTGAGCGTGAGCGCGGTGGGCGTGCCGAGGCCGGGCATGCGCGCGTAGAACGACTCCTCGAGCACCGTCACGCAGAGGTCGAGAAAGAGCATGAAGGCGGTGAGAAACGCCTTGCCGCGCGGCCGCGTCATCCACACCGGGACGCTTCCGAAGTACGAGTCGACGAATCTGCGGTCGGTGAGGCTCATGAGGTCGCCGGCGTGGTGACGATGCGGACGTCGACGGTGACGCCGATGGCTGCGGTTTGGTTGACGGCGATCGCGAGGTCGATGCCGTCTGAATCGACGGCGAAGATCGACGGATCCGACGCCTGCGCGACGGCGCGCACGCTTTCGTCGTACATGTAGCCCTGCGTCGACGGCGGCTTCTTGATCCCGCCGATGTCGTAGACGGATTGGTAGGCTTCGAGCGCTGCTTCGACCTTCGCTTGAATCGTCGGTGCATCGACGCCCTTCAGCGCGCGGCACCACACGGTGAGCGTCTTCGAGAACGTAGCGAGCGTCGTATTGTTTGTGTTCGCGGTGACGGTGTCCGGACGTGCGATCGCTTCGATGTTCGCCTGAACGGCGGTGAGGTCGGCCGTCGTGACCGGGCCCGAGGGCGACGCGAGGTAGATCGTGACGACGCCCGTCGAGCTCGAGGGCGAGATCGAGAAGCGGTCGACGTTGACCGGCGTGCCGTCGGGAAGCGTCGCCGTCATGATCGCGTACTGGTAGGCGCCGCGCGGCCCGTTCATCGAGAGCGCGCCAAGCTTCGCGAGACACGCGGCCTGAAGCGTCGAGTCGCTCCACGCGTCGACGCCGAGGACGGCGAGAGCGTTCGTCACCGTGAGCCCGTCGAGCGCGACGGAGACGATCGTGATCTTGCCCGGTGCGGCGTTCGAAGCGGTGCCCTGCTCGAGCGCCTCGATGTCGACGTCGACGTTCGATGCGCCTGCGCCGATGTGGATCGTCGACGTATTGCGGTAGCTCTTGAGAGTGTCCTCGTCCTGCACGACGAGCTCGCCGGGCGCGAGGTCGTAGATCGAGCCGCTCGAGTTCGACACCTGCACGACGCCCGTTGCGAAGGTCGCGGTCACGCGCTGGACGCCGTAGACATAGAACGCGAGGAGAGTGAGGAAGTCGCCCGTCGCGGTGTTGAGGAAGCCGCTTTGCGCGATGAACGAGACGAGCGTCGCGAGGACGACGTACGCGGACGCGATCGAGTAGATGATCGTCCGTCCGACGCCGCCGCGCCGCCACTTGTCGGCCGGGATCCCGGCGTTCACCATCCACGCGATCAGCTGCGCGAAGATGTCGTCGATGGTCGGCGTCGTCGTGAGCTGCGTGATCGTCATCATCGGGAGGTCGCTCCGGTGCCGAACGGCACTTGAAGATTGAGCGCCTCGAGCGTCGGATCACTCGGTTGGATCTTCACCGAGAGGACGTCCGTCTCCGTGATCCCGTCGAGGCTCGTGCGTTCGATCGACGCGGTCACGGTGTCGATGCGATCGTCTTGCGCGAGCTCGGTGTCGGCCGACGCGAGGAAATTCGACGGGAGGACGTCGGAAAGGAGGTTCGCGACACCGAGCCCGCGCGTCTTGTCGTCCGGGTTCGTGTCCTTGTCCTGCTCGATGACGTGATAGACGTCCTGCTCGAGCTCCTCTTCGGCGCTCTCGGTGTCCGAACCCCACAAGTCGAGGTCATCGAGCCATCGAAGGTCGGTCACGGCTTGATCCTCACGAAGTCGGTCTTGACGGGCTTGTAGGTGACGGGTGTCGGGAGCAGAGCGCCGAGCGCGGTGTAGAGGTCGCTCCCCGCGGAGCCGACGGGCGTGAGCGGCGCGGAGGTAAGGAGCGAGAGCGCTTGCGCGAACTTTTTGACCGCGTCGAGCGCGTCTTGAACGGGCCCCGCGACGGTCGCGCGCTCGGTGGCGTTCGCGCCGAGCTCGATGAAGTCGACCGCGTCGAAGTGGAGCTCGAGCGGCGACACGCCGTCGAACGAGAACACGCGGGGCTGCGTGCGATCGCCGTTGAGGAAGTAGACCGCGCAGAGCGTGCCGAGCTTGTGCTTCGCCGTCGCGCCAGGAATGCCGGGCCACACCGAGATCGGAAGCGTGTCGGGCGCGCCTCCGTCCTTCGTCATCGCCTGAAGGCGAAGGCGCCCGTCGTTGCCCTGCGACGAGATGCGGTACCAGTAGATCCGCTCGAAGGCCGGGTCGTTCAGGTTCGCGCTCGCCGTGAAGACGTTGCCGAAGCGGTCCTCGAGCGTCGCGCCGCACCATGCGGTCACACGCGAGCCCGATGCCGCGAAGATCTGATCGACTTCGCACACGACGACGTCGGCGAAGCGCGCGTCCGCCTCGATGCGCGTGCCCGGCCACACCGGCTCGTCGGCCGTGAGCGTCGCGACGCGCTCCTCTTGCTCGTAGAGGATCACGTCCGCGTCGGCGCCCTTCGCGACGCTCGGCCACGGTCCAATCTGCGTGATGCCCTGCGCGTCGACGCGCCAATCGCGCCCCTCGAGCACGCTCGACGCCGGCGCGAGGCCGTTGAAACGAGGATCGCCTACGCGCTCGAAGTCCTTGCCGTACGAGATCGGGCTCGGATCGTTCGCGGTCTCGCCGACGGCGTTCGCGGTCGCCTGCACGACCGTCGCGGAGCTCACGCCGCTCGGCGCGTCGTTATGCCAGTGAAACGGCTTGAGGAGCGTCGCCCATCCCGCGGCGCCGGCGAGGAGACGGACGCGCGCCGTGTCGCCGAAGCGGCCCGTCCCTTGCGGGATCACTGTGCCGACGAGCGACGTCGTGCCGACGACGAGGGTTTGCTTGCCGGACGGAAGCGGCTGATCG
>Ga0207702_10005634_pt1 | contig 10921 bp, 16 predicted proteins | sample KBSCornC62_FD_184302 | JGI IMG/M metagenome (GOLD analysis project Ga0207702, IMG submission 184302) | Corn rhizosphere microbial communities from Kellogg Biological Station, Michigan, USA - KBS Corn C6-2 (SPAdes) (version 2) | ecosystem: Host-associated > Plants > Roots > Rhizosphere > Soil ...
ACGCCGTGCGGCTCCATCCGGGCGCGGATGCCGGCGGGCGAGCGTTATGGCACTCTCGCTGGTTAACGGGTAAGAGATAGGGAGAGATGACGGGCGCAGGCGACACTTCTCGGTTCAGGCTGGCTCTGGTCGGCGCCCTCGTCTGTGCGCTTCTGAGTGCGGGAGCTGCCGCAGTTGCCCCTCAGGCTGTGGCCGCGGAGGCGCCCCGGGTAACGCTGTCGGTTCCGACCGAAGTCACCGCGGCGAACTCGGCGACTGCGAAGGGCAAGGTGGTGCCGGCGCAGCGGGGCCGAGTCCTGCTGCGCGCACGGCAGGGTGGAAGCTGGCGTCAGCTGGGAGCAGGCGCCATCCACCAGGGCAAGTTCCGGATCTCCTTCTCGGTCCCGGAAACGGCGGACTCGCAGCTGCGGTTGCGGGTGACGCTCGTGCGCAGAGGGCGCGCGCTCGCCAGCTCGCCGATCCGCCAGGTCCAGGTGCGACAGGCCGCGGTCGCCCCGCCGCCGAAGCCGGGCCCGGAAATCTCGCCGACCGTTGCGCCCCGACCGGCTTTAGTTGACACCGAACCAGCGCCGCCGACCGAAGAACCGCCGCCTAATGAAGGGCCGGCCAAAGAACCTCCGGGTGAAGAAGAACCCCCCGGCGAAGAAGAACCGCCTCCCGTCCCACCGGGCAACGCCTACTGGGGCGCCTGGATCGGGTCGCAGCTGACCGGGACCCCGGCGCCGTGGGACATGAACGCGGTCACCGAGTTCGAGCAGATGGTGGGGAAGCCGGTGTCCCTGCTCGAGTTCAGCTCCCCTTGGGCCGACTGCTCGCACACCCCCTGCGCCTACTACACCTTCCCTCTCACCCCGTTCAACGACGTCCGCGCCCATGGCGCGATCCCATTCTTCAGCTGGGGCTCGGAGATGATCCCCGGCACCCCGGACCAGCCCGAATTCAGCCTCGCCGAAATCATCGCCGGCAAACACGACAACTACATCCGCGCCTGGGCCAAACAGGCCGCCGAATGGGGCCACCCGTTCTTCCTCCGCTTCGACTGGGAGATGAACGGCAACTGGTTCGCCTGGGGCGAAGGCGTGAACGAAAACCAGCCCGGGGAATTCGTTGAAGCCTGGCAGCACGTGCACAACATCTTCACCACCGAAGGTGCGACCAACGCGACCTGGGTCTGGTGCCCCTACGTCAACAAACTCAACCTCTATGCCTCGCTCTATCCCGGCGACGCCTACGTCGATTGGACCTGCCTCGACGGCTACAACTGGGGCGAACGTTATGAATGGCGGACGTTCGACAGCCTCTACGAAAAGGCCTACGCCAAGGTGACCGGAACGATCGCGCCGACGAAGCCGATGGTGATCGGCGAGGTCGCCTCCAGCGAGACCGCCGGCTCCAAGGCGACCTGGATCGAAGAAATGTTCGAAGCGCTGGCCCTGCGCTACCCGAAGGTGGACGCGCTGATCTGGTTCGAGACGATCAGCAACGAGATGGACTGGCCGCTGGAGACCTCGGAATCCGCCGAAGACGCCTTCGCCGCCGGTATCAGCGACAGCCGCTTCCTCGGCAACGTCTTCGGTGCCTTCGGCACCAGCCCGATTCCGTCGCCCTGATCGGGCTGCGGCCTTGACTTCAGCGGGGGTGGGAGGGAGATTGGACGAAGACCCGACGGGAGCTGCTGCCCGGTCGCATAGCGGCCGAGCGGCGCCCAGGAGAGGTTCTCGCGCCGATCGGTTTCGCACTGCCATTTCGTAAGGACGGCTCTCACGCCGTCGTTGCCCGGCAACGCGTGCCTCGGCTGGACAATGCCGCCCGGGCGGCGCTGACGGATGGAGATCGAGATGAGCAGTGTCGATGTGGTGAACGAGAACGCCGCGGCGTCGCCGCCGGTGCAGCCAGGGGAGATGAAGTTGGAGGCGGTGATCCTGCCGGTGGCCGACGTCGAGCGGGCAAAAGAGTTCTACTCGCGCCTCGGCTGGCGCCTGGATGCTGAGCTGGAGGTAGGCGACGACTTCCACCTGGTCCAGTACACGCCGCCGGGCTCGGGGTGTTCGATCCAATTCGGAAAGAACCTGACCGCCGCCGAACCGGGGTGCATCGGGGACCTGCATCTGGCCGTCGCCGACGTTGTGGCCGCGCGCGAGGACCTGGCCGCCCGGGGGGTCGAGATCAGCGAGGTGTACCACTGCTCGAACGGGCTGGGGTGCAGGTACCGCGGGATCGGCGAACTGTTGCCCGGCTCCGGTTTCGACAGCCGCGAGAGCGGGCCGGATCCCGAGAACAGCAACTACAACTCGTTCGCCTCCTTCAGCGACCCCGACGGCAACGGGTGGGTGCTGCAGGAGATCAGCGAGCGGTTGCCGGGACGATGAGGACGGGAGGAGCGGACGATGGACGTCGAGCAACTGACCGACCTGCTGCGCGAGGCCGAGGAGCATCACGGCGAATACGAGCCGACGGCTCCCAAGCATCACTGGTCGACCTGGTACGCCGCCTACATCGTCGCGCGCGAGCAGGGGAAACCCCCCGAAGAGGCCGTTAGGGTCGCCACCGAGCACACCGAGTCGCGAACGTGAGCAACTACGACGTGATCGTGCTCGGCGGCGGTTCGCCCGGCGAGCACTGCGCCGGTGCGCTGGCGGATGGCGGTCTGCGGGTTGCGGTCATCGAGCGCGAGCTTGTCGGTGGCGAGTGTTCCTACTGGGCCTGCTGCGCGGCGACCGCCTCCTGATCGCCACCGGACGGCGGCCGCGGATCGAGGGGATCGGGCTCGGGACCGTCGGCGTCGAGGCCGATCCGCACGCCGTTGCGGTGGACGCGCAGCTGCGGGCCGGGGAGAACCTCGTGGGCACTGGCAGGCGACGCTCGCGATCCGCGCCCAGCTGCCGCTTGAGGTGCTGGTCGACACGATCCAGCCGTTCCCCACCTTCTCGGAGGTCTACGTCTCGGCGTTGCACGAGCTCAGGGCTCCATAGCCAGCGGTTAGGGATGTTTGTCTTTCTGTGCCTCGGGAACCCGATCGGTGGGACCACCGGAACGCGAAGGAGGGATCGCATGCCCGACGTGAGCGACATCACCAGCACCGCCATGCAGTTGGCGAAGAAAGGCAAATCACCCGCTGCAAAGCAGTTGAAGGACCCGAAGAAGATGGCTGCGGCCGGAGCCGCGCTGATGGCGCTGCCGTTCGCCGCGGAGGGGATCGCCAAACTCGCCGGCGGCAACGGCTCGCCCAAAGAGGCGGTGAAAGACGCCGGCAAAAAGGCGAAAGGCAAAGCCGCCGCAGGCGCAAAAAAAGTCGCCGGTGAAGTTGCCGACGAAAAACTCGGCGGGGCGAAGAAACTCGCCGGGCTCAAAGACCTCTTCGGGGGCAGCAGCAACGGCGACGACTCCGACTCCGAGGAGGCGAGGGAGGCTCACGGCAGCGGCCGGCGGATGCCGATCCAGCAGTCGGTCGACGTAGCGGCCCCGATCGGGGAGGTCTACAAGCAGTGGACCAACTTCGAGGAATGGCCGAAATTTATGCACCGGGTCGACAGCGTCCAGCAGATCGACGACTCGACCATCGCGATCTCGACCAAGGTCTGGGGCGTGACCAAGCAGTTCGAGGCCGAAATCGACGAGAAGCGGCGCGACGAGCGGATCGAGTGGCATACCGAGGAGGGGCTCGCCCACAGCGGCGTCGTCACCTTCCACAAGCTGGCGCCGCGGCTGACCCGGATCGAGGTCAGCATGGACGTGAAGCCGGACTCGCTGCTGGAGAAAGCCGGCCGCGGCATGCGCTTCACCAAGCGCGCAGTGCGCGGCGACCTGCACCGGTTCAAGGCCTTCGTCGAGATGGAAGAGGACGGTTCCGCCTAGGCTGGAGCCGTGTGGCTTCAGCGCACGGTCGAGCTCTCGGCGCGCCCCCGCGGCTTCCACCTGGTCACCGGGGAGGTCACCGAGGCGCTGCCGGAGCTGGCCGAGATCCGGGTCGGGCTCCTCCACCTGTTGATCCAACACACCTCCGCCTCGCTTACGCTGAATGAGAACGCCTCGGCGGACGTGCGGCGGGATTTCGAGAGCTGGTTCGACCGGGCGGTGCCGGAAGGGGCGCCGTACTGGACGCACACGCTGGAGGGCGACGACGACATGCCGGCGCACATCAAGGCGGCACTGCTCGGCCCCTCACTGACCCTGCCGATCCGGGAGGGGCGGCTGGCGCTGGGGACCTGGCAGGGCATCTACCTCTGCGAGCACCGCGACCGCGGCGGCCCGCGATCGGTCGTCGCAACCGCCTGGGGTGAAGTTTTGGGTTGATGATCGTGTGCGCGTGACCTCAGTGGGTAGTCGGCGAGGACAGGCCCAGTCCCCATCGAGCTGCGGACCGGCCAGGCGCACGTGCAGAAATACATAAAGCCGCTCTACGAGCACATCCGCAACGGCGACATCGATCCCAGCTTCGTCGTCACCCACCGGCTCGATCTCAACCAGGCCCCCAACGGCTACGAGACCTTCAAGCACAAGCAGGACGAGTGCGTGAAGGTCGTCCTCAAACCCTGAAGCTTTGAAAGGAACGACACGATGCCCTTTCCACCCAGGCCCGTTGACTCCACGCTCCACGGCGTCGTCGACTACATGGCCGGCGCCACGCTGACGACCGTCCTGCCAACCCTTGCCGGCGTCGAGGGCACGCGCTCGGCAGGCCAGATCAGGACGGCCGGCGTCATCCACGCCTCTTACAGCGCGATGACCGACTACCCGCTGGGGATCGTCAAGGCGATCCCGTTCAAGATGCACCTGGCGCTGGACGCGATCGGCGCCATCGCCCTCGGCGCCACCCCGTTCGTAACCGGTCAGTACAAGCAGGGCCGGAGCCAGTGGGTTCCCCATGTCGCCCTCTGCGCCTTCGAGCTGATGAGCCTGGCGATCACCGACCCGACCGGTGAGGGCGACTACCACGGCGACGTCGAAGCGGTGCGGGCGGCCAACCAGGAGGACCCCCACCGCAAGATCCACGAGGGCCCGCCGGCGGTGAGACCGTCGAACGGGTCGAAGCCGGAAGTCGAGGAGCCCGCGCCCGCGCCCGCACCCGCCTAGCCAGCGACTCCGAACTTAGGGCCCCTATGAGGGCCCAAAGTTCGGAGACAGCGCACCACGGCATAGGCTTGCCGCATGGACGACGCCATCGCCCGCTACGTCGAGGCCTCCGAGCGCAACGACATCGCGGCGATGATGGAAGTGCTCACGCCCGACGTCGAGCTCGTCTCCCCGATCTCCGGCCGCATGGTCTTCAGCGGCGAAGAGGACGTCCGCCACCTGCTCACCGCCGTCTACGGCAGCCTCAAGGGCCTGCACTGGACCGACCAGCTCGGCGACGGCGACCGCCGCATCGCCGTCGGCGAGGCCCGCCTCCTCGGCGTCCGCCTCACCGACGCGATGGTCTTCGACCTCGCCCCCGACGGCCGCATCCGCCGCATCGGCCCCCACCTGCGCCCCTGGCTGGCCCTAACCCTCTTCGCCCTCGTCCTCGGCCCGAAGGTCGGGCGGAGGCCGGGGATGATTTGGCGGGCGTTGCAACAGCCCGCGGGTGACTCCCTGAGCGACTAAACGTTGCATCGAACCGATTCCCGCTTACAGTCGGGACGGGAGAGCGAGGGTGAGTTCACCGGCGATCATCGTGGTAGGCGCCGCCGTGTTGTTCGCGGTCGCGCTGCTGGTGCTGCTGATGAGGATCTGGTGGGAACTGGAAGTGGGGCTGTTCCCGGGGCCGAACGTGCAGGCCACCCACACGCCCCCCGGGCGCGCGCGCAGCGAGTCGACGGTTGCCGTGAACCCGCGCAACGAAGAGAACCTCGTCGGCGCCTCGAAGCGGTTCTTTGACCTCGACACCTACCTTTTCGACCTCGTCCCGATCTTCAGCTTCGACGGCGGCCGCACCTGGGAGGACTCGGCGCTGCCGATGGAGCCCGGTTGGGACGGGATGACCGACCCGACCCTCGCCTTCGACGGCGGCGGCCGCGCCTACCTGATTGGCGAGCCCTTGGTCCACCAGCCCTCCTCGCCAAATGAAAAGCTGCGGGGCCTGGGGATGTTCGCCTTCCGCAGCCTCGACGGCGGCCGCACCTGGGAGCGGGTCGGGCGGCTCAGCTCCGACAAGGAAGACGACAAACAGTGGGTGGTTTGCGACACCCATCGTTGGAGCCCCTATCGCGGCAACGTCTACGTGTTCTGGGGAGCGGGCGGCGCGCCGCTGGAGTTCGCCCGCTCGACCGACCACGGCGTCACCTGGATCGGGGTGGGCGGCCAGCCTTCCCCTTCCGCGCTGACTCCGTTCGGCGCCGAAGCTCCAGACCACGCCGTCTCGCCTGACGGGACCCTGCACGTCTTCTGGTGCGAAGGCGCCCGGATCAACTACCTGCGTTCGGTCGACGGCGGCAATTCGTTTGCCCCTCGCCGCACCGTCGCCGAACGGCTGACCCCGCTCGGTGCCCCGGCGCTGCAGGAAATCGGCAGCTGGCCGCACTTCGACCACGCCAGTTTCCGCGTCCGCACCTTCGCCTCCAGCTGCACTGGCAACGACGGGCTCGTCGCCGTGGCCTGGGCTGATATGCGCGAGGGCCACTCCCGCGTTTACTACCGGCGCTCGCTCGACTACGGGGCCACTTGGGAGGGTCCAGAGGAGGGACAGCTGCTGCTCAACCTCGCGGCCGACCAGAGGCACTGCTTTCACCCACAGCTTCAGGCGACCGCAAATGGAGTAGTCGGCTGCGCCTTCTACAGCTTCGGCCCAGAGAGCGACGGCGGCCACCGTATCCGGCTGCAGGCGACCGCCTCATGGGACGATGCGGCAACCTTCCCAGAACTCGTCACCGTGACCGATCGGCCCTGGGACCCAGCGCTGCATGCTCCCGAATTGGACGAAGTGCCAGGCGTCACCTTTATCGGCGAGTACTTCGGCTTCGACACCGGCAACGACACCCTCGTCCTGCTCTGGACCGACACCCGCACCGGTTTTCAGGAGCTGTGGAGCGACGTTGTCGAGACCGTGCGGATTCGCCGCCGCCGGCTGCCGACGCTGATCGTCCAGATCCTCACCGGGGTGATTCAAGACGGGGGCGGATTGGTGTTGATTGGGGGAAAATTGATTCGGATTCCGCCGAGATCGCCGGTCACGGCAGTGATCGAGAAGCTGGCCGCTAAGGTTGGTAACCGTGGCTGAGCTGGGAGAGTTCCTGCCGCTGTTCTTCGGATGCGTACTGGCAGCCCTCGCCGGACCGCACCCGAGCCTGACTCGGCTGCGAGGAGCTTTGGCGCTTTGCATCGTTCTCGGCCCGATGGCCTCGCTGATCAACGGCGAGATCGGCGAGCGCTCTTTCCTCGCCATCTTCGACGTGGCGCAGGTGCTGCTCGCCTTCGGCCTCGTCCAGCTCGCGCTGGCACGCCTGGTGCCGGCGAGGCGCCGCAGTTAGCGCTTCTAGAACGCCCGCACGATCAGGTTCAGGAGGACCGTGAGGACGATCGAGGCGACCAGGGAGAAGACGAGGCAGCCGGGGAAGAAGTGGACCTGGGTCTGGACGTTGCTGCTGCCGAAGGTCATCGGGCTGCCGGTGGTGCGGAGGCGGTCGGGCTCGACTCGCTGGCGGTACTTGCGGACTGCGTAGACGATGCCCATGGTGCAGATGATCGAGAGCAGGAGGCCGGGGCCGGTGTTGCGGTCGAAGACGTAGTAGGCGATCAGGCCGGCGATCAGGGAGCCGCCGATGCCGGCGAGCATCGTCTCGAGGATGCTCATCGGGTCGGGGCCGATCAGGAGCAGGCGGGCGAGGGCGCCGATGACGAGGCCGCTCAGCGCTAGCAGGATGATGTAGGCGATTACGTCGATGCGCCTCGTTACCCGCTCAACTGGGTAGAGGAACAACGTGGGCGCCACGATCGCCACCGGGGAGCTGCTGAAGGAGCGCTACCGGCTCGAGCGCACGCTCGGGCGCGGGGGCATGGCCGCGGTCTGGCTCGGGCACGACGAGGTGCTCGATCGGCCGGTGGCGGTGAAGGTGCTATCGGACACGATCGCCACCGACCCGGGCTTCGTCGCCCGCTTCCACCGCGAGGCGCGGACGGCAGCTTCGCTCTCGCATCCCAACCTGGTCGGTGTCTACGACTACTCCGACGAAGGCGAGCGCCCCTACCTGGTGATGCAGTTCGTCCCCGGCGAGAACCTGGCGGCGCTGCTGGAGCGCGGGGAGGGGGTCGACTGCGACCGGCTGGCGCGGGAACTGCTGGAGGCGATCGACCACATCCACTCGGTCGGGATCCTCCACCGCGACATCAAGCCGGCCAACATCATCGTCGAACCGGACCGGACCGCGAAGCTGATCGACTTCGGGATCGCCCTGCCGGCCGACGCGACCGCGCTGACCAACACCGGCCTGATTCTCGGCACCGAGCGCTATGCCGCCCCCGAGGTGATGGAAGGGCAGCCGGCGACCGAGCGCTCCGACCTCTACTCCGCCGGCGTCGTCCTGCGCTCCTGCGAAGGGCAGTGCTCGCGTGCCTTGCACGGGCTGATCGAGTGGATGACGAGCAAGGAGCCGGGGGCGCGGCCGACCTCGGCCCGGCAGGCGCTGGTGCGGTTGGAACGAGCGGAGACGATCGGGGAGCCGACCGAGGAGCACGAGCCGACGTTTGAGCGGGAACGGCGCGAAGCGGTCGCCGAGCCTGTGCCGCCGCCGCCCCGCGAACCGACGCCGACCTACGCGAAGACGGGATCGCACGGCAGCCGCTGGGGCGCCGTCGCCGCGATCCTCGGTGTTATCGCGGCGCTGGTCGTCGGTGCGGTCGTCCTCCTGGGGGGCGGAAACGATGGGGGACAGCAAGGGAACGGTAAGACGGCCGCGGCCAAGTCGAAGAAGGGGAAGGCAAAGCCGGCGAAGCAGGCGGTCGGAGCCGGTGCCGCCGGCGCAGCAGCCGAATCGAGCGATGCGGCCGCGGCGGAATCATCCGAAGCAACCGAAGAACCGGAACCCGAACCCGCCGAACCGGCCGAAACCGAACCACCGCCCGCGTCCGAAGGGAGCTCCGAATCCGGCGCTGCGCTGAACGAACAGGGCTACGCGATGATCCAGGCGGGCGAATACGAAGCCGCGGTGCCAGTGCTTGAAGAAGCGGTCGCCGCCTACCCAGAAGGCAGCGAAGACCTCAACTACGCCTACGCGCTCTTCAACCTCGGCAGCGCCCTGCGCCAGAGCGGGCGCCCCGACGAGGCGATCCCGGTCCTCGAACAGCGGCTGGCGATCCCCAATCAGACCGCGACGGTCGAACGGGAGCTGGAAGCCGCCCGCGCCGAAGCGGGCGAATAAAGCAGCAGAAATCCCCTTTACAGCGGCGTTCGACTATGCGAACATACGTTCGTGTTAGATGCCGCGCACCGACGACCCCCAGATCGGCCTCGCGAAAGCCATTCGGCAGCTCCGTCGTGAGCGGCAGCTGAGCCAAGAAGCGCTGGGTCTGATCGCCGATATTCACCCGACCTGGATCTCGCACATCGAGTCGGGGCGGGTGAACCCCACCTGGGGGAACGTGCGGAGGATCGCTAGGAGCCTGCAAGTGCCGTTGTCGCAGCTGGCCGGTCTCGCCGAGGATCTCGAGCTCCAACAAGGAACTGCCCCCCGGCCAGGGCAGGCAGCCGGAGGGCAGTAGGACCCCTGCATTGGGGTGGCTGAGCCGAACTCTAGTACTCAGCCATTCGTAAAGTATTTTTGTGTACCGCCGATGCCCCCAAAGAGGGACAGAGGCCGGTGCTTTCGGCCGAGGGCGCCGGTTCTCTTTCCTCGCCGCTGCCCGAAAAGGTAGGGTTTCGCATCCTTCCGGTTGCGCCACCCCGATGAAGAGACTTTCGCTGACGCTCCTCCTGTTCGCCGCGCTCTGCGTGCTTGGCTGTGGCAGCTCGAACGATTCGAGCTCCAGCACCAGTGCCAGCGGCGCCGACTGCCCGAAGGGCAAACTGGCGACCAAGAAGGACGGGGTGCTGACGGTCGCCACCGATAAGCCGGCCTACCCGCCCTACTTCGAAGACGACGATCCGACCAACGGCGAAGGCTTCGAGAGCGCGGTCGCTTACGCGATCGGCAAGCAGCTCGGCTACCCGCCGGCGAAGGTCGATTGGACGGTGGAGTCGTTCAACGCCTCGTTCGCCCCGGGGCCGAAAGACTTCGACTTTGACGTCAACCAGATCACGATCACGCCGCCGCGCGAAAAAGCGGTCGACTTCTCGGCGCCCTACTACAAGGCCAACCAGGCGGTGGTGGCGCTGAAGGACTCCGACGCGGCGAAAGCCAAATCACTGGCCGACCTACAGAACGCGAAGCTCGGCGTGCAAATCGGCACCAGCAGCCTCGAAGAAGCGGAAAACGAGATCGAACCGAGCAGCCGCCCCGAAGTCTTCAATACCTCTAACGACGTCGTCCAGGCGCTGAAAAACGGCCAGATCGAAGCGATCGTCGTCGATCTCCCGACCGCCTTCTACCTGACCGCCGTGCAGGTTCCCGAAGCAACCGTGGTCGGCCAGTTTGGCGCCGGCAGCGGCGAAGCCTGGGGCGCCCTGCTGGAAAAGGAATCGCAGCTGACCGGATGCGTCTCCTCAGCAATCGAAGAGCTCGAAAGCTCGGGCGAACTCGAAAAGATCACCCAGCGCTGGATGAGCCAAGCAGCCGGGGCCCCTGAATTGCACTGATGCCGAGTGACCGTCGCCTCGAACGGGAGGCGGCGAAGCGCCGCCGCCACCGCCGCGGTCAGGCGATCGCGGCAATCTCCAGTTTCGTCGTCCTCGGCGGCCTCGCCGCGCTGATCCTGACCAGCCCCGGCTGGCCCGAGGTGCGGGAAACCTTCTTCAACTGGGGGGTGTTCAAGGACTCTTTCCCCGACGTTGCCAAGGCCTTCTGGCTCGACG
>Ga0207702_10005636_pt1 | contig 10920 bp, 9 predicted proteins | sample KBSCornC62_FD_184302 | JGI IMG/M metagenome (GOLD analysis project Ga0207702, IMG submission 184302) | Corn rhizosphere microbial communities from Kellogg Biological Station, Michigan, USA - KBS Corn C6-2 (SPAdes) (version 2) | ecosystem: Host-associated > Plants > Roots > Rhizosphere > Soil ...
AGCCGTCGGTGAGTTCAAGCTACAAACGGGCGCCATTTCGGCGCAATACAATGGCGGACAGACTGCGGTCGCCAACTTCCAGATCAAATCGGGTACGAATAGCTTGCACGGATCGGGGTTCTATTTCCTCGGCAACGAAGCTTTCAACTCCATTCCTGTACAAGACAAAACCTTCGGTGGAACCAATCCGCCCAATCGGCTGAACAACTGGGGCTACTCGCTAGGCGGTCCAGTTTACATTCCCAAAGTCTATGACGGTCGGAACAAGACTTTCTTCTTCACGAACTTCGAAAAGACGAATACAGTTAACCTGCCCTCCAATGGTTTCGTCACTCTGCCCCCGGTAGCCCAGAAGAACGGCAATTTTTCGTGCCTCCTGAACCCGGCATGCACCGGGAATGACGAATCCGGATCGGTAATCGGAACTGATGCCCTCGGCAGGCCGATCCTGTTCGGTCAAATTTATGACCCGCACTCCACGACGCAGGCCCCGGATGGTACTTACGTGCGCAATCCGTTTCCAAACAATATCATTCCCCAGGCGGCGTGGGACCCGGTGGCTAAAAACATTGTCCAGAGTGTTGGCATCACGGACCCGCAGTTCGATAAGCTGTTCAATAATCATCCGAAGCTGGGCACAAGCTCTCCATATTTCCGCCTGCACACATTCGGCATCAAGATCGATCATCAGATCAATTCCCGGAATCAGATTTCGGGCTATTACAACCAGAGCTACCGTTTTCGCTTCAATAGCAGTTGCACCGGCGGAGTGCATGGACCCTATCTACCCGTTCCAGGGCTTCCGACCACTTGCATGAAGGATCAGGAGACGCCGGGGAATATGGGGCGCCTGTCTGTGACGTCCACGGTGACGCCCTCGATTGTTAACCGCTTCGCAGCCGGTATTAACCGGTTTGTAAATGAGAATGGCATTCCGACCCACAGCGCAGAAGGCGGTTGGGCTGCGCAAATAGGCTTGCAGGGTCTCGCAGCTTCCCAACTCTTCCCGACTATGACTTTCACAGGGAACAATTACCAGGGAGGAACCATCAACCCGATTGGTTTCGGATTCCATGGTTACAACCCTAACGGAAGTTATATATTTCAGGATGATGTGACCTGGATACATGGCAAACACACTTTTCGTTTTGGATACGATTACCGAAGGTATTTTTATACCGACCGGAATTCCAATAGCCCCGGAACTTTCAATTTCACTCCGCTCCAGACGGCGCTGCCAGGATTCGGCACGCAAACAGGTGACGCGTTTGCCAGTTTTCTTCTGGGCGCGGCCAATAACGCAAATCAAAACATCGTCGGTTACACCGACAGTTTCCGCCAGCCGGAACATGCGTTGTATGTGACGGACGATTGGAAAATTACGCCGAAACTGACGATGAACATCGGGCTGCGCTGGGAAATTATTCCACCGCTCTATGAAGTCACAAACCGCATGTCCGAAGTTTCGTTAAGTGTTCCGGATCCGGGCGCTGATAACCGGCCCGGTGCGCTGATCTTTGGCGGACCGTTTAACGACACGTACTGGAGGGAGTTCGGCCCACGATTTGGCCTTGCGTACAAGGTGACCGATCACATGGTGGTTCGCGCCGGGTATGCAATGACCAATACGCCTCCCATTGCAAACAGCTTCGGCTATGGCTTCACTTATGGCTACAGCACCACAGTGAATGTGCGGGCTCTCGGGAATCCGCGCGATCCCGCTATCTATCTGAGCCAGCGGTTTCCCAGCCTGAGCAGCCCGCTGCCGAATACCGATCCCTCCTCCGCGGAGTTCAATTCGGTTTCCACCACCGCACGCGACGCCAACCGGCCTGGCTATGTCCAGAACTACAATTTCACGATCCAATATGAATTGCCGGGCGCCACCGTTTTGGAAGCCGCCTACATCGGCAACAAGGGAACCCGTTTGTGGGGTGGGTCGCCGGGATCCGGAGGATTTAATCAATTGGATGCCTTGCCCGCGAGTATGCTCGCCATGGGCGATATCCTGAATGATCCGGTCAGCGATCATCCGCAGTACATTCCGTACGCCGGTTTTCCGACCGACAACACGGTCTCTCAGGCTCTTCTGCCGTACCCGCAGTATTCCAGCGTAGAGGAAGCCTTTCCGTACAATACAAACTCGAATTACAATGCCTTACAGATCACTGTCACCCGGCACTTGACAAAAGGCCTGGGTTTTCTCGCTGGGTACACCTGGTCGAAAGCGATCGGTTATGTCGATCAGAATGGAGCGGCATCCTACTACACCGTCGCGCAGGATTACTATAATCGCGGCCTGGAGCGTTCTGTGGCGTCGTTTAATCTGCCTCAGAGTTTCAAACTCACGTGGGTTTACGATACGCCGTTTGGGAAAGGCCGGCACTGGGATCTGCACTGGCTGAATCCGGTCTTGGGTGGCTGGCAGCTTTCCGCGATTCACAATTACCACTCCGGTGCGCCGGTTCAGGTCTTTGAGTCGGGCTTGACCACCCCTCCGGGCTTTGCGTTCGGTATCCGGCCCGACGTCTTGACCGGAGTACCGCTCACCGTTGGAGGTGCCTCGCAAAAGGTCGATGTTCAGGAGCCCACGCAGTGGTTGAATCCCGCCGCATTCGCTCCCAGTCCACAAACCTCCGCGGGCACACCGTTACGAGTAGGAACCGCTCCAAGACTCTTCCCGACTCTTCGGGGCCCTGCCGGTTTCAGCGAATCATTTAGAATCGCAAAGCAGTTTCCCATCCATAAGGAAGGCCAGTATTTTGAGATTGGAGCCGTAATGACCAATCCACTCAAGAGAACCGTGGCCGTTATCAACGACAACACGGTCGGAGACGAAGGCTTCGGCACGCTTCTTCAGAGCGGCGGAGACCGCGTGCTGCAAATCTCAGCGCGAATCCAATTCTAGCGTTCGAAAGTCAGTCGCGTCCATCGCTGCGGCTTGATAGAGTAAGTAGCGCGTTCATGTCTCGTGGTGTAGTTTCTCTCCGTTTCGTATGTCTCATCGCGGCCGCTCTGCTCGCCTCTTGTACAAGCCATAAGAGCGCGCAGGCCCCGCAAGCCGCTCGCTTCCAGCCGCTCAACGTATTTGTGGTCACGATCGACACGCTGCGCCCGGATCATTTGCACTGCTACGGTTACGCAAACATCCAAACGCCAAACCTCGATGCCTTGGCGCAACGTGGCGTTCTTTTTGAAAACGCAGTTGCGCAGGCGCCGCTGACGCCTCCTTCGCATGCAAGCATTTTTACCGGGCAGTATCCGACCGTTCATCATGTTCGCAACACCGGCGGCTTCATTCTTCCCTCCTCATCGCGACCGCTAGCGAGAATTCTTCAGGAGCAGGGATGGGATACCGCCGCCTTCGTCAGTTCGGCCGTGCTGAAGAAAGTGATCGGCTTCAACAATGGCTTTGATCTCTACGATGACCAGATGCCCCGCCAAGGTAATAAGGAAGAATTCGGCGAGGATGCGGAACGCCGCGGCGGCGATACGGTCGATCGAGCAGTTCATTGGTTGAGCAGGCAATCGGGCAAGCCATACTTTCTGTGGGTTCATCTTTACGATCCACACTTACCGTATGACCCTCCGGACTTTTTCAAACAGAAATACAGAGGACGGCCATACGATGGCGAAATTGCGTACACGGACCAACAACTGGGGAGATTGCTGGAAGCGGTGGGAAAGAAAGCGCCGGCCGGCAAGACCATTATCGCGGTCCTGTCCGACCACGGCGAAAGTCTCTCAGAACACGGCGAGTTCACGCACGGGGTCTTTCTTTATGACGCAACGCTGCGCATTCCTTTCCTAATGTCCGGAACCGGAATTCCAGCCGGTAGCCGCGTCAAGCAGCAGGTCAGAAGCATCGACTTTTTGCCTACCCTGCTCGCTCTGCTTGGCGGGAAGCCGCCGGCCAACATTCAAGGCGTAAATTTGGTTCCGGCATTCTCGGGCAAGACCGTGGACACTGCGATCTCCTACGAAGAAACGCTCTATCCGAAGCTGGCCCTTGGCTGGGCGGAACTCCGCGGCATCCGAACCAATCGCTGGAAATATATTCGCGCGCCAAAACCGGAGCTCTATGACCTTGCACAGGACCCCAAAGAAACCACCAATGTCCTCCGGGAACATCCAGCCGAGGTGGAGCGGCTATCGGCACAATTGACGGATGTGGTTGGAAACGGCGGTTCGGAAAAGGTAGAGGCGAAAATGGTGGACGAGCGCCAGATGGCCCAGTTGCGATCCCTAGGCTACCTGTCTGGGTTTTCGCCTCAAGGATATGACCTGAACGGCCGCGGCCCGGATCCTAAGGACCAGGTTGGAATTCTGAAGCTTCTCTATGCAGCCGAGAACCCGGCTGCACCTCTGCCCGAAGCCCGGCGAATCGCGCTGCTTCAGCAAGCGTTGCGGGAAAATCCCAACAACCCGTCCTTATATCATCAGGTCGGCGGAGAACTGGAGAAGACGGGGCGATACGCCGAGGCTCTGCGTCTCTACCAGACCGCTCTGCAACACGGAGTGGAAAACGGCAGGCTGCATTCGCGCATCGCTGACCTTTCCCTGCGAAAAGGCAACAAAGATGCGGCCATCGCTGAATATGAAAAGGCGGCACAGTTCAATCCATCCGACCTGGAAAGCCAAACGAACCTGGCCACAGCCTATCTGGAGAAGGGCAGGGCTAGCGATGCCGAACGTGTATTCAAGTTCGTGGTAGCGAGCGATCCTGATTCTGCTGTCGGGCATAACGGACTTGGCCTGATTGCCATCCAAAAGCACGATATGGCCAGCGCACGGGCCGAGTTCGAGAAGGCAGTACAGATAGACCCGGATCTTGTGGAAGCGCAGATGAACCTGGGCCTGATTTATGAGATGGCCGGTGACCGCGCCCGGGCGCGAACCTGCTTCGAGGCGTTTCTGGCGAAAGCGTCCCGTAAGCAATACGCGAGCATCATCCCTAAGGTGAAGCAGGAACTCGCTACGTTGCAATAGGCATGTTGCGGTGCCTCATGTCGGTCCTTCTCGCCGCGGGATTTCTCTCCGCGCAGGATCAAACCCGCGCTGAATGCCGTTCGCCCGATCAGGTTGAGCTCGAACGGAGCGCGCGCGATGCCATGCAAAAACGAGAATTCGACGTTGCCGCACGGCGCTTCCAGGCAGCCTATGCCACCTGCCCGGCACAGCGTGCGATTCTACTCGAACTGGCCAACGCCTACTTCATGGGACAGCATTTTCGGCAGGCGAAAGATGTGGCTCTACAAATCCTGCGCGTTGATTCGGGAAATGCAGCAGCGCTCGAAATCAAAGGCAACTCCGAATATCTGCAAGGTGACTCGGCCGCTGCTATCGGCACGTTTATCGATCTCCTGGAACGCCATCCCCGAAATGAAGACGCGGCTTACATGCTTGGCCGTGTTTACTATCAGGAAGGCGCCCTCGATCAGGCAATCGGGCAGTTCGAGCGGGTCTTGCGGCTCAATGCCTATTCATATAAGACTTACGATAATCTCGGCCTATGCTATGAGGCAAAGGGCGACAACGACAAAGCGGCGCGATATTTCCTGACCGCCATCAAACTGGTCGAAAAGACTCACCCGGAATACGACACCGCATACGCAGATCTTGCGGAACTGCTGCTTAAAACCGGAGATTCCAAGAAGGCATTCGATGCTGCCGCGATGGCGGCGAATCGCAACCCCGCATCGGCCCGCAATTTCTATCTGGGAGGCAAGGCCCTCGAGCAGCTCGGAAAAACAGACTTGGCCGTGAACTGGCTGCAACGCTCGGCTGCGCTTGACCCAAGCTACCCTCAACCGCTCTACGTGCTTGCGCTCATTTACCACAAACTGGGGAAAGAGCAGGCATCCGCCGAGGCCAGGAAAAAATTCCGTGAAGCGCAAGCCAAAGTCTCCGGCAAACGCCGTTGAAGTATGTTGCGCCTAGGGCCGCATGGCGGCGGTGGATCGAACCGCCATTTGAGCTTCGACGCTGCCCGGAAATGCACGAAGGCAACGCATCCACGTGTCTCGTGCTTTCGCCGGGGAGCCGCGCTTGGAGTAAAGGCCCGCAAGTTCGCGATAGGCTGTTTCTAAAAGAGGATCGAGTTGAAGGGCTTTCTCAAAAATCTCTATTGCTTTCTGCCGCTCGTTGGCGGCTTTCCAGGCAAAGCCCTGATCGAGGTAATGTGAAGCGACCCCGGGTTCTACCTGTGCCGCCCGTGCGAAACTCGCCGCTGCGTCCGAATTGCGCTTCATCCCCAGAAGTACCATTCCGATACCTGTCGATATGGCCGGATCATACGGAAAATCACGCTTGCAGGCCGTGAGCAACCGTAGTGCCTCCAGCATGTGCGGGGCGGATTTGAGTTGCCGGCCGACCTCGATATCGGCTAAGCCGAGGTTCCGTTTCATAAACGCTGCTGGCGGCTCGTGCCAGGCCACCAGCCTCTCCGGAGCATTGTCCAAAGCAGTTTCGGAGGTGGGTCGGCGCGAAATGTGGTGGTCTGTAAAAGCAGTGTGCCCGCCGTCGCGTGCAGGGCGTGCCGGCATATGACAGCCAATGCAGTCGTCCGCCGGCTTCTGGTGCCTGGCGAGCTCGGAAGCGTGGCATGCGACGCATCGAGCCTTAAAGTAGGTACGCGGGTTTGCCGGTTTCTCATGCGGATCGTGACACGACCCGCACCACAGCTTCCCGTGGCTCTGCCGCGCACACGTGCTCAATGCGAGCTGCTGAGCCTGGCTTATCACTTTCAGCGGGTTTGCGCGCGACGGGTCGTGCGAGCTTTCGAATAAATAGACCGAGAAGACATCTTCGAGTTCCTCGCCCGGACGAAAATCATCGATCTGATTACCTGGGTTCGGAATGCGGGCCATCCCACTCAGATGGCATTGTTCGCAAACACTGTCCCGTGCTCGAAACGAGAGCTTTGTAGGATTGATGATTGAGCCCGGAACGGGATTTCGTAAATGCGCTTCGGCCGGGCCATGACATCGCTCGCAGGTGATAGCTTCGGCCTGGAACGGAGGTACCGCATAACGGTTAAGAGTGCCGCGAACGGGTCTGGCCCGCCCGGCATGGCAAAAAAGGCATTCCGGCGTCACCGCGCGGTTGAAATCGGGCGCACTTGCATTCTCATATCCCGGCGCCACATCCCAGATCCCACGTTTCGTATACCAGGCAATCGGGGACTGGAAGAGATGGTCACCCACCTTCGTGAGAAATCCGATAGCGTGATTCCCGGAGCCGATGACGTATGCAATTTCGTGGTCAGAGCCCACGCCGTTTCGTTCGAGCTTCTGAACCAGCCGTGTCCCATTCCATCGAGCGGAGAACCGCGTTTTTGAAAATGAGTGTACGAAATCACCGGCCGGAAGCTCACGCGGAGATCCCAGCGAATGCGCCATCGCGGTTGCGGCATACCCGCCGACTTCTCTTGGATGGCACGCGACGCAACGGTGCGCTGCCCAGGATAACGATGTAGAGACCGCGACCAGCGCCAGAGCGATCGCGCGAGTCGCTCGCTTTAAATCAGCAAGTGCTCGCTGCATGTCGGGCCACCTGTCAAAACTGGACAATCGCGGTCTCCCTAGCGGCGAATAAATTCGCAGTGGCAAACAAAATAGCGGAGACGGACGTACGCGCCTTTTCCATTGTTCCGCCTACCGACTTGGCTCATTCTAGATACCAGGTCCTTTATTTTTGATGAGGTCCTCTTTCGATCCCGTCTCTTCCAACTGCGCAAGGTCTTTCTCCATTGCGTGCTCACTAAAGTCCTCGAACGAACGGTGGCCGGCTTTTTCCACCAGCAGTTTCGCCCGATCACAGAGCGCTTTGCTGAGCTTTATAGTGGTCCTTGCGTCCATGGTTAGTCAATAAGTATATAGATTTGCGTACAACGCCGCTCAATCAATTCCGGCTGACATCGTTCTACCTCCCGGGAGTTCCGATTGCCTACGGGCAACTCGTGTGATATGAACTCCATCGAGAAGCTGACTGACCGGATTGAGCTCAGCCGGTAGGAGCATGATCGGGAAAGACTCCCGCGAAAAGGTCTCGTATGTTCGATCCAGACGTACCGTCTGATGCGGGCCACCGTCGCGGTTGTGCAAGGTGTCGCCCGACACGTATACAAGGTTCTTCCTGAAAATTCTGTGATTGTCGTAGAAGTGAATAGCGTGCACGGGAGAATCGTGAACGTCCGCTGCGGAGCCGAAAAGCTGTGGATGTTCGCCAGAGATTTGGTGGAACGCTGCAAGAAACTCACGCGACCAGAAGTAGCTGCGCTTCCGGAGAATCTGAAATTGATTGCGGCGTCGGCCAACGACGACGAGACGCTAGTTGGCGAAGGTCTTTTGCAGGATGGTATCTAGCTCTCGCAGTCTGTACGGTTTGGCGAGATAATCATCCATACCGGATGCCAAGAACTCTTCTCGATCGCCGGCCATAGCAGAAGCAGTGATTGCGATGATTGGTATGCGCGGTGCATGGTTCGCGTTTTCACGGCGCCGGATTTCCACCGCTGCTTCTACACCGCTCATGATGGGCATTTTTATGTCCATCAGAACCACATCGAATGATCCAGTGCAGTAGCGGTCAACGCAGGATTGGCCATCCGGGACAATCGTGACGGAGTGCCCCCCGCGCGTAAGCCAAATGCGAGCAATCTGCTGATTGGCGGGATCGTCCTCGGCAATCAGTATTTTCATTGAGTGACCTCTCTGCTCGAGGCGGCATGGCCGGCGGCATAAGAAAGCCCTAAACCGGCAATCTGTTTGTTGCGAGAGTGCAACTGGGTTAGTACTGTGTCATGCTCCTCTGTCTGCAGTGAATATCGTTCGGCTCGGTCAAGCGCTGCGCCCATGACCGTGCAGACGTCGTTTGATAAACGGACACTGTTGTCGGGTCGCAGTTGGTGCGCAAGCTTGGCAAGACGCCATGTAAGCTTTAGCTGGCTTCGGACGAGCTGATCGTGGATTTCGACATTGCAACCGTGCACTAACGCCGCACCGTCGTGTCGCTCGCGCTGATCCGGCCGGTGATACCGAAAACAGAAGGTCGATCGCAGCGCCGCGAAGCTCATCACAATTTATATCGGCACCAGGAATAGCGAAGTGAGTCCACCGACAGTACTGGAATGTTCATAACCGCGTATATCCGCGCCTCGTAAACGGTATAAGTAGCGCCGAACTGGCGCCGCAGGGATAACCACATAGCAATTTCACCGCCGTGCGTGGCAGTTGCCGTTCTAGAATTGTCGAGTGACAAACTCAGAGCCTCTTAATCTCAGCGGCTGGTTGGTCGGGTGCGAAATATGCGCCGCTTACAAAACAGTGATGCGGACGAACGAGCGGGACCAGAGGACGGTCGCGGGGAACCGGTAGTAGCGGCGGATTGCACACGATGTGATCGAATCGTTCGCCGGCCACGGCGTCGACGAAATCGCCCTGGCGGAATTCCACGCGGTCGTGCATGCCGTTCACCACCGCATTCAACCAGAAGAACAAACGTGCCTTTTCCTGCTTCTCCACTGCCACCACAGACTCCGCCGTCTGCGCACAGAGCAGCCCCTGCGTTCCAACTCCCGCGCATAGATCGAGCGAGCGGCCGCGGCCGGGCAGCATCAGGCGGGAAAGCCCGGACGAATCGTCGCCATGATACAAGTCAACTGCCGGCGTGAGGCGTTCGCAGAAGATCCAGAGGTCGAGATGGCGGATCAGCCGGTGACGGGCGAAATCGAGACCGAGGCAGGCGATTGTCTCGCGGATCGCGGCCGGCAAATGCGAGTCGAGTTGCTCTTCAGCGAGTTTATCGCCGAGCACGAAATAGCGCGTCAACGAAGCCAGGGGTTCGGGTAAAAAGGCGGCATCCCGGCGGATCACCGCCTCGCGTTCCTCCTCACCATAGGGCTCGTACAGCGAGAGCACTTCTGCAAGATGAGAGCCGTCGAGCCAGTGGCGAAATTCGATTAGGGCACTGAGGTGTTGAACGGCGAGTGGATGCATAGATCAAGAGGCGGCAGATCTCAAGCATCCCATGTTCTGGCTACAGGAAAGCGGAACTATTGACAGGCTCCCTTGGCTGACGTCGCCGCCTCCATCGCGGAATTCGGTTTCTGTTAACCGGCCGTCGTCGACGAAAGCGGCATTATCATCGGGGACGTGTACGGCTACTTCCGGATTCCTTGACGCCGCCGATCCATGCCTGCAAACACAAACTTTGTGGAACGCACTTCCGGCGGTACTGTGCAGACCGACACATTGAGAACCTAATCCTCGGCTTGCCGACTGCTGGGAAACCACTTTGACGTAAAACGCGTATTCCTTCACTTTGATTCCCATCGGGAAGTCTAGCCGACTAACAACCGAGTGGATTCCTCTACACATCGCCGTAGAACGCGAACAATCCCGAAGGGTGAGTTGCACTTGTACTTTGGACGTTTCACATTAACTTGAGGGCGAAAAAGGTTTATTTTCAGATGGCCAAGAATAACCGTCCAAATCTGCCCTAGCACTCGTTCCACCTAAAGTTCCTGGTAAATGGTCTGTTAGCGGTTACTTTCGATACTGCCCGTGCTCTTGAGTTGCTCCGCTATCGTCAACCGGAGCACTGTGCTGAGCTGGTCCTTCGCCCCTACCGAAAGCAGCGATATATCCCGGTCATCACCGGCAGCAAAGATGCCCTGGGATTCGAGACCAGGCCCTAGCGCGAGTTTGCTGTACCGGCCGCCGGTCAATTGGGAAAAACGCGATGCGATCGGGCCAGACAACAAGGGGCCCAAGTGACTGCCCTCTTCCTGCTCTGCCTCTCGAAGCGTTTGGCGAAGCAGTTCCCAGGCGTTGAAGTCAAGATCTGACTCGCGTTCCCGCTGCTTGGCTGTTTGTAACTGAGCTTCTGCTTCCGCGGCCCGCTGCTTATAGACATCGC
>Ga0207702_10005642_pt1 | contig 10914 bp, 9 predicted proteins | sample KBSCornC62_FD_184302 | JGI IMG/M metagenome (GOLD analysis project Ga0207702, IMG submission 184302) | Corn rhizosphere microbial communities from Kellogg Biological Station, Michigan, USA - KBS Corn C6-2 (SPAdes) (version 2) | ecosystem: Host-associated > Plants > Roots > Rhizosphere > Soil ...
GCGCGCCGCGCGACGACCAGGACCGCCACGACCGCTGCGCCGACCTGCTGCAGGAGGCGACGCTGCGGCGCCTGAGCGGGCCCGAGTCCGCGTTCTTCAAGAAGGAGTGTCGATGACGATCCATTCCGCACGGCTCAGCGCATGCGCCCTCGTCACGGGCCTGGCATTGGCGCTGCTCGCTGCCTGCGGCCCGTCGCAGCCGCCCGTGTTCGAGCAGGCCGCGAGCGACGCGACCGACGAGCTCGTGGCGCAGACACGCAAGCTGCCTGCGTTCGTCGTGAAGGTGCAGGCTTCGATCATGAAGTCCGCGCCGGAGGCGCGGCGCGCCGTCGTGATCGATCCGATGCTCGACACCACCACCGGCCAGCAGACGATCGCCACGACGCTGCTCGAGCAGCGCGTCACCGGCCGCATGACGGTCAAGTTCGACCAGTTCGACTTCCTCACCTTCCAGCCGTCGAACCTCGCGCGTGCGCAGTACCTGCTCACCGGCACCCTGACGCGCCTGCCGGGCTCGCCGCCGCGCAAGACGCTGCGCATCAGCCTCGCGCTCACCGACATGAAGACCGGCGCCATCGTGGCGCACGCCACCTCGCTCGCGCGCGACGACGGCGTCGACCACACGGGGCTGCGCTACTACAAGGACAGCCCGGTCTTGCTGAAGGACAAGGTGATCGAGGGCTACTACCGCACCACCGACACGCCGGCGGGCGGGAAGGCCGACGGCTACTACATGGAGCGCATCGCGGCCGCGAGCATGATCCGCGAGGCGACCGACCTCTACAACGCCGAGCGCTACCAGGAAGCGCTCGGCCAGTACCGCAACGCCCTCGCGACGCCCGAAGGCGAGCAGCTCCGCACGCTGAGCGGCATTTACCTCACGAGCGTGAAGCTCGGCAAGACGGCCGATGCGGAAAAGGCGTTCGCGGGCGTGGTCGCGCTGGGCCTGGCCTACAACGAGCTGGGCGTGAAGTTCCTGTTCAACCCGGGCAGCGTCGAGTTCTGGTCCGACCCGAAGATCAGCGGCGCCTATCCGATGTGGCTGCGGCAGATCGCGCGCGAGAGCGCCAACGCCAACGCCTGCCTCGAGGTCGTGGGACACACCAGCCACAGCGGCGCGGCCCCCGCGAACGAGCAGCTCTCGCTGAGGCGCGCCGCCGTCATCCGCCAGCGCCTCGTCACCGAGGTCGCCGCGCTCGGGCCGCGCACGCGGGCGACCGGCATGGGGTTTCGGCAGAACATCGTCGGCAGCGGTACCGACGACGCCTTCGATGCGCTCGATCGCCGGGTCGAGTTCAAAATCGTTCCCTGCACCTGACGAGGCCGCGCCGACCGCGCGTGGAGCCGATGACGCGCATCCCCGATCGCCTGCCGCGCCGCGCGGCGCTCAAGGCCCTGGCCGGGATCGCCGCGCTCTCCCGGTGGCCGCAGGCGCAGGCCGCCGCCACCCTGCAGTCGTGGCCGCTCGGCACGCCGCGCCGCACCGGGATCCACGACGTGGCGCCCGCGCCGGACGGCGGCGTGTGGTTCACCGCGCAGCGCAGCGGCGAGCTGGGCTGGTTCGATCCGAAGACGGCGCGCGTCGAGCTGATCGCGCTCGGGCGCGAGTCGGCGCCGCACGGCGTGGTGCAAGGGCCTGATCGGGCCGCATGGATCACCGACGGCGGACAGAACGCGATCGTGCGCGTCGGCTGGCCCGGTCGTGATGTCCGGGTGCTGCCGCTGCCGGCCGGCACGCCATGGGCCAACCTCAACACCTCGACCTTCGACCACGACGGTGACCTCTGGTTCACCGGCCAGGGCGGCTGGGTCGGCAAGCTCGCGGTGAAGACCGGGCAGGTGACCGTGCGTCAGGCGCCTCGCGGCGCGGGACCCTACGGCATCTGCACCACGCCGCAAGGCGACGTGTGGTGGTGCTCGCTCGCCGGCTCGTTCATCGCGAAGCTCGATCGCAAGACCGGCGATTCCGCGATCGTCGAGCCGCCGACGCCGCGCCAGGGCGCGCGACGCATCTGGTCGGACAGTCGCGGCACCCTGTGGGTGAGCGAGTGGAACAGCGGCCAGCTCTCGGCGTACGACCCCGTGAAGAAGACCTGGCGCACGCACCGCCTGCCGGGAGCGGCGCCGCGCACCTATGCGGTCTGGGTCGACGAGCACGACCATCCGTGGGTCAGCGACTTCGGCTCCAATGCGGTGCTGCGCTTCGATCCGGGCAGCGACCGGTTCGAGCGTCATGCGCTTGCGCGCGAATCCGCCGAGGTGCGCGAGATCCAGGGGCGGCCCGGCGAGGTGTGGCTGCCGGAGAGCGGCACCGAGACGATCTCCTTGATCCGCACGGGCTGACACCCCGAGCAGCGACAATCCCCGCGCCCGCGTCCGCACGCGCGCCCGCCATGGCCGAGCCCCCGCCTCCCCCGCAAGACGACGACCGCACCATCGTGCGGCCCTCGTCGGCACGGCGCGACGCCGGCGCGCCCGGCCACATGCTGCCGGTCGGCACGAGGCTGCGCGAATACGAGATCACCGGGCTGATCGGCGAAGGCGGCTTCGGCATCGTGTACCTCGCGGAGGACGTGTCGCTGCAGCGGCGCGTCGCGGTCAAGGAGTACATGCCGTCGTCGATGGCGTCGCGGGTCGGCGGCTCGATGACCATCGTCGTCAAGTCCGAGCGGCACCGCGAGACGTTCGCGGCCGGCCTGAAGAGCTTCGTCAACGAGGCGCGGCTGCTCGCCCGCTTCGACCACCCGGCGCTCGTCAAGGTGTACCGCTTCTGGGAGGAAAACGGCACCGCGTACATGGCGATGCCGTACTACGAGGGTCCGACGCTGAAGAGCGCGCTCGCCGCACGCCGCGATCCACCGGACGAGACGACCCTGCGCACGCTGTTGCGTCCGCTGCTCGACGCGCTTTCGGTGATGCACGCCGCGCAGTGCTACCACCGCGACATCGCGCCCGACAACATCCTGCTCACGGCGACCGGGCCGCTGCTGCTCGACTTCGGGGCGGCGCGCCGCGTGATCGGGGACATGACGCATGCGCTGACCGTGGTGCTCAAGCCCGGCTACGCGCCGATCGAGCAATACGGCGACGTGGCGACGATGTCACAGGGCGCGTGGACCGACCTCTATGCCCTCGCCTGCGTGCTGTACTTCGCGATCACCGGCAAGGTGCCGATGTCCTCGGTCGAGCGCCTGATGGACGACCGGCTCGAGCCGCTGAGCCGCATTGCCGCGGGCCGCTACAGCCCGGGCTTCCTGAAGGCCATCGACGCCGCGCTCGCGGTGCGCCCGCAGGACCGACCGCAGTCCGATGCGGCCTTTCGCGCGATGCTGGACGAGCCCATGGCGACCGCGCCGCCGTCGTTCGCGTTTTCGCCGACCGACGACGCGGTGACCCGCATCCTGCCGCGCACCGGCCTGCCGCTTCCGACGCAGGGACCGACCCAGCGCAACGCGCCGGTCACGGGCGGTCCGCCGGTCCCGACGATGCGCCAGGGCCGCGAGGACGCGCCGCCGCCGCGTTCCGCATTCGACAGCGCCTCGATGCCCCTGGCGCCATCGGCGGACACCGCGGTGACGACGGGACCGGGGACGTGGACATCCGCGCCGTCGCGCATCGATCCGCAGCACTCCGGGTTCGACCCGCGCAGCGGCGCGCCCGCTTCGCAACCGGTCGCGCTGGATTCGCGAAGCCCGACCACGCAGACCGGGGCATGGGCGCCGTCGGTGCAACCGCCCGACTCGCAAACGGCGGCGTTCTCCGCATCGATGCCCGCACCGATGCCTGCAGCGGCTCCTTCGCCCGCGCCCGTCCCGCTCGCCGCCGCGCGGCCCTCGGATCGCGCGGCGGCGGTGGCGCACAAGAGCCGTGCGCCGCTGTTCGTGGCTGTCGGCGTCGTCGTGGCTCTCGCGTTGGCCGCGGGTGCCCTGCAACTCTGGCAGAAGCGCGAGGCCTCGCCCGCGACGGTTTCCGGGCCGGAGCCTTCGGCGCGTCCGGCTGCACCGACGGTGCCCGGGACGGCGACGACCGCCGGCACGGGGGCGCCCGCCACGAGCCCATCGGCGAGCCCGTCGACAGGCAGCGCCGACAACGCCGCATCGAGCGCCGCCGCGTCCACCACGGAGCCGGTCGTGCCACCGCCGATCGCGACACCGCCGATCGTCGCGTCTCCCCCGGTCACCACCACGACGCCGGCCGTGCCGAGCGGGCCGACCGCCACCGCGCCGACGACATCCGCACGCGCGGCCGAGACGGAGCCGCCGCGCACGCGTCGCGAGCGACCGCCGCGCGAAACGCCGCGGACCGAGAGCGTGCGCGACAGCACCCATCCGAACGCCGAGCGCACGGAAGCGCCGCGCGGCGAGTCGGCCGCCGTCAAACCCGCGACAACCCCGAATGTGCAGGCGCGGTGCAGTGATATTCTGCAAAAGGCTTCTCTCGAGTCGCTCACCGCCGAGGAGAACGCGTTCCTCCGCCGAGAATGTCGATGACCGTCCACCCCCTGCTCGATCGCATCACGCCCCGTACCTGGCTCGCCGTGCTGGCCCTCGTGGTCGCCGGCTGTGCAGCACCGCCCAAAGCCACCAGTCTGAGCAACGAGCTTCCTTTCGAGGAAGCGGTCGCCAAGGCCACCGACGGCCTCGTCGCGCAGACGCAGACCCTGCCGGCGTTCCTCGCGAAGGTCGAGTCCAAGCTGAACAAGAAGGGGGTCGTGCTCGACCCGATGCTCGACAGCACCACCGGCCAGCAGACCGCCGCCACCGTGCTGCTCGAGAACCGCGTCACCGAGCGCATGAGCACGAAGTACGACCAGTTCGAGATCCTGCCGTTTCGGGCCGCGAACCTGAGCCGCGCGCAGTACCTGCTCACGGGCACGATGACGCGGGCGCCGGCGGACCGCTCCAAGCGCGGCCTGCTCATCAACCTCGCCCTCACCGACCTCAAGACCGGCAGCGTGGTCGCCCAGGCGTCGGCGATCGCGCGCGACGAAGGCATCGACAGCACGCCGCTCGCCTACTATCGCGACAGCCCGGTGCTGGTGAAGGACAAGGTGATCGACGGCTACGTGGCGACGTCGGCCACGCCGCCGGGCCAGAAGGCCGACGCCTACTACATGGAACGCATCGCCGCGGCGACGCTCATCAACGAGGCGACGACGCTGTACAACCAGGAGCGCTATCAGGAAGCGCTCGGGCAATACCGCAGCGCGCTCGCCACCCCGGCGGGCGAGCAGATGCGGGTGCTGAACGGCATCTACCTCGCGAACGCGAAGCTCGGCCGCACCGCCGAGGCCGAGCAGGCGTTCGGCCGGGTCGTGGCCTTCGGCATCGCCGCCAACCAGCTCGGCGTCAAGTTCCTGTTCAACCCGGGCAGCACCGAGTTCTGGTCGGACCCGAAGGTGAGCGGGGCCTACCAGATGTGGCTGCGCCAGATCGCCAAGGAAGGCACTGCCGCGCGGGCCTGCATGAACATCATCGGCCACACCAGCCACACCGGGTCCGAGCAGACCAACGACACGCTGTCGCTGCAGCGTGCCACCTTCATCAAGCAGCGCCTCGCGACCGAGTCGAGCGCGCTCGCCGCACGCGCGAAGGTGACCGGCATGGGCTTTCGCGAGAACATCGTCGGCAGCGGCAGCGACAACGCGGTGGACGCCCTCGACCGGCGGGTCGAGTTCAAGATCGTGCCCTGCACCTGATCAGGGCGCCGTCGGCTCGAAGCCGCACCGCGCGCGCAACGCCGCGCTGCCCGGACCGGTGATCCGTTCGACGAAGCGCATCGCTGCCGCGGCATCGGCGGCGCGCGTGCAGACCGCCGCCGCGTAGAGCGTCACCAGCTCGAATTCGGGCGGCAGCGGTCCCACCAGCCGCACGCCGCGCGTGTCGAGGATCTCGCTGACCTGCGTGCAGCCGATCGGCGACGCGTCGCGCGACGCCGCGAGCGCCTGCATCGCGGCGGCGCCGCTCGCATGGGTGGAGACGCGCTTCGCCAGCACATCCTGCACGCCGAGCCGCTGCAGCACGGACGCGAAGTGGATCCCGGCCGTGGCGCGCTGCGGGTCGGGAAAGAGCACCCGGTCGGCCGCTAGCAAGGCGCTGCGCAACGACTGCGCGCCGTCGATGACGGGCACCGGGTCGCCATCGCGCACGGCGATGCCGGTCGCCACGCGCCCGAGATCGGCGCGCGTTGCGCCGTCGAGGTGGGCAGCGGCGGCGAGCGACGTCACGATGGCCCCGGTGGCCACGAACACGTCACAGGATTCGCCGGCCAGCAGCGCCTCCTTGAGCATGCCCACCGGTCCGAAGCGCGCCTCCAGCCGCAGCCCCGTCTCGTCCGACCAGCGCGGCTCGAGCGCCGCCACGACGCCGTGGGCGGCACCCGCGCACAACAGCCGCAGCACGCTCATCGATCCGGCTTCGCGCCCGAGATCTTCACGATGCGCGCCCACTTCTCGATGTCCTGCGCGAGATAACGCCCGAACGCGTCGACGCCCATGCTCATCGGGGTCGCACCCTGCGCCGCCCAGCTCTTCACGACCTCGGGGCGCGTCACGATGCGTGTGACCTCGTCGTGCAGGCGCGTCACGACCGCGGGCGGCGTCCCCTTGGGCGCGATCAGCCCGAGCCAGATCACCGCTTCGTAGCCGGGCACGCCGGCTTCGGCGATGGTCGGCACGTCCGGCATCACGGGGGAGCGCGCGGTGCCGGTGGTGCCGAACGCCTTCACCCTGCCGGTTCGCGCATGCTCCGCCATCGTCGGGATGGCATCGAACATCAGGTCCACCTGGCCGCCGAGCACGTCGGTGCGCGCGCCCGACGACCCGCGATACGGGATGTGCACGATCGACACGCCGGCCATCGCCTTGAAGAGCTCGCCGGCCATGTGGTAAGGGGTGCCGGGGCCCGACGACGCGTACGTGAGCGATCCCGGTCTCGCCTTGGCCTGGGCGATCAGCTCGCGCACGTCGTGCGCCTGCAGCCCGCTGCGGCCGACCAGCACGAGGTCCGAGAAATTGATCGGTGCCACCGGCGTGAAGTCGCGCATCAGCGCGTACGGCTTGGTGGCGAACAGCGACTCGTTGACGGTGTGCGTGTTCGACATCAGGAGCAGCGTGTAGCCGTCTGGCGCGCTCTTCGCAACGGCGTCGGTGCCGATGATGGAACCCGCGCCCGGCCGGTCGTCGACGATGAACGCCTGGCCGAGCGTCTCCTGCAGGTGCTGCGCCAGCACGCGCGCGTAGACGTCGGCCGGGCCACCCGCCGCGAAGGGCACGATGATGCGCACCGGGTGCGTGGGGTATTCCTGCGCTTGCGCGCCGAGCGGCACGAGCCCGGCCAGCACCGGAACGAGCGGCCGCGCGGACCCGCACGCCGCCGCGAGGCCCGCGCCGCGGCGCAGCCACGCGCGACGGCTGAAGAAGGTCTGGTCCATGCGGGCATGCTAGGCCGGCGCCCGGTCGCGTCCAGCGTGGAAACCACCAGCCGAGAGCGAAGGCGCTCCCTAGAATGAACGGCGACGGTCGCTGCCTCGCGCGACCGGATCACGCCCGGAGAACCCTGCATGCCCCACTGCCGCCGCGCGTTCCGGCGCCGCCTCGGTGCGTTCCTCGCCGGCCTGGCCGGCGCCGCCTGGCTCGCCCTGCCCGTGGGCGCGCGCGCCGAATGGCCCGATCGGCCGATCACGATGATCGTGCCGTTTCCGCCCGGCGGCGTGGCCGACACGGTGGCACGCCCGGTCGCCGATGCGCTGCAGCGCGAGCTGAAGCAGCCGGTCGTCATCGAGAACAAGCCGGGGGCCGGCGGCGAGCTCGGCATGGCGCTCGCAGCGCGCGCGACGCCCGACGGCTACACCGTCCTCATGACGCTGTCGTCGATCTCGATCCTGCCCGAGGCGGACCGCCTGCTCGGTCGCAAGGCGGCCTACGAGCTGAAGCAGTTCCGGCCGATCGCGCGCTTCACCGCCGACCCGACCGTGCTCGTGGTGCGCGCCGACGCGCCATGGCGCACGTTCGACGAATTCATCGTCGACGTGCGCCGCAAGCCCGCCGCGTACAACTACGGCAGCTCCGGCAACTACGGGACGATGCACGTGCCGATGGAGATGCTGAAGTCCGAAGCGAACTTCCGCATGACGCACATCCCGTTCACGGGTGCCGGGCCGGCGGTCGTCGCGCTGCTGGGCGGCCAGGTCGACGCGCTGGCGAGCGGGCCGGCTACGGTGGTGCAGCACATCCACGCCGGCAAGCTGCGCGCGCTCGCGCACTGGGGCGATCGGCCGCTCGCCGCGCTGCCCGGCGTGCCGAGCCTGAAGCAGCTCGGGTATCAAGCGCGCTTCGCGCAGTGGTCCGCCCTGTTCGTGCCGGCCGGCACGCCCGACGACGTGATCCAGCGCCTGCGTGCCGCGGCGCAGAGGGCCGCCAACGATCCGGCCGTGCGCGACACCATCGGGCGCGCCGGAAGCCCGATCGACTACCTCGACGCGCCCGCGTTCCAGGCGTACTGGGACGCCGATGCCGCCGTCATGGTCGATGCGGTGCGCCGCATCGGCAAGGTGGAGTGACGACGGCACGGCGCGAGTCGATGGACGAACAGCCCGCGCACGACCCGAGCCGGTACCAGTACGTCGGCTTCTGGCTGCGCGTCGCGGCGGCGCTCGTCGACACCGTCCTCGTGCTGTGCGTGGCGGTGCCGCTGGTGGTGTGGTTCTATGGCTGGGACGAGTTCGTGTTCGGCTCCGATGCCGGCTTTCGCCCGACGCGCTTCGCGATCGACTGGCTGATGCCGGCCGCTGCGACCCTGCTGTTCTGGCAGTTCCGCTCGGCGACGCCGGGCAAGATGCTGGTCGGTGCGCGCATCGTCGACGCGCGTTCCGGCGGCAAGCCGACGCTCGGGCAGCTCGTGGTGCGCTACCTCGGTTACTTCGTCTCGATCGTGCCGCTCTGCCTGGGGCTGCTCTGGGTCGCGTTCGATCCGAGGAAACAGGGCTTTCACGACAAGCTCGCGCACACGCTCGTCATCCGCCGCAAGCCCGAGCCGGTGCGCTTCGGCTGACGCGCGCTCGCGCATCAGGCCGCGAGCAGCGACTGCAGGCGTTGCTCGCGCACGCCGTAGAAGCGCTCGAGCGCCGCGATCTCGGCGTCGAGCGCGGCCCGATCCGGAGGCTGGGCACGCCGCACGGCGAGGATCATCTTGTTCTTGTTAGTGTGCTCGAGCGACACGAACTCGAACACGCGCGTCGCATAACCCTCGCGCTCCAGCAGCAGCGCGCGCAGCGCATCGGTCACCATCTCCGCCTCCTGCCCGAGGTGGATGCCGTGGCGCAGCATCGGCTTGAGCAATGCCGGGGGCAGGATCTGCGGCCGCAGCTCGCGGTGGCAACACGGCGACGCGATCAGGATGTCGGCCCCCGCGTGCACCCCGCGGTGCAGCGCCTCGTCGGTCGCGGTGTCGCACGCATGCAGCGCGATCACCAGATCGACGTGCTCGAGCGGCACGCTCGTGATGTCGCCGGCGACGAAGTGCAATCCTTCCATCCGCGCGCCCGCGGCGGCGCGGTTGCCCGCGTGGACGAGATCGGGGCGCCGCTCCACGCCGATCACCTCGGCACGCTTGCCGAGCGCGCGCACCAGATGATCGTGCACGGCGAACGTCAGATAGCCCTTGCCGGCGCCGAAGTCGACGACGCGCAGCGTCTCGCGGTCGCGCAGCGCCGACGACGCGACGGCGTGGTGGACGATCTCCACGAACTTGTCGATCTGCTTCCACTTGCGCGCCATCGATGGCACGAGACGCCCTTGCGCGTCGGTGATGCCGAGCTCGACGAGCCAGGGCCGCGACACGTCGACCCAGCGGCGCTTGGCACGGTCGTGCGGCGCGAGGGCGGGCGCCTTCGCATCGTCCGTTGGTGCGTCGACGCCGAGGGGTGGTGCGTGGGCGGCACCGGCGCGGTTCCCGTCGGGCGTGCGGCGTCGCCGGCTCAGGCCGTAAGCGCCGCGCCGGCTGCGGCGGAGCTCGGCCTCGCCATCCGTGAGATGCAGGTGAGCATGCGCGTACGCGCCGTCGATCAGCGCCTCGATGCGCGCGAGCCCTTCGGCCATGGACGCGTTGCGCGTCACGTCGCGCGTCGCGTGGTGCTCGCAGAACGAAAGCCCGGGCGCGCCGCGCCACTCGATCGCGCGCACGTCGATGCGCGCCGCGCCGTCCGCGGGCACGAGCGGCTTGGCGAGCACCAGCGTGCGCAAGGTCCGTTCGGAGAGCGCGTCGCGCAACAGCGCGAGGAAGGTCCGGCGGCTAGCATCGGACGTTTCCGAGACCGAGGGAGCGGGCATGTTCGGTATCGCCGACTACGGCGCTTTCGTCGTCGCCGTGATTGTCTTCCTGATGATTCCGGGGCCGGGCAACCTGGCGCTGATCACGTCCACGAGCAAGGGGCGCATCGCAGGCGGCCTCGCCGCCACGCTCGGCGTGATCGCCGGCGACCAGGTGCTCATGTGGCTGGCGGTGGCGGGCGTGGCCGCGCTGCTGGCCGCCTGGCCGCCGGCGTTCCATGCGGTGCAGTGGCTCGGTGCCGCGTACCTCGCCTGGCTCGGCGCGCGGCTGCTGCTCGCGCGCCCGGGCGCGCGGCCGGTGCTCGACATCCGACCGCACCACTACTTCCAGCAGGCGTTCGCCATCACCCTGCTGAACCCGAAGGCCATCGTGTTCTACATGGCGTTCTTTCCGCTGTTCGTGGACCCGGCGCAGCACCGCGGGTTCGCCACGTTCGCGGTGATGGCCGCGACGATCGCCGCGCTGACGTTCGCGTACGGCCTCGTGGTCACGCTCCTCACCCACCGGCTCGCCGAGCGGCTGCGCGCCAGTCCGGGAGTCTCGACGGCGCTGAACCGACTCGCCGGCGTGTTCATGATCGGGTTCG
>Ga0207702_10005650_pt1 | contig 10907 bp, 7 predicted proteins | sample KBSCornC62_FD_184302 | JGI IMG/M metagenome (GOLD analysis project Ga0207702, IMG submission 184302) | Corn rhizosphere microbial communities from Kellogg Biological Station, Michigan, USA - KBS Corn C6-2 (SPAdes) (version 2) | ecosystem: Host-associated > Plants > Roots > Rhizosphere > Soil ...
CTGCAAATGAAAACCCGGCGTACTTGGGTTGAGGCCATGGGCGACGTCCAATATTTTTATACGGACAACATGTTTCTTGCCACACATGACAAGGAGGGCTCGGACGTGTTGGTGGGTACGATTCAGGCGGCAATAGCGCCCACTCCTTACGAATTCCAAGGTGGCCTACTGGCCCCGAGAATCGGCTATCAGCACCAGTGGTTCAATTACGGTCTCATCACTCCGGATTCGGTAAACACCTATACCTATTCTGGCCAGAATCCGTTTCAGGGCGGCAACAGCCCCTTGGATACCTTCGATTTCAATGTCTCAACGCCGTTTGCGGATATTTCTTGGCAGCGGGACAATTGGACCTTTGCGGCCGGTTTTGATTATCGCCGGCTGTTGACGTCTGACAGCTACTACGATTTTTACCACGAATATGTTCCTCGCTGGTGCATCAAGCGCGATTTTCAATTGACGCCGAACAAGGCGATCTCGATTGGTTATGAGGGCGATTATCGTGTGACGGAAACCGCACCGCCGGTGCCTCTCGGTTATGGAACGGACTTCAATGACCGTACCGACCAGGGGTTGTTTATCGTGGGCAGCTGGCGCTTGTGCAGCCATGCCATCTTGCAGCCGTATTACCGCTTTGAATACTCGCATTACACGCGAATTGATCGCGACGATTTCCTGCATTCATTCGGCCTGGCGCTGCATTGTCCGATTACCAAGAACGTCGCGCTGCGAACCTTCTTCAGTTACGACAATTTCAAATCCAACGGTTTTTTCGCGCAGGATTACCAAAAGTTGGACGCCGGCGGCGGATTGAACCTTATTGTACGTTTCTAACTTCTCGCGTGTTGTGAAAGGTGTGGCATTCCGCACAGGAATTTGCCACTCCGCCGCGCGGACTGTGACAGGCTTCGCAAGTCTCTTTCGCGGGGAGAATAATATCCACGGTTTCACGGCTGTGAACGGCGTCATGACACTGCTCACAAGAGATGTTTGCATGTTTGGCGTGATTAAATTTGGCATGTGACAGCCAGCGTTCTGGAATCAAGGGCTTCGTAATTTGCGGCGTGCCGGTGGGTGATTCTTTAACTTCGTGGCAATAGACGCAGCCGGGGAAGATCGCGCGCGTGTTGCCGCTCAAGCTTCCAATCTGTGCTTGCGGGCCGTAGGTGGCTGTGCTGAAAAAAACACGCCGCTCCAGTTGCTCGCCGCTGCCAAACTGCGACCGCAAGCCAGCCAGTTTCCGTTCAGCAAAAGCATTGGCCGTTGCTGGATCTTCTTTAGCCCCGAGATCCAGATATTGTTTTGGAAGACTGCGCAGATAAGCGGAGACGAACTCCGCGCTGCCGTGCGGGAGCATCAATTGGGGCGTTTCCGGATCGAACTGCAAGGAATGGCATACGCGGCAATGTTGTTCAAATTGTACTGGGCGCATGAATGCGCCTGCGGAATCCGGACGGTGGCAGAAAGCACAATCCAGTTTTTCTCCACCGGGCAATTTAGGAATGGTTGTCCCGGTCAAATGTAATGCGTGGTTGAATTTCAACGTATCGGCATCGCACATTTTTTCGGAGATAAATCGGAACTCCGGATGATCTTCTGCAAAATGGTGGATAACTGGGGTGCTCCGCGAAACGGCCATTTTGGCTGAATCCGCATGGCAAAAGTCGCAATTGAGATCGGTGGTGGAAGCCATGACTTTGCCATGGTGTTCGGCGTGACAGAATGAGCATGAAATTGGCGCTGCGTTGGCTTGGTGAAAATTTTTGGCCACGTGACATTTCTCGCAGGCTTCATCAATTGCGTTCGGTTCGGCGGTCTTTGCCAGCACGAGCCCCTTGATGTCAAAGATGCCGGGGTTGGCATGAAGGGAAGCGTGTAACATGCCGTTTGGACCACTGTTGCCTGCTGCGTGGCAGGCGCCACAGTTTTGGTTTAGATGATTCGTCAAAGCCAGTGCGGCAAAGGCGGCCCCGGAATGCGCGAGCGAAACCGGGCCGGGGTTGATAAATCGGTTCCTCCATGCTCCGTGGCCAAGCACAATTAACAAAGTCGCAACAGAAAATACGACCGTGGCCAATGTTAGGCGCCCGCGTATGAGTCGCAGCGTTGGGCGTGGCGAACACTTGGAAATGGGGCGGCAGCAACTTCCGTCTGGCAATGGTCCGGCTTCGCACGCGCCGCCGGGACGCGTGCAGCGCCAGCGGCCCTTAGTCTCACCCGGTTTTGTTTCCAGCAGGGGTTTGCACTCCGCCGTGGCGCGGCATCTTCCTTTGTCATCAGGCCCGAGGCGGCAGGGCGCGCCTTCGCAAGCATGGCCGCAAGTCCAGTTTTGGTTTGGCCGCGCATAATTTTGCGCGTCAAAATCCGGCCCTGGCAACGGGCCGTTCATCGGGCACCTCCCGAGAATCCGAAGACAAACACAATGTGTGCCGCGGTGAAAATGAGCAGTCCGTACGTCAACGGAATATGCACGAACAACCAAATTTTGAGGGCGAGTTGGAGCGCACGATGATAATCGAGCGTGTCCTTCTGGCGAATGAGCACAGCCAGTTTGTCCAGTGCAGTCCGCTCGCTTTCGCTTCCTGTGCGCCGTAAATCTTCCACTTCAGCCAGCAGCGCATTTAAAAAACGGCGCGATTCGACAAGGTGACGCCACGTGTTTTGAGGTGCTGAAAGAAAACTCGCGAGCCGGCGCGTGTAAAATTCACCGACGACAGGCGATTTTGCATCAGGACCCACGGATAATTCTTCAGCCTCATCCCTGAGCGCATGCCGTAGGGCTGGAATTTTTTCGAAAAGCACTTCGCCGCCCCGCGTTGCCAGCCGGCGCGGTAAAAACCGGCTGAGAAATAGGCCCACCACCCCACTGGCGCTGACCAACGCAAAGAGCGTGGCAAGAATCCAGTCGAACCAGCCCTGCGGCAGCCGGAAATTCAGGTGGACCGCGAATAAAACTACCGTGAAAAATCCGAGGTAAATATGGATTTGCAGCCACAATTCGGAATTTCCCAGCGGTAGGAACGAGAGCTTTTTTCGCGCGTTGTAAAACGTCAGCACGAGCATGCTTGCAAAGAGACCCCATCCTGTGAGAAATGAGTAATCAGGCAGCAGTCGATGAAATTTACAATGCAGCCACAGAACGCCGATCGTTGCCGCAACCAGTGCGAGCATTCCAATGATAAACTGTCTCCGAAAACGTATCATTTTTTAAGCCATCGCGTCAGCGCATCCAGGTTGTTCAAATTCATTCGGGTCAGTGCGCCATGTGGACAGGCGCGCTGACAGGCCGGGCCGCCCCAATTTTCCACGCACAAATCGCACTTCGTGGCTTTGGTGATTGGCTTCGATTCCTGATCCACCAGAAATTCGCCGGCTTCATCGCGGACTTCTACCATTCGAATGGCGTCGTAAGGACAGTTGTTGAAACAGGATTTGCACCCGATGCAGGTCGCGGGATTGATGACCACCTGACCGGCAAAGGATTCTCGATGGATGGCGCCAGTCGGGCAGCCAATCATGCAGACGGGGTCGGCACAATGCATGCAGGCGTTGGCAATCATCAAGCGGCCGGCGCTTGGCCCGTGGCGCAGAAACCGTGGATTGTTGTCGTGCGTGGAGGCGCAGGCGCGAACGCAGTCGTCACAGCGCGTGCAGCGGTCGAGGTCAATTACCATCGTGGCCGTGCCATTGAAAAACCGGTTTTCCGTGAGGAATTCCAATACTTCGCCGCCAATCTTATCCCGGGCAACAGATTCCGGGGGAGGGAGATCATCAGTCTTTTGTGGGGATTCCACCAAAGACGGGAGCTCCGATTTTGGCATCGACGGTAAAACAACCTCTTCCATCACCCGGGTGGGGATAATGAGCAAGTGTGTGTAGCCGATTGCCCGAAGCGAATACTGATAATCAATGGGTTTGTCCTTCGCGCGCCAGTTATGCGCAATTTCCGCGAGTCCGAAGATTTGGCCTGCGCCGATATAGTTCAACGTCCGTTCGCCGCCCCCGGCTTTCTGGCAGACTCGCGCAAACCCTGCGCGCAGAAGTACAATACCGTTCGGGTAATCGCCTTCATTGATGATGACCGGTTCCTTTTCAGGGCGAACACTTCCGGCTTGGGCAAGACGCTTGTATTCACCGGACCAGTCGTAGTCCCCGAACGTGGCAAATTCCACGGCTTCAGCCACGCGGTCCAGTTGCGCCTTGTCCAGATGCTGGAATATTGGCGTGGCCCGGAGATAAGAAGCGAGCGCCCGCTCCTTGTAAATCTGGTTGATGTGCGAGCGAAGCGCATCATCGTATTTCATCAGGTCGCGTAGGCCCTGCCAGCGGATTTCGAGCAGTTCGGCATCGTCGCTGTCGGCAAAAATTGTCGAAGTGCGCGGCATGCGGCTGAGGGCCGCGATTTCGCCAAAGAAGTCGCCACTCTTCATTTGCTCCGTGCGATGTTGGTCTAGGACACGCGGCAAATCCTGGAGAAAAACGCGCACTTCCGCCTCGTCTTGCCGAGCGCCCAGTCCGGCATCGGGCGTGAGGCGTTCGTTCGAAATGCTTTCAGGCGGACGCCAGCCGTTCCAGATTTGGGCGAGCGTGCGCCAAATCCCTTTTTTTCCCGTGGCGCGCCGGCCCAGCAACGCCGGCGGCAGGTCCGGCTTCAACACCACGCGGGCTGCGCCGTTTAAAATCAAAAAAGCCGACGTGCCATAGTCGCCCTGTCGCACAATTATTTCACCTTTGCGAAAGCGGAGAATCCGGGCGTCGTTGCGCAGGATTTCGCGAAGCGGGGTGCGCTTGGGAAATTTGTCTGCCTGCATGCTGGAGAAGGGGGCGGTGGCCAGCAGCCGGTCCACTGCCGCATCGTCCATGTTTGGGTCGAATGCCACGTCCCAGCGTTGCGGACGTTCGAGGATGGTTTGGAGAGCTGCCATTTAAGCGTCGAGCAACAGGTCGTTTTTCGGGCGACAGATGCAGGTGAGGCAGGTGCCCGGATCCGGTTCGGCATCTGGTTTCTTCAAATAATCGACCTCGCCTGATTTAATGGCCACCGCGCAAGTGCCGCAGCCGCCCGCACAACAGCCGGAATCAATTCTTACTCCCTGGGCATGGGCAAAATCAAGCAGGTTGCCCATGGACGGCTCCCAGCGCACCGTTTTGCCGGACCGTCCAAAAGTGACGTTGATCTTCGCAAGGTGCACCGTTTCTTCGGGCGTGGGAACGGCCGCCTTTTTCTTTACCGTCGCCGGTCCGAATGCCTCAAAATAAACGTCTTTTTCCGGTACACCCCACGCTTCCAAGCCGTCCGTAATGCTTTTCATGAAAGCGCCAGGACCGCACAGGTAATACTCAAAATTGCTCGAAGGTAAAACCTCCCTGAAAAGCTCCGCGCTCACCCGTCCTTCATGATGGTAATCGCGACCTTTCACGTCCTCCGGTCCCGGTTTGCTGTAACAGATGTGCAGGCGAATGTTATCGTTTTCCGCCGCCAGCTTTTCCAGTTCAGCCTTGTGAATGTGCTCGCGTTGATTTCTCACGCCGAGAAAAAACCACGCCTCCCGCTTTGTCCCGCTGGCAACAATGGCGTTGGCCATGCTCAACATGGGTGTAATGCCCACGCCGCCGGCAATCAAGACCACCGGGTTGGTTTTCGTCATATCGAGAAAGAAATGACCGGTGGGCGCCTTGACGTTAAGAATGTCGCCCTCCTTGACCACGTCGTAAAAATACGTGGAACTGGCGCCCGGAGGCAGGTCGGGCCGGTCAGCCGGCGCTTTCTCCTTTTTAATCGTGACGCGGTAATAGTCCGTTTGTTGCGGGCAGTCCGAAAGGGAGTAACAGCGCACCAGCGGCTTGTCGCGACCGGGCAGGTCGAGTTGAAATGTGAGGTATTGGCCGGGCTTGAACGGAGCCAGCGGCCGGCCGTCATGCGGTTTTAAATAAAAGGCGCAGACGTCTTCGCACTCGCGGATTTTTTTGGCCACGGTAAATTTGCGAATGCCATTCCAACCAGCCTGTGCCTGCTCGGCTTCACGGCAGCGAAGCCGCGTTTCCGCAAGCTGCGCGCGGAGCTTCTCTAGGGCGATGCGTGACTGCATGCGCTCAGCGTTTAACCTGAGTACGGCGCGGAAGGCTTCCAGGCCGAGCCAAATCAGCAAACCGGCAAGCAATGCCAGTCCCGCGATGGTGCTCAGGCTGCCGCCACCCGCGTCGCGCAGGGAATGGATTAAGGTTGCATTCACGTCAACACTCCATTAACGAATTTAACGGTGTGAGTAAACCAATTTGTCATCCCTTTGCCGTCGGACTGCTGTTGCTCCTGACTGCATCCCGTTGCGCCGGACTGCCGTCAACTGTTCTGGGCTCCAAATCCTGCTCAAGCTCCAGTTGCCACGCCTCCTCCTCCCCCCCCCGGAATCAATATTTGGTCTGGTCGCTCAAGGACTTTCATTCGCAACGACCTGCCGCCACGTTGACCACCGCTCGCGCGAAGCAAATTGCCGACGCGTTGGAGAGCAAAAACGCCGCAGCGGATGAACGTTGCAATTCCTGCCATGCGCCGTTGAATAGTGTGCCTGCGAATCTTCGGGGCGAAGATTTTGACGTTAGCGAAGGCGTTTCTTGCGAGAGTTGCCATGGGCCGGCGGAGAACTGGCTGCGTTCCCACACCCGTACCGATTACACGCGCGCCGACCGCACGGCCGCCGGCATGCGCGACCTGCAGGACCTCTATGTGCGTGCCAATACATGCGTGGCGTGTCATCAGGTGGTTTCGCCGCCTCTGCTGAAAGCCGGCCATCCCGAATTGATTTTCGAGCTGGACGGCCAGAGTGTCGCCGAGCCAAAGCATTGGCGCGCCGAAAAAAATGGCAACGGAGCACAAGCATGGTTCGTTGGCCAGGCCGTCGCCTTGCGCGAAACGAGCTGGGAACTCTCTCGCGAACCTGACGCGCCGGAAAGTGAAATCAATCGCTGGCATGCACTGGTGTGGGTGATGCGCCGCGCATCCTCCGTTGACACGAATCTGCCCACTCCACCGGAAAGCACCTTGCAGCCCAATGTCGAGACCTTTGAACAGGTCCAAAAATGGAGCGACCAACTGGCGATGGCTGCGGGGAAGCTCTCATGGACGGACGGCATGTCTCGCGACGCTTTGATGGCGCTGGCTGGAACCTCGGCAGATTTCCGGGAACCGGTTCCTGTGGCGGTCAATGCCCGGCGGGCCGAGCGACTGGTTCTGGCACTGGACCGGTTGCTCATTTCGCAAAAGAATGCCGACGCGGACGCAGAGCTGAACCATTTATTCAAGCTGGCGCAGTCGTTGCCGGACTTTGAGCCGGCTTCATTTGCCGACGCCCTCGACAAGTTTTCAAACGCGCTAAAACGATAGGCTGTAGCTGGCTCATGGCACGGTGCAAGCTAAGAATGCGGTATGAAAAAGGCGATCGAATGGCTGAAGCCTTTCGATCAGTAGAAGGGATGTGCCAACGTGATCGTGGAGGCTCCTAAGGGCAGTCGTGTTGAATACCCGCCGACGAAAGCAAATCGAGTTCTTTTTTATTTCTTACAACAAGCTAGACGCAAAGAATTACAAGGTGCTTGGCGTGGGCGGTGTGGAACTGACGGCCACCGACAGGTCGCGAGACATTAACGCTCAAAGTTTGTCCTTCAGGTCTTCCTGCATCTTTTTTTGTATCTGCTCCTGGTGTTGAGCTTCCTGTTCCTTGAGCCGGGCAATTCTTTTCTTTTGTTCATCATACGTTGCGATGGAGAGGTCGAGGTTTTCGTATGAGATAGAGAGTATTGGGCCGCTGCCATAATCAAAACGAAGCAGACTGATATAATTTGTTCCTTGGCCGATTTGGAAACTCTTGTTCGTCTCCGTTTGCGCGGAATCTGGTTTCGCAGGTCCATATTTTTCTTCAAGAATCTTTTTGAGGTTGGTCAAATTAAAACGTTCGTTTTCCTGTGCCATAACGCTGATTTCAGCAATTCGATGATCGTCCGTTAGGTGTAATGTGCAGGTCGCATCATCATTGGTTTCCAAACCTAGGTCAGCAGGCAGTGGAAGTTTGCAGGTGATTCCGTCTCCAGCGAAATTGTCGTTGGTTTCAATTTCGTAGGTGGGTGGCGGTATATCTCCCAAGTTAAACCCGAAAGCGCCCTTTATGGGTTGAAACTTATTTGATTTTTGAGGCGAAGTGTTATTTGCGAGCTGAGCGAAGAAGGCAATAAGCAATAGAATGCCGGCCACGATTACAACAATGACGACTCCGACGGAGGTGTTCTGTTTTGCTGTTGGTGTGCTTATGGATTGGTCCTAGTTTTGTATGGAATTTCCCGTGGTCCGGGAAGCGTTTTCAATGTTTCTTTCAGCCGTTCCTGCGTGCCCGTTTGTTCGATAATGATTTATTGGTCTGAGTCGGACGAAATTCAGTATTTCGGGTTTGAATTTCAACCAAAAATCGGCAGACAACGAATCGAAAAACAAAAACGGCCGTGAATTTGTATTCACGGCCGCTGTAAGATGAGTTGAACGTTATTCCTGAACGTACTTGATGACGCGCGATTTTTCCGAACGCTTGCGCATGTTTTCATCGAGAACCTTTTTGCGGAGGCGCAGGTTTTTGGGCGTAGCTTCCACATATTCGTCCACGTCGATGTATTCGAGCGCGCGTTCAAGCGATAGCTTCAAGGGCGGCGCGAGCTGGATGCCTTTGCCGTCGCCTTGCGAGCGCATGTTGGTGAGGCGCTTTTCCTTCACGGGATTGACGGGGATGTCGTTTTCGCGGGCGTTTTCGCCGACGATCATGCCCACGTAGATCATTTCGCCCGGCTCAATCATGAGGCGGCCCCGTTCCTGCACCATGTTTAGGGCGTAGCTGGTGGCCTCGCCCTGGTCCATGCTGACTAGCGAACCGTTTTTACGCGCGGCAATTTCGCCGCGGTCGGCGCCATATTCATGGAACAAGTGGCTCATCACGCCCATGCCCTTGGTCATGTTGACCAGGTCGGTTTCAAAACCGATCAGGCCGCGCATTGGGACGAGGGCTTCGACGGAAACCTGGTTGCCGACGTGATTCATGTTCGTGATCTGCGCCTTGCGTCCGGAAAGATTTTCCATGACGGAGCCGAGGTTCTCGCTGGGCACTTCCACAAACAATTTTTCGATGGGTTCCAACGGCTCGCCATTGGGGCCTTTTTTCCAGAGCACTTCGGGGCGTGAGACGAGGACTTCATGGCCTTCGCGGCGCATCTGTTCCACGAGAATGGCGATTTGCATTTCGCCGCGGCCGCTGACCGCGAAAATTTTCGGGTCGCTGGTCTGGGCAATACGAATGGCGACGTTCGTGCGAATTTCCTTAACCAATCGGTCCCAGATGTGGCGCGCAGTGACGAGCTTGCCGTCCTGGCCGGCGAGGGGTCCGTCGTTCACGGCGAATTCCATCTGAATCGTCGGCGGATCAATCGGAATGTAGGGCAGGGCAGGGCGGGCCTCGCTGTCGCAAATCGTTTCACCGATGAACACGTCTTCGAAACCGGTAATGCCGACAATGTCGCCGGCGTGGGCTTCGTTGATTTCAATACGCTTCATGCCCTCGAAATGGTAGAGCATGGTGATCTTGCCCTTGGAGATGCGGCCGTCGCCGTGGCGGCAGATGGCGGCATCGCCCACCTTGACCTTGCCCTCGTAAATTTTGCCGAAGGCGATACGGCCGAGGTAATCGCTGTAATCAAGATTGGCGACGAGCACCTGGAAACCGTCGCCGGCTTTGGCGCGGGGCGGCGGGATGTGCTTCACGATGGCCTCAAACAGCGGTTCCATGGTGCCGCTGGTGTGCTCGAGTTCGACCTTGGCATAACCCTGCTTGGCGGAACAATAAATGAAGGGGAAATCGAGCTGCTCGTCCGTGGCGTTAAGAGCCATGAACAGTTCAAAAACCTGGTCCAGGACTTTTTTTGGGTTGGCGTTCTCGCGGTCGATCTTGTTGATGACCACAATGGGCTTGGCGCCGGCTTCGAGGGCTTTGCGCAGCACGAAGCGCGTCTGGGCCTGCGGACCTTCGGCGCTGTCCACCACGAGCAGAACGCCGTCGATCATGTTCATGATACGTTCCACTTCGCCGCCGAAATCGGCGTGTCCGGGAGTATCGACGATGTTGATGTGGTAATTGTGGTACTTGAACGCAGCGTTCTTGGCGCGGATGGTGATGCCTTTTTCCTTTTCAAGGTCCATGGAATCCATCAGGCGCTCGACCTGGGTTTCGGCCTGGTTGGCGCGGAAGGTGCCCGACTGCTTGAGAAGGCAATCGACCAGCGTGGTTTTGCCGTGGTCCACGTGCGCGATGATGGCGATGTTTCGAATGTGCTGCATATCGTAAATAACCGGGTAACTCACTCGCTTAAAATACCATCACGCCAACGGGACGCGAGGGGGAAAGCGCAGGAGGCTAAAAACCGGGATGCGTATGATGGAGATTTATAGGGAAAGGTCAAGCTGGGAAAAACGTAAAAATAGTCACAGAATACAGAGGCAAAGAGAAAAAAGAGTGTTTCCGCGCTGGGTGCTTTTGGTTTCCCTTGTGCCTTGTGGTTCAAATAAAAATTATTTCGCTGGAGTTGAGGCCGCCGCCGGTTTGCGCTGAGGCAAATAATCCAGCAATCGGTAACCCAGCAGAACCGTGAGGATGGCCGCAAATACCAGCGGTTTGCGCACATCCGCTTTCACCTGCATGTAGTAATGAATCACGCCGAGGATGGCGGCTACGTAGGCCAGCCGATGCAACGTGCGCCAGCGTTTGCCGCCGAGACGCTTGATCATGGCGTTCGTCGAGGTCACGGCCAGTGGTATCATGATCACGAGCGCGAGGGTGCCAATGATGAGAAATTTGCGCTTCACCATTTCACTGAGGGTG
>Ga0207702_10005651_pt1 | contig 10906 bp, 10 predicted proteins | sample KBSCornC62_FD_184302 | JGI IMG/M metagenome (GOLD analysis project Ga0207702, IMG submission 184302) | Corn rhizosphere microbial communities from Kellogg Biological Station, Michigan, USA - KBS Corn C6-2 (SPAdes) (version 2) | ecosystem: Host-associated > Plants > Roots > Rhizosphere > Soil ...
CGGCATCGCGCGCGCGTTGACGGCGTACATCCCGCTGGTTGCGTCGTGGAACGGGCTTCCGAGTGCCGCCTTCATTCCCCGCCGCAGCACCGCCGTTCCGAACCGCCGGCTCGGGCTGGGCTCGTAGCGGTACGCCTCGTATCCGTCGCCGCTGACGAAGCGTGACCCCACCGCGACGTCGGCGTCGCCCGACCGCACGATCGCGAGCAGGCGGACGAGCTCCTCGACCGGGTGCTGCCCGTCGGCGTCGACGCGCCCGGCGAAGGCGTAGCCATGCTCGTGCGCGTAGCCGTAGCCGGCCGCGATCCCCGCCCGGAGCCCACGGTTCTCGCCGAACGAAAGCACCCGCGCACCGTGCTCCTCGGCCGCGGCGGCGGTCCGGTCGGTCGAGCCGTCGTCGACGACGAGCACATCGGCGTCGGGCAGGCCGGCGGCGAGCTCGGCGAGCACCGACGGGAGGATCTCCTCCTCGTTCCACGCGGGGATGAACACGATCGTGTCGACCACGCATGCATGGTAGGCGGGGCTGCGCGACCGGGTCGGCCGCACAGCCCCTTGATCGGTGCGCGAGCTAGCTCTTGAGGTTGACGCGGATCGAGACCAGCCGCCGGCTCGAGATGCCGGCCAGCGGGTTCTCGCCGCCCTTCCGGGCGCGGACGAACATGGCGATCAGCTGCTGCTTGCTGCTCACGGGGAAGCCCCGGAGCCGCGTGAAGGTCAGCGTCGCCCAGCCGTCGGCGCCGCTCGACGCCTCCGGCGGGATCGACCACTGGTTGTAGGGCGTGGCCGTCGCGTAGACGAGGGCGCCCTGCACGTTGCCACCGCAGGTCGACGAGATGTGGAATCTGACGGTCAGCGTCTGCGTGCCCTTGGCGACGACCGTCGGCGTGCTCTGGAGCGTGTCGACCAGCAACCGAGCCGGCTGGTTGATGTTCGCCACCTGGTCCGGGTTGCCGCTGCCGGGCGGGCAGCCGGATCCGCGGTTCTTGCCGATCACGGCGGTCGGACCGGACTGGGCGACGTCGCTGCCGGCGGAGTTGGTCGCGGTCACACGGAAGCGGATCGTGGTGTTGACGTCACCCGAGGTGAGCGCGTACGTGTTCTTGTTCGCGCCGTTGATCGTGGCGCACGAGCCGCCCTTGGTGTCACACCGCAACCAGGCGTAGGCGTACTTCGACGGACTGTTCGTCCAGGTCCCGTTGCTGCCACTCAGGGTCGAGCCCTCCTGCGGCGTCCCGGAGATGACCGGCGCAGCCGTGTTCGTCGGCTTGCCGGCCGCGACCACCACGGCCGTCGCCGCCGAGGTTGCCGTCGTCGATCCTTCGCTGTTCTTGGCGACGACCTGGAAGCGGATCCGGTGACCGTCGTCGGAGCCGCCGAGCTGGTACTGCGTCCCGTTGGCCCCGCCGATCGGGGTGCAGTTCCCGCCCCCGCCGCTGCAGCGCAGCCAGGAGTAGGAGTAGCTGTTCACGTTCGTCCAGTCGCCGCGGTCGCCGCTGAGCACCTGGCCGATCTTGGCTACGCCGAAGATCTTGGGCGGCGTGTTGTTGGTCGGCTTCGACTTGGCCGCGGCGGCGCCGGAGCCGACGACGACGACCGCGAGGACGCCCGCCAGGGCCCCTCCGACACCGATCCGTCTGAGCCAGCGGCGAGTCGGCGTAGCAGTAGTACGCATGAAGTCCCCCTTACCCGTCGTTGAACGTCTTCGTGCTCCCTACACCTACAGCGTACGAAGCCGAACGCCTGCAAATGGAATGCTTACAAGTGCCGCACACGGGTCATACGTCTGCTCCCTCGTACACTCCGTCCATGGCCGTCTGCCCCAGCTGCGGCGAGGAGAATCCGGACCGTTTCCGGCTTTGCGGCTTCTGCGGAACGCCGCTCGCAGTCACACGGCCGCCGCAGGAGGTGCGGAAGACGGTCACCGTCGTCTTCTCCGACCTGAAGGGCTCGACCACCCTCGGCGAGCGACTCGACTCGGAGGCGCTTCGCGAGGTGATGACGCGCTACTTCGAGGAGATCCGCGGCGCGCTCGAGGAGCACGGCGGGCGGGTGGAGAAGTACATCGGCGACGCGGTCATGGCCGTGTTCGGGCTGCCGCGGATCCGCGAGGACGACGCCCTCCGGGCCGTGCGCGCGGCGGCGGAGATGAAGCGTCGGCTCGCCGTCCTGAACGACGAGCTCGAGACCCGCTGGGGCGTCCGGCTGGCGAACCGGACCGGCGTGAACACCGGCGAGGTCGTCGCCGGCGACCCGACCGCCGACCAGCGGCTCGTCGTCGGCGACACGGTCAACGTCGCGGCACGGCTCGAGCAGGCGGCGCCCGAGAACGAGGTGCTGGTCGGCGAGCCGACGTACCGGCTCGTCCGCAACAGCGTCGAGGTCGAGCCGGTGGAGCCGCTCGAGCTGAAGGGGAAGGCAGAGCGCGTCCCGGCCTACCGGCTGCTGTCGGTCGAGGAGGTCGGCACCGTCCCGCGGCGGGAGCTGCCGCTGGTCGGGCGCGAGGCCGAGGTCGGCACCCTCGTCGCCGAGTTCGACGCTGCTGTCGCCGCCGGCTCCTGCCGGCTGGTCACGATCGTCGCGCAGGCCGGAGTCGGCAAGTCGCGCCTGATCGAGGAGTTCTTCGACCAGATCGCCGCCGGCGCGACCACGCTCCGGGGACGCTGCCTGCCGTACGGCCGCGGCATCACGTTCTGGCCGCTGGTCGAGATCGTCCGCCAGGCGGCCGGAATCGTGGACGAGGACGCGCCGGACGTCGCGCGCGGGAAGATCGCCAGCCTGGGCGCCGATGCCGCGGTGACCGAGCGGGTCGCAGCTGCGGTCGGTCTGGACGACGGCGACTTCCCGGTCCCGGAGCTTTTCTGGGGGGTGCGGAAGCTGCTGGAGAGCATCGCCTCGGAGCGGCCGCTCGCGCTGAGGTTTGACGACATCCACTGGGCCGAGGCAACGCTGCTCGACCTGATCGCGCACCTCCGGACGACCATCGACGGCGCACCGCTGCTCCTCCTATGCGCGACCCGGCCGGATCTCCTCGAGCGGCGCAACTGGCGCGAGGTCTCGGACGCGACCGTCGAGCTGGCACCGCTCGGCGACGAGGACGCCAACCGTGTGATCGAGCACGTCCTCGGGACGGTCGCCGTGCCGGACGCGGTTCGCGGGCGCATCGTCGAGGCAGCCGAGGGCAACCCCCTCTTCGTCGAGCAGCTCGTCTCGATGCTCGTCGATGAGCAGCTCCTCGTTCTGGACGAGGATGGGTGGCGGGCGACGAGCGACCTGTCCGAAGGGCTCGCCTTGCCCGGGTCGATCGAGGCGCTTCTGACCGAGCGACTCGAGTTGCTGGGCGACGACCAGCGCGCCGTGATCGAGCCTGCGTCGGTGATCGGGCTGAACTTCATGCGCCCGGCCCTGAACGAGCTCGTGGTCGACGCCGTTCGCCCCGAGGTGAACTCGCACCTCACGACGCTCACCCAGAAGCAACTCATCCGGCCCGACCGGCCGACCTCGGCGGACGACTTCCGCTTCGAGCACATCCTCATCCGCGACGCCGCGTACAACCGCGTGCTCAAGCGGACGCGGGCGACCCTGCACGAACGGTTCGCGAACTGGGCCGAGCAGGTCAACCGCGACCGGCAGCGGGAGACCGAGTACGAGGAGATCCTCGGCTACCACCTGGAGCAGGCGTACCGGTACCTCTTCCAGCTCGGCCCGATCGACGACCACGCGCGCACCATCGGCGAGCGGGCCGCGACGAAGCTCGCCGCAACCGGACGCCGCGCGTTCGAGCGCGGCGACATGGCCGCCGCCGCGAACCTGCTGGAGCGCGCAACGTCGCTGCTCGAGCCCCTCGACCCACGGCGGCTCGCGCTCTTTCCCGAGCTGGGCGAGGCGCTGCTCCAGATCGGCGAATTCGCCCACGCCGAGAGCCTGCTCCAGGATGCAGTCGCCACCGCCGAGGTCGCCAACGAGCCGACGCTCGCAGCGAACGCCGAGCTCGTGCGCATGCTCGTGCTCCTGCTCTCGGGCGACTCGGCGGGATGGGAAGCCGCTGCGAGGAAGGCGGCCGAGGATGCGATCGAGCTGTGCAGGCGGGCGGACGACGAGGCCGGCCTCGCCCGGGCGTGGCGGCTCCTCGCCTGGATGCACGGGCAGGCGGGGCGCTACGAGGACGCCGCCCGCGCCCTCGAGCAGGCGATCGGGTGCGCGCGGGGCGCGGGCGACGTCAGGCAGGAGCGGCGTGCGTCGACCCAGTACGCGCTCACGGTCGTCTACGGGCCGACGCCGGTGGACGCCGGCACGACCCGCTGCGAGGAGATCGCCGACCGCGTCCGCGGTGACCGCCAGGCCGAGGCGGCGATGCTCTGCGTGCTGGCGCAGCTCGTCGGCATGCAGTACGAGTTCGACCGGGCGCGCGACCTGTACACCCGTGCGCGGGCGATGTTCGAGGAGCTCGGCCTCCGCGTGGACGCGTCGACGCTATGTCTGAGCTCGGCCCACGTCGAGCTGCTCGCCGGCGACCACGAGGCGGCAGAGCGCGAGCTGCGGCGAGGTTACGACCACCTCGCGGCGCTCGGTGAGCGATACCTGCTCTCGTCGGTCGCGGGCCTCCTGGCGGAGACGCTGGTCGCCGCCGGCCGGTTCGACGAGGCCGAGGACGCGGCGCTGGCGACCGAGGAGCTCGCCGACGATAGCGACGTCGACGCGCAGTCGCTCTGGCGGTCGACGCGGGCCAGGATCCTGGCCCATCGCGGCTCACTGGCCGAGGCGGAGATGCTCGCGCGCGAGGCCGTCCAGCTGCTGGCGCCGACGGACGGCGTGGTCGCCAAGGTGGCGGCGAGCTCCGACCTCGCTCGGGTGCTCCTCTGCGCGGGGCGCTACGACGAAGCGCGCGCGCTGATCGCGGAGACGCGGACGCTGGCGGAGCGCAAGGGCAGCCGCGTGATGGTCGACCGGCTCGACGAGCTCGCCGCCGAGGCGGCGCAGGCGCGCCCGGTTACCTAACCGAAGCCGAGGCGCCCGTTCTGGTCAGCCCTGCCGGTGGCGACGAAGCCATTGGAGTTGTTGCCCGAGAACGAGGTCAGGCAGATGTGCCTGTTCGGGCCGAGCGGCGCGTTACTGCACTTCGGGATCTCCACGCCGTCGTGGTAGAGGGTCTTCGCGATGTAGTTGGCGGGCACGCCGGCCGGCAGGAGCGTGATCGTGAACGTGAACGGGTTCGCAGCCGAGAACGGCGAGTTCGCGAGCAGCGATGCCGGGATCGACAGCACCGTCTCCAGGGCCGGGCAGTTGGCGCACAGCGGCGTCGCTGTCTGCTCCTGCACCGACGTCTCGACGCCGTAAACCCCGCCGAGCAGCGAGGCGGGCATCACGAACTGGCTGTGCTGCGGCAGCGTCGCGGCCGTCGCGGCGTTCTCCGTGCCCCGCAGGTAGCTGTCGAAGAGCGTGCCGCCCGCCGCCGAGATCAAGACGGTCGTGACCGGATCGCCCGTGGTCGTCGCCGTCCCGTTGTTTCCGGTGTTGCCCCGGGTCTTGGCGTCGACGGTCAGTGACGGCGTCGTGACGACCGCCGAGCCGCTCGACGGGGCGGTGAAACGGAGATCGACCGAGAACGTCGGCGCGCCGCCCTTCATCTGCACGAGATTGCAGACCATGCGCTTCGCATTCGTGGGATCGACCGCGCACTCCGACCGGCTCGCATCCGAGAAGGTGGCAAGGTCGCTGGAGACGACGATGACGAGGTGGTTGAAGGTCGACGTACCCGTATTCGAGACGTCGAGGTGGAACCCGATCTTGCCGCCGAAGGTCACCTGCTGGACCCCGTTGGAGGTCGTACCGATCAGCGGGCTGAGCACCACGCTCGCACCCGTTCCGGTCGACCGTCCGCCCGCCGCTCCGACCGCAATGCAGAACGTGACAAGGGCGACACCTGCCGCCATGAGCGTGCGCTTCCCACTCATCTCTCTCCCACCTTCCTCCCGGTTACGCAGGCCGACCGCCGGCCCGCGCGCGGTGCAGAGTATCTTCTTTCCTTGGCCTCGGCGTCAACCGGGAACGAGGTCGGGCCTTCTTGTGCGTGGTCGGGCTCAACGGGGAGGCGCTGCACATCGGGATCAGCACGCCGTCGTGGTACAGCCCGGTCGGGTAGTAGTGGGCCGGCACGCCTGCCGGGAGCAGCGTGACCGTGAACGTGAAACGGATTGGTGGCCGAGAACGGCGAGTTGCGGAGCAGCGACGCCGGGATCCCCAGCACCGTCGCGAACGCTGGACAATTCGCGCACAGCGGCGTGGCGGTCTTTTCCGCGACCGAAGTGGCCACCCCGAAGGTCCCGCCATGCAGGGAGTTGGGCATGACGAACGGGCTGTGCTGCGGTAGCGCTGCCGACGTGGCCGCCTTCTCGGTGCCCTCAGGTAGGTGTCACTAGAGAGCTTCCGGCCGACGAGACCAGCTGGGTCGTCACCGGATCGCCGGTGGTCGTTCCCGTCCCGTTGTTTCCAGGGTTGCCCTGAGACTTGGCGTCGACGCTGACGCTCGGCGTCGAGACGACTGCCGAGCCGCTCGACGGCGCGTTGAAGCGGAGAACGGCGGAGAACGGCGGGCTGCCGGCCTTCATCTGCTTGACGTTGCAGACCATGCGCTTCGCATCCGCGGGATCGACTGCGCACTCCGGCCGACTGGCGTCGGAGAACGTCGCAGTGTCGGCCGCGACGGTGATGACGACATGGTTCACCGTCGACGGGCCGGGATTGTTCACGTGGAGACGGAGCCTGATCTTCCCGCCATAGGTGACCTTCTGGACGCCGTTGTCAGACGTGCCGATCAGGGCGCTCCGGTCGAGGGTGAGCCGTGACCTGGCCGTGCGCCCCCCGGCCGACCCGACCCCCTCTCACCTTCCCGCCTATCGATCCCGCGCGCCGATGTGCCGGTCCGCAGCTCGCCAGGTGTCCCTTTGCTTTGGCGCCGCCGTCAACCGCCATGCGCGTTCGTCGCCCAGTAGGGTGGGAACGTGCTGCCGGTGATCGTCTTCGTCGCAGTCGCAGTTCCGCTCCTGCTGGCCGGATTCGTGGTCACCCGCCGCCGTTCCGCGGCCGAAGAGGGACTCGACACCGAGACGGACGCCGAGCGCCGCCGGACCGAGCAGGAGTTCGAGGCGGCGGAGCGCTACCAGGAACAGTGGCGCGAGGAGCACAAGCGCGACCTCGACCATCTGTAGAACACGCCGCTGGTCCATGGTCTCGCTGGGACTTGCGCCAGTTCGCACCCCGCGACGCCTACGACCCCGTGAATCACCGGGGCGGCGAGTTTCGCCTCGCCGCCCCAGTTACGTCCCCTCAGGACGTTGTCGCCTCTAGACGTCCTCGTCGATCACGGTGCGGCGTCTTCCGCCGGCTCTCGAGAAGTAGCCGGGGCCTGCCCAGCTCGACCAGAAGATCATCGACAGGACGACGCCGATAATGCCGACGACGAGCAGGATGTAGCCGACCGTATTGACGTTGAAGCCGGACGTGTCGACGTTGACGGCCCACGCCAAAATGGCACCGACCGCGATCAGTAGTAAGCCGACTCCGATACCCATACAGTTGCCCCTCCCTTGTCGCCTGCGATCAGGCGGTTCGTGTGAAGAAGCCGATCAACGCGAGCGCAACGGCGACGATCAGCACGAAGAACAGGAACTTCGAAATGGCGACGCCGCCGATGATCGCGAAGAGCAAGAGCAGCGCAACGAGAACCCAAAGCAGAGCCACACCAGCCTCCTCTCATACCCGCTTGGTTGCGGAAGCTTCCCGCGGACATCACCCGAGAGCTTCCTGCGAACGTTGCGATCAGTACCCGCCGCCGGAACATGGCAAACGCAGGTAGCCCTTGACCGCAAAGCGCGCGCCTTGCTTCGGCGAAACGCGCTCAGATCCAGTCGCGCAGCTTCGCGATACCGAACGTAAGCGGCGCAATCCCGATGATCACGGCCACGACGACCCAGAAGAGCGACGTCTGCTGGAAGAGCCCAACCTTGAAGTTCATGCCCATGACGCCTGCCAGGAGTGCCCCCGGAAGCAGGATGACCGACGTGAGGGTGAGCACTTTCATGATCTGGTTGGTGTGATGTCCGCCACGGGCGATCAGGACATCGAACGAGCCGACGATCGCCTCCCGCGCATCCCGCGCCTCCTGCAGCACGGCCTCGTAACGTGTGTACAGCGACTGGAACCGCTCCCCCGAGCCCTTGCTTCCAAGGGCCTCCAATTCAGGATGCGTCAACGCGACAAGTGCGGAGCGGTGTGCGGCGAGCGCACGGCGCAGCTTGCCCACCTGTCGGCGCATCTCGATCAGCACTTCGATGTCCTTATCAGCCCCCTCGCCTCGCATCGCGTGCACGTCGAACTCCTCGAGACGCTGCTCGATCCGCTCGAACGCGGCCGAATAGGAGCCGAGCACCCATTCCAACAGCGCTGCCAGGAAGCTCGGCCCGTCGAGAGAGCCGGTGTCGCCCGACCCCGAAACGCGCGAGGCGAACTCATCGAGAACAGATATCGAACGATCGTGCGCGGTGACCACCCAGTTCTCCCCGACGACGCACTCCAGCGCGTGTAGCTCCCCCTCGTCATCCTCGCGCGGCGCGTACGTGGTGATATGGAGATAGCGGCCGTGGTCATCGAAACACGCCCGCTCGTTGGGGCTTTCCAGACAAGCCCGCGTCTCGTCATCGAGGTCCAGCTCGTTCGCGACCTCATTGGCGTCGTGCTCCGTTCCACTGTGGAGATCGATCCACAGCAACATCGACCCCCGCAGCCGCCGGGGCCGATCGGAGATCACATCGAGACGGTCGACCTTGTCCCGGTCGAAAACGATCGCGCTCATCCCGGCGATGTAGCCAACCCTGCCAATAGAGAAACGCGTGCGGCCGCTGCAGAAGGCGGGATTCCCCCTGGTCAGACGGATCACCGGCAAGAATCTGTATGGCGGGTCTGGCGAGACGGGGTTAGCGCGCGAGGAACGCGGAAACGTAATAGCCGCGCAGCCATTCCTCGTAGCCCGCTGGCGAAAGACCGGCGTGGGCGGTGAGCGTGCGGTAGGTGCCCCAGTCGAGCGCGACCCAGAAGGTGGCCTCGACCAGCCGGCGGCGGAGTCGCGGGCGACGGCCCGGCTTCACGAGCAGGGTCGAGGCGGCCCAACCGACGGCGTACGTCCGATTTCTGTTCATCTGGTCCCAGAGGCGAGCCACCGCTGCATCGCTCGGAACGGCCTGCTCGACTGTCCAGGCGAGGCCCGCTGATCGTTCGTTGACCACGCGTAGATGCGCCGCGTGGAGCTCGAGCATCGTCCGTGCGTCGGCGGCAGCTTGCATGCGAGCCACCGCCTGGCGTTGAGGCATCTCGACGTCCTCCAGGTCGCCCCGGATCGCGAAGCGAACGACCTCCTCGAGGAGCACAGCCTTGGTGCCGAACAGCGCCGGCGGTCGCCTCCGCGATCACGAGGTTCCCTCGCTCGATCGCCCTGCTGAAGATTGCCCTCGGATGCCCCTGAGCGGTCACGTTCCTCCCGGCTGGGGCTAGACTGCTAGCTCACCCTAACGCCCGCGGCTTCCCCGGTCGCCATCGAACGGCTCCCCGGGATGGACAGCGCCGATTCGGGGGCGTAGTGTCCTGCGGCCACCGTCCGGTGGCCCTAGGTAGGGAGAGGGAGGCAGGCGAATGAGACTGCGAGCCAGTTTGGCAGCGGTGGTTGCGCTCGTGCTCGTTGTTGTTGTTGCACCGGGGGCGACCGGGAAAGGCGCTGGCGGAATTCCTCAGGCGACGACCGATATTCCCGGCTGTGCACCGCAGTGCCTGACGCGGCAGGGGAGCGTTCCTGGGAACTTGCCGACCGGCACTTATCAGACGAAGTACTTCTTCGCCAAGCAAATGAAGCTGACGTTCGCACCGGGCTGGTTCTCGGAAGAGGACAGCACCGGTGAGTTCGCCGCCTATGCCAAGAAGAACCGGGATTCGCGGGTCGTCTTCTGGGAAGACGTGTACACGACGAAGCCCGGGTCTTTGCAGCGGGTCGGCCCGCCACGCCGAACAGCGGCGAGTCTTCTCGCCTGGCTCCAAAGCAACCCCAATCTGACGGTGTCCAAGCCGACCAGCGGCAGGATCGGAGCGATCCGTGCCCGCATTGTGGACGTCGGTGTCGCGGATGACGCAGTGAACGATGATCCCGGCTGTCCAGCGAAGGCGTGCGCCAACTTCCTTGGCTACCCGCAGTGGGGCGAGCCGTACGGGATTGCCGGGAAATGGATCAGCCGTTTCTACCTGGCGGATGTTCGTTATGGCGGCAAACAGCATCTGTTCGTGGCCGTATTCGAAGTGGCTGGCCCAGCCCAGCTCAGGGCGTTCCTACCGGAGGCGAAGAAGGTCATCGCGTCTGTCCGCGTCCCAGCGTCTTCCGCCTGACTCCTAACCTGAGCAGCTTTCGTCCGATTTCTGGATACATGGGGCGGCCTAGCGCCGCCCCCATCACTCACCCGCCGAGTAACGACGGTACGCGACCCTGCTCGAACGGCTCGCTCGCAACGCGAAGGCGAAGAAGCTGGGGCTGTGGGGACGCTGCCCGCACACACCCTACGACCCGACCAAAGGACTCGGTACGAGACGGTAACGCCGTCGACCAGCAAAGTGCCCCGAGCAGGAATCGAACCTGCGGCCTACCGCTTAGGAGGCGGTCGCTCTATCCCCTGAGCTATCGGGGCACGCTGACCGCAGCGTACCGCCCTCGAACTCTGATTCTGCCCGTTTGGGATAGACATCGGTTTAGGAAACCACTGCTCTTCCGCTGAGCTACGGGGGCGTACGCAACAGCCTGCCAGACCGCATGGCTACGCGGTGCCGAGTTTAGTGTCCCGCTGCTCTATCCACTGAGCTACGGGGGCTTTTT
>Ga0207702_10005661_pt1 | contig 10895 bp, 8 predicted proteins | sample KBSCornC62_FD_184302 | JGI IMG/M metagenome (GOLD analysis project Ga0207702, IMG submission 184302) | Corn rhizosphere microbial communities from Kellogg Biological Station, Michigan, USA - KBS Corn C6-2 (SPAdes) (version 2) | ecosystem: Host-associated > Plants > Roots > Rhizosphere > Soil ...
TTGCCGAGGCGTCACAGGGCCGGTTCCCTCAGCCTCTCTCGATGTGAGCGGGGATCGCCCGCTCGCGGGAACGACTATACATACGAAAGTGCCGATCCGCGACGACGTGGAACGCGAGGCCCGCGCTGCGGGTGGGGCGGCGCCGAAGCTGACCGACGACGTCGTCGCCGCCGCGCTGGCGGACGCAGCGGCGTTGCTCCGTGGACGACGGAGCGAGGTGCTCGCAGCCAACGGCGCGGACGTCGACGCGGCGGCGGGCCGGCTCGACGAGGGCACGATCGACCGGCTGCGGCTGGACGGTGTGCGCATCGAGGCGCTCGAGCGCCAGCTTCGGGCCACAGCGGCTCTCGACCCGCTCGAGCGCGAGATCGGCAGCCGGACGCTCGCCAACGGTCTGGTCGTCTCGGAGCGGCGAATCCCGATCGGAGTCGTCGGCGCGAACTTCGAGGCGCGGCCGAATGTGGCGCTCGATGTCGCCGGACAGCTCCTGAAGAGCCTGAACGCGGCGGTGCTGCGCACCGGCGGCGCCGCGCTTCGCACTGTTACCGTGCTCGTCGACGAGGTGCTGCGCCCCGCGCTCGAGGGAGCGGGACTGCCGCCCGAGGCGGTTGGCCTCGTGCGCCATGCGGACCGCGAAGGCGCGCGCGTGCTCGTCTCGATGCCCTCGCTCGTCCCGCTCGTGATCCTGCGGGGCAGCGGCCCGGCCACCGCGGAGCTTGTCCGTCTGGCTGCCCGGAACGACGTCCGGACGCTCGCCCATGCCGAGGGCGGCGGCGTCCTCTACGTCCATGCCGCCGCCGACCGCGGCAAGACGCTCGCCCTCGCCGGCGCCAGCCTCGACCGGCTCGGCGTCTGCAACCGGCTGAACCTCGCGCTGGTCGACCGTGCGGCAGATGAGTTGCTCGCGCCGCTCCTCGAGCTGTTCGTCGAGCACGGCCTGGACGTTCGGGGCGACGTTCCCGGCGCCGGTCCGCTCGACCGGCCGATCGGGTACGAGTGGGCCGGTGATCCCGAGCGGGTCGCGACCGTCACGGTGGCGGTCGTCGACGGAATCGACGAGGCGCTTCGCATCGCCAACGCCGAGACGTCCGGCCTCGCAGCTGGGATCGTCACCGAGGACGCCGGAGCCGCGGAGCGCTTCCTGGCCGGCTATCGCGGTACGGCCGCGTTCTGGCATGCGCCGACCCGGTTCACGGACGGGTTCGAGCTGACCGGCGCGCCCGAGACCGGGATCAACGTCGACCACGTGCCCGGACCGCGAGGGCCGGTCACCTACCGCGACCTGTGGCTCCGTCAATACCGCGTCGTCGGCGATGGAAGCCAGGCCCGGTGACGGTCGTCGTGAAGCTCGGGTCGAGCCTCGTCGTCGGCCGCGGCGGGCGCGTCCGGCGCGGCGTGCTGCGCGCGCGCGGCCGCGAGATCGGGCGCATCGTGCGGCGGGGCGAGCCGGTGTGCGTCGTCTCGTCCGGTGCGATCGCCCTCGGCCTGCCCCGCCTCGGCCTCGACCGGCGGCCGCGGAGCATCAGCCGGTTGCAGGCGGCATCCGCGCTCGGTCAGGCCCGTCTTCAGTCCGCCTGGGACCAGGCGCTCGCTCCTCTGCACGCTGCGCAGGTGTTGCTCACCGCCGCAGACATCGGCGACCGCACGACGTACGTCAACGCCAGAGGGGCCCTGGAGGCGCTGCTCGGGCTGGGAGCAGTGCCGGTCGTGAACGAGAACGACGCGACCGCCACGGACGAGATCACCTTCGGGGACAACGACGCGCTGGCGGCCCAGGTCGCGGTGCTGCTCCGGGCACGCCTCCTGGTGCTGCTCACCGAGGTTGCCGGCGTCTACTCGCGCGCGCCGGGAACGCCCGGCGCGGTTCTGCTCGAGGAGGGCAGCCGCGCCGGCGAGGCCGTGCTCGGCGCGGCCAGCCCGCTCGGGCGCGGCGGCATGCGCAGCAAGGTCCTCGCCGCCGAGCTGGCCGCCTCCGCCGGGATCCCGACCGTGATCGCCGGCGGAACGGGGAGCGCGGTGCTGGAGCCGATCGTCGCCGGGGAGCCGCGCGGGACGCGATTCGCGGCCGCGGAGCGGAACGAGCCCGCGTTCAAGCTCTGGTTGCGCTTCGGCAAGCCGGTCCGCGGACGGATCGCCGTCGACAACGGGGCCCGGCGCGCGCTGGTCGACGAGGGGGCCAGCCTGCTCGCGGTCGGCGTCGTCGCCTGCGAGGGCGCGTTCGAGGCCGGCGACGCGGTCGACCTGGTCGGTCCCGACGGGGCTGCCTTCGCCCGTGGGATCGCGTCCGTCCCCGCCGGGGAGCTCGACCGCCGCCCGCAGGGCGTCGAGGTCGTCAGCCGCGACCGCCTGGTGGTGCTCTAGTGGCTCGGCCGGAGCTGCGCCGGGTCGGCGACCTCCCGCCGTACGTCTTCGCGGCGATCAACGACCTGAAGCTCGAGCTGCGCCGCGCGGGGGAGGATGTAGTCGATCTCGGCTTCGGCAACCCGGATGTGCCCTCGCCCCCGGTCGCGGTCGAAAAGCTGCGCGAGGCGGCGGCGAACCCGCGGAACCACCGCTACTCGTCGAGCCGCGGCATTCCGAACCTCCGGCGGGCGATCTGCGACCTCTACGCGAGGCGGTTTGGCGTCGAGCTCGACCCGGAGACGCAGGCGCTGACGACGATCGGCGCGAAGGAGGGTCTCGCGCACCTGATGTGGGTGCTCGTCCAGCCTGGCGACGCCGCCGTCGTTCCGGGCCCGAGCTATCCGATCCACCTGTTCGCGCCGGTCTTCGCCGGTGCGGTCGTCGAGCAGGTGCCGGTCGGGGCGGCGGAGGAGGATCTGTTCGGGAACGTGGTCGAGGCGTTCGAGCGCTCGCACCCGCGGCCGCGCGTGCTTCTGCTCTCGTTTCCGCACAACCCGACGACCGCGACGGTCGAGCTCGAGTTCATGCAGCGCGTCGTCGACTTCGCGCGCGAGCAGGAGCTGGTCGTCGTCCACGACTTCGCCTACGCCGACCTCGCGTTCGACGGATACGTGCCGCCGTCCATCCTGCAGGCCGACGGGGCCGGCGAGGTCGCGGTCGAGCTGTACACACTGACCAAGTCGTTCTCCATGGCCGGCTGGCGGGTCGGCTTCATCGTCGGCAACGCCGAGGTCGTCCGGGCGCTCGCGCGGCTGAAGTCGTACCTCGACTACGGCACGTTCCAGCCGATCCAGATCGCCGCGATCGTGGCGATGAACGAGGCGCCCGACTTCCCGCGCGAGGTCTGCGAGGTCTACCGCGGGCGACGGGATGCGCTCTGCGGCGGTCTCGGCCGCATCGGCTGGGAGGTGGCGCGGCCGAAGGGAACGATGTTCGTCTGGGCGCCGATCCCGGAGCCCTACCGCGACCTCGGGTCGCTCGACTTCGCGGTCAAGCTCGCACGCGAGGCCCGCGTGGCGGTCAGTCCGGGGGTCGGCTTCGGCGCCGGGGGCGACGGCCATGTCCGTTTCGCGCTGGTCGAGAACGAGCAGCGGATCGGTCAGGCCGTGGTGGGCATGCGGCGCGCGCTGCCCGAGCTCGCATAGAGCAGCACGGCGTTCGGCGGGTCGGCCGATGGTCTTCGGCGGCCGCGGCTCTTCGGGCCGCGTCCAGAGGACTGTCCCTGTGGCATGTCGTTCGGTGGAACGTCGATGCGGCTGTCGTTGCACCTACCGTCCGAAAGGGACGATTCGACCTCGCCGGAACGGACAGCCGGCAGACCGGCGACGTGGCGCTTTCGGCCAAGTCCGAGGGACTGTCCCCGGAAAACGGGCCGCTACCAGATCGAGTCCTCGGTCTCCGGGTCGAAGAAGTGCAGGCGCTCGGCGTCGAGGGCGACCCGGAGCGGCTCCCCCGTCCGGGCGGCGCTGCGCGGGCTGAGCCGGGCGGTGACGATCGTGTCCGTGCCGGCGTCGGCGGCCATCAGCGCCAGCGCGGCCGCGTCGTCGGCGTCGGGGTCGCCGCCGTCCAGGGGCGCGCCTGCCGCCGGCCCGACCGAGCAGGCGTCGAGCGGGAAGTGCGCGATCAGCTCGGCGCCCATCGGCTCGGCAAGCGAGACGTCGACCTCGAGCGTCGATCCGTTCGCAGAGGGAACGAACGCCGCGTCCTCGATGTCCTCGGGGCGGAGGCCGACGATGACGGGCTTGCCGGCGTACCCGCGCAGCCCGGGCCGGGCCTCGAGCACCGTCTCGGGGAGCCGCAGCCGCACCGGCCCGAACCCGGCGTAGACACCGTCGTCGCGCTCGCTGAGCGACGACTGCAAGAGGTTCATCGCCGGCGAGCCGATGAAGCCGGCGACGAACAGGTTCACCGGATGGTCGTAGAGGCGCTGGGGGACGTCGACCTGCTGGAGCCGACCCCTGTGCATGACCGCGACGCGGTCGCCCATCGTCATCGCCTCGGTCTGATCGTGCGTGACGTAGAGCGTCGTCGTCTGCAGGCGCTGGTGCAGCGTCGCCAGGTAGGCGCGCATCTCGACGCGCAGCTTCGCGTCGAGGTTCGAGAGCGGCTCGTCCATCAGGAACGCGTCTGGCTCACGCACGATCGCGCGCCCCATCGCAACGCGCTGGCGCTGTCCGCCCGAGAGCTGGCCCGGCTTGCGCTTGAGCAGATCGTCGATGCCGAGCATGGTCGCCGCCGAGGTGACCCGCGGCTCGATGTCCCGCTTGCGGAGACCGTGGAGCTTGAGCCCGAAGGCCATGTTCTCGTACACGGTCATGTGCGGGTACAGCGCGTAGCTCTGGAAGACCATCGCGATGTTCCGGTCCATCGGCGGGAAGTCGTTCACGAGCTCGTCGCCGATCCAGACCTCGCCGCCGGTCGCCTCCTCGAGCCCGGCCGCGATCCGCAGCACGGTCGTCTTCCCGGACCCGGACGGCCCGACCAGCACCATGAACTCGCCGTCCGCGATCTCGAGATCGAGGGCGTCGACGGCCTGGGTGCCGCCTGGAAACGTCTTCGTCAGCTGTTGGAAGTCGATCCTCGCCATCGCTCACGCGCTCCCGTTCGAGGAAGCGATCAGGTCGCGATACCAGAGCGCGCTCTGCTTCGGGATCCGCCGCTGGGTGGGGAAGTCGACGAAGACGATCCCGAACCGCTTCTCGTACCCGTACTCCCACTCGAAGTTGTCGAGCAGCGACCAGACGTAGTAGCCGCGCACGGCGACGCCCTGAGCGCGGGCGCGCTCGACCGCCTCGATGTGACCACGCAGGTAGGCGATCCGCCGCTCGTCCTCGACCATGTCGGCGCCGTTCAACCGGTCGTCGAAGGCCGCTCCGTTCTCGGTGATCAGCAACGGGATCTCGCCGTAGTCGCGACGCACGCGGACGAGCAGGTCGGTGAGGTACTCGGGGGCGATCGGCCAGTCCATCGACGTCCGCTCGAGCTCCGGCGGATCGTCTCCGACGTCCAGACCGCCGTCGTCGACCGCCGAGGCCCAGTTCGGCCGGTAGAAGTTCACCCCGAGGAAGTCGAGCGGCTGCGCGATCGTCTCCAGGTCGCCCGGGCGGATCGCATCGAGCGGACCGAAGCGGCGCTCGTAGAACGCGATCATGTCCTCGGGATAGGAGGCGCGGAATACGGGGTCGAGGAACCAGCGGTTGTGGTGGCCGTCGAGGCGCTCGGCCGCCTCGCGGTCGGCGCCCGAGCCGGTCGCCGGGATCGCAACGGTCAGGTCGAGCGTGATCCCGATCTGCCCCGCGTGGCCGGCTTCGCGGAACGCCTGGACGGCGGCGCCGTGCGCGAGCAGCGCGTGGTGGGCGGCGCGGATCGCCGTCGGCCAGTCGTGGATCCCCGGAGCCTTCGCCCCGTAGCCGTAGCCGAGGAAGGACGTCACCCACGGCTCGTTGTGCGTGATCCAGGCGGGGACGACGTCGCCGAGGGCGTCGAAGACAATCCCGGCGTACTCCGTGAAGCGCTCGACCACGCCGCGCGAGGCCCAGCCGCCCTCGTCCTGCAGCGCCTGCGGCAGATCCCAGTGATAGAGGGTCGCGAGCGGTCGGATTCCGCGCTCGAGCAGGCCCTCGACGAGCGCCCGGTAGAAGTCGAGGCCGCGTCGGTTCGCGGGGCCGCGACCGTCCGGCTGGACGCGGGGCCACGCGATCGAGAAGCGGTAGCCCTCGAGCCCGAGCGAGCGCATCAGGTCGAGGTCCTCCTGCCAGCGGTAGTAGTGCTCGCAGGCCGGGTCGCCGGTGTCGCCGTGGGCGACGTTGCCCTCGACGGATGCGAACCGGTCCCAGATCGATTCGCCACGGCCGTCGGCCATTGTCGCGCCCTCGATCTGGAAGGCCGCGGTGGCCGCGCCCCAGACGAAGCTGTTCCGGTCGTTCATCCCTTCACCGCTCCTTTCATGATCCCGCCGATGATCTGGCGGCCGAGCACCAGGAAAATCGCGAGCAACGGGAGGATCGAGACGAATGTGCCAGCGAAGACGAGCGAGTAGTCCTGGACGTAGCCGCTCTGGAGTGTCGAGACCGCGACCTGCACGGTCGGGTTCCCCGGCGTGAGGACGATCAGCGGCCAGAAGAAGTCGTTCCACGCGTTCATGAACGTCAGCAGTCCGAGGACGGCGGCCGCCGGGCGGACCGCGGGCAGCACCACGTGCCAGAACACCCGAAGCGTGTGGCAGCCGTCGACCCGTGACGCATCGATGAGCTCGTTGGGGACCGAGGAGACGATGTACTGGCGCATCAGGAACACGCCGAACGCCGAGACCAGGAACGGTGCGATCACCGCGTGCAGGTGATTGATCCACCCCAGGTGCTTCATCTCGATGTAGAGCGGGATCACCCCCAGCTGGACTGGGACGATCAGCGTTCCGACCACGACGAGCATCAGCACCTTGTTGCCGCGGAACTTCAGCTTCGCGAACGCGAAGCCGGCGAGCGTGCTGAAGAGGACGACGGAGAACGCGATCGCCCCGGAGACGATCGCCGAGTTGATCAGCGCCGTCCAGAAGTTGATATTCACCTCGCCCGAGTTGAAGACCCGCCCGATGTTGTGGAACAGCTCGCGTCCAGGGGTCATGACGGGCGGGTAGTCCGCGATCGCGGAGTTGTCGTGCGAGGCGACGACGACCGACCAGTAGAGCGGGAAGACCGAGAGGATCGCGACGCCGAGCAGAAAGAGATACGTGAACGGGCCGGCGGACTCGAAGCGGCGGGACAGCGTCATACGCCGGCGGCGGCCGCGCGTCGAGGTCTTGGAGGTGGCTACAGCCGCCATCGTCTACGTCTCCGCCGATTTGATCCTGCGGACGAGCAGGAAGTTGATGATGGAAATGAGCACGATGATCAGGAACAGGCACCAGGCGATCGCTGCCGCATAGCCGAACTTGAACTGCGAGCTGCCGAACGACTTCTCGTACAGGTACATCGAGATCGTCTGGTACTGGCGTGCCGAGCCACCCATCGCCCCGTTCTTGACCGGCTGGAAGAGGAAGGGCTCTGTGAAGAGCTGGAGCCCGCCGATCGTCGACACGACGACGGTGAAGATGATCGTCGGCCGGATCATCGGCACGGTGATGTGCCAGAACTGCCTCCAGCGTCGCGCGCCGTCGATCGCGGCCGACTCGTAGAGGTCTTCCGGGATCGCCTGCATGGCGGCGAGGTAGAGGAGCGCGTTGAAGCCCGTCCAGCGCCACGTGACCATCACGGAGAGCGCGACCCAGGACGAGAATCGGCCTGCCTCCCAGTCGACCGGGCTGATTCCGATCCCGCCGAGCAGGTAGTTGAACAGCCCGTAGTCCCGTGAGAACAGCTGCGTGAAGATCAGGGCGACGGCGACGAGCGAGGTCACCTGCGGGAGCAGGACGCTCATGCGGAAGAAGGTCCGCCCGCGGAGCTTGGTGTTGATCAGATGCGCGAGGGCGAGCGCGAGCAGGAGCTGGGGGACAGTGGAGAGCACCCAGATCCCGAGCGTGTTCTCGACCGCGTTCCAGAAGTAGGAGTCGTGGAGGAGCGCGGTGTAGTTGTCGAGCCCGACGAAGTGCGTCGTCGGGTTCAGCAGGTTGCGGTCGGTCAGCGACATCCACGCCGTGTAGCCGAGCGGGAACAGCCCGAAGGCGCAGAAGATGACGAAGAACGACCCGACGTAGACGTAAGGCGAGACGACCGCGTCGATGCGGTGCAGCCGGCGGCGGGCCGCACCGGCTCTGCGCACACTCGGCGCGTGCTCGATTGCCTCGCTCACGTCCTCGCCTTCCGTCGAATGCGTGAATCTTCAACGACGCCGGCGGCGCCGGGGCACTCGAGCCGTCGACCGGCTCTCCCCGGCGCCGCCAGGCGTATGGACTACCTAGCCGATGTTCTTGACGTCCTTGAGGAACTGGGCCCACGACTTCGCCGGGGTCGACTTGTGCTGCTGGACCCGATCGAAGGCGGCCGTGGAGGCGGTCTGCAGGTCCGTCTGGTGGGGGCCGAGGATCTGCGGCTTCAGCCTCAGCGCCGAATTGGCGAAGACCTGGCCGACGGGCGCGTTGCTGAAGAACGGGTTCCTGAAGTTCTGGACCGCCGGGCTCTTCAGCAGCGCTGTCTGGCTGGGCAGGTTGCCGGTGTTCTTGAAGACGGCGGCCTCGGAGGCAGGCGAGGTCAGGAACTTGACCAGGTCAGCGGCCTCGTCCTGATGGGATCCCTGCTTCGGGACGGCGAGGAACGAGCCGCCCCAGTTGCCGCCCGTGCCGGGCGTGGCGGCGATGTCCCACTTGCCCTTCGTCGCCGGGGCCTGTCCCTGGATGTAGCCCATCATCCATGCGGGGCACGTCACGGTCGCGAACTTGCCCTTCTTGTAGCCGGTGTTCCAGTCGGTGCTGAACGCGGGCAGCCCGGCGGATTCGCCGGCAACCACGCCCGACATTGCCAGGTTGTACGCAGCCTTGATGCTCGGGTTCGTCGCTGCGATGTTCTGGCCGGCGGCGTTGTAGTAGGCCGGGTTGAGCTGGCCGACCATCGCGTTGTAGACGTTCGAGCCCGTGTCGAAGAAGAACGTGCCCTTCGGGGCTTTGGCCCGGTAGCGCTTGCCCGTGTTGATGTAGGCCTGCCACGTGGGCCACAGCTTCGAGACGGCCACGCGATTGGTCGGGAGGCCTGCCTTCGCGAACAGGTCCTTGCGGTAGCAGATCGCGAGGCTGCCCACGTCCGTGCCGAGGCCGACCACGGCCCCGCCCTTGCCGACCGCCTGCTGGTACTTCCAGGGCAGCCAGCGGCTCTTCACCGCGTCTGCACCGTACTTGCGCAGGTCGACCAGGTTCTGCGGCTGGGCGGTGTACAGCGGAATGGAACCGACCTCGATCGCCTCGACGTCGGCCGCGCCTGCGCCGGTCGCGAGGTGCTGCGCGAGCTGGGTGTGGTGATCCGCGTAGCTCTGGATCGACTCCGTGATGGTCACCCCGGGGTGCGCGGCCTCGTACTGCTTGTAGAGGTCGTGGTACCCGAAGTCGCCGAACAGGCTGACCCGTAGCGTGACGTTGTCGCGGGACTTCGCCGACGCAGTGGTCGCGACGAGTCCGACGGCCACGGCGACGATGAGCCCGCCGGTGACGGCGAGCACCTGCCGCCTCCGTCCTGCATATATCCGCTTCACTGCAACTCCCTCCTTGCTCGAAAACGTTTCCGTGGACGAGGTACATACGAGTGAGACGTTCGATCCACCTCCTTATCCGTGGACAGCCGCGCTCGCGCGCGCGCCGCAGGACGCCCGGACGACGAGCTCGACCGGCAGCGTCAGCACCGGCGGCGTGACGTCGGGGTTCTCGATCTGCTCGACGAGTGCACGGCCGGCGGCGAGCCCGATGCCGACCATGTCCTGCCGAACGGTTGTCAAAGGCGGGGAAAGGAGCTCCGCGAGGCGGATGTCGTCGAAGCCGACGATCGCCACGTCGCCGGGCACCGACAGGCCGGCCGCGTGCATCGTTCGGACCGCTCCGACCGCCATCATGTCGGCGGCGGCGAAGACCGCTGTCGGCGGCTCCGACAGGCGGAGCAGCGACTGCATCGCCCGCTCGCCGCTCTCCGGGTAGAAGTCGCCTTCGATCTCGTAGCCGCGTGGGATCTTCAGGCCAAGCTCGCGCATCTCCGCGCGGAAGCCGAGCGACCGGTCGGCGCCGGGCTTCGTGTTCCGCGGGCCCGCGACCGTCGCGATGCGGGTGTGCCCGAGCGCGTGCAGGTGCTGCACCGCCAGGCGCGCCCCGCCGATGTTGTCCGATGCGACGAAGCTGGTGTGGTCGTGGACGACGTCGAGGTCGACCGCCATCACCGGGATGTCGGCGCGGACGAGCTTCTCGACCTCCGGGTCGTCCCGGTCGACGCCCATCACGACGAGACCGTCGACGCGATGCTGCCGGGCGCGCCGGAGATATGAGTGCGGCCGGCCCCGGCTCGAGCCCGGCTGCTCGGTGGCGAAAAGGAGGAGGTCGTACCCGAGCTCGCCGATCCCGTGCTTGAGGCCGACCAGCACTTCCTGGAAGAAGGGGTGGTGTATGTCCGGGTGCTCGTAGCCCGTGAACAGCACGACGCCGATCAGCTGCGACCGCTGCTTGACCAGTGTGCGGGCGGCGGCGCTGGGCGCGTAGTCGAGCCGGCGGGCGACGTCCATCACGCGCTCGCGGGTCGCCGCGCTCACGTCGTCGTAGCCGTTGAACACGCGGGACACGGTCGAGACCGACACCCCGCTCTCCTTCGCGACTTCCCGGATGTTGCTGATTTTCGCTCCTTCCGAAAACGTTTCCGGACGTTTATAGGGTGCTATGAAAGGAATGTCAAGGGCTGATGATGCTCTGTGCCGGAAACGATCCCGGTCTTTTCCGGCGTCAGCCGGTGTTCCGCAACGCGGCGGCGATTCCGGCGATCGAGCGAAGAAGCGGCCGCCGGATCCGCTTGCGGCCCGCCTCGCCGGCAGCC
>Ga0207702_10005662_pt1 | contig 10894 bp, 6 predicted proteins | sample KBSCornC62_FD_184302 | JGI IMG/M metagenome (GOLD analysis project Ga0207702, IMG submission 184302) | Corn rhizosphere microbial communities from Kellogg Biological Station, Michigan, USA - KBS Corn C6-2 (SPAdes) (version 2) | ecosystem: Host-associated > Plants > Roots > Rhizosphere > Soil ...
CTGGGCTGAGCGCTATAACGCCGGCGTTATGGCGCTCAGCCCAGTGGGTTTCTGGCCACTGAATGAAGCAAGCGGAACTACCGCTCTTGATGTTTCGGGCAATAACAACAATGGTCTGTATCAGTCAGCAGTGACTTTGGGGAATGCTGGCGTGCCTAATCCGCCGTTTGCTGGGTTCGCGGGCGGTAGTCATGCTGCTGGCTTCAGGGGGGCGTCCACCACCAGCTCTTGCGTAACTTTGAGCAATATGCCCATCACCACAGCCAATGTGACTATTACGGAGTGGGTTTATCCGACTGTCCCAGGCACTTTTGGAACGACGTTCTGGAACGCCGGTCAAAATGCTGGTTTTAGCGAAGCTTACTTCAATAATGCGGCGTTGGGTTATGGCTGGGGAGGTAATCAATGGACGTATATAGGACCTGTCCCGCCGGCAAATGTCTGGTCGTTTGTGGCTTTGGTGATTACGCCGACAAATGGTACTTTCTACGTGGGCAATGCGAGTGGGCTGTCTTCGGCGGTGAACGTTTTGAACAATTCTGATATCAATTTCACGACTGGGACCTCGATCGGTGGTCCTGATATTAATGGCAATAATTCTGGCTTTAATGGCTCAATGAGCGATGTGGCTGTGTTTAATTACCCCCTCACGCCCGCCCAGATCACGCAGCTTTATGCCGATAGCGGCGGATATAATCTGCCGCCGGAGATCACCGCGCAGCCGGTTTCACACAACGCCTACACGAATGGAACAGCTAGTTTCAGTGTAGCTGCGATTGGCGCGGCACCGTTGAAGTATCAATGGTGGCATGGGTTATCTCCGGTTGCAAACCAGACCAATACAGTGTTGAATATCAACAGTGTTCAGTCGTCGGATGCGGGTAATTATAGCGTCGTCGTCAGTAACAACTTTGGCGCGGTTACCAGCAGCATTGTCACTCTGATAGTGGTAACTCCCCCAACTGGTTACGAAAGCATTATTCTGGCTGATGGGCCGATCGGCTATTGGCCGCTTGATTTGGTCTCGGATGGCGGAGTTGCTGCCACTGACATCTCCAGCAACGGCAACAATGGGGCTTACCAGAACGTTTCATTAGCCGCCAATCAAGTAGCTGGACCCTCAGCGTTCATTCCCAATAGCATCAGTTTTAACGGTTCTGGCCAATTTGTGGATTTAGGCGCGGGAACCAATACTTCCTTGTTGAACGTTTCCGGCCAGGTCACCTTGGAAGCTTGGGTGCAGCCGGCTGGTGCGCAGCTTCATGCAAATGCCAATATTTTAGCCAAAGGCTGGGACGGCAGTACATTACAAGAGCTTGAAATGAGCGAGGTTAATTCAAGTTATTTTGGTAGCGGCAGGGAAGGTGGAAACTTCACCGTCAGTGGCGCTGGTACGGCAAACACAAATTGGAACTATTTGGTTTCTGCCTACGACGGAGTCAATTGGAACCTGTATTTGAACGGAGCGTTGGTAGCCACGCATGCGGATGGCACTGGCCCGTCTCAGTTTAGCGACTCTTGGAGGATTGGCAACGGCAGCAGTGGTGGAAATGGCAGGTATTTCACGGGGAACATCTGCCAAGTGGCTCTTTATACCAACGCGCTGACGGCGGCGCAGGTTAGCGCGCATTATGCCATGGGGCTGCATGGCACAACCAACGTGGCGCCCACGATTAGCATCCAGCCGGTAAATCAGCGGGTGGTGACAAACACGGCGGCTACGTTCACCGTCGCAGCCGCGGGCAACCCGCCGCCCGCCTATCAGTGGTATTCAATTATTGGAGGCGTCACCAATTTAATCAGCGGCGCCACCAGCGCCGCTTACACGACGCCACCGGTGCAGGATAGCGACAGCGGAAACGGCTATTATGTAGTGATAAACAATTCGATCGGTAATACCAACAGTGCCGCGGCCATTCTGACTGCTGGCCATATGGTAACAGCAGCCGGATTCTTGGAAAACGATGAATACTATGGCAATTATAGCAGTGACATTGCGGCGTTTAGCACATTGTATCCGACGGCTTCGTCGCTGCCCGTGCCGGATAAGGTTGAATACTTGAGCGCATTCAACGACAATCAAAACCTGCCTCAGAATGGTGGCGAACGGATTCATGGCTGGTTCACGCCGCCGGCCACGGGCAATTATATCTTCTTTGAAGCCAGTGATGATTCTTCGGCCTTGTGGCTGAGCACAGATAGCAGCCCGGCGAATGTATTTGAAATTGCTCAGAACCAACTCTGGATGTGGACTCCCAGCGGCCCCGACTGGACATGTTCTAATACGGGGAGTGCAGAATATGCTAATTATAGCACGGGTGAATGGCGGTCAGACTCGTTTGGAACCAATAACGGTCCCAATGCTTACGCCTACCTTGTTGGCACATGGTCTGCCTGGCCTGGTTTGAATAGCGACGGGAGCATTTCGCTGGTTGGTGGGAGACAATATTATATTGAACTAGATCACTATCAGGGGATTGGTGGTCAGAACGCGGCTGTTACTTATAAACTCGTCGGCGATTCCGATCCGAACCCTGGCACAGCAACGTTACTGACGGGTAATTCTGTTTCCACCTTGGTGCCAGACACGTTGGCGCCGCAGCCACGGCCGCTCATTGCCAAGGTCAGTTTGGCAGGATTGAAAGTGACCGCCAGCGGAAGCAACGGGTTGGTCAACGCGGCGTATAATGTGCTGGCCAGCACGAACCTGACGGCACCGTTGAGCAGTTGGACGATCTCGGCGACCGGGCGATTCGACAGCACTGGGAATTTTAATTTCACCAACACCGTGCCGGCTGGTTCGCAGCAGCAGTTTTATCGGCTCGTGGTGCCTTGATCAATAAAAAAATTCAAGCCACCGGGCGGCATGAATGTCGCCCGGTGGTTGACACATAGGAATAAGAATAGAAAAATGAAATGTTTCAAAAAATGCTGTGCTGAGGCCCGATTTTCGGCTGAGGCATTTTCAAAGGGCAGCAGCCCTGTTCATTCTGATGGCGGCTTGGGCTTTACGCTAATCGAATTACTGGTGGTCATAGCGATAATCGCGATTTTGGCCGCTTTGTTATTGCCAGCACTTGCAGCTGCGAAGAAGAGGGCCTTGGCAACTCAGTGTTTGGGCAATCAAAGACAACTGATTTTGGCCACTGTAATGTATGCCGGCGATAACAACGATTTTCTACCCTATTGCAACTCCGATCTTGGGATGCCACCCGGACCTGGGTGGCTTTACAGCAGCAGTCTTAGTAGTCTGAGGCCGATTTTGCACCCACAGAACACTGCGGTTTGCTGGCAAACCGGAACGTTGTTTGGCTATATAAAGAATTCGCAGTCATACCTTTGTCCGGTGGATGTTCAAAACACCTATTTTAGCCAGCGTGCGAACCAATTAACTTCCTATATCTGGAACTATGCTGGATCGGGTTTCCGACAACCTCCATCTTGCTTCAGCAGCAAATTTACATCCATTTGGAGCCCTGAGTGCATCCTTTTCTGGGAGCCTTACGCTCCGGGCAATTCGGCAGCGGATTTGAATGCCTTTAACGACGGTGCCAATTGGCCGTGGTTCCCAGGTTATACGGAAGGACTCGGTCACCTCCACAATAGTACGGGTGCGAATGTGGCACGCTTAGACGGCAGTGTGGTTTTTATGAAGGAGACAACGTATGAAGCCGATGCCAAGACGCCATCTGGAACCGGTCCCGGTCCGGGCGGCAAAACCTATTTGTGGTGGAGCGTATTTGCGGGCAATGGTGGCAATATTAACTAACAAAAATATACTAACGTGAAAAACTCGGTTTTTAACATTTATTTTATATTAGGCCTGACATCACTTCTCACTGTTCCGCTTCTTCAGGGGCAGACTGTGTCGAATGCACCTGCTGGGGCATCATCCCAGGTTGATTCAGGTTGGAGGAAATATGCAGGCAACCCGGTACTGGGTGGGGAATATGGAACCTGCTTCGATATTTCGGTGCTGCAAGAAATTGACACATATCGGATGTGGGTTTCTTGGCGGCCCAAAGGGAGTATTGCCCTCGTGAAGAGTAAGGACGGGCTGCGCTGGAGTGAGCCTCCGCAAGTTGTGTTGCCTCCGCGCAAAGAAACTGGATGGGAAAACGAAGTCAACCGTCCGATAGTGCTCAAGCGCCCAGATGGTTATCATATGTGGTATACGGGCCAATCTGACAGTCACTCAGCCATAGGATATGCCACAAGCACGGATGGGATCGTGTGGAAGCGCATGAGCGACAAGCCAGTTCTTTGCGCCGATCAGGAATGGGAAAAAACTGCGGTGATGTGCCCGGATGTTTTGTGGGATGAATCCACAAAGACCTACCGAATGTGGTATTCAGGTGGAGAACAATATGAACCCGATGCCATTGGTTTTGCGACCAGCGCTGATGGAATACATTGGACCAAGTCTGAAAAAAACCCTGTATTCAAATCTGACCCTAGTGTGGAATGGGAACACCACAAAGTCACTGCCTGTCAGGTGATTCAGGAAAAAGGCTGGTATGTCATGTTTTACATTGGCTTCCGGGACAATGACCATGCCCAGATCGGTGTTGCTCGTTCGAAGGACGGATTATCAAACTGGCAACGCCTTGCCGCAAATCCAATCGTTAGTCCTAATCCAGATCAATGGGATCATGACGCTTGTTACAAGCCATATGCAATTTTTGATGGGTCGAAATGGCTGTTATGGTACAACGGCCGACACGGTGGCTTGGAGCAAATTGGTGTGGTCTTCCACGAAGGCCGGGATTTGGGGTTTCCAAAGGCTCCCGAGCAGGCGCGCGCCTCTGTATCTTTTGGAACATTATCGCAACAATAGCGAGTGTTTTCAGAGCGAAGGGATCGCGGGGGCAATATTGGAGTGCCGCCCATCGCCAGCGGTTGGCGCAGGCTGGCATCATCACAGTGTGAGCCAAGCGGGAACTGTTACCTCAACGCCACAATGAAAAACTTCTGGAGCAGCCTCTAATGCGAACTAGTCTATTGCTGCGCGTTGGTCACGTGGGCCGAGGCCAAGGCCAAGGCCAAGGCCGTCATCATTTGAATAAACCGAAGTCTTATACAATCGCGAGCGGTTCCACAGCGCTCGCGGCTTTCAATCTCGTTCTGACTTTGAAACCACCTCAACTAATAATGTCCATGCCTCATGCGCACACTTACTGTCCACACAATCGAGACAAGGCCAATTCCACTGGGAAACATGGACTTTGAAGGAATCACTATGGCCATCATTTCCGCACCTGCTGCATCGCCTTCCAATTCGCCGGCCAACGGCGCGAACTACCGTGGCTCGTTTGCGGTGATGACCTCGCTTTTTTTCATGTGGGGTTTCATGACGGTATTTAACGACATCCTCATCCCGCGTTTCAAAGAGGCGTTCACGTTGAGTTATTTTCAGGCGATGCTCGTGCAGTTCGCTTTCTTCGGCGCGTATTTTGTCGGCTCGCTGGTTTACTTCAGCATCTCGGCGACCAAGGGCGATCCGATCGCCCGGATCGGTTACAAGAACGGCGTCGTAATAGGTCTGCTCATCTCGGCGGCGGGCAGCGCGATGTTCTTGCCGGCGGCGAACGCGTCTTCGTATCCGATGTTTTTGGCGGCGCTGTTCATCGTTGGACTTGGCTTCGCCATGCTGCAAATCGCGGCCAACCCTTACATCACGATTCTTGGCCCGGAGAAGACGGCTTCAAGCCGGTTGAATCTTGCGCAAGGCTTCAACTCCATCGGCACGACCATCGGGCCGCTGATCGGCGGTTATTTGATTTTCCAATACTTCGCCAAGACCGGCGCGCACGGGGCGGATTCGGTGAAGGTGCCTTACCTCGCGTTCTGCATCGTCTTCCTGGTGCTGGCCGCGATTTTCTTTTTCATCCACCTGCCGCACGTCGGCGAAGGTCATGTCGAACCTGGCGCGGGTGCATTGAAACATCCGCATGTGGTGCTCGGCGTCATCGCCATTTTCATGTATGTCGGCGGGGAAGTTTCCGTTGGTAGTGCGATCATCAATTTCCTTGGGCAAAAATCCGTGGCAGGATTAACGGCGGATGAAGCCAGCCAATACGTTTCGATCTACTGGGGCGGCCTGATGATTGGACGCTTCATGGGCGCGGTGACATTGAGTGAGATGCGCGCGGCGCGGAAACAGACGTTGCTGGTCGTGATCCCGCTGCTGGCGTGGCTGTTGTTGTGGGTGGCCAAGAGTGCGCCGCTGGACGCAATGCGCGGCGATTCCACCTCGTCGGTATTCACGCTGTGGCGCGATGTGTTCGTGGCAAATTGGGCGGTCTTCAAAATTTATCTGCCGTTCGTCGGACTGTGCTGGGTGCTCTTCCAGTTCGGCCGCTCACTCGCCGCGCGGACGCTGGCGATTTTCTCGCTGACCGTGTGCGTGTTGTTGATCACGGCGATTCTCGTGGGCGGCCCGGTGGCGATGTGGTGCGTGGTGGCCGTCGGGTTGTTCACCTCCATCGGTTGGTCGAACACGTTCAGTCTCGCGCTCGAAGGCACGGGCATTTACAAGAGCCAGGTGTCGTCGCTGTTGGTGATGGCAATTCTCGGCGGCGCGGTGCTGCCGCCGTTGCAGGGCAAGATTGCCGACCTGACCGGCAATCTGCAAATTTCCTTCATCGTGCCGCTGATCGCCTATGCTTACGTTGCGTTCTACGGAATCAAAGGTCACAAAATAGGACGAAAAGTTGAAACAGCCTGAACCACTCATCCTCATGAATCGTAGAGAATTCATCCGCAACACCACCCTGGCCGCTTCCGCTTTGGCGCTCACGCCGGCAAGCTTTGCGGCGGCAACCGAATTTCCAACCGTGCGCGTTGCCGAGGCAAAACGGAAATTCAAGAGCGTCGCCGTCGAGCGGGCGATTAAAGAAGTTCAAGCCAAAATCGGCAATAAGGAACTGGCGTGGATGTTTGGGAATTGTTTTCCGAACACGCTCGACACGACGGCTGAATTTGAAGTGATTGATGGGCGGCCTGACACCTATGTCATCACCGGCGACATTGACGCGATGTGGCTGCGCGACAGCTCGGCGCAGGTGTATCCGTATCTGTCGCTAATGAAAGAGGACGCGCCGTTGCGGCAGCTCGTCGCTGGCGTCATCAATCGCCAGACACGCTGCATCCTGCTCGATCCGTATGCGAATGCGTTTTACAAGGACGCCTCGAAGGTGAGCGAATGGAAAAGTGACTTCACCGACATGAAACCCGGCGTTCACGAACGCAAATGGGAAATTGATTCGCTCTGCAACACGATCCGCCTGGCGCACGGTTATTGGAAAAAGTCCGGCGACACGTCTCCATTCGACGACGCCTGGCACAGCGCGATCAAATTGATTCTGCAAACCTTTCGCGAGCAGCAGCGAAAGGAAAATCATGGGCCGTATCACTTCATGCGGCGCACTGAGTGGGCGACGGACAGCTTGCCGGGACGCGGCTATGGCAATCCGGCCAAGCCCGTTGGTCTGATCCGTTCGATGTTCCGGCCGAGTGATGATGCGACAATTTTTCCGTATCTCGTGCCGTCGAATTTTTTCGCCGTTGTCAGTTTGCGCCAGGCGGCGGAGATGGTGGAGGAACTCAAACACGATGCCGACCTCGCCAAACAATGTCGCGCGCTGGCGGATGAAGTGGAAGCCGCGTTGAAGGAATATGCCATCGTGAATCATCCGAAAGTAGGACGTGTGTTTGCGTTCGAAGTGGACGCCTTCGGCAACTATTATTGCACCGACGACGGCAACATTCCCAATCTGCTTTCACTGACCTACCTCGGCGCGGTGAAGCCGGACGATAAGATTTATCTCAACACGCGCAAGATGCTGCTCTCGCCGGAAAATCCGTATTGGTGCATCGGCAAGGCGGCGAACGGACTCGGCGGGCCACACGTCGGCGTGGACATGATCTGGCCGCTGGGTTTGATCATCGAAGGACTGACCGCGATGAGCGACAGTGAGGTCAAGCAATGCCTGACGACTCTGCAAAAAACCCACGCGGGCACGGGTTTCATGCACGAGGCTTTCCACAAAGACAACCCGGAGAAATTCACGCGTGCGTGGTTCGCGTGGGCGAACACCATCTTCGGCGAACTCGTGCTGAAGACATTCAATGAACGTCCGCAAATTTTGGGATGACGACCGAACCTGACAACTGACAACTATATTTGAATTATGTTTCGTATCTTAATTTCCGTGGCGATGCTCGCCGTGCTGTCTCCGGTTAATGTTTTTGCCGGCAGTTCAAAAATTGAATTGAAAAGTCCTGATGGGAAAATCGCCGTCACAGTTTCGATGGATGGTCATTTGAATTACGCCGTGAAGTTCCATGGCAAACCGGCGGTGGAAACTTCCGCGCTCGGTGTGACGATTGATGGCAAGGATTTGGGGCAGGGCGCGGCTTTTGCGGGCAAGCCAACGGCTGAAAAAATCAACGAGACCTACCCGATGCTTGGCAATCATCCGCTGGCAGTGAACCGCTGCGATGCCACGGTGATCCCGCTGACGAGCGGCGGCATGGCGTGGCAGCTTGAAGTTCGGATGTTCAATGACGGCGTGGCGTATCGCTATCGCGTTCCGGGCAGTGGCACGCGGCACATTGAGGGCGAAAGTTCCGAGTGGAAAATTCCGGTCGGCACAACCATCTGGAGTCACAGCGCGACCAACACTTCTTACGAGGCGCGCTACGATGTGGCCATCGTCGGCCAGCAGCCTAAAAATTTGCAGATCATGGCTCCAGCCACGCTGAAATTTGAGAGCGGCGCGGGCTACGCGATGATGACCGAAGCCAATCTCATCAACTATAGCGATATGTCATTGCTCGTGGACGGAAATATTTTCAAAGCGTTTTTTCACAACAGCCGCGATGGCTGGGAAGCTTCCGGCGAAATTGTTTCGCCGTGGCGCGTCACAATTTTGGCCGCAGACCTGAACACGCTCGTCAACAGCGACATCATCAAAAATCTTTGTCCGCCGCCCGCGCCGGAACTGGCAGACGCGAAATGGATTCGTCCCGGTCGCTCGACGTGGGGCTGGTTGAGCTGTTATTGTGGGCCGAAGCTGGAAGAGCAAAAGGACTGGGTTGATCGCACGAAAGCGTTGGGCTTTGAGTATTACCTGATTGATGACGGCTGGCGCGACTGGGCCGGCGGCGGCGACAACGCTTGGAACGCGCTGGCGGACATTGTCCAATACGCGAAGTCGCAGGGCGTGGACATCTGGGTGTGGGTGCATTGTAAGTATGTCCACAAGCCGGAAGATCGGATGGCGTATTTCAAACGCGCCAAGACAATCGGCGTCGTCGGTTTGAAAATTGATTTCATGGAGCCGGCCAACACCGAATGGGGCAACTGGTATGACGACACCTTGCGGGTTGCGGCTTCGATGCAGCTCATGATTGATTTTCATGGCGCGGTGAAACCCACCGGGCGCGAACGCACCTGGCCGAATGAGCTGACGCGCGAGGCCATCGCTGGACGCGAGCAAGGCAAAAGCCCGGCGCTGCACGATACGACGCTGCCGTTCCTGCGCTATGTGCAGGGACACGCGGATTTCACGCCGACTTTGTTCATGCCTGATCGTTTGAAAGGCTCGACTTATGCGCATGAACTCGCGATGGCGGTGGTATTCACCTCGCCGTTCCTTTGTTATGGCGATGATCCACGGCACTACCTGCAGAGCGAGGCGGTTGACGTGTTGAAGGCATTGCCGCCGGTCTGGGACGAAACGATGGTATTGCCCGTCAGCGAAATTGGCGAGCAAGCGGCCTTCGCGCGTCGTCGCGGTGATGAATGGTTTATCGGTGTCATCAATGGCCAGATGCCGAGACGCGAACAGGTTTCATTGAAATTTCTTGGCGCAAGAAAATTCAAACTAGTAGAACTCGCGGACAGCTCAGAAGGCAATGACGGTTTTGTGCGATCAGAACGAATAGTTACTGCCAAAGATTTACTGACTTTGCCACTGAGCAAAGACGGTGGTTATGTCGCCTGGCTCGTTCCTGCAAGTAATCAACCAAAAACAAAATTGTAGTAAGCGCAGGAAATGAAAATCACAAACTTAACTGTTTTCAGTGGGATCAAGATGGTTGTTTTCAGTCTGGCAGTCCTTGCATTCGCGTCGAGAGTTCTCGCGCAAGCACCGTTGCCGCCGGAAATTGAAGACCCGGAATGTCTGGGCATCAACAAAGAGCCGGCCCATGCCGTGCTGATGCCGTATGCCAACATCAAACAGGCCATTGCTGCCAACCGGGCGGACTCGCCGTTTTGCCGGAGCTTGAATGGGCTTTGGAAATTCAGCTGGGTGATACATCCCGCGCTGCGACCGGTGGATTTTTACAAACCGGATTTCGACGCGTCACGCTGGAAGGAAATTCCAGTCCCTTCCAACTGGCAGTTGCAAGGTTACGGAACACCGTATTATCGGAACAACGGTTATACGTTTCAAAAGGACTGGCCTCATGTGTTGACGGAGCCGCCAACCAACTACACCGCCTATGTCGAGCGTGACCCGGTGGGCAGCTACCGGCGCGAGTTTGAAGTCCCCGCAGATTGGGCAGGGCGACGGATTTTTTTGAAGTTTGACGGCGTTGACTCCGCATTTTTTCTTTGGATCAACGGGCAAAAAGTCGGCTTCAGCATTAACAGTCGCAACGCCGCTGAATTTGACATCACGAAATTTATCCAGCCGGGGAAAAACCTGCTGGCTGCCGAAGTCTATACTTATTCCGCTGGAACCTACATCGAAGACCAGGATATGTGGCGGTTGAGCGGGATTTTCCGAAATGTGACGCTTTGGAGTTCGCCGCGGGAACATATCCGTGATTTCTTTGTGCAAACCGATCTCGACGCGAAGTATCAGGACGCCACTTTGTCGGC
>Ga0207702_10005663_pt1 | contig 10893 bp, 8 predicted proteins | sample KBSCornC62_FD_184302 | JGI IMG/M metagenome (GOLD analysis project Ga0207702, IMG submission 184302) | Corn rhizosphere microbial communities from Kellogg Biological Station, Michigan, USA - KBS Corn C6-2 (SPAdes) (version 2) | ecosystem: Host-associated > Plants > Roots > Rhizosphere > Soil ...
GGCCCCATTCGCTTGTCGTCAGCGGATCGCCGCCGGTCACCGCTGCGCGGCCGGCGCCGCCCGGCGCCGAAGCGATCACCGTCACCATCCCGCGACTGAGTTACATCCGGTTCACGGTTCGCGATATCCACGGCGAGCTGGCGAGCGCCCCAACCTGCTGACGGGTGCACGCCGTTTCGTCGGCGAGGCGGTGTTGTCGATTCAGTCCATGTCCTCGCGCTTGCCCGCTTACGGCGCCTGCTCGGGGCGGTGAGTGGCCGACGAATGGCCGGTTCGCTCGATGTCGAGCACGTCGCTGAGCCGAGTGATCTCGAGAACCTTCATGACGTTGTCTGACGGGTCGAGCAGGGCCAGCGATCCGCCGGTATTGCTCGCGCCGTTTCGTAGTTCGAGCAGAGCGCCGATTCCGGTGGAGTCCAGAAACGTCACGTCCATCAAGTCAATGACCAGCTTGACGGCTGGCTCGCGAAGCATGTCCAACCCCGCTTCGCGCAGCTGGGCGGACGTCGAGATGTCGATATCACCGGTTACAACCAGCAATGCGGAACCGTCAGGGCGACGGTGCTTGGCGATTCTCAATCCTCGGACCTCTGTGCGAACGAGCTCTCTCTTACCACCGGTTCGGGTGTAGACAGCCGTTTCACCGTAGTGCATTCACTCGTGGGCGATCCGGCTAGGAAGCCTCGAGATCGCGCAGGGCCCGCAGGCTTTTGCTCAGCCGGGTCATCGTCCTGTCGAGCTCGTTCGCGAGGCGGTCGTGGCGCTCACGGCACTCGGTGGAGCAGAAGCCGCGATCAGCTGACGAGTCCACGACGATCAACGCGTCGCACATCTCGCAGGAACGAAACTTCAACGGCACATGATCAACAATACCGGAAACTGAGCTACGCGCGGAACGCCCGGAAAGCCGGATGACTCGCACAAGACTGTCGGGCGGGCCGGGCTCGGGAGGGTTGAGCCCGGCCCGCTGCCCCACAGGCTAGCCGACGAAGATCAAGTTGCGACAATTGGGTTGCGTGTGTCCAGAAAGACGGCGGCCGGGACAGAAATGGCGAGGCCCGGACCTACGGGGTTTAGATCCGGGTTCGCACACGAAGCGTCTGCCAACACTAACGGTGAGTTACATCTCGGATCGAGTGTGTTCCGATTAATAGGCTGTCAGGCTTGTTTTCCTCGACGTTTGGGTGCAATCTGTTCATGCGCACCTAACGCAGCTCGGGGGATCTGCGATACGGGGGTACGTAGATCCCCCGAGTACGCGCGAATCAGTCGCCCGTGAGGCTACCGAGCCCCGGCGCCCGAATCCGTCACCGTGCACTCGCTCCAGTTTTCCTGCCGTCTGCGCATGACGTCCGCCCGCCCGAGGGTGAACGTAAGAGCGCCCCTCAGGTCGTCGGGGGTTCGACCTGAGGGGCGCTGAAACAAAGTCTGCCCGGTGGATTGCCCGACGTCAAGTCCGCGTAAGTTGCATTTCTGTAAACAGCGGATTGACGTCGAAAATGACGCTGCGCAGTAGTGGCCAAGACGGCTTGTCGTGTGTTAGATTGCCGTTAAGTCATTCGGCCGGACGTCCGAGCCGGATGACTGCCAGTCTGCGATCTCCGCATCGGCGACGCAGATGAGCCGGGGGACGTGGCCTGAGCCGCCTTACCGGAGTGGGTCTGATGAAGGCAACCGGCCGCCACGTCTCCCGGCTCCCCCTATTCAAGCGGATGGACGAACCTAATCCGTCCGCACGTCGCTCATTCGCTTCCTCGACCGCGTCACTATCCGTTGATAGCGTGCCGCCTGCCGGCGCCAGCCGGCTCACGACGCCCGGTGACTGGCCGGCACAGAACGCGGAGCGTGCGGCATGAGCGGCTCAACCCTTTCCCCGTCCAGCGAAAAGGGCATCAGCAGCCATCCGGCTCTCGGCCGCGTGACCTTCTTCGCGGGCGCCGCCTCTCTGGGCGGCTTCCTGTTCGGCTACGACAGCGCCGTCATCAACGGGGCGGTCACAGGCATCCAGGTCCACTTCCACGTCTCCTCGGGCGAGACCGGCACCGTCGTCGCCGCCGCCCTGCTTGGCTCGGCCGCCGGCGCGGCAATCGCCGGACGCCTCGCCGATCTGCTCGGCCGGCTCTGGGTCATGCATATCGCCGCGGCGCTGTTTGCCATCAGCGCGATCGGATCGTCGTTTCCGCGCAATGTGTGGGAACTCGGCGCCTGGCGCGTTCTGGCCGGGGCGGCGATCGGCCTGGCGTCGGTGATCGGCCCGACCTACATCGCCGAAGTGGCTCCGACGATCTACCGCGGCCGCCTGGCGTCGTTTCAGCAGATGGGCATCGTCCTCGGCATCACGGCCTCGCAGCTGGCGAACTACGCGATCGCGCAGGGCGCGGGAGGGAAGAGCCAGAACCATCTCGGATCGCTGCACGCCTGGCAGTGGATGCTCATGGCGGCCGCCGTCCCCGCGCTCGCGTACCTGGTGCTGTCGTTCATGATCCCGGAGTCGCCGCGTTGGTTGATCACGGCTGGCCGCGTCGAGCGGGCGCGTGAGGTGCTCGCCTCCATCGAAGAGAGCACCGCCGACGCCCGCGTCGCCGACATTCAGCACTCGCTGCGGACAGAGCACAAGCCGCGCGTCCGTGACGTGATCGGAGGCCGGTTCGGCCTGCTCCCCATCGTCTGGATCGGGATCGGGATCGCAGTATTCCAGCAGCTGGTCGGCATCAACGTGATCTTCTACTACTCGTCGATTCTGTGGCAGTCCGTCGGGATTGATCAGTCCAACTCGTTGTTGATCAGCCTCTCTACCTCGATCGTCAACATAATCGGGACCATCATCGCTATGGCGCTCATCGACCGCGTCGGCCGCAAACCGCTGGCTCTGGTCGGCTCCGCGGGCATGACGGTCTCGCTGGCCGTGGCGGCCTGGGCGTTCTCCTACAAGAGCGGCCACGGCGACAAGATCTCGATTCCCGAGGCTCAGGGCGCGGTAGCGCTGGTGGCTGCGCACTTCTTCGTCTTCTTCTTCGCCGTCTCCTGGGGCGTGATCCTCTGGGTCATGGTCGGAGAGATGTTCCCGCTCAAGCTGCGGGCCACCGCCATCTCCGCAGCGACAGCCTTCAACTGGATCGCCAACTGGGCCGTGACCGAGTCCTTCCCGCGGTTGTCGGACTGGAACCTATCCGGCACCTACGTCGTCTACTCGGTCTTCGCGTTGATCTCTCTCGGATTCGTGGCTCGCTTTGTGAGCGAGACGAACGGGCGAGAGCTCGACGATATGGGCTAGGTCGAGAAGTCGACGATATGGGCTAGGTCGAGACCTCGACGATATGGCTTAGGTACGGCGAGCGGTGAGCACGAGCGCGGCGACGCCGAGGGCGAGTATCAGCACGCCGATGCCGAGCGTTGCCGCGACTGGCATGGCCGTACCCGTGAACGCGAGCCCAGGCGTCTCGGTGAAGACGAGGCCCGGGGTGTCATTGCGCGGAGGCGGCGGCGCCGCACAGGTCGGCGCCGCGGTGAAGGTGTGGCTGAAGCTGGTCGTGCCGGTCAGCGTGTAGCCGGGCTGCGCAACCGCGGTGATTGTGACGGTAGAACCGGCAGTCGCCGGGTAGGAGCCCGCGCTCTTGCTCACGCCCTCCACCTCATAGCTCACGCCCGCGGTTGTCGGGATCGTGTAGGTGGCGCCGCTCGGGCTGCTGCCCACGCACGAGTCTTCGGCGTACGTCGGCGACTGTGGGCTCGTCGCGGTCGTGCACGTGGGAGCGACCGGGTAGGTGTGCGAGAACGCCGTCACACCGCTCAGCGTGTAGCCCGGCTTGGCGATGGCGACGACCGTCACCGTCGAACCGCTGGCTGCCGGGTACGTGCCGGCGGGCGTCGTCGTCCCGTTGACCTGGTAGCTGACGCCGGTGGTGGCCGGGATCGTGTACATGGCCCCGCTCGGCGTGAAGTCGACGCAGGTGTCGTCGGCGAATGCCGGCGGCGTCGGCGACACCGGAGTCATGCAGGTCGGGGGGCAGAACTTGTGGGTGAACGTGGTCGTGCCGCTGAGGGTGTAACCCGGTTGGGCCACCGCGGTGATCGTCACCGTGGATCCGACCTCGCCCGAATACGTGCCCGCCGCGGTGGGCGTTCCGTTGACTAGGTAGGCGACACCGGCCGACGTCGGGACCGTGTAGCTAGCTCGACCGTTGACGCAGGTGGCGTCGGTGAAGCTCGGCGGCACGGGCGTGACGGGTTTGTCGCACGTCGGCGGGCAGAACTTGTGAGTGAAGGTCGTCGTGCCAGCCAGGGTGTAGCCGGGCTGTGCGACCGTGGTGATCGTCACCGTCGTGTCGTTGGTCGCCGGATAGGTCCCCGCGGCGGTAGGCGTTCCGTCGACGAGGTACGTGACGCCGGCCGTCGTCGGGATGGTGTAGCTAGGCTCGCCGTCCGCGCAGTTGGCGTCGGTGAACGAGGGGGCGGCGGGGATCACCGACGTCGAGGACTGCCCGCAGGCGCCGTCGAGTGCCACGGTCGGCGCGGTGGCGTCCTTCTTGACGTTGTCCGACCAGGTCTCCTCGATCGAGATCGAGGCGCTCGTCGCCGATCCGGGAATGCCGGTCTGCACCAGAGTGAACGGATCAATCCAGCCGCCATCGCTCTGGACCGGAGTGACGGACTGGCTCTGCGGGCTCACCGTGCTCTCCGCAGGTGTCTTGCTTGTCAAGACAACCGTCGATGAGAGGTCGTAGTCGCCCTGACCCGAGTAGGTGATCGAGTAGGTGCCGGTGCTCGCGTCGCAGGACACCTTGGGAGCGTTCAGCATGGTGCTGTGCGCGCTCGCAGGCGCGGCGAGCACGATAGCGCCGACGAGGCCGGCGCCTAAAGCAAGCGTGAATCCAAGAGCCCGCTTGGTCGTCTTTCGGACGCGGTTGCGCATCGGCTTCCCCCTCGAGCGAACAGCTGAATCGGACGGCTCGTCGCCGAGGCGAACGCGCCGCAAAGCGTGCAGGGGAGGGGGTGTTGCCTGCAGTCGTCTCGCACACGGATGTGGGCGACCCGTATGAGATCGACGTGACTCAGGGTAACCGATAGCTATGGCCTTGATCAACTCGGCCATTCGCGGACCCAACGCCGAGGGCCGTGCCGCCGCGGGTTTAGCGCTGACACGAGGTGAGACCGACGCTGACTTCCGCGGTATCAGGCCGCCATTTCCTTACAGAGACCATCTTCCGTGCCTAAGCTCTGCGTGTGCCGACGCGACTTGATCAACTTCGTCGCGTCCGGTGGCTGATCGCGGCGGTGGTCGTGACGGTCGTCGTGCTGGCGTCCTTCGCCGCGCTCCGGTGGGTCGACGCGTCGTCGCCGGGCAAGCGCGGTTCGCTGTCCGGGCTCGGGTTGAGCGGCTTCGGTGCTCGATCGACCGGGCCGGCCGCGACCGCCGCCAGCCAGGCGCCGCTCACCGCGGCGGCCGTCGATCCGTCGCTGACCCGCCCCGAGCCGCACCCGTCGCCGACGTCGCCGCCCGACCAGAGCAGCACCCCGGCCGTCACCGTTCCGCCTACGACGACGGCCGCGCCCCCGCCGCCCACCGCCCCGCCGGCTTCCGCCCCGCCGGCTTCCGCCCCGCCGGCTTCCGCAGCGCAGACGATTGCCCGGGCGATCTTCGCCGAGCTCAACTCCGAACGCGCGCAGAACGGCCTGCCTGCCCTGCGGATGAACAGCGACTTGATCTCTTCCGCCCACGCGCACAACCTGCGCATGGCGGCCGCGAACACCATGTCGCACCAGCTTCCCGGCGAGCCGGCGCTCGGTGCGCGGATCACCGCGACCGGCTACAGCTGGCACAGCGCCGGAGAGAACGTCGCCTACAGCACTGTCGAGACCGCCGCGGAAGCCGTGCGCCTCGAACGTGTCATGTACAACGAGACACCGCCGGACAACGGGCACCGCTTGAACATCTTGTCCCCGGTGTTCATCGACGTCGGCATCGACGTGGTTCTCGACGGCCCGACGGGCAAGATGTGGTTCACAGAAGATTTCGGCGCTCCGTAACGGATCGGGAACCTCGAAGGCCGGCGCCGCGGATCTAAAATGAGCCGATGTCTGACCGCCCCGACACCGCGTCGCTGCGACGGCGGTTGGCGGCTCGGCATCGTGAGCTGCGAGACGTCGGTCAGAACCCGATCGACGCTCTGCTCACTATCTCGATCGAGTTACTCGAAAATCCGGGTCTCTGCGAGGCGAGTGGCGGCGAGCTCATGCTCACGGCGTTTCAGCAGTTCCTCACCGGGGAGCTGCGGGGCGCATTCGGCCAGTACCTGACACCCCCAGCCGTCGCCGCGCACGCGGCCGGGTTGGCGATCATGGGAGGCCGGTCGGCAGACGTGGCCCTCGATCCATTCGTGGGCTCGGGCATCCTGCTCGATGCCATCGGCCGAGTGTCGACGGCCAAGCTGACCGGTTGCGAGATCAATCCAACGGTGGCCCGGGTCGGCGAGGCAGCCAACGCGCTCTCCGGGCGCCAGGTCGAGATCGTGATCGGCGACGCCTTCGCGCGATGGGTGGCCGGCGAGCTGCCCCGTGCGGACCTCGTCATCACCAATCCACCCTTCGGGGCTCACCTCAAGACCATCGAGGTGTCGGCGCTGCCGGCCAAGCGGCTACGCCCGTCGGTCGCCGCGCTCGCGAACGTCCCCGTCGAGATCCTCGCGATCGAACTCGCCCTCGACCGCTTGAGCCCGGACGGGCGGCTGGTCGCCGTGCTGCCGCTCAGCGTGCTGACCAATCGGCGGCTCACGGCCTATCGCGGCGAGCTGTTCGCCGAACACCGCCTCGTCCACGTCACGACGCTGCCGGAGGAGACGTTCGCGCCGTATCGGGGTGTCGCCAACGCCTGTGTGGTCGTGATCGACAAGAAGCCGCCCGCGAGCGCCTCATACCCCGTCACGTTCGAGGCCTCCCGATCCGTCGGCTACGACGCGACCGGCCGTTCGGCCGCGCCGAGCGATCTCGACGAGGTGCTCGAGCGAGTGCGCAACGCGACGGCGTCGCTCAGATGGACACAGCTCGGCGAGGTGGTCGAGCGCCCGTCAGCGAGCGAGGCGCCGACGCTGGGGGAGGTCGCCGATATCTTTGTCGGCAAGACACCCGGGCGAGACGAGTACGTCGAGTCCGGTCCGTTCCTGTTGAAGGTCGGCGGCCTGAGCGGGAGCTTCGTGTCGTGGCGTGAAAGAGCGCGGACCCGAGTGCCCGAAGCGTTCTACCGGGCGAATCCTGACAAGCAACTGCGCCCGGGCGACATCTGCTTCACCTGTGCGGCGCACACGCCGAAATACATCGCTCAGAAGATCGACTTGATCACCTCGGTACCACTGGAGGGGGCGATCGCGTCCCGCGAGGTGATGACCATTCGATTGCGGCCAGGCGCGCCGATCGACCCGGTGACCCTCCTCTACTACCTGCGCAGCTCGAGCGGCCAGGCCGCGCTTCGCGCGCTCGTGAGGGGAAGCACCGCTCACCTCTACGCCCAGGACGTCGGCGCGCTGCCGGTCCCGTCGCCGGACGTCGACCGCGCCGATCTGCGCCGACGACACGAACGAGCCGAAGCCGCCTTTCGCCAGTACCGGAAGATCGAAGACGAGATCGTCGCGATCTTTCCCGGGTGAGGTCAGCCCGATCGGGGTCAGCCCAGCGCGCAGTTGATCAGATCGCACTCCGGGGTCAGCTCCACGCCGAAGCGTTCGCGCACGCCGTCGCGGATGTGCGTAGCGAACTCGACCACCTCCGACGCCGTGGCATCGCCTCGGTTGGTGATGGCGAGCGCGTGCTTTTCCGACAACGTCACGGCGCCGCGGCCAAACCCGGCGCCGTAACCGCGCGAGAATCCAGCGTTCTCGATCAACCACGCGGCCGAAAGCTTGACGCCGTCAGCGTCGGGGAAATAGGGGGCGTCGGCCGGTGCTCGAGCGACGACCGGATTCAGGAAGAACGATCCGACGCTCCACGTGTCGTGATCGGTCTCGTCCAGGAGCATGCCGCGACGGCGCCGAAGGGCGAGCACCGCGGCGCGGGTCGCGACGATTCCGGGACGGTCCCCGAGCTTCGCGCCGAGTTCCTCAGCCAGGGCAGCGTAGCGCAGGGGCGCAGTGGTGTCCGAACGGCGCAGGGCATAGGAGACGTCGAGGACGACCCAACGACGGCTGCGTTTGAAGACGCTGTCGCGGTGGCGACCGAAGCCGCAGCGATCACCGCCCCAGACTTCGACCTGGTCGCGGGCGCGGTCGTAGACGGTCAGCGAACTCAACACATCTGACGTCGTCGCGCCGTAGGCGCCGACGTTCTGCACCGGTGTTCCGCCGACCGAGCCAGGGATGCCCGACAACGCCTCGAGCCCGGCCAGCCCTTCGGCAATCGAGCGCGACACGACGGTGTCCCACTCAGCGCCGGCCGCGGCCGTCACCAATCCCGAGGCGTCGACGACCACGGAGTCCGAGGTCATGCGGATGGTCACTGCGTCGAAGCCGGCGTCGCCGACGAGGAGATTGGAGCCGCCGCCCAGCACGAGCACGTCCTTGCCCTTGGCCTGCCGCAGCAGGAAAACTGCGTGCTCGGCGTCGAGGGCCTCGTGGTACTCGCCAACCGGCCCGCCGACGCGCAGGGTGGTCAGCTCGGCGAACGACGTGGGCATCAGGCGCTCAGCCTACCGAGCGGGGCGCGTTCACTTCAGCGCGCGACCGGCGATGGTCGCGGCGACGACGGTGACGACGGCGCCGAGGAGCAGAGCGGACCCCTCGCCAGGTCGCAGCAGGTGCAGTTGCGCGCCCAGTGCGGCCGCCGCGACCGGCACACCGACCTGCGCGCTCGACAGGACCGCGATCGTCGGCGGCTGCCGGGTGAGCAAGCCGGCCCCGTGGGCGGCTACCGCTCCGACGCCGAGCAGTACGCCGAGGCCGATGAACGAGCTATGGGTTCCGAGGTCGCGCAGGTTCAGCGACGCCCCGAGCCAGACGAAGAACAACGGGCCGAACAGGCCTTCTGTCAGGCCGAACAGTTGGCGTGCGAGTCGCTTCGGCTCGCCGATGGCCGACACCACCAGCCCGAACGAGAAGCCGGCCAGCATGATCGACACGCGGGTCTGCTGGGCAAGCGCCGCCAACGCGAGCAGGATCAGCAAACTGATCCTGAGTTCCAGCGCGAACTCCCTGGCCTCCGACACCCGGTGCAGGCGCCGCCGAAGCCCGATCGCCTCGGCTCTCGACAAGATCAGGTACAGCACCCCCGCGCAGCCGATGATCGCGAGCGCGCCGAGCGCCGCGCGAGCGGCGTGCCCCGTGTCGATCACCAGCGGCAGGGCGACGATCGACGCGGCGTCGGCGATCGCGACCTGTGGCACCAGACGCAGGAGCTCTGGACTGGTCAGCGAATGCGAGCGGAGAGCGGGCAGGACGAACGCGGCCGACGACGACGCCATCAGGACCGCGTAGATGCCGGCGTGGTGGGTGCCGAACGCCGCGGAGAGGGCGAGGCCCAGTGCTGTCGCCACGACGCCGACGAGAACGGCCCGGGTGAGACCAAGGCGCAAGGCGACCTTCAGCGACGGGTCACGCATCGGAACCCGGGATCCGGCCACGAACATGACCAGCGCGAACCCGATGTCGGCCAGGAACGTGAAGCCGCGATCGGCGGGATGCACCCAGTGCGTCCCCGTCTGTCCGATCAGCACACCGGCCAGCAACTCGCCGGCCACCGCTGGCAGCCCGAGACGCTTGGGGTAGGCGAGTAACGGACCCAAGAGTCCGACCGCGACGACGAGCGTCAGCGTCGCGATGCTCACGTCACACCCGGCGCACGACGACCAGCGTCACGTCGTCCAGTTGTCGTCGCGATTGTGTGTGTTCGGCCAGCGCGTCCAGGATCGAGGAGGCGGTTTGCTCGGCGGTGGATCCGTCGCGGATGGCCGCCCGTAGTCCGTGGGCCCCGAACTCGGCGCCAGTCGCGTCCCGCGCCTCGGTGAGGCCGTCGCTGTAGATGACGAGCAGGTCTCCGGGCCGGAAGGACCTCACGCGAGTCGTCCACGACGTCGCGATCGGATGGACGAGGGGTCCGGTCGCGTCCAGCCAATGCACCTCACCGGTGTGCTCGATCAGCAGCGGCGGCGGGTGTCCAGCGCTCGTCCAGCTGACCGTCCCGGCGCCGAGGTCGATGTCCAGCATCGCAAGAGTCGCGAACTTGTCCGGCTGCCCAGCGAAGACGTGGTCCGCCGCCGCACGGAGGACATCCGGCGCGCCGGCGTGCAGGGCGAGGCTGGTCAGGACGGCCGATTTGAGCTGGGTGGCCAGCAACCCGGCGGCGGCGCCGTGCCCGGACACGTCGGCGATGATCACGACTTGCCGATCCGGTCCCAGAGTGGCGATGTCCCACCAATCGCCGGCGATCTCACCCTCCGCCGTCGCGACGACGGCTCGCAGGTCGAGGGCGGCGTCGGGTGTTCCGGCCGCTTGCAAGGCTCGGCGGATGTCGAGTACTACGGGTGCGCCCTGGGCGAGTCCTTCCCTGGCCCGCGACGCCGATTCGATCTGCTCGACCAAGCGTTGGCGCATCGCGTCCGCGTCGCCGGCTAGGGCACGGAGCTCGGCCGGCCCGTCGAGGACGAGTGGCGAATGCAGCGACCCGGCCTGCACGTGGTGCAACGCCGCACCGAGCCGTTCGATCGGCCGGACGACCCAGCGACGGGACGCGACGGCCAGGCCCACTACGGCGACCGTGGCCGTGCCGGCGGCGACGATCAACGCGATGACCAATGTCTCAGCGTCGCGGCCCTGCGCGTTCTGCGCGTTCGCTCGTCGGTTGGCGACCTCTGACTGCAGATCGTTCAGCCGCGCCCGGAGATCGTCGAACGCGGTCTTCGACGCGCCGCTG
>Ga0207702_10005667_pt1 | contig 10889 bp, 4 predicted proteins | sample KBSCornC62_FD_184302 | JGI IMG/M metagenome (GOLD analysis project Ga0207702, IMG submission 184302) | Corn rhizosphere microbial communities from Kellogg Biological Station, Michigan, USA - KBS Corn C6-2 (SPAdes) (version 2) | ecosystem: Host-associated > Plants > Roots > Rhizosphere > Soil ...
CGCGGGCGGCAGATATTCCACCACCAGCGATGAGGGCTTCGGCTTTGCGGAAGATCTGCCGCCCGCGCCAGAGCCGTCCACTTACGGCATCATCGGAGCGCTGAGTCTTGGCTGCTTAGCTTGGGCCCGCCGGCGAAATCGTCGGTAATACCCGTTTCTCTCGCGAGAAAAACAGCGACGGGCCAGAGCCGAGTGTCAGTCTTTTTCCTATGCGTTGGCGGCATTCGTATGATGCGGCCAGCGCATTTTTCGCGTTTGGATTCTGACTCGCGGCTCTCACTCACCTTCTAAAACTCACTCGCTTTTTAACGCGACTAACGGGTTCACCCGCAGCGCGCGGCGAACGGGAAGCGCGGTCGCCATAGCCGCAGCGCACGTCAGGATCAAAGCGGCGGAAGCAGCGGCCCACGGATCGCCCAGGCTGATGCCGTGCAGCTGATTCGCGATCAGGCGGCCTAGCGACCAAGCAATTGGAATCGCAATAACCACACCGAGCCCGCTGAGCAGAGCGACCTCCCGCACGACGAGCCAGGCTACGCTCGCGCCCGGCGATCCGAGTGCTATGCGCAACCCAAGCTCCGGCATCCGTCGCGCGACGCTGTAGTTCAAGACCCCGAAAAGTCCAATGCCGGCCAGCACGGTTGCTAAAATACCGAACGCCGTCGCCAGCAGCGCAACGACCCGCTCGGTCCCGAGGGCGCGATCACGCTGTTCACTCATCGTTCGCAAGGCATGAATCGGCAACGCGGGATCCACGGCGTGAACCGCGGCCCGGATGATCGCCGGGACCTGATCGATCGGCAGACTACTGCGGACGTATCCATTCATTCCCGAGACCGTAAACAACTGGGAATAGGGAACGAAAATTTGCGCAGGGCTGCTCCCCTCGATCGTGTTGTAATGCGAATCCTCCGCCACCCCCACGATCTCGGTGAGGCGATAGCCGGTCGGACCCGATAGCCAGATTCGTCGACCAAGCGGCTCCACGGTGCCGAGAAAATGATGAGCAAACGCTTGGTTAATGATCACCACCGGCGGACTTTCCGCCCGATCCGTGGCGCGAAAATCACGACCCTCGCGGAAATGAATGCGTAAGGTGCGGAAATAATCCGGGGACACCGCGTTGAGGCAGACGAGTTGATTACCATCGGCCGGAGGCGGCAGTCCATCAACCGCCGTGCCCGTCTGCCAAACATCGGTTCCTCCGAGCAAGCGCACCAAGCCATTCGCGACGGACTCAACTCCGCTCACCGATTCAATTCGTTCTTTGATCTGATTAAAAATCTGTTCAGCACGCTGGCGTGAATCTCCGTTCAGGACCGGATCGATTCCGAAAGCCACGACTGAATTCGTATCAAATCCTGGCGCGACGGAATAGAGATTGCGGAGTGAGTGCACAAACAACCCACTCCCGAATAGCATCAGGACGGAAAGAGTGACCTGCGTAACGAGAAGCCCCTGGCGCAAGCGGCCACGCGGCAATACCCGCGCCGACGCTTGATGCAGAAAAGGAGCGAGATCGACATGGGTGGTGAGCAAGGCCGGCAACAGTCCGCAAAGAACGGCAACGATCGCCGTAGCGCCGGCGCTGACAAAAAGAACCAGGCCACTGAGTCCGACCGAAAGGCTGGGCGTCGTGTCGGTCGAGACCGGGAGCAATGTTGCTAAACTATTTGTCGCGAGGGTTGCCAACCAGAGACCGGCGATCCCGCCCGTTATAGCAATCAGCACGCTCTCAACGCAGAGCTGACGAACCACCCGGGAGCGAGATGCGCCCAAAGAAAGACGGACCGCAATTTCCCCACGGCGCGCGATGCCCCGACCGATAAAAAGATTCGCGACGTTGATGCAGGTGAAAAGGAGCATCAGCCCGGCCATGCCGGTCAGAGCCCTGAGCGGCATCGCCCAGTCCCGCCGAATAAATGACGTTCCACCGGCGCCGCTGAGTACGTCCAGAGACGACCTGAGAAGCTTCTCTTTGTCCGCTGGCTGCACCTGGCCAAACGCGCCCGCGTCGATCGCGGATTGAAGCCACGATTGATAAAGCGGTTGAATCGCGGCCTGAGCCTGGCTCAACGAAACCCCACGCTTGAGCCGGCCGAAGGTCTCGACCCATCGCATTCCAGAATTTTCCAACCCAACCCAGGACATCGAAGGAAACAGCTTTGCGGTCATCATCATGGGGACCCGGATCTGCGGCTGCGAATCGAGATCCACGCCTTTGAAACCTCGCGCACTCACCCCAATAATCGTGAGCGGCTGACCATTGAAGTGAATGGTCTGACCAATCACGCCCACATCCCCGGCAAAATCATTTTGCCAAAAATCGTAACTCAGGACCGCGAGCGGATGGGCACCGGGTTGGCGATCATCGTCGGGCGTGAATAAGCGTCCCAACGCGGGCCTGACGCCGAGGACGTCGAAATAGTTTCCCGAGACCAACTCGACCGTCTCTCGCTGGATTTCGCCTCGCACATTGACATTGGCAAAGAGACGAAAGTGACAGAGCAATCCGTCAAACACGGAGGGATTGTCGCGTAAGATTCGATACAGAGGATACGAAATACTGTGTGGGCCGACCGTGGCCGTTGGCGCGTTAGCTCCTGGAGACAACAGCGCAAGTTCCCGCGGATCTTTCACCGGGAGAGACCGCAGCACGACGGCGTCGAAGAGGCTGAAAATGGCGGTGTTGGCGCCAATGCCGAGCGCGATCGTGAGGAGTGCGATCAACGCAAATCCGGGAGATTTCAGAATTTGCCGGAGCGCGATTTTCAGATCGCGCCAACCTTCTTCCAATCCGACCCAACCCCGTTCGTCGCGACAGGATTCCTTGATCTGCGCAATCCCACCGAATTGTCGCTGCGCGGCGAAACCTGCATCCTCAGGCGACAGTCCCGACTCCCGATGAAACTGCGCCTCCTGCTGAAGGTGCTGCTGAATCTCCGCAGCCATTTCATCCTCGAGCTTTTGTTTCCGGAATAATCCTCGAAACCGAAATTGTTGCTGCCGGATCCAGTCCTTCAATGTCCAGAGGTTCATGAAATTCAGGCCTCCCGCATGATGGTCGCGATGACGCTGGCGAGGCGGTCCCAACTTTCTTTTTCGTATTCCAACCGCTTCCGACCAATCTTGCTCAATCGATAATATTTGGCCCGACGATTATTTTCGGACTGCGCCCATTCCGCGGTGATCCACCCCTTCGCTTCCATGCGATAAAGTGCGGGATAAAGCGTCCCTTCTTGCAGGCGCAAAGCGTCTTTCGAGAGCAGATTGAGCCGTTGAGCAATGCCCCACCCGTGCATCTCGCCACTATTCAGAGTGCGAAGCACGAGCAGGTCCAAGGTGCCCTGGGGAAGTTCAATTGGGTCCATAAAGCAGAAGAAAAAGATTCGTTCCTCAGAAGCTCTAGGGAACCTATCCTTAGAAGGTCAAGGGAAAACAAATCGCACGCGATTTGGCTCAGCTCATCGCGAATGGCTCGAAGGACTTGATCGCGCCGCGGTGGGTCACAACTCCGTCTGAATCGGACGCAGTCGCTTTCCGGCCGGCGGCTGAATAAATTTTGAAGGGAAAAAACGCGAAGTGGTGTTAACGTTTGGAAAACCCCGTTTGTTGATAAAGACGACACCCGCCAAACCTACGTCTTCGACGAAGAAGCCGCTCTCTTCACCGCCCCGGATTCTCGTGGTCGGGACCGTGCTCGTCACATTGATTGCCTTTGGAACGGTGATAGCGGTTTTGGCGATTGGCGGTCGACCCGACCCATCTCGACTGCGCGCCGCGGCTCCCCTACTCGATGGCGTGTGGCGGTTCCACGTCGGCGACGACCCACATTGGGCCAGTCCGGACGCGGACGACAGCGGCTGGGAAACGATGAATCTCAGCGCACCGGCAAACAGCCACGATGGCGATGTCGGGCTGCCAAACTACGTTGAAGGATGGACGGCGCACGGTCATCCCGATTATCATGGCTACGCTTGGTATCGGCGGACCGTGGAGGTGCCTGCGGGCAACCGTGCATGGGATATTCTCGGTCCCACCGCCGTCGACAACGCCTATGAGCTGTATTGGAACGGCGCGCGGCTGGGTGGCTCGGGCCGGTTGGGCGCGTCTCCGCGAGCCGTCGGCACGCGACCCATGATTTTCGCGCTCCCCGCCGGAACCTCTGGCACGCGGGGAACATTGGCCATTCGCGTGTACATGCTGCCCGGCTACGGAAGCGGCGGGATCCACGTTGCACCAACGCTGGCGCCACGCCCGGAAAGCGACGCGCTCTATCGAGTGGAATGGTGGCGCACGATTGCCGGCTACATCGTCGAGGTGGCCGAGCCGTTCACCATGTTTGCGCTCGTTGGTTTGGCGTTGGTGATCCGCCAGCGCAGCAGCCACTCGAGCTTCATCGCGTTGGCCTGCATTGCGCTCGTGCTTTCCGCGGTGAAGCGCCTCGACAACGCGATTGTCTCCTGGACCGATCTGATGAGCCTGCCCACCTACGTTTGGCTGATCGAAGTACTCTGGATGCCTCTGAGCCTTGTCGCTTGGACGCTCGCTTGGAATCGCTGGTGCGCGCGCTCGTGGCGGGTGATCGACGCCGCGACCTTGGTGCTCGGGGTGGTCGGAGTCGTGGGAGGCGCGGCGCATGTCGCGGCCATGACTCACCTCTACCGGTTAGGCTTACTCGCACTGCTCGCCTTGATTGCCGTGCGGATCGTCCGCACTGGCCCGATGCGCATCATGGCGGTCGTCACGATGGGATGGATTTTGGTCGCGCAATTTGCCGACGAACTCAGCGCCATCGGCGTCCCGGGCATCTGGTTTCCATTCGGCATCGGCGTGTCGCGCACGCAATACGCCTACGCGATCGCAATCCCCTTGCTGGCCCTGCTGATCATCAGGACGCTCCAAGATTCACGCGACCAAACGACGGAAACCTAACGTCTCGCCTGAGTCATCGACGTTTTTGTCATTCATTCAACGGGCGACCGCGAAGTAAATCACGCTGACATGCCATTGGCTGCTTTTCCGCGCATCGTGAGCTGTGTGACTGATCGCCACCCCTGCGGCAAACGTTCATCGAGGAGCCGCTGGTCCCTCCTGTTAAGCCTTTGACGAAAAGAAAACCCCCGAGCAGGCGAACCCGTTCGGGGGTGTGGTGTACTTATTTAGCTTTCGAGTAATCGCTAAACGCGATCGTCAGCACGCCGACGACGCAATATACAGCGATGATGATAGCAGTGAACATGATATTTTCTCAACTTTGCCGATCTCACGAGCAGACCGGCGGATTATAGTCCGGAGTTTCACCGGAACGGGTTTCGACAGAACGATAGATGCCAGCAACATCGACAATACCCACCGTTCCGCCGGAAAGTTACAGGTTTCGCTTCAGGCCCTCTTGCACGAGAAGAAGCAAGCCTCTGGCAGGACACAAATTGCGGCCGGCAAGGACCACCTCCCCTGGGAGCGCGGAGATCCTGTCCGCTAACTTGCCTATCGAGCGAAGCTCGTGCCTAGAATGATGAAAGCGTGAGCTTGGCTCACTCTAAAATAGTTAGCGAGCAGGATGCTCGCGTTCCCAGGAGGGTGGGACGGAAAGCGTTTCCGCTCTGCGCGACTCTTATGGCTGGGCCTGCTTCGTGAGCGCATCGGCAGCGTTGCCCGCCACGACCCAGCTAGCTGATCCTGCCACGACGGCTTCGTCTTCAAACCAAAGGAATCCAAAGTCGTCGATGCACTCCGGAAAATCCGGCTTGATGATAACGTATCCCGGGATCACCGCGCCTGGGATATAGGCATTGTCAGCTCGGTTGTTGCTGTAGGTCTTCGTCTTTGAAACCGTTCCGACACCGGCGACATACGATGTGCTGGATACAGGGTGTGTTCCGAGTATATAATTAACCGCGCGAAGCGTATATTCCGGACTCACCAGATCAGGAAACGTCTTGTGCAGAAAATACATTCGAATCGCCATCTCAACCACAGCGCCCGATCCGCCCCACGCGCGCAAGCTGGGTGGAACGCCGAATGGAGTCGTTGCCAAGCGCTGATCCAAATTAGCGACGTAGGCCTTCACTGCCTCGTGGAGTTGATCTTTCGCGTTCGCGTCGAGATAAGGCAGCGCTCGGACGGCCGTCCAACCGCCAAACTCCAGTTGCACAGGCGTGATCACCTGTGGAAACAACTCTTTCAAACGAGATCTGTAGGGCTCGGCTCCGTTCGTCGCGATCGCCAGTTCCAGTGTCGCCCGCCATTCCAATCCGGTGATGAAACCGTGACGGAAAAAATCTGGAGGAAACGGGCTCATACTCGTTGTCTCCGCAGAATTCGTCGCAGCGGCGCCGGCGCCGACAGGTTTGTGGTGAGAACCTTGAGTGCCTTGAGAAGCGGCGAGCACGCCCCCTCCGGAAGCGTTGTTAGGTTCAGCGCCGCCGAAATTCCAACCGCCGGCCGGGTTCGCCGTCGGATGGGCTTTTTCGTCGTTCCACGCCTTGATCGCTGTATCCAGGCAATCTTTCGCCAAGGCGTCGTCCCAACCTTTGAGCGTATCGGCCGACGCGGCGAGTGCCGCGATTGCATTCCATTGGAAGTAAGGGCTGTTGGTGGAAAAAATCCAGCGGTCGTCCGGCTTGCCGGAGTAGTCACCCTTCACTTCATTTAGCCCGAGCTTCGGATCATAGATGCGGCCATCGGTCTTCGACGCGCCATCTCCCAAATGCGTATATTGACGCAGATCTGGTTCGTGGGTGCCGCGGATCGCGTGACCAATGTTATGAAACTGCGCTAATATATACAGAGCGCCGTGCTTGACCTGCTGCACCGCGTCTGGAACGCCGTCGGGCCGGTGCATCTCTACTGTTCAGGTCGTTTCGACCACCGTCAGTTCGTCATACTTGAGATCGAATTCGCGATAGGCCAGAGCGAGACTCTGAATCACATTGAGCTGCGCAGGCTCCTCAAGGTCGAAGTCGCCGGCATCATACCAGCCGCCCACGTTCATCCCCGGAATATGATCGCCGCCTTTATATTTTCCATCGCTTGCCGTGGCCTGATTCCAGCCGTCGAATTGTTCGCCCACGACCGGCGCCAGACGGGCATCATCCAAGTGTGAAGCGCCATGCCACACGCGATAGGCTTCGCGCACGGCAACGTGATCCATCTGCTCTGCAATATGATGGTCGAGGCTCGCTTGCCAGATGTGAGCGTACGCGTCTTTGGAGATCGGGAAGGCGGCGGTCCGTTGGTCTGCGTATTCAATCACGTAGAGGCCAGGTTGGTTAACCGGAGTAAAATCAAACTTCGAATAGACATAGCGCAGCCAAGGCGTTGACGGCGTAATAGGACCTTCGAACACCTCTTTATATGATCCATCTTCCGTCAGGCGGAGCACTTTGGCGGTCTTCGGAGCATTATACTTCGGGTCGAGCTCAAGCACGGCCACCTTGGAAAAATCCGGCGCATAACCAACTTGGCTGTGGGCGATGACCGGCGGCCGCGTCCAATTCGGGATCACGTCGGGCCGGATATGCCAAACAATCGCGCCGGTGGTCTTGCCCGCAGGAATCAAGGAGCGTAAAACGAACCAGCCATTTTGCGCGCGACTACGTCCGTCGAACAGCATGAGGTCTGCGGTATCGGACTTAACCGTCACTCGCGCCAGTGCGTCGTCTACGCCTAACGTAATCGTCTTCCCCACAGCAAAGGGCAGAGGTTGCGTGTACCCCTTGGCCTTGTCCCAATCTTCGAGGTAGTACGCTTTCTTCGGCTCACCAGCCAATGGTAAAACCTGGATCATCGCATCTTCAGGCGTTCGGGGGAAGATGCCAGCCTGGCTTCCGTCCACCAGGAAGGCCTTGCCCATGTAGATCGAAGGCAGAAATTCCAAATTGAAGCCCGCACGCCCCGCCAATTTTTCTGGCAACGGCTGGTCGAGATTGATGCTGACCCGCACGCCACCCGGCTCGGCCGCGACCTCGAGCGTGTAGCTAAGATCGAAGCTAGGAAATGCGAGATTCGCGGTCAGTGTGTCGTGTGCTTTGTCGGCCTGACGTCCTTTGAGCGTGGCCACCAAGTCCCATTGCTCGGGCGTTGGGATCAGGCGCACATCGCCGTTGGTTGCGATGCGTTGACCGTGGAGAATCATCTCCATCGCCGTATTTTTCTGGTCTACGAAAACCGGATGGTAGGTGCTGTCGTAGAGGAAAACGCTGAAACCTTGTGTATCGAGGTAGTTCTTGTCGTTCACCTTCATCGCAAAGTCAGCCCCGAAGAGGCTTGAGCCGGCGGTCAGCACCAAGAGGAGAAAAACGCGAATACGGGTGAACATAACTTGGCATAGAACGTCTCCCTCGCCCCAACTCAACAGGCCCGATACTCTTTCGTGACACTTTTCATTCACACAATATCACGCCGCGGAGAACCCTCGGCCTTTCCGCGCCGGCAGGCCAAACAGCGACTTTGATCTCGTTGGCCGCAACCACGTCCTCCGACGTGATCTAAATCGTTGGAAGCACTGGCATCCGTCCCACGCAGCCAGTCCTAAAAACCGGCGATGATTCGAGAAGTAACTCCATCCGTCGTTGATTTCGAAGAAGCACGGCGCTCAACAGGAGCGAGATTCGATTGTAACTTTGTTGAAATGGATGTGTTTAACTCCCTAGCTCTTTAACCCCTGGAGTTCCTCCATCACGCATGAAATTTGCGATCCGTCAGTTGCTCAAAAGCCCCGGCTTCACCGTCATCGCCTTGATCACGCTTGCGCTCGGAATCGGAGCAAACACGACGGCGTTCACCGTTCTGAATCGCCTGCTGTTGTTTCCGCTGCCCTTTCACGAACCGGAGAGGCTGGTTCAAATCTGGGTTTCTACGCCGCAATCTCCCTACAACTCACAGTCGCCGGGCGATTACTTCGAAGAGAAAGAGCACGACTCATTGCTGGAAAATTTCAGTGCGTACTACACCAACCGACTGGCGAGCATCGCGGAACCCGACGTGGGGGCAATCCAATGCACGACAATGCCCGTGACCGCCGAGTTTCTGCCTCTCCTTGGTCTCAAGGCACGCATGGGCCGAATCTTTACCGCGGACGATGCCGCTCATCATCAGCAACTCGCGCTGGTCAGCACCGCGTATTGGATCAAGCACTACAAATCGGATCCCGCAATTCTTGGCCGAACGGTCCGGATCGACAACAGCTCCAAGACCATCATCGGCGTGATGCCGGCCTCGCTCGACGATCAAATGCTTTTTAACGGGCAAATCGATTTTTGGACTCTCGATGATATCGCGGTAAACCACAATTTCCGCGACGGGAGTTGGTATGCTGTGGCCGCACGAATGAAGCCGGGAGTCACCCTCCAACAAGTTCAGGCCGAAATGAATGGGATCGCTGCTTCGATGGCGCACGATTATCCGAAGACAAACGCCAAACACGGATTAAACGTGATTCCGTACCCAAGCAATACAATGGGGGATGTAGGAACTCGAATCATTTGGCTGATCATGGCCCTCTCGACAGGTGTCCTGATGATCGCCTGCTTCAATATCGCCAATCTTCAATTGGTCCGCACGACCGGACGCGGACAGGAAATAGCGGTGCGTTTAGCGCTGGGCTGCTCTCGGCGGCAACTCATCGGGCTCCTGTTAAAAGAAAGTCTCATCCTCTCGCTGGTCGGCGGGGCGCTCAGCTTACTCGTCGCAAAATGGAGCAATCTCTATATCGCGAAGTACCTCGATATCGACATGCCGCTGAATCTTCGCGTGATCAGTTTCGGGTTGGTGATTGCGGCCTTAACAGGCGCAATTTTTGGCATCGTGCCCGCCTGGATGGCGTCTCGAACCGATGTGAATTCGACGCTCAAGCAAGAAGGACGCGGCGGCACCTCCGGGCGTTCACGTCATCGCTTTAGGCAAACTCTCATCGTGCTCGAACTGGCCGTCGCGATTATCTTGTTGGCCGCGGCCGGATATTTCGTGCGAGGTTTGCAGCGCATCAGCGATCGGCAATTGGGCTGGAAAACGGATCATCTTTTGGTCGGTTATTTGGGTTTGGACCACGATCACTATGGTGAAGAGGGTGATCTTCGCTCTCTTCAATTCTCCGAAAAATTCGGGACTGAATTGGCGGCTTTAGCCGGCGTTGATCAGGTCGTCTTCTCCAACAATTCGCCAACGTGGGGCGAGGCCGGAGAAAATTTCGTCATTGAAGGCCAGCCGACTCCCCTGCCGGGGCAAGCGCCTGCCGCCACAAGAGAACGGATCAGTCCGGGGTTTTTCAAAATTTATGGCATTCCGCTTTTGCAGGGCCGTGATTTTACACTCGCTGATCGCGCCGGTGCGCCGAATGTCGCCATCGTCAGCGCGTCGATGGCGCAAAAGTATTGGCCCAATGAAAATCCGATCGGAAAACGGATCGGTGAAATTGATCCAGCGAAGCCAAATTGGGCCGAGGTGATCGGGGTGGTCGGAGATATTACCCCAGGGGGCGATCTTCGACCCCACATTGACCGCGCCGGTTTTTATAAACCTTGGGCCCAGCGGACGAATCGGTTCATGACTTTCACCATCCACAGTAACCAAGATCCGAATACGCTGCAGGAATCCGTGCGAAAAGTTCTGGCAAAACTGGATGGCTCCGTGGCGATCACGCAGCTCGGCACGCCCGAATCGATCATGACTTCGAATCTATCTGGGTTTTCATTGGTGCGCCGACTGCTCGTGCAAATCGGCTTCCTCGGACTGCTATTGGCATCGATCGGAATCTACGGCGTGATCGCGAACTTGGCGAACGAGAGAACAAAGGAAATCGGCATTCGAATGGCGCTCGGCGCGCAATCGCGCGATGTCGTTTCCCTCTTTTTATATAGCGGACTCCGATTGGCCGCGATCGGCGG
>Ga0207702_10005670_pt1 | contig 10887 bp, 24 predicted proteins | sample KBSCornC62_FD_184302 | JGI IMG/M metagenome (GOLD analysis project Ga0207702, IMG submission 184302) | Corn rhizosphere microbial communities from Kellogg Biological Station, Michigan, USA - KBS Corn C6-2 (SPAdes) (version 2) | ecosystem: Host-associated > Plants > Roots > Rhizosphere > Soil ...
GCGCGACCAGATGCAGAGAGGCGGTGGACGGGGACGGGCTCAGGGGCTTCATCTGGTCGCCTCTTCCATAAGCCACAACTTCGAAACTTCGTCAACTGAAAACGATACGAATTCGAAGCACACGATCCCATACGGTTACCCACACGACAGGAAAGTCGCGAAAATCCGCCATCTGACGCAATCAGCCTCGCTGGATGGCTTCGGCTACTACAGGGTTCGCTGCCGTAACGGGCGATCGGTGCGGTCCCTTGCGCTGGGCGGCGGCGATTGCCAGGTGCGCCTCAAGTAAGGCGTGCGCATCGGAAACGTCCTTCTCGTTCACGCGGATGTACCCGGCCGTGGTCGTGAGCGAGGCGTGCCCGGCGATCTTCTGGATGGCGCCGATCGGGGCCCCGAGCCGGTGCAGTCGGCTTATGGCCGTTCCGCGCAAATCATGCAGCCTGACCGACTTGTCCCCCGCCGCCGGCTGGAGCTTCGCTTCGTCGGCCGCCCGACGCCAGCGCGCCGTAATCGTCGCTTGGTGCCACGGGAGCTTCGTTTCCGGGTTGCAGAAGACCCACGGCGAGCCCGGCACCTTGGGCACCGCCTGGAGCGCCTCGAGGGCCCTGGACGTGAGCCTGCCGACCCGCGCGCGCTTGGTCTTCGTGCGGGCCGCCGGGATGGTGACGGTCCCGGATACCATGTCGATGTCCGTCCATTCGAGCAGGCGGATCTCGTCGCGCCGCATGGCCGTATCGACCGCGACGATGATGAACGCTTGCATCGTCGGATCGAACCTCTCGAGCACTGCGGCCTCACCGTCGGCGCTGACCTCAGTCTCCCGCTTCGGCGCGCCGCGCTCGCGCTTGACGTCCTTCCACGGATTCGACGCCATCCGGCCCGTGCGCACCGCCCAGCCGAAGAACGTCGACATTCGCTTCAGGTGCAGGTTGCGGCTCGTCGAACAGAACCGCGCGCGCATGGCCGGATCATCCCGGTAGTCCTCCCAGTGTTGGACGGTGACGGACGACGCCGCGAGCTCGCCGATGCGCGCCAGGATCGGCTTGGTCATCGAGATCATGGAGCGCACCCAGTGTTCAGCTTCTTTCGCGGGAAGCGTCGCCAGGTAGCGCGTCCAGAGCTCGCCGACCGTCACGCGCTCGATCGCCGCGCCCTCTTCGTCCGTGTCCAGCAGGGCACGTAAGGTCGCGATCGTCTGCACGATCTGGCGGCGGGCGTCTGGCGTCAAGGGATGATGTCAGTGCAAGTGGTGCATTTCGCCAGGATGTACTTGTATGATTGCGTCATACTTACGTCGCGCAGAACCACCCCGCGCAGGCACGGAACGTGCCGGGCGGGTGACATCGGGAATTCCCCTAGTTGCGCCGCAGTCGACCGAAACCCGGCCAGCTCAGCGGTTTCGAAATCCGAACGGTGGCCACCGGAGGGGCGACCACCCGACCGTCATCCGGTCAGCCGATGGTGGCTGTCAGCGCCGTTTCGGTGGCGCCCAGGCGGCGGCACGACGGCGCGCGCGGATTGCGAGCTCGTGAGCCGTCGCTGCCATGTCGGCCAAGATGGCGACGTCTCGGTTCAGCTGCCGAACGTGCTCCTCCGTCGCCGTGATGCGCGTCTCGTGATTGTCGACACGGCCCTTCAGGAGGGCGTATTGGCGCCAGGTCGGATTCCCGCCGCTCGGGGTCACGTCGGGAAACTTGGGTCGCCTGGGCATGGAGTCACCTGGTGGGATGGGCGCCCGGGCGGTCGTGTCAGGCGCCGCCCTGGCAAGTCGATCAGAAAGGGGTGACCTGTTGCCCGTGTCGTTCGTTCCGGTGGCACCGGAAGCACAGCCACTCGACGTCCAGCGGCTTGCTGTAGTCGTGGTGGTGTGCCTGGACCTTCGTCTCGCCGCACTTGCACGGCTGTTTCGTCAGGCGGCCATCGCGGAGCGCATTCGAGACTGCGCTTCGAGCGGCGTACTTCTTAGGATCGCGCTGCCGTCGCTCGACCGAATACCTGCGCTGCATCGCTCTTCGTGCCTTTTGCTGCGTCCTTTTTCGTTCGTACGCCTTCCGCGCTGGCAACGTCTCTCGGTAGTGCCGACGGACGTCGAGCTTCGTGCAGGCCTTGCATTTGCCCAGATGTCCGTCGGCCATTCGCGAATGCCGATAGAACTCAGAGCGCGGCTTTGCGAGCCCGCACTTGAAGCACCACTTCTCCTCGAGGATATCCATGACTAAAACGGGAGATCCGAGTCATCACCCGGAGGCGGCACGTCATCTGGCGGCGGGAGCGTGTCGTTGCCGCTCCACCCCCCATCGTCGGCCGGCGGGGCACTCGGTGCCTGCCGCTCGGCCTTCTTCCCGGCCACCGCCGGGATCCCCTTAAGTGTCGACTTGAGCTGGGCCGAGTATTTCCGAAGCGACGTGGAATCGAGCGGCTTTTCGAAGGTGAAGCCGCGGGTCGCGGGGTTGATCCATTTCACCTTTGCCCGCGTCTTGCCCTCGTAGGTCTCGTGCTCGACGACGATTTGGCACTCGATGTCCGGGTGCTGGTCGGCGAACTTGTCGATATCATCCCCGGTGAAGCCGCAGGCGCGCAGCGATTCGAGCGACCGCTCGGCAACGGTCTTCCCGGACTTGCCGGCGGTGTCGGCGAAGTACAGGAAGGCCGTGATCCTCTGGCCGGCACAGGGTCCGTTCAGGACCTCGAACGACACGGCAGCGACGAACGGGCTGTTCTTCGTGCCGGGGCCCCACTGGATGTGGACGGGGCCCTTGTCGGTTTCGACGGGGGCGACGACTGCGGAATAGGTTCCCTCTGGGAGCATGGTGATCCTCTCTTTCGATCGTTGATGGGTCTACTGCTGTGACTCGTTCGTGACCGCCGGCCGGTCCTTCAGCTTCGCGAGGATTCGCGAGAGCGCGGCCGTGTCGTCCTTGGCGCCAGCGACCGCGGCTGCCACCTTGTCCGGCAGCGCTGGGTCTCCGATCCTCTTCACCTCTTCGCCGATTGACGCTTTCAGTGCGGGGACCTCGTTCTCGTACCCGGCCTCGACGGCGGCGGCGAGCGGCGCCCATGGGTTCTCGATCTCGATCTCGATCTCCTCGGGCAGCGCCAAGCGGCTCTTGGCGTCGAAGGCCGCCGAGTGCGACAGCATCAGCAGTCTCCGGCCAGTGCTGAATCCCTTGGGCCGCCCGTTCTTGTTGCCGAGTTCCTTGGCGGCGTCGTCCTCGTGGCGAACGAACCCGGTCAGGTCGCACCATCCCTTGAGGAAGCCTGCCGCCTTGTCGTGAAGCGCCGGCTGGTAGCGGTCGTAGTCGGGCCCGGTCGGGTTCTTGTACGCCTTCACGATCGAGTGAGCGATCAGGACGATGGACATCCCACGGGAGGCCCGGAGGCGGTCCAGGCGCGCGCAAAGGGCCCGCCATTCGTCGACGGCCATCACGTAGCCCTTGCCGTAGCCGAACGACTCGATCGACGTCAGCGAGCCGTCTTTGCTGCGCGCCGAAGGCTCCGACTCGCGCTCGATGATGTGCTGCCAGAGCATGGCCTCGATGCGGTCCACGGTATCCAGCACCAGCGTCTTGAACGGGTGCGGGTTCACGGTCAGGTCATAGATCGCAGACAGAATCTCGCTGTATCTCTGCGGCACATGGCCGCCGGGTTCGTCGCGGAACTGGTAGCGGGCGACGTTGAGGCGCCCTGACCCGTCGTCGGCGTCGAGCCAGATGGGCTCCGGAGCTGCCGAAGCGAGCGTGCTCTTCCCGGTCCCCTCGGCGCCGTAGAACATGAAGCGCAGAGGCGCGCGCAGGCGCTCGCGCTTCACGGCTCCGAGGCGGCTCGGCGCCTGAAGCTGCTTGGGTTGAACTACCGTCGCTTTCACGTCGATTACTGCAGGCATGGTTCCACTCCTCTTTCGTGGTTTTCTGTCAGTCACGCCGATTTCAGCGTGACCAGTTCTTCGTGGACGTTCTCCGTCCGCCGAAACTTGGTCTTGTCGTCGAGCGATGCGACGCCGCTGCACGCATCGAAGAACGAACAGGTGCGCCCGTACATGTGACAGGCGCCGGGGTTCCTCGGGGCATGGTCAGCGCTCGCCAGCTCGCGGATTTGGAGCGCTGTCGCCTCGACGTCGCGGGCCGACTCTTCGAGTTCGCTTTCAAGGCGGACCACGTCACCGCGGGCGAAGTAGCCGTCGGGCGCCTCCGAGATCAGGCCCGCCAACCGGTCGCGGAATTCCTCGACGGTCTCATCCGTCTCGCGTTGCTTGGCGTAGAGGCGGCCGTCCTTGGTGTATTTGCGCTGGTCCTCGGGAGTCGCCTTCAGCGGCCGTTGGTTCGGACGAACGATCACATCGTATAGGCATCCTTCGGGCTCGTACCCGAGCGCGCGGCACCCGCCGAAGTAGATCGAGACCTGCGGATCCATCCGAAGCCGACTCCAGTACGTCGACCCGGCCGACAGGTCCGCGCCCGTGGTCTTGTGCTCGACGAACCAGATCGAGCCGGTGGCGCGCCTCCTGACGAGCTTGTCGAGCTTGCCGGCGACTCGCAGCCGCTTCCGCCCCGGCACCATGGCCACGAACTCGACCTCGACGCCAAGGACTTCCAGCTCGTGCATCGTCGGCGCCCAGCGCGTGTCGTAGGCGGCCATCATCACGCCAGCCTTCGCGAACGCGGCATCGTCGACGGCCGGGGCCTTCGCCCGGTAGTCAACCATCGCGGCCAGCGCCGACGACAGCGCCAGCCCGGAGAGCGGCGGCGTGTCGGCGGTCTCCGGCATGGTGGCGTGCATGTACGTCGACCACCACGCGTCCAGGCCGGCGTGGAACAGATTGCCGAAGTCGGCGTCCTCGCGCTCCGCGAGCGAGCGATAGCCCAAGTTGTAGGTGTTGTGGTGGTACCGCTGACACAGGTTAAACGCGTAAAGACGCGATTTCGTTACGACCTCGATCATCGCCATCACATCCCGAGCAAGGCGAGAGCACCGGTAGCCTGCTCGCCCTCGCCGCCCCGCTTGAACCAGTGGCAGTCGTGGTCCGCGCAGCCGTCCTCGCCGCGCTGGTCGGACGCCTCGTGGGCGAACTCGTGCGCGATGCTGGACACCCACGGCCATCCCTCGCCGGGGGCGGCCTCGCTGAGTACCAGGCCGGGCCAGTACGCCAGGGTGATAACGCCGTTTTCTTGGTCTCCACCTACGCAGGTGCCGGTCTCGTCCCTGTAGCCGTACCCGTTGGCGCAGTTCAGGAACTCGGGGCCGTAGTAGTAGACGATGGGCATGCTCTTCATGCCGTAGGCCTGGAAGAGCACCTGCTCGGCCGTGTCGGCATTCGGCGGCGGGTCGACCACCCACTCGTGATGGACGACCAGGCGACCGCAGCCACCGGCGAGAGTCGCGACCAGCGCGCAGATTCGGAACAGCAAATGCACGGTTCTCATCGGCTACCTCCGTCCTTGTCCACCGCCCGGCGCATCGCCTCGCCGGCCTTCAGCCATGCGTCCAGCCACCGTGGATACGGGCCGTGTTGTTCGAGCAAGGCCTCCTCTCGGGCCCCGTCGCCGTCCTGGGACGCGGCCCAAAGCTCCGTCATCCAGCCGGCCGCGCGCTCGTAGACCCTGACCATCGGCGACGGCATCAGTTGAGCCCCCCGCGCGCGATGCGGCCGACAGAGAGCCGCACCCGCCGCTCGAGCGCCGACGCAAAATCGGCAGCGCGGCAGAACGCCAGGATGGCCAGGTCACTCGACTCGCCCTGGCGGCGCCCCCGTTCTCGCGCAACGCGGATGGCCCGGAGGCCGGCGACGGTGAGAGCGGCGACGGGTCCGGTGCAGCCGCGGGCAATCGGACCGCGCATGCCGACGAAGGAAATGTGCCGACAGGGTCCCGCGTGGGTGCAGGCGCTCACCGTCCCATCTCCTTCGCCGGCACGGCGCCGACCAACTCCGCGTGTGCGTAGTCGAAGCCGAGAAGCGTCTTGTCACCGTCGAACCATTCGACCAGCGACCATTCCGTCGGCTCTGAGTGTGTCGGGGCCGGCGTCACCTCGAACTCGAAGTAGTCGCTCATGGCGCTACCCACTCATTCGGGCACTGAATCTCGCGTCGCTCCTGCTTCACGCCGAACGCATCGACGGCGATGCGCTTCCCGGCTAAGGTGCGCGCGTAGTCTGCGATTGCTGCCTCCTTCGTCGCGCCGTTGCCGTATGCGCCAATGAGACATCCGCCATCCATGACCTCGCACCTCTCGAAGTGCGCGTAGTACCTGCCGTCGCCAAGCGTTCCCGGGCGCTCGCGAATCTCCATCACAAGCCCGTGCTTGTCGGCGAACGCATCGAACGACACGAGTTCGAACGATATGTCATTGACCTTCACGGCCGCACCGGCCCTTTCCCGCCGGCCGCGTCGTCGATCATCGCCCGCAGCGCGATGCCGCAGCAGAACTCGCATACCGCCCGATCGTCCGGCAGCACGATCGAGGCGGTCACGTCCTGACGGCACACGGCGCAAGTCGCGGGTCGGGTCGACTTGATCAGCGTGACGTCGGGCGGATCCAAGCTGGCACGGAAGGCAGAGGCGGGAAGGCTGGCGAAGCTCACCGCGCACCTCCGAACCGAGCCACCACCGTCACCTCGTCCGGGTCGACCAGTCGCGGACGAACCTGTCCATATGCGCTGACGATGAACGCCGCGATGGCGCTTACCGTCTCCGTCGGCTGCTCGGCAGCCAGCGGGACGAGAGTCAGCCGAGGGGCCGCCGCGCGCTCGTCGAGACATCCCTTCGGACAGGCGTCAAAGCCACGCCCCGCCGCCACCGCCCCGGTCCCATCACAAGTCGTGCACCTAGACATGGGTCACCTCCGCCGTCACTTCTGCTTTCGTTTTCCTGTCGAGCTCGCGAATCAGCAGCCTCAGAACCCGGCCGCGCTCTGACCGCTCAGCGCCGCTCGCCTCAAGCCGCTCGCGCACCCAGTCGAGCGCGCGGAACTCGGTACACGGCATCGCGAAATGGCGCTGGTCGCCGAACTGCATCGAGAACCCACGGCCACCGCCCGGGCTGCGCTCGATGACCACGGACACCGCGCGGGTCACTGGCGCACCCACCGCGCGTCCGCCCGCCACATGCGCCCGGCGACCGGGAGGTCCCAAACCGACGCGACTGGCGCGAGGGAGGGCATTGATGCCGACGCGATCCCTGCGCGAATCTTCGCCGCGAGGCGACTTACCAGCGATCGGTCTCTCTTGCGGGTCATCAGAACGCCCCCTGAGCGCCGCCGACCCTCGTGACCGTGATGACCTTGCCGTTGAACAGCCGGTGGGTGGTGGTCTGCGGCGGCTCCGTGCCGTGCGGAAAGACCATCTCGATCGTCACGTCGCTGTTCGGGTAGAGGTACGTGGCGCGGGGACGCGTGTCGGGGAGCGACGGGTCCGGGTGACGCGGGCAGCGGCCGCCACCTGTTCTCCAAAGGCAGCGCTCGACCGGGCAGAACTGCTCCGGGTGCTCCGACTTGCTCTTGGCGACCGAGGCCGCCACCGCGCCGTGCGACCGAGCCATTAGGCTGCCTCCGCATTGCAGGCGAGGCAGAGCGGGAGCCGGTCATCCGCCAGAACCTCGGCAGGCTCGCCGCAACAATCGCAAGCCGCGTCGGCCAGGAAGCAGGAATCGCACTGAACCATCCCCGTCCCCTCGCAGGCCCGGCAGCGGGTCGCCTCGGGGGTGAACTCCGGGAGAAAGTCCGTGTCTTCGAGAGCCATCGTTGCCATGTGTCTATTCATAGCGACCTATTAGACACACGTCAAACGCAAAGCGACCAGGTTAGACACGAAAAAATGCATCGCGTCTAGTCCGTGTCCTTGATGCCGTTCTTCCAGGCGTCGCGGGGGATGTCCCACGGATCTGCCTCGAAGAACTTCACCGCATCGGCCGGGATGGGCCGGGCTGACTCATCGCCTTTCGGCAGATACCAGGACCGAACGGTTGTCCGCGGTACGTTGCGCCTAAGGGCCTTCGTCAACTCGGCGGCCACGTCGGGGATGGACTTCCCGAGCGCCTTCGCCCTGACCGGCAGCGGGTGGCGGCTCGTGAACTTCGGACCCGATACTTTTGGCGTGTCTGTGCTTGACATCGTGTCTAATCTCATGTCATTGATAGACACGGTTGTCAATGGCCCCATCTCCCGAAGCGCCTCGATCGTGTCCGCCGCCCCTCGGAGCTGCTTGGCTCTGGCCAGTTGGGCTTGGGCTTCGCGCTCGAGCCTGTCGGCCAGGGCGCGCATTTGAGCAGGGGACATCGTCTCGGGCTGCTTCGGGTCGCTCACGCCGGAACCGTATCGCTTCAGGAAGGGAGCATCAATGATCTATTCTCCTACCGCCCGTCCCATCCGCGTCCTTCGAATCGCCACGCCCGCCGACGTCCGCGCGGCCGGGCAGGACCCAGGCGTCGAGGTCGCGGCCAGCCGGCCGGCTCACGTCACGTTGCTGTGCGAGGACGTCGGGACGGGCGAACGGTCGCTCATCGAGCAGGGGCAGCTGGCGCTGTTCCAGCCGAACCCGATGGAACTGGCCGAACGGATGAATGCGCTGCTGGGCGGCGCGGAAGGAGGACGACCATGATCGACGCAGCGATTCAGATTCGACCGGGGATGCGGTTCGACGGAGCGAGTTGGTTGGCCGGTAAGGAGCCGTTCGTGGTGGACATGGTCGAGCCCGACGGAACCGTATGGTCAACGCGCGGCACATGGATCGATGAGGCGAAGCTGCGCCGTGACTGCGTGCTCCTCGACCCGCCCGCCCCGTCCGAGCCGGCCCGTCCGGCGTCGTGCAAGTTCTGGTGCGGCATGGAGTACGGCGACGGTCGCGTGCCGAACATGGTCGGTGCGCATGAATTTCTTGCCGACAAGACGATGTATCAAGATGCGCCTGACAGGATCGGCGGCCTGCGACTCGACCAGCCCGCCTACTGCTCCCAGGCGTGCCTCGACGCCGCGAAACAGCCGGAGCGGAAGCCGGAGCGGAAGGTGGAGCGGCGGTTGGCGGCGGGATGGACACGCGAGGACTTCGGCGTGGTGACTTGCGACTGCGATGTTCCGGCGAAGTTCGTCAAATGGATGAGCCGCGGGAAGGACCTGCTCGCCTGCCTCGCCTGCGCCGAGTCCATGGGGGTGTATGAGTCTCTGGCAGCGGCCGAAAACGAACCGCCACGTCATGCAAGGACCAGTGCTCCATCGGTCCCCAAGGTGGTGATGGAGGGGGCCACGCCGGCCGCTGCCACCTATTCGTGCCCCTGCGCTCGCATGAACCTGCGCGACCTATCGGGAGATCCGGTCTGCTACTGCACGGAGCGGCCGAAGCCGGTGCGGGTGGTGGGCCGGTACGCCCTAGGCGAAGGACCTGGCAGGTTCGGTCGCGTCCCGATTGCCGAGTTCGACGGATATTGCGCGTGGTTCGGCAAACAAACCGGCGTCGCGACCGGCCTGGCCATGGAGGCGCGTCCCAAGACGCTGACCGAGATTGCATGCGAGCGGGGAGCGAAGCGGTACGGCTCGACGAGCGACAAATGGCCGTCGGGGGCTTGAAACCATGAACACCCGGATCCGCCCGCTGGAGCTCGCCGTCATCGTGTGCGGCGCGTGGGGATTGCTGGCCGAGTTGGTGCGCGAGGTCGTCTGGCTGATGGGAGGGAAGTGAGATGAGCAAACTGGATACTGCGCGCGGGCCGCACGACGACGACGGTGGTCAGGCAATCATCGAAACAGTAGACGGCCACGACTACATAACGATCCGGGTTCCCGTGGCAGCGTTGACGGTCATCGTGGATGGAGTCGATATGGATTGCGATCGATTCCGCGTCGTCGATCCGGCGGCGTTCGCGAAGGACCTGGTACGCGTCCTCAACGACAGTTCAACCGTCGAGGGACCGCCTCGGATTCACGAAGCGTTAGATCAGGCGATACTAGACGCCTACGACGAGGGCGCGGGAGGATGCGAGCCATGAGCGCGCCGAGCAAGGAGGAGATTGCCGAGATGGTGGCTGGGCGGCGCGCTTTCCTGACCGCGACGAACGGACTGGCTGCGAACAGATTCGACAAGGCCCTGGTCGTGCTCGCCGACGAAAACGAGCGGCTGCGAGCGGACGTCGACAAGACGCAGAACGAATTTGCGCGCTCGGCAAGGGCATGGACTGCCGAGCGCGACAAACTGATGGCCGACGCGATCATGCGGCAGACGACGGAAATCACGCTGCGAGCGGACCTTGCTGCGATGACGGCATCGTTTGATGAGGCCGCGGGTCACTTGACGCGACTAATGGACGAGCGCGCCGAGTGCTCGGCGCTGCTGTCTGGTCTTGGCTACCAGGCGACCGACTACTGCGACGGAGCCGAAGAAGGCGAGGATATGTCCGAGGAGTGCTACGACGAAAAGCCGTGTTGGGCGCACAGGGCGGCCGCCTTGCTCGCGAAGCTGCGAGGCCAGCCATGAACTGCATCAACGGGTTCGCATGGTGCGGGACCACGTCAGGACGAGGCTACTGCTGCGACGAGTGCCGCAGTGACCGAAAGCTGGCCGACGAGACGAGGAGGATCGACATGGCGCTAAAAGAGTACGACAGGCGGTCCACCGACAAGCCGAGGCGGGGCGGGCTACTCGACGACATGGCGGTAATGCTGGCAGGTGCCGCCACGTTGATGTCCGACGAGACGGCAACGTGCGGGCAGGCGGAGGCGTGGTGCCGCCTCGCGGCCGAGCTGCTCGCGCAGTACGACCGTCGCCGTGACGAATGCAAGCCGCGCCCCGTCGAGCCGCCATTGGTGCGGACGGCAGTCGGCGACGTACATCCCGACAACATGCCACCGCCCGGCCCCAATCCCGTCGAGCCGCCGAGCGGTCGTCAGCCGGCGGCATGCCCGACAT
>Ga0207702_10005672_pt1 | contig 10884 bp, 11 predicted proteins | sample KBSCornC62_FD_184302 | JGI IMG/M metagenome (GOLD analysis project Ga0207702, IMG submission 184302) | Corn rhizosphere microbial communities from Kellogg Biological Station, Michigan, USA - KBS Corn C6-2 (SPAdes) (version 2) | ecosystem: Host-associated > Plants > Roots > Rhizosphere > Soil ...
CTTGCCCTTGGACGGGCCGAGCCCGACGCGCATCTCCGCGCGCTGCAGGTCCCGCGCCGACCAGTCGTTCATGACGGTGAACCCGGCGATCTCGCCGCCGGCGCCCATCACCGCCGCCACCTCGAGCTCGTAGTCCAGCGCGTCCGACCCGTCCGGGTACGGAATCTCCTCGTCCGGCCCGTAGATCGCCGCCGGGTTCGAGAAGTAGAAGACGGGGATCTCGTACCACTCGGGCACGACCTCGCCGCGGCCGGTCACGGCCCGCGCGTTCCGGACGTGCTCCTCGAACGCGTAGAAGTCGCGCACTGACGGCGGGCGCCTGAGCGGCGCGAGCAGCCGGACCTCCGCGAGCGCGTACTCGGCGTGCTCGCGCGCGCGGCCGCCGCCGGTGAAGAACGACTCGAGCGTCTGCGCAGCGAGCTGGATCACCCGGTCGCCTTCGATCCTCCCCGGCCAGCCCCGCACCTCGTGCTCGACCGGCGTGAACATGCACAGCCTCAACTCGTTACGGCTCCGTGTGGACTACGACGTCGGCGATCTCCGGGCGCTCGCGGCGGATTCGCTCCTCGATCTCGCTCGCGCGCGAGTGGGCGTCCGCCAGCGAAGTCGCAGGATCGAGCGTGAGCGTGAGGTACGCGAGCAGCCCGTCGGCGGTGCGCACGAAGCGCAGCTCGCGCGGCGGCCCGCCCGTCTCCTCCTGCACGATCCGCTCGACGAGGTCGCGGTCACCCGCCACGTCACGGCCCTCCCCCGCCTCGGCCAGCGGCTCGATGTGCGTCCGCACCGCGTCCACCTCCGGCACCGAGTCGACGATCGCCCGCTCGACCTCGTTCGCGACCTGGTGCGCCTCCTCGAGGGGCACGTCGCCCGGAAGCTTGAGGTGGAGCGAGACCTCGGTCGCGTCGCCAACGCGGAGCACCGTGAGGTTGTGGATCTCGCGCACGCGCGGGACGCGCTGCGCCGCTGCCAGCGCCCGCTCCCGCAGCGCGGCCTGGTCCTGCAGCGGCTCGACGTGGACGACGACGTCGCTGCCGGGCAGCGCCCCCTGCACCGCCGCCTCGACCGCGTCCGCGGCCGCGTGCCCCTGGCCGACGGCCGCGGCCGGCGGCACGCCGATCACCACGTCGGCGAACTGCCGCCCCGCCGCCTGCCGCATCCGCAGCCGCCGCAGCTCGATTCCCGGCAGCGCCCCGATCGCCGCCAGCGCGGCCTCCTGCGCTTCGGGCGTCACGCGGTCCATCAGCACGTCGACGTTCAGCTTCATCAGGCGGACGGCCGCGACGAGCACGAGCGCGGCGACGAACAGCGCCGCCGCCGAGTCCGCCCAGTGGTAGCCGGCGCGCGCGGCGAGGAGGCCGAGCAGCACGGCCGCCGAGCCCGCCAGGTCGCTGGCGAAATGGAGCGCGTTGGCCTGGAGCGCGGCGCTGCCGTAACGCCGGCCGGCGCGAAACGAGACCGTCGCGCGGGTGAAGTCGACGACGAGCACGATCCCGATCACCACGAACGCGTACCAGCGCGGGTCGACCTGGACGCTCGTCGTCCCGAAGAGCCTGCCGAGCGCGCGCCAGGCGATCAGCAGGCTGGCCGCGACGAGGAGCGCCGCCTCCCCGAGCGCCGCGAGGTGCTCGGCCTTGCCGTGGCCATAGGGATGCCCGGTGTCGGCCGGCCGCCCGGCCACGCCGAGGGCGACGAACGTCAGGATCGCCGCGACGAGGTCGGTGCCGGAGTGCGCGGCCTCGGAGAGCAGGCCGAGCGAGTGCGTCGCGACGCCTGCGGCGAGCTTCACCCCGATCAGCCCGCAGGCGGCGAGGATCGAGATCAGGGCGGTGCGGCGCTGAGGGCTCATCGGCGCAAGGATCGCACGGCGCCGGGAAGGCCCGGGGGCCCGCCGGGCGGCGGCGGGCCCTTCGGAGGAGAAGCTCAGGCGAGCGCGCTAGGCGTTCGCGATGTCGCCGCGGAAGCGCTCTTTCAGGAACGTGTCGCCGCCGGTTCCTTTGTCGAACCAGTGCCGGTACTTGAGGGCCTGATGCTTGGCGGCGGTGTACTCGAAGTCGAACCGGCACGCCTTCGAGGCCGTGAAGCACGAGAAGGTCGCGCTCGGGCCGAAGAACGTCGCGATCCAGACGTCCGTGAACCCGCAGTCGGTCGCGCAAGTCGCGTTCGGGTCGAACGTGCCTCCCGTGACCTTGCCGACGAGGTAGCCGTGAAACTTGCCCTTGACGCGGGCGAGCACGGTCGAGCCGTGGCGGCCCTTCGTCTCGCACGCGCCCGGGCTCTTGCCGCCGGTGGTCACGAACGTGCCGCGGTCCATGCGCAGGAGGGTGTACGAGCCGTCGCGGTTCTTGTGGACGCGGAACGTGCGCTTTTCCGTGTCGACGGCCCACGGAGTGCCGCACGAGCCGGGGTCGTCGGTGACGACGTCGTACGGGCCGAGCTTCCCGTGCTTGCCCTTCGTCGGGCCCGTGCCCTGGCCGTGGCCGGGGTCTGCGAGGCCGGTCGCCGCGAAGGCGAAGGCGGCCACGAGCAGGCCCGGCAGGATCCATCGCTTCTGCATGTGAATGAGCCTCCTGGACGATGTCGTGCCTGTCGGTGCAGAGATCCCGCGGGCGCCGAGGCCTTGCGGTGCGCTCAGACGCGCTCGAGCGGCCAGATCACGACATCCTGGCGCTCGGCGAGGTGGAGCAGCGGCTCGCCGGTCGGCTCGAGGCCGTCGGGCGGCATCGTGTTCAGCTCGATCTCCGCTTCGGCTCGACGCACGCGCCACGGCGGATGGTGGATCTCCGCGCGGTGCAGGCCCGACACGTCGTGCGCGTACAGGCAGTAGCGCTCGGTGAGGAAGTGCTCCAGCGTCCCGTCCTGCGGCTCGAACGCGCTGCCGGTCCCGCGGTAGCCGGCCTCGAAGACGAAGGGGCGGTCGCTGCCGCGCCGCGCCGCCGCGTAGTCGACGCGCTCGCCGCGGTGCCCGACCGAGATGCGGGCGTGGAAGTACGGGAGCTTGTAGAGGCGCCGCGCGGCCTCGACGGCGCCGCGGCTGGACGTGTCGAGGCTGAAGAACCAGATGCCCGGCTTGCCGCCTGCGGAGACGTAGGTGCGTACGTTGATCTCCGGGAACATCGAGATCAGCGGCAGCGGCAGCGTCCCACGCAGTCGGAAGCCCGTGAGCACGAACGGCGTGATGCCGAGCCAGGCGCTGCCGTCGTGCTCCTGCACCTCGAGGCCGGGCGGGACGTGCTCGCGCAGGGCGTCCGCGTCGATCCGCCAGTGCGCGAAGAGCAGGTCCTCCCAGCTCTGGCCCATGGTCCACGACCCGGCCGGCAACGGCCACGGGCGGTGGTCGGTCACGTCCAGCGTGTTGTGCTGGCGAGCCGGCGCGCGCAACAGCTCGAGGCCGAGATCCACCGACTGCGGCTACCCGCTCGCGCGGCGGCTAAGCCTTTACCCTGCGGCCGTGCGCTGGGACGAGTTCGCCGCCGCCGTTCCCGAGCTGGCCGCCCTCGGCGAGGAGCGGCTGCGCGAGCGCGAGCTGTGCCTCGTGGGCACGCTCCGCCGGAACGGCTGGCCGCGGATCTCCCCGGTCGAGCCCGAGTTCGTCGACGGCGAGCTGATGCTCGGGATGATGTGGCGCTCGCCGAAGGCGCTCGACCTGCTGCGAGACCCGCGCCTCGTCGTGCACTCGGTCGTCTCGTCGCGGCTCGGCAACGAGGGCGACTTCAAGCTCTACGGCAGGGCGGTTGCGGTGGAGCAGGGCGAGCGGCGGGTGCGCTACCGCCAGACGATCAAGGCGCGGATCGACTGGGAGCCCGAGGAGCCGAACTACCACCTCTTCGCCGTCGACGTCGACTCGGCCGGGTTCGTCACCTTCGCCGAAGGCAACCGCTACGGCCTCGCGTGGGATCCGGCCGGCGGCCTGCGCCGCTGGGAGCAGCGCGAGAGCTGACGCAGGGGCTAGAGGTTCCCGCGGAGCGCCTGCTCGCGCTCGATCGACTCGAACAACGCCTTGAAGTTGCCCTCGCCGAACGTCGTCGCGCCGTGGCGCTCGATCACCTCGAAGAAGACCGTCGGCCGATCCTGAGTCGTCTTCGTGAAGATCTGCAGCAGGTAGCCGTCCTCGTCGCGGTCGGCCAGGATCTTCAGGCGATGCAGGTCGAGATAGTCCTCGCCGATCTCGCCGACACGGCCCTCGACGTCTTCGTAGTACGAGTCGGGAGTGTCGAGGAAGAGCACGCCCCGCTCCTTCATCGCCTCGACCGTGCGGACGATGTCCTCGCTCTGCAGCGCGATGTGCTGCACGCCGGGGCCGTGGTTGAACTCGAGGTACTCCTCGATCTGGCTCTTGCGCTTGCCCTCGGCCGGCTCGTTGATCGGGAACTTGATCTTGCCGCTCCCGTCCGCCATCACCTTCGACATCAGCGCCGAGTACTCGGTCTGGATCTGGTCGTCTCCGAAATGGACGATGTTCGTCATCCCGAAGACGCGCTCGTAGAACTCGACCCAATGGTTCATGCGGCCGAGCTCGACGTTGCCGACGACGTGGTCGATCGCCTTCAGCCCGACGCCGCCGCCGGCATGGCCGTTCTCGGTCGACGAGACGTAGCCGGGCAGGTACGGCCCTGCGTACTCGTGCCGGTTCACGAACGAGTGGATCACGTCGCCGTAGGTCCCGATCGCGGCGAGCTCCACCCGGCCGAAGTCGTCCTCGGCCCAGTACGGCTCGGCGATCCCGCGCGCCCCGCGCTGCACGGCTTGACGGTAGGCCTCGGCCGCGCTCGGCACGAGCAGGCCGATGCTCTTGGCCGCGTCGCCGTGGCGGCAGGCGTACTGCGTCACCTCGCTGTCGTTGCGCAGGCCGCTCGTCACGACGAGGCGGATGTCGCCCTGCTCCAGCACGTACGACGCACGGTCGCGGACGCCGGTCTCAGGGCCCGCGTAGGCCGTGCGCGTGAAGCCGAACGCGTGCTCGTAGAAGTACGCGGCCTGCTTGGCGTTCCCGACCCACAGCTCGACGTGGTCCCACCCCTCGAGCGGCATGAAGTCGGTCGAGCTCACGAGACTGAGTTTACTCCGGCCTGTTCAGCGCGCCTGCCGGTTGCGGCGAGGCCTCGTCGCCGACGGCGCCGGGCACCTCGTCGAGCTCGCGCCGCAGCGGCGCCTCGCGCACCCACAGCAGCGAGACGACGAACACGAGCGCGCACAGGATCACCGCGAGCAGGAACGCCGGCTGCAGCGCGTGGGCGAGCGCCTCACGCCCGGCCGGCGGGAGCCGGTGGATCGTCGCTCCCTCAAGCTTGGCCCCCGGCGGCAGGCGCTGGTTGACGATCACGCCCATCAGCGTCACGCCGAGCGTCGCGCCGATCGAGCGCGAGAACTGGCTCAGCGCGGTCGCAGTTCCCATCTGCCGGCGCTGCACGGAGTTCTGGATCGAGAGGACGAAGATCTGCATCATCATCCCGAGCCCGATCCCGGCGATGACCATGTTCCGCGCCGCCTCGGCGTTCGTGGTGTTCACGCCCATCTGCCAGAGCAGCAGCTCGCCGAGGCCGAGCACGACCGGGCCGATCAGCGTGTTCGGCCGGTAGCGGCCGGTGCGCGAGACGATCTGGCCGGAGAGAAAGCTCGTCGCGACCGCGCCGAGCATCAACGGCGTCAGCACGACGCCGGACGACGTGGCCGACGTGCCGATCACGCCCTGCACGAAGAGCGGCACGAAGCTGATCGTCCCGAACATCGCGGCGCCGACGAGGCCCATGCAGGCGACGCTCGAGGCGACGGTCTGGTTGCGCAGCAGCTCGAAGGGGAGGATCGGCTCCTGCACGCGCCGCTCGATCAGCGCGAACACCGTCAGCAGCACGACCGCGGCGGCCAGCGAGCCCAGCACCTGCGGCGAGGCCCACGGGTACTCGCGGCCGCCCCAGACGAGGCCGAGCAGGAGCGCCGTCGTCCCGAGCGCGAGCACGCCGGCGCCGAGCCAGTCGATCGAGTGCTCGTGCCGTGACGTGCGCCTCGGCATCGTCGCGAGGATCACGCCGAGCGCGAGGACGCCCACCGGCAGGTTGACGAAGAAGATCCAGCGCCAGGACGTGTTGTCGACGATGAAGCCGCCGACGAGCGGCCCGACGATCGAGGCGGCCGCGAACACGGAGCCGATCAGCCCCTGGTAGCGGCCGCGGTCGCGGGGCGGCACGATCATCCCGACCATCGCGAGCGTCAGTGGGAAGAGCCCGCCCGCGCCGACGCCCTGGATGGCGCGGAAGATGACCAGCTGCACCATGTTCTGCGCCAGGCCGCAGAGGGCCGAGCCGGCGAGGAAGATCGTGATCGCGACGATGAAGAGCGGCTTGCGGCCGTGCGCGTCGCCGAGCTTCCCGTACAGCGGGACGGTGACCGTCGAGCCGAGCATGTACGCCGTGAAGACCCAGGAGTACTGGCTGATCCCGCCGAGCTCCGAGACGACCCGCGGCAGCGCGGTCGCGACGATCGTCTGGTCGAGCGCCGCGAGCAGCAGCGCCGTCATCAGGCCGGAGTAGATCGCGAGCACGCGGCCGATCGAGTAGTGGTAGCCCGGCGGCGTCCGCTCGAGGCGCTGGCGCAGCGTGCTCACGTCGGCACGACCTCGGCGCTGGATCGAGTCGGGAGACGCGAGATCAGGATCGCGCACGCGATCAGGAAGCCGCCGGCGACTTGGAGGCGACCGAGCGGCTCGCTCAGGATCACGAGCGAGAAGACGGCGGCCAGGAACGGCTGCGCGTTCGCGAAGACGGAGGCCCGCGAAGGTCCGACGCGGCTGATCCCGCCGAACCAGAGCAGGTTCGCGACCACGAGCGGCCCGACCACGGCGAAGGCAAGCAGCAACCAGATCCGCGCCGGCAGGTGGTAGTCCTGCCCGGCCAGCTGCGGCGCGCCCACGAGCAGCAGCGGGATCGTCCCGATCGTGAAGGCGACGGCGCTCACGCGCAGCGTCGAGTAGCGGTGCAGGAGCGGCGAGACTGCAACCGTGTACCAAGCCCAAGTCGCCGAGGCCGCGAAGCCGAGCAGGTCGCCCCAGAGCTGGCCAGAGACCCCGGTGCCGGAGCCGAGTGCGACGAGCGCGGCACCCCCGAAGGCCAGCACCGCGGCCATCCAGAAGCGCGAGTTGAGCCGTTCGATCCCGCGCAGCCGGGCGAAGATCCCCGTCATCACCGGCAACGTCCCGAACAGGAGCGCGACCGTCGTCGCAGTCGTCAGCTTGATCGCGTAGACGAACGACAACTGGTTGAGGAAAATCCCGACAAGCGCGGCCCCGGCCACCACGGCGAGATCGCTGCGGCGTAGTGCAAACGAGCGTTCACGCCACCAGGTGAACACCCCGAACAGGATCGCCGCCGAGCCGAAGCGGAGCACGCCGTAGGCGACCGGCTGGAAGCCGTGCGAGATGACGTACTTGGTGACGGTGAAGTTCAGCGCCCAGAGGGTGACGGTCGCCAGCAGCATCACGTCGGCGACCTCGGGACGGCGCATATTCCTGAACCTACCCAGTAGGCTTCGCGGCATGCCGGAGCCCACCCGCGAGCAGATCGACGCCCTCGTCGGGCCGGCGACGCCGCACTTCGCGTACCAGCTGCGCGCGCGCGTCCGCGAGCTCGTGCTCGACCTGCCCGACGACCACGAGCTGCGCCGCTACGCCGAGGCGAAGATGGAGCTCCTCGACCGGCTCGGCCATGCCTCGACGAAGGCGCACGAAGGGCCGCGCGTCCGGCGCGACGTCCCCGGCTGGCGAGAGCTGCCGAGCTCCGCGCCCGCCGACGAGCCGCTGCCGCCGCGACGATGAGCTTCTCCGGTGCCTCGGTCCTCGTGACCGGAGGCTCGCGCGGGATCGGCAAGGCGATCGCGCTCGAGTTCGCACGGCAGGGAGCGGCGCGTGTCGCGATCGGCTACCTGCGCAACGACCGCGCCGCCGAGGAGACGGCGGAGGAGCTGCGCGCCGCGGGTGCCGAGCCGCTGCTGCTGCGCGGCAACGTCGCCTCGGAGCGCGTGGCCGCCGAGGCCGCCGAGCTCGGCCCGTTCGACGTGCTCGTGCACAACGCGGCGACGGGCGTGATCCGGCCCGCGCTCGAGACCGAGGACAAGCACTGGGACTGGACGCTCGGCGCGAACGCCCGGGCGCTCCTGACGCTCGCGCGCGCGTGCGCGCCGCAGATGCAGGACGGCTCGTCGATCGTCGGCGTCTCGAGCCTCGGCTCGGTCCGCGTGCTCGACAACTACACGCTCGTCGGCGTCTCGAAGGCGGCGCTCGAGGCGCTCGTGCGCTACCTGGCGGTCGAGCTGGCGCCGCGCATCCGCGTGAACGCGGTCTCGGCCGGCGTCGTCGAGACGGGCGCGCTCGAGCACTTCCCGAACCGTGAGGAGATGATCTCGTCGGGCCTGAAACGCACGCCGGCCGGACGGCTCGTCGAGCCGCAGGACGTTGCGGACGCGGTCTGCTTCCTCTGCTCGCCCGCGGCGGCGATGGTCTGCGGCCATACGCTGGTCGTCGACGGCGGCTTCTCGCTGTTGGCTTGATGGAACCGACCGACACGAACCTCCGCGCCTGGGAAGAGGCGCACAAGCGGATCCGGCGCTCGTCCACGCGCGGGTCGCGCACGCTGCCCAAGCCGGTGCGGGAGCGGCTGCCCGACATCGGCGGCCGCCACGTCCTGCACCTCGCGTGCGGCGCCGGGCGAGAGACCGCGGCGCTGATGAGCCTCGGCGCGCTGGTCACCGGAGTCGACGCCGACGAGAAGACGGTCGTCGCCGCGCGCAAGCGGCTGCCGGACGCGGCGCTCGTCACGGCGTCGCCCGAGGCGCTGCCGGTGGAGCTGCGCCGTGGGCGCTTCGACGTCGTCTACTCGTCCTGGGGCGCCCTCGCCGAGGTAGGTGACCTCGACGGCTGGGCGGCCGGGATCGCGGCGGCGCTCAAGCACGGCGGAATCCTCTTCCTCTACGACGAGCATCCGGTCGCCGCCTGCCTCGACCAGATGCTCCGCTGGCACGAGAGCTACTTCGACGCCTGGCCGCTCGGGCGCCTGATCCACGCGCTCGGCGGCGCCGGCCTCGCGCTCGAGCGGCTCGAGGAGCTGCCCGACCCGAACCGCTGGGGCCGCCGCGAGGTGCGGGTCCCAGGCGACCTGATCGTCGTCGCCCGGAAACCCTAGAAGCGCCGGAAAGACGGGTCACGCGCAGCGCAGGCGACGTCGACCACGAAGCTGACGCCCGCCGCCAGAACCGACGCGGCCACCAGCCGCAGCGGGCAGTAGCCGAGTCGAACTACGTGCCAGTCGGCGCCGAGGGAGAGCGCCAGGTACAGCCCCGTCCACAGCGGCAACAGCGAGACGAAGATCATGCCAAGCCCCCCGGCGACCGACCGCCAGCGCGGTGCCCGCACCCTCGCGACGGCGAACAGCGCGCCTAGCGCGACGGCGAAGACGCCGGTCATGAGTAGGAACGAGAGCGTCACCCAGGAGGCGTCCCAGACGAACGTCCGGACGCTGGTTGCGGCGCCCGGCGGCGGCGCGGCGGATCTCCCGAGCGAGCCTCGCCCCAGGTCTCTCAGAAAGCCGCCGTAGCCGGGTTCGTCGCCGAAGTGCGTCTTTGGGACGACGAAGGCGACGAGGTACGCGAGCGAGATGAAGCTGAAGAGCGCCGCCACCTGCCACGCGGCGCGAACGAGAAGTAACGCCGCATCGACATGCGCCGATTCTGGTCAGGGGTCCGACGGGCTATGGCCGAAGGGTCACGACGAGCCGTTGCGGCCGGGGATAAACCGGCCCACGGTGTCCGCGGCGATGTAGCCGGCGATCTTCGGGTTCTCCTGCAGCCGCCGCAGCGAGTAGGCGTACCAGTGGCGGCCGAACGGCGTGTAGATCCGCAGCCGGTGCCCGCCGCGCACGAGCTCGTCGCCGAGCGACGGCCGAACGCCGAGCAGCATCTGGAACTCGTAGTCCTCGCGGCCAAGCCCGCGGGTCGCGACGAGCCGCTGCCCTTGGTCGACGAGCCACTCGTCGTGCGTCGCGATGCCGACGTAGGAGCCGGCGTCGAGCAGCGCCTCGAGCGCCTGGACGAAGCCGGCGCGAATCGAGTCGAAGTCGCGGTAGGCGAGTTCGGGCCGCTCCAGATAGATCCCCTTGCAGAGCCGCACGTTCGGCTGCAGGTCGGCGAGCTCGGCGATGTCGGCCGCCGTGCGCTTCAGCCGCGCCTGGAGGACGACGCCGACGTTCTCGTGACCGCCCGCCCGTAGCTCGCGGTAGGCCCGGAGCGTGTCGTCCGTCGTCGACGAGTCCTCCATGTCGATCCGGACGAAGTTGCCGCGCGACGCCGCGTGCTCGACGACGTTGGTCAGGTTCTCGCGGAACAGGTCGTAGTTCAGCTTCAGGCCGAGCGCCGTCGGCTTGACGCTGACGTTGGAGTCGAGCTTCCCGCGCTCGATCGCCTCGAAGGCTTCTCGGTAGGCCGCGGCGATCGCGCGCGCCTCGCCGGGCTCGGCGATCTCCTCGCCGAGCACGTCGATCGTCGCGAGCTTCCCCTCGTCGTTCAGCCCACGCACGACGCGGAGCGCGTCGTCGAGCTCTTCGCCGGCGATGTACCGCGACGAGATCCGGCGCACGACGGGCTTCGGCACCGCCGGCAGGAAGCGAACGATCGCGGAGTCGACGAAGCCCATCGGCCGGCGGATTCTACGAGCGCGCGCGCTCCGAACGGCGACGTCACGTGCCCTGCCTCGGCGAACGACGTCGCCGGCGAGCGCGGACGCGCCGCGCCGATACCAGCTCAGGGCGGCGAGCGCGGGTCGCAGGTCGCCCGCCGCCCTCGGCACCGTGTCGAGCGGCGTTTCGCTGCCGCCGAAGGCGACCAGGTCGAGTCGCCATGGAACGC
>Ga0207702_10005674_pt1 | contig 10883 bp, 9 predicted proteins | sample KBSCornC62_FD_184302 | JGI IMG/M metagenome (GOLD analysis project Ga0207702, IMG submission 184302) | Corn rhizosphere microbial communities from Kellogg Biological Station, Michigan, USA - KBS Corn C6-2 (SPAdes) (version 2) | ecosystem: Host-associated > Plants > Roots > Rhizosphere > Soil ...
GTCCTGCTACTCGATGTTCGCGGAGGATTATCAGGAATTAAACCTGTCCGGAGCCGCCGACATCGCCGCGCGCAGTTTTCTGTTTGAAGATTTCATCGGCCAACTGCTGGAACGCGAGCCGGACGCATTGAAATTCACGCCGCAGGAAGAGCGCCTCGTCATCCACGCGCATTGTCATGCGAAGGCGTTGACCGATCCCAAGGCCATGCAACGCCTCGCCGCGTGCCTGCCGGGCCGCACCGCCACCCTGCTCGACTCCGGCTGCTGCGGCATGGCCGGCTCCTTCGGCATGATGGAATCCAAATATCAACTCTCGCTGAAGATCGCCGAGCCGTTGATCGAGAAGATCACGCATCAACCCTACGGCACCACCACAGTCGTCTCCGGCACCAGTTGCCGTCATCAGGTGCAGCACCTCGCCACCGTCCGCACCAAGCACATGGCCGAAGTCATCGCCGACGCGCTGGCGTGAATGAGTTGAGATTTGATGGCGTTGGCTGAGCGAGAGCCCTCGCGAGCCGCCGCTGATGGATTGAGGAACACTATTTCCCCTTTGGACTTTGCGCCCAACCTCAATTAAATATATCCATGCCTCATTTATCCACTGAAGAGGGCCTGGCGGGAATCGCCTGGCTGATGGTCGCACCCGGCAAGGGAATTTTGGCGGCCGATGAAAGCACGGGCACGATCGAGAAGCGCTTGAAATCCGTGGACGTGCTGTCCACCGAGGAAACGCGCCGCGCCTACCGGCAGATGCTGCTGGGCACCGCCGGGCTGGAGGAATTCATCAGCGGCGTGATCCTCTACGACGAAACCCTCCGCCAGAAAACCACGGATGGCGTGCCGTTCGCCGAATGGCTTTCCGGGCACGGTATCCTGGCGGGTATCAAGGTGGATAAAGGTGCCAAGCTATTGTCGAATTTCCCCGGCGAAAAAATCACGGAGGGCTTGGATGGATTGCGTGAGCGCCTGGCGGAGTATCACAGACTTGGCGCGAGGTTCACCAAATGGCGGGCGGTCATCGGCATCGGCCCTGCTCTGCCCAGCCGGGGTTGTCTCGCCGCCAACGCCCAGGCCCTCGCCCGCTTTGCCGCCTTGAGCCAGGAAGCCGGACTGGTGCCCATCGTCGAGCCGGAAGTCCTGATGGAAGGTGATCATTCCCTTGAAACCTGCGAAGCCACCACCGCGCTGGCGTTGAAAATTGTTTTTGATGCGCTGTTCGAACAACGGGTCGCCCTGGATCAGATGCTTCTGAAACCTAATATGGTCATTCCCGGAATGAAGTGTCCGCAGCCGGCATCGGTCGCGGAGGTGGCCGAAACCACTTTGCGCTGCCTGCGCCGCGTCGTGCCGGCGGCGGTGCCGGGGATTGTTTTTTTGTCGGGCGGACAAAGCGAAGTGCAGGCGACACAGCATCTAAACGCGCTCAACCAGATCGGGACTGCGCCCTGGGAATTGAGTTTTTCTTACGGCCGCGCCTTGCAGCACTCCGCGCTGGAAACGTGGCGGGGCCAGCCGGCAAATGTGAAAGCCGCACAAGCCATGCTCTACCATCGGACCAAGTGCAACAGCGCCGCGCGTTCCGGCAAATACACTGAGCAGATGGAAAACCACCCGGCTGCCGTTGCCTGACGCATTTCATCAGCGCCGGTGGCCGCGCAGCGGAATATTCATAGCAAACAAAACGGCCGCCGGATACATCCGACGGCCGCTTGATCATCAAACCAACCAACCCAAAAATCAGAAAACTTCCGCGCGCAACCCTGACGTCTGCCGGACGGTTTGTGCGATTTGCGAAAGGACACGCAACGGAAGATGCCCCCACTCGGCGTTCACGCCAGGGCGGGCGGCGGAATAAATCTGCACCAGCGAAATCTGAGCACCGCCGGCCTTGAGTTCCTTCAGTCGCAGCGCGTATTCACGAATTTCCTCGAACGGCGGCTCCTCGCCGTGGATGGCCGGGAACAGACTTTGAATCACGACCGGGCGCTGACGGCCGATGAGCAGGATGTTCGCGAGAATTTTTTCGAGGGGAACATCGGGGCGGTTCACCTTGTCAATGAATCCCTGCGTGCCGCCGTCGAGCTTGATCCAGATCTCGTCGGACTTGGTGAGAAATTCCAATCCGCGCAAAACCTGGGGCTGATCCAGCCCGGTGCCGTTGGTGATTAAAACGATTTTAAAAAATCCGCCGAGCGCCCGCACGCGGACGACCGCTTGAACCGTCTCGACGAAGTTGGTGGCCAGCGTCGGCTCGCCGTCGCCGCTCAACGCGACTTGCCGCAGTCGGAGCAATTCGGACGGCAGCGAGTGATAAGACGGTAATTGCGCGAAACGTCCGCTCTGGATCGAGGTGATGGTCTTGTGCAGTTCGGCCGCCATGACGTCCACGTCCAACTGACTTTCGCGGGCTGGCACACGGCGGTCCACCTCGCAGTAAGAACAATCGAAATTGCACTTCTTGTCAGGATTGACGTTGACACCTAGGGACAATCCACCCGCGCGCGACGAGATGACGGCATAGACAAAATGGTTGCCGAGAAAATCCCGGGGTCGGTCAAACGCCGTTTCTCGCGCGGGAACGTGGTGAAATGAAACGCCAGGCGTTTTCTTCGCCAGAGATGCGCCGTTCGCTGAATGTGTCGTCGAGGGTTGCACAGTTTCTATTGAGAACTTAAGCGTAATCACGAGTTATTCACCACACAGCGATTGTTTAATTCTTGGCTTATCTTGGCTGGGCTTGTGGGAATTGTTTGATTCGCTTCAACTGCCCGCCGAGTTGCAATCCAGCCGGCTTTTATCATATTTTGCCAAACGCAGGACTCAATTTGGCAAAATGGCCCGCGCCACTTGGAGAAGTTAGAATGTCTGCTAATATCAAGCCATGAATAAAAATGGTTTGCTTACTCAAAATGAAACCATCGCCGCACTTCCCAAGCATGACCGCACCGCGTGGCTCAAGGGCGGCAAGCACAGTTGCCTCATGCCGCCACGCGCGCAGATCAGCAAACCCTCGCGCATCATCCTGCTCGGCGCGCCCGGCGTCGGCAAAGGCACACAGGCCGAGTTGCTCTGCGAACGGCTCGGCACCTGCCACCTCTCCACCGGCGATGTTTTTCGCGCGGCGAAATGTTGTTCCGACAACGAGCTTTCCCCCGCGATGAAAAATGCGCTCGATTACATGAGGCGCGGCGACCTCGTTCCCGACGAAACCGTGCTCAACATGGTCGGCGAACGTTTGAAATGCCTCAACTGCTCTGGCGGTTTTCTGCTTGATGGCTTCCCCCGCACGGTGGCCCAGGCTAAGGCGCTGGAACAATTGCTGGAAAGTCACGGCGTCAAGCTCACCTCCGTTTTCAATTACGATCTGCCGATCGAAAAGATTGTCGCCCGCATTTCCGGTCGCCGCACCTGCGCCAGTTGCAAGGCGGTTTATCACGTCGCCACCCGTCCGCCAAAAATTGCGGACACCTGCGATCAATGCGGCGACAAATTACTGCAACGCGAAGACGACCGTCCCGAAGCCGTGAAAGTGCGAATGGAGGCTTACGAAAACTCCACGCGGCCGCTCATCGAATTCTATCAGCAACGAGGATTGCTCATCACGATTGAGGCGGAAGGTTCGCCGGAAGAAATCTATCAACGCACGTGGCGGGCTGCCAAGGCGAGTTGATCAACAGATACGCGGCAACTGCTCGCCACTCGGCATGTCGAGAATCCGGCTGACGCCCAGCGTGCTCTTCACGGTCACCAATGGCAGCGAGAATTCACTCACTTGCCCAATCCAGGCTGAATTCCCACCTTGCTCTCCACGACGCATGATTTCCAGTGTCCGCACCGCGTCCGCCGCCGGAACGAAGACGACAAAACGTCCTTCGTTCGCCACGTGCAGCGGGTCGAGTCCGAGCATTTCACAGGCGGCGCGAACGTCTTCGCGCACGGGAATCAAATTTTCTTCAACCGCAATCTTCACGCCGGCGGCCTCGGCGATTTCATTCAGGGCGCTGGCCAAACCGCCGCGCGTCAGGTCGCGCAGACAATGAATTTCAATCCCTGCCTGAATGAGTTCCAGGATCACTTGGTGAACCGGCGCGGAATCACTTTTGATTTCGCTTTCAAATTCCAATCCTTCGCGCACCGCCATGATCGCCATGCCATGCCGGCCCAGATCGCCGCTGACGATGACCGCATCCCCCGGCTCAACGATTTGCGGCGAGATATTTAACGCATGCTCCATCACGCCAATGCCGGTCGTGTTGATGAACAATCCGTCGCCCTTGCCTTTGTCCACGACCTTGGTGTCGCCGGTGACGATCTGCACGCCGCACGCCTTCGCCGCATCGCGCATCGAACACACCACGCGCCAAAGCGTCTCCATCGGCAAACCTTCCTCGATGATGAACGCGCAGGAAAGATACAACGGTCGCGCCCCGCTCATCGCCAGATCGTTCACCGTGCCGTGAACCGCCATCGAACCGATGTCGCCGCCGGGAAAAAAGATCGGGCGCACGACGTAGGAATCCGTCGTCATCGCCAACTTGCCCGGAGGGACGGAAAACTGCGCCGAGTCATGGCGCGTGTCGAGAATCGGATTGCCGAACGCCTTGCCAAAAAAATCTTCAAGCAAGCGGTGCATGAGTTTTCCGCCGCCGCCATGCGCCATCAAGACGTGCGGATATTGCGAAATTGGAACCGGACAAACAGCGTTAAAATCGCATGTATTCATTTCGCCTCCGCCAGTTCCGGGGCGTCATGCCGCCGGTAGCGGTAGTAAGCCGCGCAGGCGCCTTCGCTGGAAACCATCGTCGCACCGAGCGGATGTTCCGGCGTGCATATCGTGCCGAACGCCGGGCATTCGTGCGGCTTCTTGTGCCCCTGTAAAATCAGCCCGGCGATGCAATCCGTCGGTTCATCCACGCGGTGTTCCGTCAGCCCGAACTTTTTGTCCGCGTCAAACGCTGCGTATTCAGCAGCCAGGCCAAGTCCGCTCTGGGGGATTTCACCGATGCCACGCCATTTGCGCGGGACGACCTCGAACACTTTCTTGATCAAGTCCTGCGCCGGCTGGTTGCCTTCGCGCCGAACGGAGCGAACGTATTGATTCTCCACTTCCGCGCGGCCGGATTCAAGTTGCTGCACCGTGAGCAGGATGCCGTGCAAAATATCCAGCGGTTCGAATCCCGTGACGACGATTGGCACGCGATATTTTCTCACGAGCGGAAAATATTCTTCGTAACCCATCACCGTGCAGACATGCCCGGCGGCGAGAAATGCGTGAACCTTGCAATCCGGCGACGACATCAACGCCTCGATCGCCGGCGGCACCAGCACGTGCGAAATGAGCATCGAGAAATTCTTCAGTCCCTTCTGCGCCGCCTGATAAACCGCCATCGCCGTCGCAGGTGCGGTCGTTTCGAAGCCGACGCCGAAGAAGACGACTTCTTTCGCTGGATTTTGTTCCGCGATTTTCACCGCGTCCAAGGGCGAATAGACGATCCGCACATCGCCACCGCCAGCTTTCACGGAAAGCAAATCGGTCGTGCTACCCGGCACGCGAAGCATGTCGCCGAACGAGGTGAGGATGACGTCCGGTCGTGCCGCGATTTCGAGCGCTTTGTCGATGACTTCGAGCGGCGTCACGCAAACGGGACAACCGGGACCGTGGATCAGGCCGATCTGCTTCGGCAGCAACTCATCAATGCCGAACTTGACGATGGCGTGCGTCTGGCCGCCGCAGACTTCCATGATATTCCATGGCCGGGTCGTGACGCGGTGGATCTCCCGCGCGAACTTTTGCGCGAATTCCGCGTCCCGGTATTCGTCAAGGAATTTCATGAGGATTTCTCCTCCAGTTCACCCAGTTCACCGATTTGCTTGAGATAGGAAAAAACCTTTTGCGCTTCAGCCTCATCCACCTTGCTCAAGGCAAACCCGACATGAACGATGACGTAATCGCCGACGACAACCTCCGGCACATAAGCGAGGCTCGCCTGCTTGATGACGCCGGAAAAATCAATCCGGCCCATGCGCGTCAGTGAGTCGTCACCGCTGATGCTCACTACTTTTCCTGGGATGGCGAGGCACATAATTTATTTTAGAATCAGTTGATTGCGCACCGCGTAAATTTGGCCAAGGGCGATGCCACCATCATTGGCCGGCACGCGCTGGTGCCAATAGGGTTGGAAATTTTCTTCACGCAAACGCTTCACAACGCGCTCGACGAGATAGCGGTTTTGAAAACAGCCGCCGCTCAAGACGACTTGGGTTTCGCCAACTTTCCGGGCGATGTCCACCACGCTTTCCGCGAGCGTGTTATGAAATTTGGCGGAGATTTTCGCCACCGGCAGCCCGCTGTTCACATCGGTCAAAATGGAAAGCACCATGAACGACCAATCCAAAACAAGTGCGTTGTGCCGCTTGATCACCGGCATTTGATAGCATTCGTTGGTTTCCGCCTCGTCAATCGCAAACTCCAGTTCCATCGCGGCTTGGCCTTCAAATTGCATTCGCTGCCGCAGGTTGACCAGCGAGGCCACGACATCAAATAGCCGCCCCATGCTGGAGGTCAGCGGTGAATTGAACCGGCGTTGCAACATCCCCTTCAAAGTGATCATTTCCACCGGCGGCATCTCACGTAGCGATGGCAGGTGGCTCATTTCAAAAACAGATTCGCCATACAATTCATAAAGCAATCCCAGCGCGGCGCGGCGCGGCTCCTTTACAGCTTTATCACCGCCGGGCAGGCGGAAGGGGCGCAGATGCGCGATGCGCTCGGTCTTCCGTTCCGTCACCTGAAAAAACTCCCCGCCCCAAATCGTGCCATCGGTGCCGTAGCCCGTCCCATCCCACGCAACGCCGAGTGCAGGCAACGCGACTTCGTTTTCGGCGATGCACGACAAGACGTGCGCGACGTGATGCTGGACGCGAAAAAAATTGTTTCCACTGTCGTGTGCAAATTTTGTCGAGAGATAATCCGGATGTAGATCGGCGGCAATGATTTCAGGATTCACCGCGTAAAGCCGGGGCAAATCACTGGCCGCGCGTTTAAAGGCTTTGCTGGCTTCCTCGGTTTCCAGATCACCGATGTGCTGGCTGATGAAGACATTTTGGTCCACGGCCAGCGCGACGGAATTTTTTAAATGCGCGCCGACGGCGAGAACAGGTTGATCATGGTTGTATAATAGTTGATGTTTCAGGGCAATGGGCAACGGCGCATATCCCCTCGCCCGCCGGAGAATCATTTCCCGGTCGAGCATCACGCGGACAATGGAGTCGTCCTGGTGCCGGACGATCGGGCGATTGTGAACGAGAAAAAAATCGGCAATGCCGTGCAGACGTTTCAGCGCCTCGTGCGCGTCGGTGCAAATCGGCTCATCGCTCAAGTTGCCGCTGGTGGCCACGACGGGAAAGCCCAGTTCCAATAGCAGTAAATGATGCAGCGGATTCGACGGCAGCATTGCGCCGAGATTGGGATTGCCCGGCGCGACCGACTCAGCAATTTCAGTTTTTTGATTCGCGATTTTCCGCAGCAACACGATCGGCGCTTCGGGCGAAGCCAGCAACTGTTCTTCCAGCGACGAAACCTCGCAGGCCATCTTCACCCCGGAGATGGATGGAAACATCAGCGCCAAGGGCTTTTCTTCGCGATGTTTCCGTTGGCGCAAAAGCTGGACGGTCTTTTCTTTTCGCGCATCTACCATCAGATGAAACCCGCCGATACCTTTGACGGCGATAATTCTTCCCCGCCGAATCCACTGCGCGGCGGCGCGCAACGCCTTGTCTCCACCGAAAATCTTTTCACCGGAGCGGCTCCAAAGTTCCAAGCGTGGGCCACAAACAGGACAAGCATTGGGCTGCGCGTGAAAGCGGCGGTCGCGCGGATCGTGGTATTCCGCGTGACACGCCGGACACATCGTGAACAGTCTCATCGAAGTGTTGGCGCGGTCGTAGGGCAAAGACTCGATGAGGCTGAAGCGCGGGCCGCAGTTGGTGCAGTTCGTGAACGGATAACGAAACCGGCGATTGTCGGGATTAAAAACATCGCGCAGACAATCCGGACAGGTGGCGAGGTCGGGCAGCATGAGCGTTGATTTCTCGCCTGAATCAATGCTCGCGCGAATTTCAAAACCGGAATAGCCGGCGACCTCAAGCCAGGTCGCTTCAAAGTTTTCAATGGAACTGCGCGGCGGCTTTTCGGTTTTGAGGCGGAAGAGAAATTTTTCCAGCAGACAGGTTTCGCCCTCCACTTCGATCACCACGCCCTGCGGCGAGTTATTGACCCAGCCGGTCAGATGCAGCTCGTCGGCGAGGCGGAAAATAAACGGACGGAAACCAACTCCCTGCACCGCGCCGTGGACCGTGATTTTGAGGCGTTGTTCGTGGGTGGCTGCATGATGAGCCGCCAGTTCCCGATTAAAACGGGGGCGGCGCACAGACTTGGAAAGCGTGGGCCTCATCACGCATCGAACTTACGCTGGCAATGGCACGGCAGCTTCGCACAAGTTGGCGACAACTTCACATTTCTTGGCTGCATCCGGGCAAAATCCGGCTGTCAAACGCTGGATTTCGACAAATGCTGAGTGAAATCCGGCTTCAGTTGCGGGCGAGAAATCCGTGCCGAAGCCCATGTGAATTGCAGGAATCGTGAGCCACCATGCGTCGGGTGTCCGGCCAAAAACATCACGGGCCAGTGCCAGCATTGTGCGCGGATCGGCGGCGTGCGCCATGAGCTGCGAGGTATCGCCGGGAACGAGTTCGCGGAATTTCACGCCGTCCATTTCGTCCACGGCGGCGTCCACGAAAATCACGCGGCGGGCGCGGGCGATGGGATCGGCCAATTCAGGCGAGAGTAGCTGGCAATCGAGTGTGCGGACGCCGGGGAGTTTCAAGGCTTCAATCGCCTCGGCCACACGCGGGCCGATACCGTCGTCACTGCGCAGGGAATTTCCGTAGCCGATGACGAGCAACTCGGCATCGATCGCCACTGGAAATCCTTCGTTCATTTTTAAAATGTGCCGGCGGAGAAGTAACCAACCAGAAACTTCCCCGCCGGTCTTCTGTTTTGTCCAACCCAACCAAGGACAAATTCATTAGCCGCGCGCGACTTCGTTCAGGACCTGGCCGTTCGGCGCAATCATTTGAACGTGCAGCGGCATCTGGCCGACGGCGTGCGTCGAACAGCTCAAACACGGGTCGTAGCAACGGATGCCGTGCTCGACGCGGTTCAGCATCGCTTCGGGAATTTCAGTTCCGTGGACATAATGCCGTGCGATCTGAGCGACGGTCTGGTTCATGGCCAGATTATTCTGACCGGTGGCGACGATGAGATTCACTTTTTGCAACAGCCCGTTGCGATCTACGGTGTAATCATGGAACAGCGTGCCGCGTGGCGCTTCGCTGGCACCGACGCCACGCAGGCTGTTGATGCCGGCATCAGCGCGGAGGTAATCGCTGGAAAGTTCGTCGTCCGCCATGTAGCGCTCGACGAACTCGATACTCGCGAGAATTTCAATCAGCCGCGCGTAGTGATACAGGAACGATGACGTAACCGCGCCGCGTCCAAGCTTCTTGAATTTTTCCAACTCCGCGTCCGCCTGCGGCACGCCCATGCGCTCGGCGATGTTGAGCCGGGCGAGCGGGCCGACGCGGTAGATGCCTTCCGGAAAGCCGAGCGGCAGATAATACGGCGACTTCAGATACGAAGAATTTTGCACGGACTCGCCGATATATTTCTGGTAGTCCGCTACGTCAATCTGATCGGCTATGATGCTGCCGCTACTGTCGGTGAAGCGCAGCTTGCCACCGTGATGTTCCCACGAGCCATCGGGTGAAATCAGCCCCATGAACAACGACGGGAAATTGCCGAAGATCTGAATCTCACGCTGGTGCGTTTCCAGTGTCTTCTTGAACAGGTCGAGCGCGATCTTCGTCGTGGCGTATGCTTCCGGCAGCCAGGCCTTGATTTTGGCGCGACCTTCGGTTGATAAATTTGACCGCACGCCTCCGGGCACGGCCCAAATCGGATGAATTTTTTTGTCGCCGAGCACTTCAATGATTTCCTGACCGAACTGGCGAAGGCGAATGCCGGCGCGGGCAAGTCCGGCATTGGAATTAATCAGCCCGAAAACATTTCGCTGCGCCGGCGGCGTTTCCCAGCCGAGCAAAAAGTCCGGCGCGCTCAGATGGAAAAAACTCAACGCGTGCGACTGAATGATCTGGCCGAAATTCATCAGGCGGCGCAGCTTGTCGGCGGCGAGCGGGATGCTGACGGCCATGATGGCATCGCCGGCTTTGGCCGACGCGAGTGTGTGGCTCACGGGGCAAATGCCGCAGATGCGCTGGGTGATGCCGGGCATTTCGGAATACGGCCGGCCTTCGCAGAATTTTTCAAAGCCGCGGAACTCGACGACGTGAAATTCCGCGTCGGCGACGTTCCCGGCGTCGTCCATGAAGATGCTGATTTTGGCGTGGCCTTCAATGCGGGTCACGGGATCAATGACGATGCGCTTCGACATAAAATTTCTTTCAACCAAATTTCAACTGCTTGCCTTCGAGCTTCGGCGCTTTGCCTTCGAGCACCTGAACCATCAGAGCTTTGATGCGATCCGCCGGCGGCGGACAGCCGGGCAGGAAGTATTCGACAAACACGACTTCGTGGACAGGCAGCACATTCTTCAACAGCGGCGGGACGATGCCGTCTTCCTTCGGTTTCACCGGATTGTATTGGGCGTTTTCGATGTAGGCGCGTTGCAGCACGTTGTCGGCGTTGCCGATGCCGAATTGGTTGCGCATGGCGGGGACATTGCCGGTGACGGCGCAATCGCCGAACGACACGAGCACCTTGGTGCGGGCGCGGATTTTGTGGAGCAGTTCCAGATTGTCCT
>Ga0207702_10005676_pt1 | contig 10880 bp, 4 predicted proteins | sample KBSCornC62_FD_184302 | JGI IMG/M metagenome (GOLD analysis project Ga0207702, IMG submission 184302) | Corn rhizosphere microbial communities from Kellogg Biological Station, Michigan, USA - KBS Corn C6-2 (SPAdes) (version 2) | ecosystem: Host-associated > Plants > Roots > Rhizosphere > Soil ...
AGTCTTCAGAGGGGGAAGGCCATGTTCCAGGCTTCGGCAAATTCACGCAAGGTAATCCTTGGATGCACGGCAAGTGTGCTGGCGATTTCGGCTGCCATGCCGGCGTATGCCCAGGCTACGACTCCGCACAATCAAAAGCCGGCGCAGGTTCAAAGCGATACGAGCGACGACAAGAATTCCATCATCATCACCGGAATTCGCGCGTCGATCCAAGCGTCCCTGAGCCGCAAGAAGGCCTCGGACATCGTCAGCGAAGTCGTGACTGCACAGGATATCGGCAAGTTCCCGGACAAGAACGTCGCCGACTCGCTCGGCCGCCTCACCGGCGTGAACGTCGTCACTGGCTCCGCGAACGCCGGAGGATTCGCCGAAAACCAGAACATCTCGATCCGCGGCACCGATCCCTCACTCAACCTCACGCTCCTCGACGGGCATGGAATCGCAACCGGAGACTGGTTCGTCCTCGATCAGACCAACGGCGGCCGAAGCTTCGATTTCAGCCTTCTCCCCTCCGAGATCGTCGGTCGCCTTGAAGTCTATAAAGCCAGCGAAGCAGACATTCCTGAGGGCGGCGTCGGCGGTACCGTCAACGTCATCACGCGCCGTCCGCTCGACCTGCCGGCAGGCAGCTTCACCGTCAGCGCGCAGGCCAATTACAATGACCTCGCGAACAAATGGGCGCCGCAAATTTCTGGGCTGGCCAGCTGGAAGAATGCCGAGGAGACCTTCGGAATTCTCGGCACCGCATTTTACCAGGAGCGCTTCTTCCGCCGCGATGGCCAGGAGTTCCTCGGTTACACGAGCTACGCCAACTTCTACGGCACCGGCCAGACCGTCGCTGCGCCGAACCTGATCGGCTCGGCTTATTTCACTCAGAAGCGCGTCCGGAGGGGCGGCACGGTTTCCGTACAGATCAGGCCGAGCCCGGCTTTCGAGCTCGACGTCAACGGGCTCTATTCTCGAATGAACGCCGACAACGTCAATCGCAACTCGATGGCGTGGATCAGCAACCTCATCGCCAACAATGCCACGCTTGGCGCATACACCGTCACGGATGGCTATCTGACGTCGGCGACGTTCGGCGGCACAACGGCGAGCGGAAGCCCGTCGAACGGCCGCGTGCAGGACGACATCTACCGCCAGGCGCTTTCATCGACCTGGGACATCAACGCGGACGCGACGTGGCACATCACGGATCGCGCCAAGTTCACCGGCCAGGTCGGCCTCACCAAGGGCAAGGGAGAAACCACCGACACCTATGCCTGGGAGACCTACTGGCACACCGGGACCACCTATCAGTTCGTCGATAAGGGTGCGACCGTCACCTATCCGGGGCTTCCGACTGACGTGACGTCGCCGGCCTATCTCAACAACTTCTACAGCTGGTCGTGGGGCGGCCACATCACCGCGCCCGATCGTGAATTCTACGCCAAGGCCGATCTCGAATATAATTTCCCGGGAAGCGCCCTGAAGTCGATCAGCGTCGGCGGCCGCTATACCGACCACAAGCACTCGCTGGATTACATCGCCTATGCGTGGCCGGGGAACGGGCTCTATTCAGGGACACAGCTCGTCAATCTCGGAACCGTGTTCAACGGAGGCGTCACGCCGTCCGACTATGGCGATGGGCTCAACGGAGCGACCGGTTATTCGTTCTCCGATCAGGACAAGGTGCTCGCGGAGCTGGCCACCAACGGCGGCCGCACCTTCGCTTTCTATCCGCAGGCGAGCTTCTCTGTGCGCGAGAAGGATACGGCGCTTTACGCGATGGCTCGATTCGACGACGACACGCACTGGCGCGGCAATATCGGAGTCCGGGCGGTCCACACCGATCTCGCTACGCTCCAATATTCGCAAAGCGCGCCGGTCGCGAACGCGACCAGCATCTTCTGCGGCACTTGCGGCTCGGTCGAGACCAACCGAAAATACTGGGACATCCTGCCGAGCGCCAACGTCACCTACACCGTTCAGCCTGACCTGTTGCTTCGCGCGGGCGTTGCTCGAGTGATGTCGCGGCCGGGCTATGCGCAGCTTGCCGGCGCCTTCACGCTCAACGATACGATCTACACCGGGACTGCGGGCGGCAACCCGAAGCTGAACCCGTTCCGAGCGTGGGACTTCAACGGCGCCGTCGAATGGTATTACGGCAAGCAGGCACTGCTGTCGTTCAACGTCTTCTACCTGGACATCCAGAATTACATCACGACGGCGACGTTCCAGGAATTCCACACCACGATCCGTGACACGACGGGCCATCTATATACGATGTCCGGCCCGGTGAACGGCCCGGAGGTCACAACAAGGGCTTCGAGATCAACTGGCAGCAGCCGATCGCCTACGGCTTCGGAGTAATCGCGAACTACACCTATGCCGACGCGAAGGCGAAGGGCGGCGGCGTGATCGACGGCAATTCGAAGCACACGTACAATGTGACGGCCTACTTCGAAAATTCGCTGCTGAGCGCACGGCTCGCCTATACGTACCGGTCCAAGTTCCGCAGCGGCATCGATCGATCGACGCCGATGTGGCAGGACAATTACGGCTCGCTCGACGGCTCGCTGATCTTCAACGTGACGAAGAATATTGCGCTTACCGCCGACGCGCAGAACCTGCTCAACCACAAGCTCTATTATTTCGTCGGCGACCCGGCGATCCCGCGCGCCTATTACAACAATGGCCGCACCTTCTGGGTCGGCGCAAAGGTGACGTTCGGCGGCAATCCGCCGCCACTGCCGCCGCCGCCTCCGCCGCCGCCTCCTCCGCCTCCGGCAACGCAGACTTGCCCGGACGGATCGGTGATCCTCGCGACAGCAACGTGCCCGGCTCCGCCGCCGCCGCCGCCGCCACCTCCGCCGCCTGCGCCTGAGCGCGGGCAGTAGGAAGAGGCCTGACCGGTGCTGGCACAGGTTCGCCAGTCCGGTACCGGAGGAACGCCGCTGGAGCCCTTTCCCGGCGGCGTTTTCTCTTGAGAGCCGCTACGGAACAGCCCATGCCTCACGATCATGCGACTGGTCTTGAAGATGAGCGGCCGCTGATGACGAAAGTACCGGGCCGACGGATGCGTGCTAAGCTGTTTGCCGCTGTTATGTCGCTCGGCATGACCGCCGCGACCTCGAGCGCGAGCGCGGCCGATTTGCCTCTGTTGCCGCTGCCCGCTTCGGTGCAGATGCAGAAGGGCAGCTTCTCATTTGCCCATGCCCGGATCACTGCCTCGGACGCTGGCGAACGCGCGGCCGGCGAACGGCTGCGATTTCTCCTTGGGCGGAGCCACGGACCGATGCTCGAATACTCGCGAGCGGGAAATATTCGTTTCCGCCGCGGTCCCGCAACCGGCGGCAGTGAAGCTTACCGCCTGAGCGTTGCGCCAGCGGGCGTCGAAATCACCGCGCCAACCGATGCGGGCCTCTATTACGGCGCTGAGACCCTTTGGCAGCTCATGGCGTCAAGCAGGCGCCGACGGATTCCAGCAGTCAAAATTGCCGATTATCCCGCCTTTTCATGGCGTGGGCTGATGCTCGATTCCGCCCGGCACATTCAGCCCGTTTCCTACATAAAGGGGCTGATCGACAGAATGGCGGCGGACAAGCTGAACGTCCTCCATTGGCACCTCACCGACGACCAGGGATGGCGGATCGAGATCGACCGCTATCCACGGCTGACGAGCGTTGGGGCTTGGCGGCAGGAAGCGGGAGCTGCGGGCTTTGATCCGAAAACCGGCAAGCCTGTCCTCTACGGCGGATACTATTCGAAGAAGCAGATCCGCGAGATTGTCACGTTTGCACGCGCGCATCACGTGGCGGTCGTTCCCGAGATCGACGTGCCGGGGCACGCGACGGCAATGATCGCGGCCTATCCCGAGCTCGCCTCGACGCCGAACCCGCCCAAGACGCCCAGCCACGATTGGGGAATCCTTCCGAACCTTCTCAATCCTTCGGACGGGACCTTCAAATTTCTCGAGAATGTCCTCGACGAAGTGATGGAACTCTTCCCTGGGTCGATTCACCTTGGCGGCGACGAAGCGGTGAAGGACCAGTGGAAGGCCAATGCCACGATCCAGGCCAAGATCAAGGCATTAGGGCTCAAGGACGAGGATGCGCTACAGGGCTGGTTCACCGCTCGGCTCGGCGACTATCTCGCGAAGCACGGTCGGCGCCTCGTCGGCTGGGACGAAATCCTCGGCGGCAAAGTTCCTGCGAATGCACTGGTCATGTCGTGGCATGGGGTCGATGGCGCGGTCACCGCCGCGAAGACTGGACGCGATACGGTACTTGCCGCATCGCCCGTTCTCTATCTCGACCATATGCAGAGCGCCTCCGGCGCAGAGCCGCCAGGGCGCGCCGAGATTATCGACTGGCGCCAGTTCTACCAGTTTGATCCTGCGCCAGGCGCGCTGACAGCGGAACAACGCAGACATGTTCTCGGGCTCCAAGCGAACCTGTGGACCGAGCACGCGCGGACGACGGCATATGCGGACCGGATGATCTGGCCGCGCAGCGCAATCCTTGCCGAACTCGCATGGTCGAACCCGAAGAAGGATTGGTCGGAATTCTCCCTTCGGCTCGTGTCGGCGATGCAGCGCTGGCGCGAAATGGGTGAAGCTTACGATCAGACGCCGCTCGAGCCGCTCGCGAACTTCACCGGCAGCGAAGCGGTCACGGTCGCCATCCAGCTCCCCGCGTCCATCGGAACTCTACACTATTCGACCGACGGGTCGGACGCATCCCCAACGTCTCCCGCTTATGATGCACCGCTGACGCTGAAGTCAGGCACAGTCCTTTCAGCCCAAGCGTTCGACGGAGCCATACCGATTGGCGTGCCGAAGCAGTGGCGGATCGGCCCGGCGCTGCTCCACACCAAAACTGCCAGTGAAATGGAGCTTTGCACCAATGCCATTCAGCTCCGGCTGGAGGATGATGGGCCGACGGCAGGCAAGAGGCTGGTCCACTGGGTCGACGTTATGCACCCGTGCTGGATCTGGCGCGGCGCTCCGCTGGATGGCGTGAAGCACCTCGTCGCTGAAGTCGGCGAGATGCCGTTCAACTTTGCAATCGGCGACGACATCAACAAGATCACCTTCCGGCCGCCTGCGACACCGGCCGGCGAGCTCGAGGTCCGGCGCAACAGCTGCGATGGACCGCTGGTCGCGGCGATTCCGCTGGAGGCGGCAACGCACACCTCCGGCGATGCTGACGTGAGCGGACCGATATCGCCGCAGGCCGGGGCTCATGACCTCTGCATGACCTTCACACAGCGCGGGATCGATCCCTATTGGGTGCTCGACCGGCTGACCCTCCAATGATCACCATCGCCAGCCCGCTCACAGGCTGGGTGACGCCGCTCGAGGATGTGCCTGATCCGGTCTTCGCGGAGCGCATGCTCGGTGACGGGATCGCCGTCGACCCGGTGGATGGGCGGCTGGTTGCGCCCGCCACCGGAGTTGTTTCATCGATCCATTCGGCCGGTCATGCCGTGACGCTGGAGCTCGATTGCGGGCCGATCCTTCTCATTCACATCGGCCTCGATACCGTCAGCCTGGCAGGGCAGGGGTTTTCGCCCGCGGTCACCGACGGGCAGCGCGTCGCCGGGGGCCAGACTCTCATCGACTTCGACCTCGATCTGCTCGCACAGCGTGCGCGCAGCCTCGTTACGCCAGTCATAGTCACTAATAGCGATGCCTTCCGGATTGCTTCGCGGGCCGAGGAAGGGCCAATCAATGCCGGGGAGCCGCTGCTTACGCTCGAGGCGGTGAAGCCTCCGGCCGCAGCAGCGCCTGCGACCTATCCGACCGAATCTCGCTCGCTTCGTTTGTTGCTTGCACATGGCCTCCACGCACGACCTGCCGCACGCCTGTCGAAGCTTGCCGCCGAGTATGACGCCCAGGCGGAAATCGTCGCCGAGGCTGGACGCGCCGCGCCGCTTCGCTCGCCCGTCGCGATGCTTGGCCTCGGCCTTCGGCACGGCGCGAATGTGACCGTCCGTGCCGGCGGCTCTCAAGCAAAGGAGGCGGTGACCGCGATCGCGGAACTGCTCGACAGCGGCATGGGCGAGCTGCTGCCGGTGGCGTTGGAAGGCGCCGTTGCACCTCTTCTCGATTCGCCGAGCGAGCTTCGGGGAATCACCGCTGTCGCCGGTATGGCGATCGGTCCGGCCTGGCACCTCAAGCAGCAGGATTTCTCGGTCGAGGAGCTTGCGAGCGATCCGGATGCGGAGCGACGAACGCTAACGACCGCGCTGTCCCATGTCGAAGGTGCACTCGAGAAAGAGGTGCAGGACGACCGTTCGGGTGCGATCGCAGCAGCGCACCTTGCCATGCTGTCGGATCCCCTACTTGAGGAAGCGGCAGCCCGGATGATTAGCTCCGGCAAGAGCGCGGCCTTCGCCTGGCGTGAGGCCATCCGTCAGCTTTCGGCTCCGCTGCGCGCCTCGAACGATCCGCGATTTGCAGAACGCCTGGACGACCTCATCGATCTGGAACGGCGCGCTCTGATGGAGATGACGGACGGTCACGGCGACGTGCCGAAGCCGCCAGCCGGCTCGATCCTCATTGCCGAGACGCTCTATCCCTCCCAGCTGAAAAATGCCGTCGACAGCGGCATAGCCGGTATCGCGACGGCTGCTGGCGGAGCGACATCGCACGCGGCGATCATCGCCGCTTCGCTCGGAATCCCGATGCTCGTTGGTCTCGGTGACGCCGTGGTGCGAATTGCAGACCGAACCCCTCTGATCATCCGCGACGATCGTCTGGTGGTCGCATCGGATGAGTCCGAGCTCGATCGGGCGCGCAAGGAAGCCGAAAGGGCCGACGCGCGGCGTCAGGCGGCACGTGCTTGCGCTCATGATCTCGGTGCTACGGCCGACGGCACGCGGATCGAGGTGTTCGCCAATCTTGGGTCCGTCTCAGACGCTGAACTTGCAGTATCTGAAGGCGCGGAAGGCTGCGGCTTGCTTCGTACCGAATTCCTCTTCCTCGATCGTATTTCACCGCCCGGGGAGGAGGAGCAGCGTGACGCCTATCAGCGCATCGCCGATGCGCTTGGGCACCGTCCGCTTTTCGTCCGAACGCTTGACATCGGAGCCGACAAGCCAGCGCCCTGGTTACCGCTCCAAGCAGAGGACAATCCGGCGCTCGGGCTGAGAGGAATTCGGCTGCAGCTCGCCAGGCCGGAGCTTCTTGAAACGCAATTTCGCGCGTTGCTCGGCGTGCGAACAGTGAGGCCGCTCCGCATCATGCTTCCGATGGTCGCAGCGCTTGACGACCTCTTGCGAGCGCGAGCTATCCTGGAACGGGTGGCTACGGAGTTGAACGCTGCCCCGCCCGATCTCGGAATCATGGTGGAGACGCCCGCTGCGGCTCTACTGGCAGACGCGCTCGCGAAAGAAGCGGCATTCTTCTCGATCGGCACGAACGACCTCAGCCAATATGTCCTTGCCCGTGATCGTACCAATCCGGCAGTCTCTTCGGGGCTCCACAGCCTCGATCCAGCGGTACTCCGGCTCATCGACCGGACGGTGCGCGGCGCAAAAGTGCACGGGCGAATGACTGGTGTCTGCGGCGGGCTTGCCGCCCTTCCCGAAGCCATTCCGATCCTCATTGGGCTCGGCATCACCGAATTGTCCGTTCCTTCCGCCGCGATCGCGGAGACAAAGGCGATTGTCCGTTCGTTCGACCTTGAGCGCTGCCGCGAACTCGCGACGAACTGCCTCGATGCGCCCGATGCCGCGAGCGTCCGCGCCTTGGTCAGCCCCTTTCTGGAGCAACTGCCATGAAGCCATCACTGCAAGTGCTTCAGCCGCTTGGGCGCGCGCTCATGCTTCCGATTGCCGTGCTGCCGATCGCGGGCCTGCTGCTGCGGCTCGGCCAGCCGGATCTCTTCAACGTGCCTTTCGTCTCTGCAGCCGGATCTGCCGTCTTCGACAATCTCGGCCTGCTGTTCGCGCTCGGAATCGCGATCGGCCTCGCGCGCGACAACAATGGCGCGGCAGGTCTCGCGGGCGCGGTCTGCTTCCTGGTGGCGACGCGCGGCGCGGAGACTCTACTGACCGTGCCTCCGGAAACGATGGCGGGTCTGTCGAAAGACACCGCTGCGCTTGCGTCTGACGCGTTCCGGACCAAGGCAATCGCCAAGCTTTCCGTGCCGATCGGCATCCTATCGGGAATTGCGGCTGGCTTCCTCTACAACCGCTACGCGACGATCAAGCTACCGGACTATCTCGCGTTCTTCGGCGGACGCCGCTTCGTTCCAATCCTCTCAGGCGTGGCAGGGCTCATTCTCGCGGCCGTCGTCGGAAGCGCATACGCGCCTATTAACGCGGGAATGGACGCTCTTTCCCATGCGGTGATCGGATCGGGAGAGGCGGGACTGTTCGTTTACGGCGTCCTCAATCGCCTGCTGCTGGTCACCGGGCTACACCACATCCTCAACAACGTCGCCTGGTTCATCGTCGGCGATTACCATGGCACGACTGGCGACCTGAACCGCTTCTTCGCCGGCGATCCGACCGCCGGCGCCTTCATGTCCGGCTTCTTCCCGGTGATGATGTTCGGGCTGCCCGCCGCTTGTTACGCGATGTACCGTTCGGCGCTTCCGGAACGCCGCAAGGCCGTTGGCGGCATGCTTCTGTCGATGGCGCTGACGTCGTTCTTGACGGGCGTGACGGAGCCGGTCGAGTTCACCTTCATCTTCCTCGCTCCGCTGCTGTTCGCGGTCCATGCGGTTCTGACCGGTGGCGCGATGGCGGTCATGCACATGCTGGGCATCAGGCTCGGTTTCGGCTTTTCGGCGGGCGCATTCGACTACGCGCTGAACTTTTCGAAGGCCACGCGGCCGTTGCTGCTTCTTCCGTTCGGACTGGTCTACGCCTTGCTCTATTACGGCATCTTCCGCTTCGCGATCGTGCGCTTCAATCTGAAGACTCCCGGACGCGAGGACCACCCGGTCGGTGAGGAGATTGCCGACACGGCCGGCGAGCGAGGCAAGGCCTTCGTCCTTGCCTTGGGCGGGTCGTCGAACCTCAAGTCCATCGACGCCTGCACGACGCGGCTAAGGCTGGTCGTCAACGATCAAGCTTTGGTCGACGAGGCACGCCTGCGCGCCCTCGGCGCGGTCGGCATCGTTCGCCCCTCGCCGGGGGGGCTTCAGGTCGTGCTGGGTCCTATCGCAGACGCCGTCGCGATGGACATGCGCGCTGCCGCCGGGCCGCTTTCGCCGGCCCGTCCCGCGCCCGAGATGACGCGGCCTGAAGCCGCAACCGACGCTGGTCCATGGCTGGAAGCGCTCGGCGGCCGCGACAATGTCGAAGGGGCGGGGTCCTCCGCCAGCCGTGTGTGGCTCAAACTCAGAAATGAGGCCAAGCTCGACGAAGTCGCGCTTGCGAAGCTCGGCGTTCGCATGATTGCTCGGCCAACGGCCGGAACTGTCCATCTGCTCGTCGAAAATGCGGAGCCAATCGCGGCCGCGCTTCAGCCGGCGTAGCCGCCGCGCTTCATCGGGGCCGTGACCATCGGACGAATACCCTCGAGATGCCTGGCGAAATTCTTCCAACGGCCAATCGATCGGTCGTTGAGCGGCACTTGAACCTGCGCGTAGCTCGGCGTGGATGCGACCGAAATCCGTTCGTGAAATCTCAGCTGCCGCCGTTCCATCGTGAGGCCGACCGCAGTCATCAGCCGTTCCGTTTCGCCAAGCTGATCTTGGACCAGCGATTCATATCGGATCTCGTACGTCGGTCCAAACCCCGCCTTGCTGTATGTCTCGAGCAGCAGGTCGACCAACGCGAGATGGTGCGCGGCATCCTCGATCCTGTAGCCGCAGTTGAAGCCGTGAGTCATGTCATGCGCCATGACGGACGTCAGCACGTCGAGGGGATTGCGCCGAACGAGGATGACCGGTGAACCCGGGAACGCGATGCGCAGGAGCGGCAGCCAGAAGGCATTGTCCGGCATCTTGTCGGTGAAATAATCGGCCCCGGTCGCGAGCAAGCCGTAACGTTCCGCCCGCGCGAGATAGATGTTGAGCAACTGGTCTCCTGAATCGGCGCGGGCGAGATCATGAAGCTCGGCACCGAACGGCAGCTCTCCCCCCGCTCGTATTGCGCTGTGGCTGGCGAGGATCTGTTCGGTCAGGGTGGTCCCCGACCGCGGAAACCCGACAATGAAGATTGGCTGAGACACGCCGTTGCGCTTGGCTGCCGGTGACAGTTCGGTTGCACCTGAGGCGATCGCGATAAGCCGCTCCGCTTCCGCCTCAGCGCACTCCGCTGCGTACGACCTTCCCGCGCGCTCGGCGAGCTTGGCCTTGCCGCTCGTCCAGTCGTTCCACGCGTCATCAAATCGTCCAGCTCGTTCGCGCAAGCGGCCTCGCTGGAGAAGCGCCGCGCCAGAAATCTCGCCTTTCGACTCCAGCAGACTGAGCGCCTGGTCCGTCTTGCCCATCCGATCTAGCAGCACGGAACGCTGGAGATCGACATCCGACCCCTGCCGCCGCGCGATGGCTTCGGCGGAATCGAGCAGCCGTGCTGCCTCCTCAAATGCACCGACACGTTCCTCGATCTCCGCGAGATAGACCCTTGGCTCGAGCGCTTGCGGATCCGCAGCAGTCGCCGCCTCGAGAACCTCGCGCGCTTCGTTGAGCTGCCCAAGCCGAAGAGTCGCCTGGCCGAGACCGGTCAGCAGCTGCGGATGGGCTCCGGCGCTTGCGATCGCCAGTCTGAAATGCGCCGCTGCCTCGAACCACTGCTGTTTGTCGGCGAATAGGGAGCCCAGCATCGCGTGAGCGTCGGCATTCTGTGGATCGACGTCCAATGCTTGGCGGGCAACGGTCTCGGCATCTGCCCGTCGACCAATCTGGATAAGCAGGCGGGACAAGTCACCATATGGCCAC
>Ga0207702_10005679_pt1 | contig 10879 bp, 9 predicted proteins | sample KBSCornC62_FD_184302 | JGI IMG/M metagenome (GOLD analysis project Ga0207702, IMG submission 184302) | Corn rhizosphere microbial communities from Kellogg Biological Station, Michigan, USA - KBS Corn C6-2 (SPAdes) (version 2) | ecosystem: Host-associated > Plants > Roots > Rhizosphere > Soil ...
AGCGACCGGCTCGCCGAATGCGCGGTTTCACTCGGTTGGCCGGACGACGCAGTGGTGGTCAACCTGCAGGGCGACGAACCGTTCGCGCCGGCGTCGGGCATCAACGCGGTGGCCGGCGCGCTGGTCGAAGACGGTGCCGACATGGCCACGCTGGCGGCGCCGATCGAATCCGCACGCGAGTGGTTCGATCCCAATTGCGTGAAGGTCGTGCGCGACCTGCGCGGGCGGGCGCTGTACTTCTCGCGCGCGCCGGTGCCGTGGGCGCGCGATGCGCTGGCACGCGATCGCACGGTCGTGCCGGAAGGGCTCGAAGTGTTGCGGCATATCGGGATCTACGCTTACCGCGCTGGTTTCCTCAAGACGTTCGCGCGCTTGCCCGCGACGCCGCTGGAGCGTGCCGAGTCGCTCGAACAATTGCGCGCGCTGGAGCACGGCCACGCGATCTCGGTGCGGATCACGCCGGATGCATTCCCGCCGGGCGTGGATACCGAAGAAGATCTTGCGCGCGCCGAGCGCGCGCTTGCCGCGGGAGTGCCGTGAAGTGAGCCAGCCGCCACCCGGCGTGTTGTTCGTGTGTCTCGGCAACATCTGCCGTTCGCCGACGGCGGAGTATGTCGCGCGTGCGGAGTTTGCCAAACTCGGCTTGCACGTACCGGTGGCCTCGCGCGGGCTCGGCAACTGGCACGTCGGGCAGGGTGCCGATCCGCGCGCGGTCGCCGCTGCGCGTGACGAGGGATTCGACCTCGCACCGCATCGTGCGCGGCAGTTCCATGAAGATGATTTCGCCAACTTCGCGATGGTGCTCGCGGTCGACCGCGCGACACTGGCCGAGTTGCGCCGGCGCGTGCCCAACGACATGCCTGCGCCCGAGCGTTTCCTGGTGGCTGCGGGACTCGCGTCGCCGGATGCCCGCGCGGACGGCGACGTGCCCGATCCGTACACCGGCACCAGCGATGATTTCCGTGATGTGCTGGCATTGATCCGGCGCGGTGTCGATGCACTGGCCTTGCGTCTGGCCGCGCTGCCGGCTGAAAAGGGAACGCGCCATGGTGCCGGGTGACATTCCTTTCAAAACCAGGGGCTCCCGTGATCCGCTTCCCGAGATTCCCGAGACGTTGCATTGGGTGAATGGGCGCGGGCGCCTTCGGCTTGCGGAGCTGCGCGGACGGGTTGTGCTGGTGGTGTTCTGGAATGCCACCAGCACCAGCAGCATCAACCTGCTGGGTGAATTGCGGCAGCTTGAAAGGAAGCATCCGGATGAGTTCGTGTTGCTGGGCGTGCACACGCCGCGTTACGCCTCGCAGCAGCCGGACGCGGTGGTTCTGAAAGCGTTGCAGCGCATCCGCCTGCGCGCGCCGATCGCCAACGATCCGGAGTGGCTGGCGTGGATGCTGTATTCGATTCCCGCGTGGCCGACCACGTTGCTGATCGATGTGGAGGGGCGGCTTGCCGCGCGCTTCGTGGGCGAAGGTCGCGCGGCGGAAATCGAGGAAGCCGTCGCGCGCCTGCAGGAGGGATTGCCGCCCGCGCACGTGCGAGCGCCGCCCGACTTGCTCGAAAACGTGCGCGCGGATACGGCGGGTCCGCTGGCATTTCCTGCGCACGTGCTGGTGAACGACTGGCGCCTGTTCGTCAGCGACACCGGGCATCACCGCATACTCGAATGCAGCCACGATGGTCGCGTGCTGCGGCAATTCGGTTCGGGAACGCCCGGGAATTGGGATGGACAATCCTCGGCATGCGGATTCCAGTTGCCGCAAGGCCTCGCCCTCAGCCAGGGTTGCCTGTATGTCGCCGATACCGGCAATCATTGCGTGCGCCGGATCCGGCTCGAATCCGGCGAGGTCGATACGGTGCTCGGGGCCGGCCGGCCGGCCTACGGCGACGTCGAGGCGCAAGGTTCCGGCTTGCGCGTATCGATCAATGCGCCGCATGCAGTGGCCGCCGATGGCGACATTCTTTACGTGGCCGCTACGGGGCAGAACCAGATCGTGCGTGTCGATCTCGCCGCGGAGCGCGCGGCGACGCTGGCCGGCGACGGGCGCAACGATGTTCGCGATGGCATCGGCAGCCAGGCTTCGCTGGCGCAACCCGGTGCGCTTGCGCTGATGCCCGGGCAACTGCTGGTGGCGGACTCCGGCGGCAACGCGATCCGCCGCCTGCGCTTCGCGGATCTCGCATTGACCACGCTGGCGGGATCATCGCCGTGGGAGCCGGGTCGGACGGATGGCACGGGCCGCAAGGTCAGAATGGCCTTTCCCTCCGGATTGGCCGTCGCCGAAAATCGCGTTTACGTGGCCGACACCTGCAACGACCGGCTGTGCGTGCTCGATCCCTACAGTGCCGAATTGGCGACGCTGGAGTTCGACCATCCGCTGCACGAGCCGCAGGGATTGTCATACGCGGCGGGCGCGTTGTGGGTGGCGGACCGCAATGACCATGCCATCCTGCGCATCGATCCGGAACACGGTACTTGCGAGCGGGTGGCGGTGGGTGAATAGCGTCCCGGGTTGAGCGGGGCCTGGTCGCGGCGCGGATACAATACCGCCATGCAGTCCGATGCAGCGGCCTTCGACGGCAAGGCCTTCGTTCGCAACCTCACCACCTCGCCCGGCGTGTACCGCATGTTCGGTGCGGACGACGCGCTGCTGTACGTCGGCAAGGCGCGCAACCTCAAGAAGCGGGTCGGCAACTACTTCCTTAAGCCGAACCTCGAGCCGCGCATCGCGTCGATGGTTTCGCAGATCGCACGCATCGAGGTGACGCTGACGCGCACCGAGGGCGAGGCGCTGTTGCTGGAAGCGCAACTGATCAAATCGCTGAAGCCGCGCTACAACATCATGTTGCGCGACGACAAGAGCTATCCGTACATCTTCGTGTCGGACGATCCGTTTCCGCGCATCGTGTTCCATCGCGGCGCCAAGCGCGAGGAGGGCCGCTACTTCGGGCCGTACCCGAGCGCCCACGCGGTGCGCGAAAGCCTTGCGTTGATGCAGAAGCTGTTCAAGGTGCGCACCTGCGAGAACAGCTATTTCCGCAACCGTTCGCGCCCCTGCCTGCTTTACCAGATCGGGCGTTGCAGCGCGCCGTGCGTCGATTTCATCGATCCGGAAGAGTATGCCGAGGATGTGCGGCATGCCGTGATGTTCCTGGAAGGACGCAGCGATGCAGTACTCGACGAGCTTGCGGCGAGGATGGATGCCGCGAGCGGAGGCCAGGATTACGAACGCGCGGCACGCCTGCGCGACCAGATCGCGACGTTGCGTGGCCTGCAGGCGCAGCATTACGTGCACGGCGCCACCGCGGACATGGACGTATTCGCGTGTCGCGTCGAGGATGGCATCGCGTGCGTATCGGTGCTGTTTTTCCGCAACGGCATCAGCCTCGGGTCGCGCGCGCATTTTCCGAAGCTTGCCTTCGACTCCGCGCCGGAAGACGTGCTTGGCCAGTTCCTCGCGCAGTATTACCTCGATCAGCCAGCGCCGGTGGAAGTGGTGTGCGATCACGAGCCCACCGACGCACAGGCACTCTCCGAAATGTTGTCCGCGCAACGCGAGCGCGAGATCGTGCTGAAGTGGCGCGTGCGCGGCGAACGCGCTCGCTTCGTGGAGATGGCCGAGCGCAATGCCGAGGCCGCGCTGCTGGCGCGGCTGACGAGCCGGCAGACCCTGCATACGCGTTTCGAAGCGCTGCGCGAATTGCTGCAGCTCGACGAAACGCCGCAGCGCCTCGAATGTTTCGACATCAGCCACACCATGGGCGAGGAGACCGTGGCGTCGTGCGTGGTGTTCGGCCCCGAAGGACCGCAAAAGCAGCATTACCGGCGCTTCAACATCCGCGGCGTCACCGGCGGTGACGATTACGCCGCGATGCGGCAGGCGCTGGAGCGGCGCTTCAAGGCGTTGGCGCGTGGCGAAGGTGAAGCACCCGACGTGCTGCTGATCGATGGCGGCGCGGGCCAGGTGGCGCAGGCGCTGTCGGTGCTGCAGGACCTCGGACTCAACGGTATCGAAGTGGTGGGCGTGGCCAAGGGACCGTCGCGCCGTGAAGGCGAGGAAACCCTGGTGCTGGGCGACAGCGGGCGCGAACTCGAGCCCGGTCCCGATTCGCCGGCGCTGCACCTGATCGACGCGGTGCGCGATGAAGCGCATCGCTTCGCGATCACCGGCCATCGCAAGCGCCGTGAAAAGGCGCGCGAACGGGGCGTCCTGGAAGACGTGCCCGGCATCGGCGCGGCGCGGCGTTCGGTGCTGCTGAAGGCGTTCGGTGGTCATGCGGGCGTGATGGCGGCCGGCGTCGAGGAACTTTGCCGCATCCGCGGCATCAATCGCGAATTGGCCGAGAGGATCCACGCGTTCCTGCACGGGTAATGGTTCCCCGACGCCTCGCGATGGCTTCAGGCAGTCGATGACGCCCTCGCGTGTGTATGCGACACTGACGCGGATCATTCGGAGCGGACGCGTGCGCATCAACCTGCCAACCTGGCTGACCCTGTTCCGCGTGCTGCTGCTGCCGGTGATGGTGCTGGTGTTCTACTCGCACGACGCGATCAGCGCGATCCCGTTGCGTTTTGCCAACATTGCGGCCGTGGCGGTGTTCGCATTGGCGTCGATCACCGATTGGCTGGATGGCTGGATTGCGCGGCGCTGGCACATGGAGTCCGCGTTCGGTGCGTTCCTCGATCCAGTCGCCGACAAATTGATGATGGCGGTCGCGCTGTTCCTGCTGGTACAAAGCCATCCCACCTGGTTGCTGGCGGTCACCAGCGCCGTGATTGTCGGGCGCGAGATCACGGTGTCCGCCCTGCGCGAGTGGATGGCGTTCGTCGGCGAGCGCGGGCGCGTCAAGGTGCAGTGGATCGGCAAGTTCAAGACGGTAATGCAGATCGTCGCGATCCTGATCCTGTTGTGGGAGCGCGACAAGGACGCGACGCTGCTGCGCGCGTGGTATGCCGGCGAGGTGATGCTGGTGATTGCGGCGGTCCTGACCATCTGGTCCGGGCTGGCCTACATGCGGGCTGCGTGGCCGGTACTGAAAAGCGGGCGCATGCCGGGAGACGAAGGCGCTCCGCAGGCTTGATCCGAATCCCCGGCGCACGTATCATTGCCGGCTCCGCGGGAATAGCTCAGTTGGTAGAGCACGACCTTGCCAAGGTCGGGGTCGCGAGTTCGAGTCTCGTTTCCCGCTCCAGGTTTTCGAGACCCCGGCACGCCGGGGTCTGTTGTTTCCGGGCCGCGCAACGCGGTTCCGGTTGGAATGCGGCCTCGCGACAGCGCCGTGTTCCCGTCACCGGCCAGGTGGCAGAGTGGTCATGCAGCGGACTGCAAATCCGCGTACGCCGGTTCGATTCCGACCCTGGCCTCCAATGCTGGCGCGGGTTTCCGTGTTTCACGTTTTCCCGCCATCCTGCGCTTTTTCCGCAATTCAGCACGTCGGCGCCCCTTTCTCGCCCCGGCGCGCGCGGATGTACGCCTCCGGCAGAACCACGCTGGCATGCCCAGGCTGCCGTTGCGCTTGCCGCGCCGGGGGCTTGTCGCCACGTGCCGGTGCGCGCGCAACCGGCGCTTCGCCGGGGGTTTGCGGTCTATCGCTGGATGATGGACAGCCCGGGCGCCCCGGTGCTCTTCATCCACGGAAGGACTTACCCGGCCTGTGCGATGGCGCGTTCGGCGTGGGCCTTGATGGTTTTCACCATCGAAGCGAGCCCGTTGGAGCGGGTGGGGGAAAGGTGCTTGCCCAGCCCGATCGCGTTGATGAAGGACGGATCGCTATCCAGGATGTCGCGCGCGCTTTGCCCCGAATAGACGCGCAGGAGCAGAGCGACCAGTCCCGACACGATTGCGGAATCGCTTGCCGCGCGCAGGTCGAGGCGACTCGCGTCGCCGGACACCACGATCCACACCTGCGATTGGCAACCATCGACCTTGTTGGCGTTGCTCATGTCCCCGGCTGCCAGCGGCGGCAACTTGCGGCCGAGGTCGATCAGGTATTGGTAGCGCCCGGTCCAGTCATCGAAGAAACCGAATTCATCGATGATCTCCTGCTGGGCATTCTGGATGGCGGACATGTTCATCAGTTGGCGATTTTCCAGCGGGTGCCTTCGGCACCGTCTTCGATGGCGACGCCCATCGCTGCGAGCTCGGCACGGATCGCGTCGGCGCGCGCGAAATCACGTGCTTCACGTGCAGCGCGGCGTGCTTCGATCAGACTTTCGACCCGCGTCGCGTCGACATGTTCCGAACCACGCTTGAACCATGCTTCGGGATCCTGCTGCAGCAGGCCGAGCCATGCGCCGCTTCCGAGCAGGTCGGCCTTGATGCGGCGCAACCCGGCGTTTGCATTGTCCGACAACGGCCGCGGTTCGTGTTCCAGAAGATGGCGCGCTTCGAAAGCAAGCCGATTCAAGGCCGCGAGTGCTTGCGGCGTGTTGAGATCGTCCTCCAGCGCTTCAGCAATATCGCGCGTTGCGGCTGTTGGCTGCACGTCAAAAGCCGCCAGGTCGCGCAAGGTGCCGTACAGCCGGTCCAGCGTCGCGATGCTTTGCTCGATCAATGCATCCGACCAATCCAGTGGCTGCCGGTAGTGCGCGGACAGCAGCGCATAGCGGAGTGCTTCCGGCGGATGCTGCTCCAGCAGCGCATGCAATTGTTTCACGTTGCCGACCGACTTGCTCATCTTGGCGCCGCCGAAGGTGAGCATGCCGTTGTGCAGCCAGTAGCGCGCGAAGGTCTTGCCGCCGTGCACGCAGGTGGATTGCGCGATTTCGTTTTCGTGGTGCGGAAACACCAGGTCCACGCCGCCCGCGTGGATGTCGATGGTTTCGCCGAGATGCGCCGCCGCCATCGCCGAGCATTCGATATGCCAGCCCGGGCGGCCGCGCCCCCACGGGCTGTCCCAGCCCGGCAGTTCGGCCGTGGACGGCTTCCAGAGCACGAAGTCGGCGGGGTTTCGCTTGTAGGGCGCGACTTCGACGCGCGCGCCCGCGATCATTTCATCGGTCGAACGGCCCGACAGCTTGCCGTAGTCCGCGAACTTCGCCACGTCGAACAGCACGTGTCCTTCGGCGGCGTAGGCGTGGCCGGATGCGATCAGGCTCTCGCACATCGCGACGATGGCGGCGATGTGCTGCGTGGCCAGCGGTTCCACATCGGGTGGCGCGACCCCCAGCTTTGCCATGTCTTCGCGATAGATCGCGGTGTACTTGTCCGCGACCTTCGCGATCGGTACGCCCGCTTCCTGCGCCGAAGCGTTGATCTTGTCATCCACGTCGGTGATGTTGCGCGCGTACACCAGTCCGTACGTTCGCCGCAGCAGCCGCGCCAGCACGTCGAACACCACCGGGCCGCGCGCGTTGCCGATGTGCACGTAGCTGTACACGGTCGGCCCGCACAGGTACATCGTCACCCGCTCGGGATCGGCGGGCGTGAAAGGCTCTACGCGGCGGGTCAGCGAGTTGTGGAGGCGCAGGGCCATGTTCGATCCGGGGTACTGATGGGGCAAAATGCAAGCGATTTTATCAGGTTGCGTTCTTTGCTTGAGCGCCTATTCAGGGTCGCGATGATTCAATGCGAGCCAAGTCCAAAGTTGAGACGCCGCTGGCGGCGTTGGAGTGCCACATGTACAGGGTCATCATTGCCGCGTTGCTGACGGTGTTTGCAATCGCGGCGAATGCGCAGGGGTATGCGCCTCCGCCCCCACAGTATGGGCCGGCCGCCAACGTGCACTACGGCTGGGCGGAAGTCCTGCGCACCGACCCCGTCTACGGCACCGTCGCGCAGGCTCCGCAGCAGCAGTGTTACCCGCAGACGGTGACACGCGAGGACAACAACCACACGGGCGGCACCGTACTCGGTGCGATCGTGGGTGGCGTACTCGGCAGCACGGTGGGCAAGGGCGATGGCCGCAAGGCCGCGACCGTGGCCGGTGCCGTCGCCGGTGGCGCGGTCGGCAATCGCGTGTCGGCCGCCAACGACCGCAGCTACACCACCCAACAAACGGTCTGCCAGCCGGTGAACTACCCGCCGCAGCAACAGATCGTGGGTTACGACGTCGAATACCGTTACCGCGGCGACGTGTACATGTCGCGCCTGCCCTACGATCCAGGTGAACGCCTGCGGGTCAGGATAACGGTGGCACCGGCGGATTGACGCATCGGATCCCATTGCATCCGCGCGGCGGCTGTGCGAATATCCGCCGCTCGTTGATGCGGCAGCCATGACAAAAACCATCCGCCATTTTCCGGTCATCCTTACCAGCGCCCGTGCGGCTGCGGGGATGACTTCGCGCGCGCGCCGACCGGTACACCGTCACAGGGCCGGGTAGGCAGTCGCGCGCGTTGGTGTAACCGAACGACAAAAAAGCCCGGCCCTCGTGCCGGGTTTTTTGTTGCCATCATTCCGGCCATGACCGCCACACAACCTTTGAACGCAATCTGGAATCCGCATGAGCCTTCGCCATTTCATCACCACCCAGGACTGGAGCCGCGCCGGCATCGACGCGTTGCTGGAACAGGCTGCCGTGTTCAAGCGTTCGCCCGCGGGTACGCAACTCGCGGGCAAGTCGGTGGCACTGCTGTTCTTCAATCCGTCGATGCGCACGCGCACCAGTTTCGAACTCGGCGCGTTCCAGCTGGGTGGCCACGCGGTGGTGCTGTCGCCCGGCAAGGACGCGTGGCCGATCGAGTTCGAGGCCAGTACGGTGATGGACGGCGAGGCCGAGGAGCACGTCGCCGAAGTCGCGCGGGTGCTGTCGCGTTACGTGGATCTGATCTGCGTTCGCGCGTTCCCGAAATTCAAGGATTGGTCGGTCGATCGCGAGGATCGCGTGATCAAGGCGTTCGCAAAGTACGCCACGGTGCCCGTGATCAACATGGAAACGATCACGCATCCCTGCCAGGAACTCGCGCACGCATTGGCGTTGAAAGAACACCTGGGCGATCTGCGCGGCAAAAAATATGTGCTGACCTGGACATACCATCCCCGGCCGCTCAATACCGCGGTCGCCAACTCCGCGCTGTTGATCGCGACGAAGATGGGCATGGACGTGACGCTTTTGTGTCCCACGCCGGACTATGTTCTGGACGAGCGTTACATGACGTTCGGTGAGACCAACGCGCGCGGGAACGGGGGCTCGCTGCGCGTGACGCACGACATCGAAGATGCGTATCGGGGCGCCGACGCCGTGTACGCCAAGAGCTGGGGCGCGCTGCCATATTTCGGTCGCTGGGAAGACGAAAAGCCGATCCGCGACGCGCACAAGCACTTCATCGTGGACGAAGCCAAGATGGCGCTGACTAACAATGCGGTGTTCAGCCATTGCCTGCCGTTGCGCCGCAATGTCAAGGCCACCGACGCCGTGATGGACGCGCCGTACTGCATCGCGATCGACGAAGCCGAAAATCGCCTGCACGTGCAAAAGGCCGTGATGGCGACGTTGGCGACACAGCAGCAGGAGAAGCCGACATGACGGGCCATCAACACCACTATCGCGTTGGCGTGGAATGGACGGGCAACCACGGCACCGGCACGGACGGCTATCGCAATTACGGCCGCGAGCACGTGATCCGGATCGAAGGCAAAGCCGACATTGCAGGTTCGTCCGACCCGGCGTTCCGCGGCGACGCGGCGAAACACAATCCCGAGGACATGCTGGTGGCCGCACTTTCCACCTGTCACATGCTGGCCTATCTGCACGCGGCCACGCTGGCGGGCGTGGTGGTGACGGCATACACCGATGCGGCCGAAGGCACGATGGTGACCGAAGGCAACGGCGGGCACTTCACTGAAGTGGTTTTGCGGCCGATCGTTACGATCACCGCCGGAAGCGATGCCGCCAAGGCCGAAGCCGTGCACGAGGACGCGCACCACGCCTGCTTCATCGCCAGCTCGGTCAATTTCCCGGTGCGCTGCGAGCCGCGCATCGTGGTTGAAAAGCCGGGAACGGGGAATGGTAAATAGGGAATCGTCAAAAGCTGTTTTTTCGCGCTTTGCTCGCATTGCTTTGCCCAGATAATTCAGGAATGCAATCATGTCCAATGCTTCCACGGTTCACGATTCACGATTCCCGATTTCCGAAGGCAAGGACATCGTTCTCGCCTTTTCCGGTGGTCTCGACACCAGCTTCTGCGTGCCTTGGCTGAAGGAACGCGGCTGGGCGGTACATACGGTGTTCGCCGATACCGGTGGCGTCGATTTCGAGGAGCGCGAATACATCGAGAAACGTGCGGAGGAGCTCGGCGTGGCCTCGCACGTGACCGTCAACGGCGGCCCGGCGCTTTGGGAGCACTTCGTCAAACCGTTCGTGTGGGCGGGCGAGGGCTACCAGGGCCAGTACCCGCTGCTGGTTTCCGATCGCTATCTGATTGTCGATGCCGCACTCAAGCGCGCCGCGGAACTCGACACGCGCGCCATCGCACACGGCTGTACCGGGATGGGCAACGACCAGGTGCGTTTCGACCTGACGGTGAAGGCGCTGGGCGATTACGAGATCGTCGCACCGATCCGGGAGATCCAGAAGGAGCACACCCAGACGCGCGCGTACGAGCAGGAATACCTGAAGCAACGCGGCTTCGATGTCCGCGCCAAACAGCAGGCCTACACCATCAATGAAAACCTGCTGGGCGTCACCATGTCCGGGGGCGAGATCGACCGCTGGGAAGCACCGGGTGAGGGCGCGCGCGCCTGGTGCAAACCGCGCGCCGAATGGCCGCCGCAGCGGATGCGGGTGACGGTCGGTTTCGAGAACGGCGAAGCAGTGCTGCTGGACGACCGCACCCTCGATGGCCCCGAGCTGCTGGCCGAGCTCAACCGCGCCTTCGCGCATTACGGCGTAGGCCGCGGCCTTTACACCGGCGATACCACCATTGGCCTCAAGGGTCGGA
>Ga0207702_10005680_pt1 | contig 10878 bp, 10 predicted proteins | sample KBSCornC62_FD_184302 | JGI IMG/M metagenome (GOLD analysis project Ga0207702, IMG submission 184302) | Corn rhizosphere microbial communities from Kellogg Biological Station, Michigan, USA - KBS Corn C6-2 (SPAdes) (version 2) | ecosystem: Host-associated > Plants > Roots > Rhizosphere > Soil ...
TGACCGAATACCATATGGATAGTATCGTCCTGCGAGGGAGGGTGTATTATTTTCCTATTGGCTCGGCCCCGGATACTTTTGCCCTAAAAAGTGACCTACCTGCAGCTCCAAGCCCGTTCACTGCCACAACGCCCGGTATCGTCAATGCTCCAGGGACGGGCAACAGTCGAATATTTTTACGATGGGACAATACCTTTTGGCCGGTTGTTATTCCGAATGATACGGCCAACAAATGGGTTGGCTGGGGATATCGCAGTCATGATAGTATCTTTCTCTGCAAAGGATCTACGTGTACGTTTGCGTGGAAAGATAGTGTAGGGGGAGGAAGCCCATTGGATACTACAGGACTATGGTTATATAAAGCCAATAATCTATCTGATGTCGCAAATGCCGGAACCGCCCGCACAAACCTTGGCTTGGGAACGTCAGCGGTAAAGGATGTTCCCGCCTCCGGAGATGCATCCGGCACGCAGATAGTCCTGGGTAATGATAGCCGACTTACCAATAGCAGGGCGCCGTCTGGGGTGGCAGGGGGAGCTTTAACAGGAACTTATCCAAACCCAGGAATAGCCTCAAACGCAATAACAAATTCCAATTTGGCGACCATGCCGGCGCATACGTATAAGGGCGTTAATGGCGGATCAACAGCTACACCTTCCGATGTAACATCAACACAATTGACCGCTGATCTCAATGTGTTCACACCTTCCCTGCAGGGTCTCGTGCCTGCCTCTGGCGGAGCTACGGGGGCCAAATTTATCCGGGACGATGGGATTTGGGCGCCACAAACGGGCATTGCCTTTAAATTTAACGTCCGTGACTCTGGTGCCGTTGGGGATGGCATTACTGTAGATAGTGGAGCTATAGGTAGATGCATAAGGGCCGCCAACGCCGTAGGCGCGGGAGCGTCAGTGGTCTTTCCGTCTGGACTTTATTATACGCCCGGCCCTCTTCAGCCAATTACCGGAGCAATTTCACTCATCGGAATCAATGCAGGAATTAATTGTGGCCCTGGGACATACAAAGTTTTTAGCATTCAGCATGACACAGCTAAAATTTCCGGGCTAAAAATTTTTGGAAATGGCACAAACCAAACAGGTATTGATGCTGACGGGTTCAAATATCTCGATTTTATAGGCAACGATTTTGTATCACTAAATCGAGGCGTTAGAATGGCCCATACTAGCGCGACATTCAATGGCGCCACTTTAATTGACAATAATTACTACAATTGCAACATAGGTTTTTTCAGTGATACGCTTGGGGAATACATCTCTATGATAGGAGGATTGCAAAAGGGTAATGCAGTGGCCGTTCAAGATGATGGAGGCAACAATAACTACTTAGGACTAAATATAAATTCAAATACAACCGCCTTTAAATTTACAGGCGGCAGCAACAACTCTCATGGCATAATAAGTAATTGTAACGGCAACCATAATACCAATATTTTTGATGTGAGCGGATGCAATTTTGGAGAAACAGTTGTTGGTTGCCATTTTTATGAGGGAACGATGACGTTTGACAAATCGAGTAATTGGCGATTTACAGGCGGTTCTATATTTGCGCCTTCGGTGCTAACAATCACCAATTGTGCAAATATGGATTTTTCAGGCTCCAATATCTTCACAACTTACGGAACAACCAGAAATTTTTCTGGTAATCTGACCAAACCTATTTTCGAAAACAACTTCGGAGATGCGGCCAGCAGTATCACAACCCCCAACCCCAGCTATACGCCTGCTGTAGACTCCATTGGAGGAAGGGCCTACAGATTTGCGCTGACTTCAGATACGCTTGATCTGGGTATTGCTCGTTGGCAAACAAAGAGTTTGTCCGGAGATGATACTATCAAGAAAATAATTCATCCCACAAAGGACCGTATATATAGATTAGAGGTTACCGGTAATGGTCATAACATGGTATTTCTGGACAATACAAAAGTACTTGGCACCTTTAACCCAAGCGCGGCCCTTAATTTATACACAATCGCATGTATAGATGACGGCGCCGATCCCAGGTTTTTAGTCACCGTTAGCCAACCCGGGATATTGGTGTCTCGCCCTACTGCTAACCTGGGATGGGGACGACTATCTGGCGCGGCTACTATCTCAGGACCCAATATTACGAAAACGGGGCCTGACGCGCTAAGCTTCACTGTCCAGGCTGTACCGGACAAGATCCTATCGTACCATGATGGGTATTATAGTTGTCAGGCCATCTCAACATATGGCAATATCATTTTTGGGTTATCAACCAATCCCGTGCAAAACACCTACGTATCAATGAATTTTGCAATTTATTTTTTCGGATCTTCCGGCGGTGCCAATAACATAAATATTGCCGAATCAGGCACATTGATATCAACTGGTCTCGGTGGCGCGTCGTGGGCCACAAACGACAGTTTCCGTATTTATGCGGGAATAGATGATTCGATTCGCTATCAAAAATATAGCGGCGGTTCATGGAATACTTTTTATACATCAACGCACAAAGCCACTTATCCCCTCATTCCGCAGGTTTCTATCAGGGCGTTAACAACCTTCACGAACCCAAAACTTGTTGGAATAGGCGTAACTAATAATTTGCAATACTCCGATGCTGTAGGTTATGCCGATAATATTAATGCAACCAATGCAGGTGCTGGTATAACTGCTGTAGGCACCTTCGATTCTCAAACATCTGATGCGAAAGGCTTGGTGATCAGCGGATCGAATATCTACGGCCAAAGTGCAACCGGGACGAACCCCGGGATGATAAATACTGGAACGCAAAGTTTTGCGGGCGTGAAAACTTTTACAGGGAAAACAATATTTGCGACCCCGACAACGTCTATTCCTTCTTTCAACCTACCCACCGGCACTTTCCCTACTTCGCCAACAGACGGGGACATAGGGCATGTATCTGGGCATCTATACTTCAGGGATGGATCAACCACTTATGATCTATTATCTGCACTTCAATTCACTGCCAAGAATGGGCTTTACTGGGACAACGCCGATACCTCTATAAAGAGGGGCGGATCCTATATTCAGCGTACGGTGATCACAGGGGGTGGCAATAGTGTATTCGAAGGAACATCCGGAAGTCCCATAGATACTTTTGGCGTGAAAGCGAATATAATTCTCTTAAACGGGTCAAATATTACCCCAGGTTATCAGGGTGCATTACACCTTATAAACGATACTGATTATACTGTTGCAGTCGGTGATGAGAATGTGATTTTCCACCAAACGCTCACAAATAATAGAGCAGTAGTCCTGCCTGACGCCAGTACCAACTTGAATAGGCACATAAGAATTTACCTCAAAAACGCTGGCGGATTCGGAATAAATATAAACTCAGTTAGCCAGATATACTTAACCGGAACTGCCAGTAGCACATCACAGCCAGTAAACTTTACATCCTGGTCGGGAGATTTTGAAAGCGATGGAACAAGCTGGTATCTGACAGGATACCCTGTGCATAATTAATACACAATATGAAAAGGTTTCTCGTCATATTTTTGTTTCTCCCCTGCCTATCTCTGGTAGCCCCGCGTCATTTTTATGCAGGCACGAAATACTATATATCGTCGTCCGGGACCGGGTCTGGCAATGGCCTGAGTACTTCCACTCCATGGACATTAACGCAATGGAACGCATCGTCTGCATGGGGGGCCGGTGATAGTGTATTCATAAAGGCAGGTGACACTCTCAGGGGCCGCATGAACTTTACTCGATCCGGTTCGGCGGGCAATAAGGTTTATATAGGGGGGTACGGCACCGGTGCTGATCCCGTAGTCAGCGGGTATACGCAGCTGACTACTTGGACGAGCTATGGCGGGAATGTCTGGGCTGCCGCTGTACCCAACCTGAAGGCGTATCTACATAATTTTATGGTGAACGGGCAGCTATATCATCAGGCCCGCTATCCGAATACTGGGTTCATAACTTTTACGCCTGGATCTACCACGTCGATCACCACCAGCGAGAGCAGCCCGCCCAACCATGTGGGGGATAGTGTCATTGTAAAATCAAGTCGTTATACGCTGGATCATGCGAAAATAACCGCACAAACCGGAAGCGTATATACCATAACCTCAGTGCCATACACCGGGGTTGGCGGGATTGGGTTCTATTATTTTGGAGACGTGAAATTCCTGGATACAGCTAATGAATATGCCGTGGTTCCGACAGGTGATTCTGTGCGCATTTACTCAACTGTTGATCCAAACAACCAGGCGGCATATGCGTCGACGACAGACACGCTGGCCTATGTCACAGGATCATATATCACTTTCGAACATATTACCTTCCAGGGCGGCAATATGGCCAATGTCCTAAATCCCTTCGGGAGCGGCAATCTGACCTTCCGGAATTGTTACAATAACCTTGGATGGTTCGGATACGACATAAGATCACAACGGGATACGATCACCGGTGGGACGATTCGGGACATGTTGAGTGTGGGCGTATGGGCGCCGACAAATAACATTTCGAAGTATTGCGGCATTGTCGGCGTCACCATTAGGGCAATCGGTCTGATCCCTGGCATGGGAAGGACGAATACCGGCAACTACGAAGCCATCAACTTCCCGGCCGACGACTTTTATTGCTACAATGTTGACGTTGATTCGGTAGGATATCACGGCATTTTCAGCTCATTTGACAGCGTATGGATCGGTTACAACCTGGTGAACCATCACTGTCTTTTACTTTCGGATGGCGGAGGAATATACGTCTGGGAGCAGAACCAGACCCATTTCACCCATCCCCGGGTAATCATTGGCAACCTGGTGCTGAACGGGTTCGGCAATACCGAAGGAACTACTGTAACTGCTGGCACAATGGCCAACGGCATCTATACAGATGGAAAGTCCAACCAGGTGATCATCTCGTACAACACATGCACGGGTAATTCCGGTCCAGGCCTGTATGATCATGGCGACACGATGACGTACCTGTATAATCGGTCCTACGATAATGGCTTATGTCAATTCCTTCTATCTGAATTCTCGGGCCAACCGATTACGGGAATTGATATGAGGTACAATTACTTCGGATGCCCGGATACTTCCAAAGCTCTTGTTTTCTTTTTCAGTCCTGCGAATGATATTTCCAGTTTCCTGATCAACGCCGACAGCAATTACTATGCAACTACGAATGCCGTTACACCCTTTCAGACGCAAGCCAATGGCGGATCGATCATAAAGAGAACCCTGGCAGGCTTCCAATCATTAACTGGTTTTGAAAGCCATTCCAGCCATCGAACGGGCACACTCAGCCTACAATACAATTCACTCTTCTCAAGCGTAAACAGATTTTTCAAAGGTCGCTACATCAATCCGGCGGGCAGCGGATTCAATCAACTGGCGCCTTTGGGGCCGCTGGCTTCGGAAATCCTCCTACTGCAGGACAAGGGCTATGTTGATATCCCCGCCGGAACAAAAATTAAAGCGCATTAATATGAAGATACTTCTTACTATACTGATCTTTCCGTTGCTGACCCTGGGCCAGACTACGGCACCAAAAGATAGTATGGTCCCGCTAGGGACTGTCATCGGGAATCAGACTGTTATCCAGGTTCCTGTATATCCTCCAGGCTATACGATGGCACAGGCGCTGATCTATTACCCGGACGATTATTTTCAGGCTAAAAATGCCAATAAAAAGTATCCGCTATTTGTCTTCCTGCATGGCGCCGGAGAGGGCAGGTACTTAAATATTTCTGAGGTAACAAATACTTCTCTTCCCTACCTGATAAAGAACGGATTAAAGCCTTACGGCATTGACCCTGAAACTGGTGATACGATAAAATTTATCGTCGTCAGCCCACACTGCGCCACGTGCGGGGGATCCTATTCCTTCCCCCAACTGAAATATACAATCCCATATCTGTTCACTGCGTACAGGGTTGATACTTCCTGCGTGTGGGTCGGAGGACTCTCTTCCGGGGGCAGTTGCACCTGGTCGACGGTTATGGGGTACGCGAATGCGCCTTCCGCGTTAGACACCTTTTACACAAAGCGGATAACCGGTATCATGCCGATGGCGAATGGCGGATATGACCTTGCGCTGAACAATTCTATCAACAGAGGCAACCTGGACACCACAGATAGGCGCGGATTGGGATGCCTTTATGTCATCGGTGACCAGGACCCCGGCTATAATGCCATCGGCTTTTTTGCTTACCAATCTGAGATGAAGAAGTATTGTCAGCCCGGAAGGTATTTTGACAGCGTGATCCTTGGAGGTACCCACAGCGCCAATGTGTGGAATACACCTTTTCCTTTGAGCGCCCGACTATGGTCAAAAACGATGAATAGCTGGACACAGATGTGGGTAATGAGAAAGAGGGCACAAGCAGTCCTTCCACCTCCCATTCACACTGAACCTCAGGTAAAAGCGATCCTTGCGGTAGACAGCCAGGCGATCCACTATACGACAACATGGATCACACTCACTGACAATTCTTTGAATTCGGTGGGCGGCAGCTGGGATATAAAGCAGATCCCTAAAGGGGCACCAGCACCCATAATTACAAGCAGGGGAACACGGGCTGCTATCCTTTCAGGTCTGGTACCGGGAACCTACGTATTTGGTATTACGGTCAGTGGCGACGGGAATACACCCACGGACATGTGGAATGTCGACAGCGCTACGGTTACGGTCAGCGTGATTGGCCCAGCAGCCTGCCCGCTGCCCAGAAAGGTCGTTTCGTTGCAGATACCATGGTTCGGAGCCTGGATTGAAATACCTGTAGACGCCGCAAAAATTGGATATGATGACGGCACGACCAATTGAGAAAGCGCAGTGGATAATGATGCTGCTAAGCGGCATCTATGGACTGATCATATTATTTCAGACATTAATTCAACAATAATGGAAGAGATGCTCAACATTGTGACGATGATCCTGGATGATGATACGCAAATGCTGGAGTTGATCGAGTTGTCGCTAAAAGACGCGGGCATTAAGAACTACCGGCTTTTCTTTTCCGACACGGATTTTATTGAGGGTCTGTCAGAAAATATGCACATCCTGGTTATCGATCACCATCTCAACGGGCCGGTCGATGGTCTCGATGTTATGAGGCGGGCTATCAAAAAGAACCCGAATGTCTTTGTAATTGCTATGTCGGGAAATGAGGACAGCCGACTGATCGTGGAATATTTGAATGAAGGTGCCAATCGGTTTGTCCTGAAAAATGAAAGGAATTACCTGGAACAGCTGGTAAAATTCGTGAGGCAAGGTATCAACAGATTCGTAACTGACCTGGAGTTTTTTAAACGCCAGGAAACCATGTTAAATGCGATTTAATGGACAGCCTCGTTTTGGAAGTGCTCAAATTCATTGGTCAGGGATTGTTTTTTTTGGCCGGCTCCATAAAGGTACTGGGTGACCGTCAGGCGAAGGCCAACAAGCTGATGGAGGACCGGATATCCGCGCTCGATAAGTCTCATTCCATTGAAATGGCAGCCATGGAAGAGAATGTCGCTCGACTGCGGGAAAAGATCGAGCAAGAGCGAATAGATTTTAAGGAGCGTCTGCGGGAGATTACTGATTACTTGTATAAGAGAACACGTTAAAATAAAAAACATGATACTTTATTTGCAATGCTTTGCGATCAGCCTGTTGGGGCTAATATTATCGCTGCTGATGGTTCTAAAAAGCCAACTCAACAAGGCTAAGTTGGCCAATGTGATATTTGATTGGAAGCTTTTTTTTAAAGCCGATTTATGGATTTCCATTGCCGGCACACTGGTAATGGTTGGGATGGCGCTGATCCTGCTGGGGCCATTCTTAAAAAAATATCCTCAGTTCGCAGAAAACACGCTGATGATCTTGATCATCTTTTCTGCATTCGGATATCTGGGAAGTGACCTGGCCTCCCGTTTTTTCAGTGTGGTCAATGGCAGAATCAATGCGGCCATCGACTACAAAACATCACAGGCGGATGCCGCTTCAGGTAATTTGGATGCCCCGACGCCCGCCAATAAACCCGAAAAACCTACTACATGAAAGACCTCCTTACCAAATTGACCGCCGTCCGCTGGACTACCTGGCTGCTGATTGCTGTGGCCGTTTTCCTGCTGTTCATGGCTTTCCGGTCCTGCAATAATCTCCCCAGCCATAAGCCGGAAAAGAAAAGCTCAGATAGCGCGGCCGCCGCCTATGCCGATAGTGTCGCTATTCAAAGGCGAAAGATCGTAGACTTGGAATATAGGAATAGTGATTTGCAAAAAAGCCTCGATTCTGCAAATCAGTTGCTCAATATTGTCAGAAAGGATGCTGCCGCCCGGGTGATCGCCGTCCGGCAAAATCTGACCAATGGAGATGAGGCTATCGTGAAACACGATACCCTTTGGCGCCTCCAGAATTGCGATTCACTCCGTGCCCAGGTAAAGTCCGGACTATCCGTGGTCATCGCACAGGATAGCCTTTCACAGCAGGTCATTGCCGATTGTATGCGCCAGGGAGCCGTGAAGGACAGTACAATCCTCGCTTACCGGTACCTCTGGTCCATAGCGGATTCCAATTATGCCCGGCAGCGCCAGGCGTATAACGGGCTGTTCGCAGACTATAAGACGGCCAATAGCCGACTGAAATTCAATAAGACACTTTCTCGGGGACTCGCTATCGCACTGCTGGTGGCCGGGGCTAAAATTTTCATTTTCAAATAAACTCATATGGACCCAGTTAACCAGAAATTCATCGATAAACTCCACCCAGCTATCCGGATGGCGACCATGATCGCCATTACACAAGCTCAGGCGGCATTGACTGGCCGTGCTCAACCCAGGATCACCTTCGGCCTGCGGACGTTCGACGAACAGCAGGCAATTTACGACCAGGGGCGCACCAAGCCCGGCCAGAAGGTCACCAATGCAAAACCCGGTCAATCCTATCATAATTACGGCCTAGCCATAGATGTGGCCCTGCTGATCGATGGAAAGGAGCTTTCCTGGGATACCGGCAAGGATTGGGACGGGGACAAGCAATCCGATTGGATGGAGGTCGTCTCTGCGTTCAAGAAAGCCGGCTTCGCCTGGGGTGGTGATTGGCGGACGTTCAAGGACATGCCTCACTTTGAAATGACATTCGGGCACGATTGGCGGGAGTTACTGGCAAAGCATGAGTCAAAGGATTTTATTCAGGGAACTGAGTACGTGAACATATAAACCCGTGGACAGGGGATAAACTGAACGCAAAGTTATGAAGTCACCAAAACCATATTCAGTTGGTAGGATAGTGTTATTCATGCCGCCGCCATCCTCGCCCGGTCAGCCCGATGGCGTGGAATCGTATGGGGGCAACGCATCATCTCCACTTCCGGCCGTTATTGTCCGAACATGGGAGAATACGGGATATCAAAATGATGAGATCAATCTGAAAGTGTTCACCGATGCTCCAAATGATGCATGGCATACCAGCGTGCCTTATTCTGAAGGTAAGGAGCCCGGTACCTGGCATTGGCCTGAAATCAAATAACCCATGCCCCGCCGTAAACCCCGGCACGAAGAAAGGCCCTGGCAGCCAGACCCTATAAAATGGGCGAAACTGTTGGAAATACCAAAATCTGAGAGCTCAAAAGTGAGCCGTCAGATTGAGCCAAAAAGAGGCTGGCAACTTTGGGACTGGCGTACGCTAGAAGACAAACCGCAAAATTGATACGGTATGCATATCATCATCGAAGAACACCTGGACAAATCGGACAGGGAATTTCTTCACGCAGCTTTTATTTTTTTACACAATAAACTTGAAAAAATGGCAAATGAACTTCAGAATTTGAAAGACGCGCAGGCAAAAGCCTTGACGCTGGAAGAGATGGCAATCCAGTTATTGACCGCTCAGAAAGGTAATTTGGACGCATTGAAACAGCAGCTTGCGGACGCCATAGCAGCTAATGATCCGGCAGCTATTCAGGCAGTAGCCGACTCCATCAATGCTGAATCAGACAGGCTGAATACCGCTATCGCAGCCATTCAGCCACCGGCACCTCCGGCAACCGAGCCGGCCGCCTAAACTTTTTTCATAGTTACCACCGGGTACATGGCTACGGATGTTGGCTCTTAATAATCTAAAAATCTATTTCTTAACCAGCATTCAAAACCGCCCAAAAAAAGTGTATCCGGCACAGCCTGGATGTCTATCCGGGCCCCCTTTTTCAGATTCCAGCAAAGAATGGTTAGTAAGATCCTCGGCGGGAAGGGCCGGGGATTTTTTCTGCCTTTACGGGAACCCGTAAAATAATTTCATTATTGCCTTGTATGTTTGTTCCATAAGCAGGAACCGGCTTAACGGTTCAGATAAACTTATGGGGCTTTACACATACGATCAGAACCGGGGAGAGGTATTTTACTTTCAGACAACTGAGGCTAATTTGCCATCAAAGGCGCAAATTGGGGACGAGGTAGCCGTCAGCTTCGATGGATGGCGGACCAGTCAGGGGGCCTACGTATTCGGAATTCATTTCCGGCCGGGCGAAGTTCTATATGATCTGGATATCGTCGGCTCGGGCGATATCCGGCATCAGGCAAAAGATATTGAAAGTAGTTGCATTGAAGTGAAGGTCAAAAAGACAACCATCCCCGCGCTCGGCGAAGAACTCAATGAAAGGCTGAAAGCGTAATATTTTCGTTGAGGCAAATGCCCCGGAGTAGCCCTCCGGGGTTTTTCGTACCTTGCCAAAAATGACACTGTGCCAAAAAGCAGCCATATAGACCCCGCCACCGGCAAAGATTCCCGGTACGCGCTGATCCCCGTCCTCCTGGAAGACGGGAAGATTGAGCGGCTCTCCGATATTTTCAAGTTCGTCCCCAAAACTATCGTGGCCCGGGATATGGGTATCTCTCTGGGGCAATGGGACAAGTACATGGAAAAGGTCGTTCCCCTC
>Ga0207702_10005681_pt1 | contig 10878 bp, 7 predicted proteins | sample KBSCornC62_FD_184302 | JGI IMG/M metagenome (GOLD analysis project Ga0207702, IMG submission 184302) | Corn rhizosphere microbial communities from Kellogg Biological Station, Michigan, USA - KBS Corn C6-2 (SPAdes) (version 2) | ecosystem: Host-associated > Plants > Roots > Rhizosphere > Soil ...
CAGGCCGAGCTTCGGCCCCATACCCCTGCCACAACCACTCCAGCGCCTCCGGCAACGTCTGCTGTTTCACACCGTGATCCACATGACCCGCATTGCGCGCAAAAAGAAATTGATAATGATACCCCTTGGCCCCGAGCACCTGCGCCATGCGCTCATTCGCCAGCACCCAATCGTGCATGTTATCGCGCAGCGCGTTTGAATTCAGATTATCGCGGTCGCCCACCTCCAGCCAGATCCGCAACGGCTTCACCGGGCTGTTCGGAATCAGGTGTTCATGATATTCCCACGCCCCATGCGGCGTTTCATCGCTGTGCGGCCATTGCTGGTTTACAAACGTGCCCGAATACGCCAGCACCCGATGGTAAAGGTCCGGATGATACCACGCCATGCTCAGCGCGCACGACCCGCCCGAACTGCCGCCAGTCGTCGCCCGGCCCTCCGGGTCCTTCGTCAACTTCACGTGACACTTGCTTTCCACCAGCGGCAACACCTCCTGCTCCACAAATTCTGCGTACCGGCCGGACATCGTGTCGTATTCCAGCCCCCGCTCGCTCCCTTGGGCATCCCCGCTCCCGTTGCCAATGGAAATGGCAACCATCACCGGCACCTTGTGTTCAGCAATCAGATTATTCAACACCGTAAACAGCAACCGGTCCGGGCCGTCCGCACCCACGATGAACGGCGCGTCCGACCCCGGCACATATTGCTGCGGCACATAAACGGCCACGTGCCGCGTGTACGGCGCCGGATGACTCGTCGTCACAATCATGCGTGTGGCATCGGCAGGATCCGCCGTGCCAAACGTGCCGGCCTCGCGCGCAATGCCCGGATAAATCTTGCTGTCCGCCGAACTCATCGTGAACTCGACGACCGTCCCCTGCGGCACATCGGGCTGCACCGTCACCTCCGGCGCAGCGCGATGCGTTGGGCCCAGAATGAAATTCCCGTCCGCATCGACAGCCGGCACCGCGCCATCCGGCAAATCAGTGGCCTGCACATAACCGGGCGTATGCGGATCACGCGTCGGCGGCGGCGGCCGCTTCGGTCGCCCGGACGCGACGCCGTTCGTCGCCGTCTGACCATGGCCAGGCTGCGTGCCCAAGAACAGTGCGGACACCAGCGCGAGGTATATGGATAATATCAATTGGGGAGTCTTCATGGCGTCATTAGATGGCAGGTTGCAGGTTGCAGGTTACAAGTGGCAAGGACAGATTTGGCCACAGAGACGCCGAGGACGCAGAGGCGGGAGGAAATCCGAAGGCCGAAAGCCGAACCGGGGCAAATGACGAACGGGCTGAAGGCCCGCAATGTGATAGCCTGGGCTGAAGGCCCAGGAACGGGTCCCCCAACAAATCTCCAGGCCTGTAAGGCCGGCACAATCACCTCGCATCAGCAACCGGTCAAGGTCGCCTTTCAGCCCCTTGTCCTTGCGCATGATGTCGCGCGCGGATTTTAACAATGCGCCGAGGGATTGGGTGGTGGTCGGTGTAGAGGCAGATTTAAGCATTCTCAAGAACCAAATTACACGGTGTCACTGTCTGCGTTTGACTTGCCCACGCGTTTTAGCAGTTTTTGAAACATCGGAAAATCCTCTACATCCGACGCCTCAAGACTACAAGTTAGGAAATAGACAAGTATGTGCGGACAAGTCTTGTCACCATCCTTTGACTTCTTGCAAAAGCCTTTAAGAAACAGTCCAAGTAGAGCAATTGCGTCATGTCCATTTGCGGCAAAACGAAAATCCGCTACAAGCATTGCACGCAGTCTTTCGATTTCTGCATCAAACTCGACTCGCCTTTTTGTTGCTCCAACGCTTTGAAGATAATGCCTCCGAAAATCTTCCAAACGGAATACTAAGTTCCCATCACTTACCGAAGCAAAAGTGGCCAAATTGACCCATTTCGCCTGTAGCCCCAAACTTTCATTCGCTGCCCGCGCCAAGAAACATTCGCGCAGGACAGGAGACAATTGGTCAATGACCTCCTTGGCAGGCCGCTTGATGTTTGGAAAAGCAAGTTTAAGCATCTTGGCTAAACAGTTCTCTGTGAACAAATACATCTCAACGCAACTGAAGTCAGACTTCAGAATAAATCCAGACTCCGGATCTCCGCTGATTATCGGCGATGTATCTGAATCAACGATACCAGTAACGCCAGTAAGTGCTGTCCCAAACCTAGATTCCAATTCCAAGCACAAACCCAAGACTTCAGAGCGATTTCCAACATTGAGTCCGTGTGCTTCAAGAAGGTCGCGCGGGACATCTACTTCGTCTATTTGAAAAACCGCGATTGAAGGACCGTCAGTGCAGCCCGCATCAATGAACCACCGCACGATCGCCTGGTCGGATGGGCCTTCGACAAAGACATCACGCATTGTTGGCTCAAGTTCATATCGCAAAGCCAACTCATCAACCGTGCGTCGTGGTAAATCAGCTAGCTTTTTCATGTTTGGATTTATCCACCAACTGCACGACATTTTCGCGGTGTTTCGCAAGCACCTCCATTGAATGGCTCGCCATAATGAACTGGACTGGAGATCCGACGGCACAGTCCAATAGGCTTTGAACAATCCGCCGTTGCCACTTGACGTTAAGCGAGAGCTCCGGCTCATCAATGATAAAGATGGCAGTTCGCCCACGAGCGCAGATGATATGACAAAACATCGCTAGGAGTTGTTTTTCTCCGGATGAGAGGTCTTCCGGATTGAGAGGGTCGCCATCATACCCGAGGATTTGTAGTCCGTTTCCGAGATTAAAAACGAGTCTCTTGCCATTGCCGATAAACGAATTAAGGGAATCGGCAAACTGGAAGATGGTATGACGAATTCCTTCGAGAGCGTCCAAGCGTGCCTGAACACTGTCAACGTATGGTTTCAAAACGTTAATCAGGACTGGTCGCACTTCAGTTCTTGCCTTCTTCAAACTGCCAATCATTTCTTTGGCCAAAAGGGGCGAAGCGAGTCCAACCTTAACAAAATTTTGATTTCGCTCACTGAGAGATTCGAACCTAGCCATGTAATTCTCAAACTCCGACGCCGAATACCCAATCGTCGGTTTACCGGGAAGCACTAGATGCTTGATGATTTCATCATAAATCTTGTTCGTGTCGACTTCACCCTTGCTGGACGCGGCCAGTGCGTGTTCACGAAAGAACTTTGTCACGTTTTCTACTGCTTGAGCAAGAGAGGCGTCGCGCGTGGGTGCGAGTCGCCGCATCATATGTTCAGTCGTCATCTCAACAAGGAGTTCTCCTCCCATTGATACTTCAGAAGCATCAGCGCGTTGCTCAGCGTCGAGATTACTAGTCAGCCTCCTACTGTCCCTCATGAAAAGGATTTCGACATTTAAGCGTCCCAAGGCGTGGAGGAATTTCTTGACGGATGCTTCACTGGGCGTGCCGGACATTTTCACCGACCCGTCCTCGCTAACTTTCATCGGTAGCCGACATATCTCCTTTTTTTTCTTTTCGATTCGAAGCTCAACGTCACCAGTCAACCGCTGCTGAGGTCTCTCCGCTACAATAGTTGTCCCGTCGGCTAACTGAACTTCAAAGCGAGAAAACTTCGTTCGGGCGACAACAGTCTTGTGCCCTCGGTTGTCGACGGGTGACAGCAGGTGAAAGAGGAGCTTGAGCACCGTTGTTTTGCCCGATCCGTTATCCCCATAGAGCAACGCGAGTCGGCTAGGTGCTTGCTCATTATCGCATCTAAAATCCAAATCGTAGTCGAAATGGCCGAAGAGTTTCTTCACATAGATGTGCCGGACAAAGAAATCTGCCGAAGGTAGTTGTTTTGCTTTCATATTGATTTGCTGACTAGGATTGAGTTTATGCCGCATAAAGCAGCGATTGAAACTTGTTGACGGCGTTCCAGAGCTGGCCTGCGCCGCCGAATTTGCCGATGAATTTAATGCCGTAGCCGTTCTCGGCAATGGGCGGGTCTTTTTGCCAGTCCACCGCTTGCAGTTTTGCCGCTACGAATTTCCGACAGGTGTCCGCGTCGTTCCAATTGCTCGCACCAGCCCGGCGCTTAGGGTTATCGTTCATCCCGAGAGTGAGTGACTGCCACGAGAATAATGAAAACATGTGTAAGCGGCAAGCATCGTGTTGGTTACCACAAGTGCACTTTGGATCTTCAATTTGAATCATGGCAAATTGGGGCGCGCTTGCACCGCTTGAGAAGTCGAAGGGGCTTGCGTACCCGGGGCTTCACCCAGGCTATCCTATTAGGGGCTATCAGCCCATGGGGGCCGAACGTCGGCCTCGCATGGCAACATGCAACCCGCAACATGCAACCCGCAACCTGCCACCTCCCTTCGCAAATGCCCGTATTAAACAGAAATAACAATAATAACAGAATTAACATGTTTTTTAAAAAAACTCCCCGGCCAACTTGGTCCCGACGAATCAACCCCGAGTCGTCATCCTCGAAAACAGCTTTCGCGAACCGACCCGCTCGTAAATCGTATATCGTAAATCGTAAATCCAGCGCGTGCGCCCCCTAAGCACCTCGAATGCAGAAAATTCTGGCTTTTAATGGACTCTGGGACGATTCTAGTTGCGGTTGCATGGCTTTGTTCTTAAAAATATTTAACCAAAGGAAATGGAGTGTTGATGAAACCACAATTTTCAGCCGACATTTTATTGGTGGAAGATGAGCCAAACGACGCGGAGCTGATTCTTAAGGCTCTGAAGAATCGCAATATCCCCGGTGACGTGGTGCATCTTTCGGACGGCGACCAGTTCATGGATTCCATCTTCTACGCGAGCCTGTACTCGAGCTGGAGCGAAATCAAGGTGCCCAAGGTGATTATGCTGGACCTGAAACTGAAAACCGTGCACGGCCTGGATGTGCTGCGCGTACTGAAGGCGGATGCGCGCGCGCGCACGATTCCGGTGGTGGTGTTCACGGGGTCGCCGCGGGAGATTGAACTGGTGGAGAGCTATAACCTGGGCGTGAATAGTTATGTGGCCAAGCCGGATGATCCGGCGGAGTTCATGCAGATCGTGGGCGACATCGGCCATTATTGGCTGAATGTTAATCAGACGTTGCACCACTGAGCCGAGGCTCGGCCTGCCAACAAAATGACGAATGACGAATGACAAATGGTGCGGGCGGTTGTGCGCGGGGTGATTGCGGGCGTCGGGTGCGGGCGAAAGCGGTGTCGCTGGCTGGCGATATGGGCGGCCATCGCGGAAGAGGCTTGTCGCGAAGCGACAATGGATATTAGCCAGACACGCTAGTGTCTGGTAAAGGCATCATCCGGTCGCGTCCCGGAGGGACGATGGAATTGACCACAGGCACTATTCACAATTAATTGCGGATTTTTGGAAGGCGAGGTGTTCCATCGTCCCTTCAGGACGTGATGCTCCAGGCCATTAACCAGACACTATCGTGTCTGGCTAATTTCCGGTGTCGCTTCGCGACTAAGGAGCGCGGGTCTGTGACCCGCAGCAACGCTCACACCCCCGTAGGCGTCAGCTTCACCGCAGCGTACTTACTGGCATGCCGGTTTCAGGAGTGGTGTTCATCCAAAAGCCCTGCGTGCTAGGTGAAGGTAGTTGGATGATTCGAAGTTTACCGGGTGTGTCACGTTGCTGCGGGTCGCAGACCCGCGCTCCGTTTGCGTTCGAATGGTTTCCGTCCTGAATGACGAAGCCGAACGTCGGCCTCGCATTGAAAGTCTGCGCTACGTCGGCTGCTACGAGGTTTGGTATCTCGCGAAGCGTTTGGAGTGCGCGTGCTTCAGCACCGCTTTCGCGCGGGCGGGGATCTTTGAAAGCTCGTGAGTGTATCGTGCGGGCGAAAGCGGTGTCGCTCGCTGGCGATATGGGCGGCCATCGCGGAAGAGGCTTGTCGCGGAGCGACAATGGATATTAGCCAGACACGCTAGTGTCTGGTAAAGGCGTCACCCGGTCGCGTCCCGGAGGGACGATGGAATTGACCACAGGCACTTTTCGCAATGAACGTCGGATTTGGAATTTTTGGGGAGGCGAGGCGTTCCATCGTCCTTTCAGGACGTGATGCTCCAGAACATTAACCAGACACTGGCGTGTCTGGCTAATTTCCGGTGTCGCTTCGCGACTAAGGAGCGCGGGTCTGTGACCCGCAGCAACGCTCACACCCCCGTAGGCGTGAACTTCACCGCTGCGTACTTTCTGGCATGTCGGTTTCAGAGTGGTGTTCATCCAAAAGCCTTCCGTGCCAGGTGAGGCCGGTTGAAGGATTCGAAGTCTTGTGGAAGTTTCACGTTGCTGCGGGTCACAGACCCGCGCTTCGTCTGCATTCGAATGCGTTCCGCCCTGAATGACGAAGCCGAGCCTTCGCCTGCCTACCGACTGAATGTCAATCAAAGCTTACACCCTTAAGCCGGAAAGAAGTTGCGTTACGGTTATCGCAGCCGTGCAAACCGCATGAAAATTTCCTTCGCGAAAACTTTTTTAACCTTTTTTAGCGCAGTCACTTGACAGAATAAAATCTTCGGCGAATGTACCGTGCATTTTGACGAGTGTCAGATTGCAGAACGCAAAGTTAGTTAAGTTAAAAATAGTTTCAGTCGTCCGTTGTGAGCAGTTGTAGTTTGTTTGTTTCGAGCAATCGCAAGGCTATTTCCATGTCGGCGTCTGTTAAAAAATTCGTAATCGCCGATGAAGTTAATGTCTGTTTGTAGTGCGCCGGCCATCGCCGGCTTGATTCTTAGTGCCCTCGCCTTTTCCCAATCCGGTTCCGCATCTGTCATGGTGCCGGATGTGGACCGGGTGCTCCTCGTAGTAGGCCAAAACGTGGAGAGTGTGTGCGGCTATACCAATGCCACCGGTTTGGTGCCGGGCGGCGTCATGAGCTATACGTCCACGGCCGGCGTGGAGGGTCTTACCTCGATCGCCAATTACGGGTCCGGCAATATTGACGCGGGTGTTTTCGTCAATAACCCGGCCTATACCAATACAGTGTTGCAGCTCGGGGTGTGGATCAATGGTGACATGGGCAATATCGTGAGCGGCTTGCGCGATGGAAACATTGACGCGATTGGCAACTGGATTAAGAACGCGAACTGCCCGGTGTATTTGCGCATTGGCTATGAGTTTGACGGGCCGTGGAATGCGCTGGACCCCAACCAATACGTGGCCGCATACCAGTACATGGTGAACCGGTTGCGCTCGGATAACGTGACGAACGCTGTTTATGTGTGGCATTCCTGCGCCGCGCCGACTTACAACGGTTATCCGATTTCCGCGTGGTACCCGGGCGACAATTACGTGGACTGGGTGGCGATTTCGGTTTACCAGCAATTTGCGGGTACGCTGGGCACGATGGCGGACCTGGACAACGTTTGCAATTACGCGAAGTCGAAGAACAAGCCGATCATGATCGCGGAATCGACGTCGTATGGCGGCATTTCGGATGCGCGCTGGGCGAACTGGTTTCAGCCGTGCCTGGATTTGATTCACCGGCACCATATTCAATTGTGGTCGTACATCGACGCGAACTGGGAGGCGCAGCCGATGTTTGCCGGCCAGGGCTGGGGCGATTGCCGTGTGGAAACGGACCCGTACATTCTCTCGAACTGGATGGCGATGGCTTGCTCGCCATGCTTCCTGAACCAGGGCCGGGACGTTTATCCGCGTCTGCACGCGAATGCCACGAACAATTTTCTGGAGGCGGAGAGCGGCCAGATGAATGGCACGTTCGGATTTGCGGACTCTGCGGCTTCCGGCGGCATGGCGGTGTCTGGGTTCAATTCGCCGGGAAGGTCGGTGACGTTTACAGCCTCGGGCACGGCGCAGCAATTTGTGCTGCGGTATGCATCCGCGAATTTCGGCACGATTGGTCTTTATGTTAATTCGCAGCCGCGGCGCACGTTGCCGGTGGCGGCCACGAGCGGCGGTTATCAGGATTTGCTGGTGCACGAGGCGATTCCCGCCGGGGCGTCGGTGAGAATTCAGTTTGATTCGGGTGACACGGCGGTGAACCTGGATTCCATTTTGTTCCGTGGTTACGCGGATGCGGACCAGGACGGTTTGCCGGATGACTGGGAGATGTGGCGCTTTGGAACGCTCGGCTACGGCCCGAACGATGATCCGGATCACGACGGCAACTCCAATTACGCGGAATGGGTGGAGGATACGGACCCGATGGACGGCAATTCCGCTCTTTGCCTGAACAGCCTGTGGATGAATTCGGGCACGCCGATGCTGAATGTGTGTCAGTCGCCCAGTCGCGACTACTTCGTGGAGCAATCGACGGACATGAAGAACTGGACGGTGGTGCCGATGTCGGCGCAAGTGAACGCGGCCGTGGCCAATGCGGCGATTGCGAATCCGCCTCCGAGCCCCAAAGCCTATTACCGGCTGGTGGTGCCGTGACGGAATGATCTACTCGTGATGCGTGGTGCGCCGGTGCAAATGAGTCTGCACGGCGCGCCGCGTATCACGACACGCTGGCGCGTCAGTTGCCAGCCGTGGGCCGGTGGATTATTGTTCCAAGATGAAGACGAAGCTGCCGTTCATTCTATTTTCCGCATCCCTGCTGTGCATCGCCGTTCCGCTGGTAACGCGCGCGGATGTTTTGGAAATGCAAAATGGCGACCGCTATTCCGGCAAGGTCGTGTCGGTATCCGCCAGCGTTGTGGTTTTGAACAGCGAAATTCTCGGCAAAATCAACGTGCCTCGCGCGAAAGTGGCCAGCCTGGTTTTTGGCACCAACGCCGCGAGCATTCAATTAACTTCCGCATCGACCGCCCCGGCGATTCCCAAGGCTGCTCCCTCCGTGGCGCCGATTATTGTGGGAAATACGAATGCGGATTTAGCGGCTGAGCTGCGGGCGCTGGGCGGGAACACGAATTTTATCGGCCAGATTCGCCAGCAAATGCTGGCCGGCAGTCCGCAGGCCGCCGGGAAGTTTGACGAAATGGTCAATGGGCTGATGAGCGGGCAGATTAATATGAACGATTTGCGCAAGCAGGCGCAGGAATCGGCGGCGCAGTTGCGGGAGCTGCAAAAGGAAATGGGATCGCAGTCGGACGAAACGCTCGATGCCTATTTGAAAATTCTCGACGCGTTCATCAGCGAGTCGGCGACCGACCCGGCCGTGAAATCAAACTGAGCACGGCGCGAGTATGGCGTCGGTCATGCCGTGCACGATCTTCTTGTCGGCCGGCACAATCGTGGCGAGCACACCGCCGAGTTGCGGGCGCGCGGCATCGCCTTCGCCGGACACAAAGTAGTAGGGGCAGAGGCGGACGCGGCCTTTCGCGGGGATTGCTTCATTCTTCGTGAAATCGTACCAGACTGCGTCAACTTGCGACGGTTTGTGGAATCGCTGCAACACGCTCGGCGAGCCCTCAAAATTCTTCAGCGCCGCATCCACTGCCGCGCTCCAATCGGCCTGCGAGAGGTCGCTGCCGAGGAAAACGCCGCGCGCGCCCCAGGCATTTTCGGAAAAGCCGGACACTTTCAGGATGAGGTCGCGTTCCTTTTGCGAGAGCGTTTTCAACTGCTGCCAGTCGGTGAGATTGAGTTCGGGAATGGCGGCGTGCGGCGGGAGCGGCGCGGGGTCCACGAGCCAGGTGTAAGGGACGTTGCGCTTGAGCCGGGTGAGAAAACTTTCGCCCAGTTCCTGCCGCCAGAAATTCTGGAGGTTACGGTTCCACAGGAGCGCAAAGAGCATCTTTTCCTCGAACAAGGGCTTGGGCGGAGGCGTCAGGCGAAGTTTCTTTTCCGACGCGAGCGCGAAGATTCTTTTTGAATTTGCGACGTTGGGCAGGTCGAAGAGTTCAAAGAAACGGTAGGCGGCCGCGCCTTCGGTGAAATCGGCAAACGTGGAATCGTGAACGGTGAAACGCGCGCCGAGTTGCGCGGAAATCCATTCCATTTCCGGGCGATAGGATTTCGCCTCTTCAGAAACGATGATGTGGGCGTGCGGCGCGTCGCCGAAAATGCTCTCGAAACCGCGAAGCATGCCGTCGGCCCCGCCGAGCAGCGCCGGTTTAGCGTCTTCGGCCGGCATCTGGCTGTAGGTTTGGTTCAGCCACGCCGTGAGGCCGATGCCGCCGGGCACGGAATCGAGTTCGGTAATGCTAAAACCGTTTTCGGTGAGCAAAATGTCCGGGCGGATGACGCGCGGGACGTCGTTCTTGAAAGCCGTCGAGCGTTGCAGTTCGATGAGTTCAGCGGGCTTGCCAAGGTCGAGCCAGCGGGCGATCCAATCTGGCTGCTTGCCTTCGACGCTCTTGCGATAGAGAAGGTTGACGGCGCGGTAAAATTGCAGCAGCACGCGGCCAAGAGATTCGATTTCCTTGGCCAGACTTTCGCCGAGGGGAAACGGTTTTGGAGACGTCTTCCATGCCATGCCGGCGAACAGGCCGCCGGGCGGCAACGAATCACGAATGAAATGCGCGGCCTTGCCGGCAGCGGCAGACGGGGAAGATTCCACGGTGTTCGAATTCACCTGAAGAGAGTAGCGTACTTTCGGGATTCGGCAAATTGACTCGAAGCTAACGCCATGAGCATATGCAATTAGCGAAGTTTTAAATCACTAATTTCGCACCTGGCCCGTGCCAATGCCCAGCCACTTATAGCTGGTCAATTCATCCAGTCCCATGGGGCCGCGCGCGCCGATTTTGTCGGTGCTGATGCCAATTTCCGCGCCCATGCCGAATTCGCCACCGTCAGTAAAACGCGTGCTGGCGTTCCAATACACGGCGGCAGAATCAACTTCGGCGAGGAACTGTTTCGCGTGCGCCTCGTTGCTGGTCACGATGCTGTCTGAGTGCGCGGAGCCGTAGTAATTGATGTGGTCCACGGCGGCCTTCACGCCATCCACCACGCGCACGTTCATGATGTAATCGTTGTATTCGGTAAAATAATCCTGCTCGGCAACCGG
>Ga0207702_10005682_pt1 | contig 10877 bp, 10 predicted proteins | sample KBSCornC62_FD_184302 | JGI IMG/M metagenome (GOLD analysis project Ga0207702, IMG submission 184302) | Corn rhizosphere microbial communities from Kellogg Biological Station, Michigan, USA - KBS Corn C6-2 (SPAdes) (version 2) | ecosystem: Host-associated > Plants > Roots > Rhizosphere > Soil ...
GCCGGCGTTCGTGAGGACGCCCACGCGGTTTCCCGCCGGGAGTGGATGGGCCGTCAGGAGCGATGCGAGGTCGAGCACCTCGCCGAGCGTCTGGACGCGGATCACCCCGGCCTCGCGGAACAGCGCGTCCACCGCGGCGTCGGAGCCGGCGATGGCCGCCGTGTGCGAGCCGGCGGCGCGGGCGCCGGAGCGGCCGGTGCCGCTCTTCATCGCGAGCACCGGCTTCTTGCGCGCGACTCGCCGGGCCACCCGGGAGAACTTGCGCGGGTTGCCGAAGGACTCGACGTAGATCAGCGCCAGCCGGGTCGCGTCGTCGTCCTCCCAGTACTCGAGCAGGTCGTTGGTGGAAATGTCGGCCTTGTTGCCGACCGAGACGAACGCGGACAGGCCGAGGCCACGCTCCGGTAGCCGGTCGATCAGGGCCAGGCCGAGGGCGCCGCTCTGCGACGAAAAGCCGATCGAGCCCCGGGGGAAGGCGTGGGCGGCGAAGGTGGCGTTCATCCGCGCGTCCGGGACGGCGATGCCCAGGCAGTTCGGGCCCAGCAGCCGGGCGCCGTGCATCCGTACCCGCTCGAGCAGCTCCTCCTCGCGGGCTCGTCCCTCGGCGCCGGACTCGGCGAAGCCCGCGGAGATCACGCACAGCGCCCGCACGCCGGCCCGGAGAGCTTCGTCGGCCACCCGCACGACGTGGGCGGCGGGCACGCAGACGACCGCGAGGTCGACGTTCGCCGGCAGCTGGGTGGCCGAGCTCAGGGCGGCGATGCCCGCGACGGCGTCGCCGCGCCGGTTGACGGGATAGACCACGCCGGGGAACTCCCCGTCGATCAGGTTCCGCACCACCGCGTTGCCGACGCTGCCGCGACGGCTGGAGGCGCCGAACACGGCGACGCTGCGCGGGCGGAAGAGGCATGCGAGCGATGCGACGGCCGCCGCGTGGTCGCGCTCGTCGACCCGATCGCGGTAGGCGTCGGTCGTCGCGATCGGGAAGGCGAGCTCGACCGTCGCGTACTCGATCCGGCGGACGACGTCGAACCCGACGTCCGCGAACACCTCGAGCATCGGGTGGTTGTCGGCGCTCACCTCGGCGACGAACCGGCGGATCCCGGCGGCCGCGGCAAGCTCGGCAAGCTGCTCCAGCAGACGCGTGCCGATGCCGCGTCCGTGCAGCGGATCGTCGACGAGGAACGCCACCTCGGCCGTCTCCGGGTCGCGCAGCCGGTCGTACGTCGCCAGGGCGACCACGAGCCCCTCCCGCTTGCCGATCAGCGCGCCGCGGTCGCGTCCAACCGCGTCGAGGTACCGCGACACCAGCCGGTCGTCGAGCACGGGAAACCCGCGGTAGCGGTGGTACAGGCTCGCCGGCGAGATCCGCCGGATCAGCGCCATGATCGCGTCGCGATCGTCGCTCGTCGGCTCGGACAGCCGCATCGTGCTGCCCTCCCGCAGGATCACATCGCGGACGGTCATCCTCCCAGGCTACGGGGGCCCGACGGCGGCGGCCTCGCGGATCTCGCCGATCGGATCGCGGAGAACTACGGATGCGGCCCCGCGCGACCCCGGCTCTCCTCATCCTCTGGGGACGATGTGTGGCCTCTCGCCGCGTCCTAGCGTGACGCCGGATCGGACGAATTCTTCGAGGAGGTCACAATGGAGCGAAACGCCTGGAGCGGATGGGTCGGGTTCGCCGGCTGGCTCATGATCATCACCGGCGCGATCGACGCGTTCGAGGGGCTCATCGCCATCATCCGCCAGCACTACTACGTCTTCGGGCCGAACCAGGTCGTGGTGTTCAACGTCAAGACGTGGGGCTGGATCGCGCTGATCTGGGGGATCCTGCTGGTGCTGACAGGGCTCGGCCTGCTTTCCGGCGCCGGCTGGGCGCGCTGGGTGGCGATCGTGATCGCGAGCCTCGCGATCATCCTGCAGCTGGGATTCCTCGGCAGCTCCCCGTACTTCCTGTGGACGCTGACGGTGATCGGGCTGATGGCGATCGTGCTCTACGCGCTCATCGTCCGCTGGAACGAGGCGATCGGAACCAGATAGGCCGCGGGCTGCGCATCCTCTGGATGCTCCTGGCCGTTGCCCTGACCCTCGTCGGCTTCGCGGCCGCGAGCTGCGGGTCGGGCAACGGCCAGGCGGGCGCGTCGCTGTCGGGCGCGATCGGCTCGGCCGGCGGCGCGCTCTCCGGCGGGGCGCCGTCGCTCCCGGGCTCCGGCCTGACGACGACGACGACCCCGACCATCACGAGCTCGTCGACGTCGATCACCCTGACGACCACCACGCCGCCCGCGACGACGCTGACCGGCGCCGCGATCGGCTCGACGGCCGACACGGCCGCGACCGGCTCGGGCGGCGGCGTGTCGGGCTGGGTCTACGCGCTGATCGGCGCGGCCGCGGTCGCGCTGATCGCGGGCGTCGCCTGGCTGATCCGCAGAGGGCGCAAGCCGTCGCCGGCCCCGGCGGTGCCGGTGCAGACGCCGAAGCCGCTCGCAGAGCGGCAGGGGATCCTGCTCGGCGAGGTCGAGCGGCGCCTGCAGTCGGGGTGGACGGTGGTCTCGCAGACCGCCGACACGGCGATGCTCGAGCGGGCGGGCGAGATCACCCGCGTCACCGTCGACGAGTACGGCACGCTGCACGAGATCCCCTCGCCGCCGCGCGCCGGGTAGTCACGAGACGGATCGGTGGAGCCACGCGTCGACGGCACGCGCCACGGCGGGGCCGGCGTCTGCCAGCAGGTCGTGGCCGCCGCCCTCGACGAACGCTGCCTCGGCCTGCGGAACCGCAGCGCGGAAGCGCTCGGACGCGACGACGTTCGCCTCCCCCGCCTCGGACGGCTCGCTCGCCAGGAGGAGCAGCACCGGCACTCCCGAGCCGGCGATCGCCGGCCAGGTGGAGCTCACCCGGTCCATGCCGAGCGCGGTCATCGCCCACGCGCGAGCCCGGGGGCTCGCGATCGGCACCCACCGGCCGTCAGCCTGCCGGAAGCCGGCGCGGATGCCCGCGCGCATCGGCGGCGTCAGCGGCCGGCGCACGCCCTCCTGCTCGGCCGCCTCGAGCGCGTCCCGCGAGTCGACCGTGAGCTCGGCGGTCGCCGCCTCGAAGCCGGCGACGAGGCCGGCCACCTGGTCGTCTGAGCCGATGCCGGGCGGGACCCGGTCGGGATAGTCGACATGCCCGGCGTCGAGCAGGACGAGCCCGCCGATCGCGTCGGGCGCCCCCGCCGCCACGTGGCAGGCAACCACCCCGCCCCAGGAGTGGCCCACCAGCACCGGCCGGTCGAGGCCGAGCGCGCGGATCCGCTCCGCGACGGCCGCCGCATAGCCGGAGATCTCGTAGTCGTCGCGGGCGGCCGCCGGAGCCTCGCCGAACCCGGGCGCGTCGAGGCCCACCATGCCGGCGCCGCAGGACCGGTTGAGCAGGAGCGCGAGCTCGTTCGCGTACCGGCCCGACGTGAGCGCGCCGAGCGCGTGCAGGAACACGAGCTGGGGGCCGTCGCCCTCTGCCAGACGGTGTGCTTCGAGGTGGACGGTCATCGCTCGGCGCAACTCTAACCCCGGGCTCACCGCCCGCCGCGGTCACCCCACGCCGCGCACCGCGTCGAGCAGCTCGTCGACGACCGCGACCGTGAGCGGATCGTCCACGAACTCCGCGACCCGCCCCTCCTGATGGCGCCGCTCGTCCACGGTGGTGTCGGGATCGAGCCATATCCGGCAGGCGCTCTCGAGGATGTGGCCGAGCTGGGCGATCGTCATCGAGAAGTCCGCCCGCGTGCGCACGGTGCCCGGACCGCCGGCGTCGCGGTAGCTGCGGTACACCTCGCCGCCGCGGGAGCGATCGCGGATCCCCAGCTCGAACACGACACCGGCGACCTCCTGCCCGGGGTCGGCGAGGCCGCAGTTCTCCCAGTCGATCACGCACAGGCGCCCCCACGCCGTCCGCCGGAGGTTGTCGACCCAGAGGTCGCGATGGCACGTGCGCAGCCGCGCGGATGGTCGAAGATGCGTCTCCAGGGCGACCAGGTCGTCGCGCAGGCCCGCCACGCCGGCCGCGAACGGCGCATCCGCCGTCGCCAGGTCACCGACGAGCCGATCCCAGGCGGCCGCGCCCACCGGGTCGGTGTACCAGGGATCCTCGGGGCGGCTGCCGGCGAACGGCGTGCGGTGGATCGCGGCGACGACGCGGCCGGCCTCGGCGGGATCGATCCCGCGGTCGGCCGGGAGCAGGTCGACCCACTCGTAGACGCGCACGGGCAACCCGCCGATCTCGGCGTGCCAGGCGCCGCCGGCTGCCCGCATCACCTCGGGAGCCGGCACCCCCTCGGCCCGCGCGGCCGCCTGGAACTCGGCATCCTCGCCGTCGAGGTCAGGCGCGTCGAACGACGTCTTGACGGCGAAGGCGCCGCGGGAGGTCACGAGCTCGTCGACCCGCCCCTGCTCGCCCCGCTCGGCCCGGCCCGTGAACCTGGCGCCCTCCCCGAGGCCGAAGGCACGCGCGACCTCGGCGGCCCGGCCGGCGTCGTGGCCGGCGCTCATGCGCCCGACCCGGCGTCGGCCGGCGCGAGCCTCGGGATGACCCGGACACGACGGCGCAGGAGGATGAAGGCGGGCAGGCACAGGAGCAGGATCACCGCGTACGCCGCCTGGGTGGACGCGGTCTGCGCCAGCGTGCCGACGAGCAGCGGGACGATCGTGAACCCGCCGGCCCAGACGGCTCCCATCAGCCCCGTCGCGGTGACGTGCGAGACGCCGGCGGCATCCGCCCCGGCGGACGACAGCGGGAACATCGCCGCTCCCACGATGGCGAAGAGCGGCCCGCCGACGACGAGCACGCCGAACTGGAACGCGGCCGATGGCTCCAGCGCCAGCACGAGCGGGATGAGCACGGTGCAGGCCGCGGCGGCCGATCCGACGACGGGTGCGCCGAGGCGGTCGACCAGGCGGCCGGCGGGCGGGCCGACCGCGGCGCCGAGCACGGCGCCCACGGCAAGCGCGATGCCGATCTGCGCCACCGAGTGGCCGAGCGCGCCCAGGCGCAGCGGAACGAGCAGGTCGACGGCCCCGAAGGCGAGCAGGTCGACCATGGCGATCAGCAGCGCCGCGCCGGTGGCCGGCTGGCGGGCGCTGCGTACGAGCCCGTCCCGGACACGGCCCGCAGGGATGGCGTCGCGCCCGGCCGGCGCCCGGTAGGACAGCACCACGCCGAGCAGCGCGACGAGCGCGACCAGGCCGAACGCGATCCCCTGCCCGGCCCAGCCTGCCAGTGCGCCCACCCCGGGGCCCATGACCGAGCCCGCGGAGAGCATGCCGGTGACGATCCCGGACTCGCGGCCGCGGTGCCCCGCCGGGGCGTTCTCGGTCACCCAGGCCATCGACGCCGTCCAGATCGAGCCGCTCGCCAGCCCCTGCACGAAGCGCGCCAGCACGAGCACGAGCGCGGACGGCGCCCACGCGAAGATCACCGTGGCCACCGTCATGAGTGCCGCCGACGCCAGCGTGATCCGGCGCGCGCCGAGCCGTGGGACGAGCGCGATGCAGCCGATCGACACGACCGGCACCGACACCGGGTAGGCCGCGATCACGATGCCCGCGCCGAGCGTGCTCAGGCCGAACCGGTGCACGTACTGCGGCAGCAGCGGCAGCACCGCCAGGTAGAGGGAGGCGTCGACGAACATGAGCACTCCCACCGCCACCGTGATCCGTCGCGAGCCCGGCACGCCGTCACGGTACTTCAGGCGCCGCCGGTCGAGCCGCCGAGCTCGGCTGGAGAAACCTTGGTGAACACCCCTCGACGCGAGGTCGTGACTTCGGGAACATAGAGGAACTTTCCGGTTACCGATCGAGGGGGTAGGCATGTCCGGCATCACGTTCACGCGCGCGACGCTGCGAGGGAAGGGCGCCGTCGTTCTGGCGGCGCTCGCTGCGGCGGTGGTCTTCGCCGTCCCGGCGGCGGCGGACACGTCGCCGCCGACCGCAGACCTGGGAGTCGTGTCCATCCACGCCTCCCGGCAGACGGCCGCGACGGGCACGCGCGTCACCTTCACCGAGGTCATCCGCAACAACGGCCCGGAGACGGTCGAGATGGACACGCTGCCGCAGATCACCGGCGGCACGCTGGTCGGAGAGGTCTGCGACCTCGGCATCTCGGCGGACACGCCGAACTGCGAGTACGGCGACGTCGCGCCCGGGACGAGCCTGACGACGAAGTTCGTCGTGCGGGTGACCGCGACGCACGGGACGCTGACGGTGCGCGGGGGCGTGGTGTCCGAGAGCGCCTTCGAGGACGACAACCCGTTCAACCAGTACCGGACGGCCTCGGTCCGGGTCGGCTGACCCCCGTGCGGGTCGCGCGGCGCTGCGGCGGCTCCGCGGATCGCGCCCCGGCGGCGGCAGCGTCGCCGGGGTAGGTCCGCCGCGCCCGCCACAGGATCGCTGCGCTGCCCGCCAGCGGAACCAGCATCACGAGGAGCGTCCATCTGAGCACACGACGGCGATCCGAAGCCCGCTCGCATCCCTGACCGCCATCACCATCGAAGTACCCGCCGCGGCGGCCGCGAACCGGCCGGCCCGTCGCGCGGAGGTGGCGGGCCGGCCGAACGGGGTCAGCTGGAGCTGGGCTGGACGACCATCAGGGTGTTGCCGTCAGGATCCCGGAACCAGAACATGGGCGGGACCGGGTCGCCCATGCGCGAGACCTCGTCGTCGACGTCGGCGCCGCGGGCCCGAAGCTCGGCATGGGTGGCGTCGATATCGTCGGTCGTGAGCGTGATGCCCGTCTCACGCGATGTCGGATCGTCCGTTCCTGGGCGCGGCGGCGCGAGCGCGATGCCGGTCGTGCCGTTCGGCGGGTAGACCTCGACCCAACGGTACTGACCGCCGAAGGGGATATCCGTGCGCTTTTCGAAGCCGAGCACGTTCTCGTAGAACTCGATCGCCCGGTCCTGGTCCGCCGCGGGGATGATCACGAGGCTGATCTCTCCGATACGGCTGGCGGTCTTCGTCATCGTGTCCTCCTGGAAGCGGGTGGTCGGGAGTATGACCGGCGCGCGCCTCCGAACTCATCGCCGGGCCGCGTCGCGATCGCGTCCGGGGGCCCGGTCGCCCGGCTCCCAGCCGGCGATGCGGCGGGCGCCACGGCCGCGCGTGAAGAAGCTGATCGACCAGCGCAGGAGCACGACCAGCCGGTTCTGGAACCCGATCAGGTAGGCGATGTGGACGCCCAGCCAAAGCGACCAGGCCGGGAACCCCGAGACGTGCACGCCCTTGATGTCGGCGACGGCCTTCGAGCGGCCGATGGTGGCCATGTTGCCCTTGTCCCGGTAGCGGAAGTCGCGCGGCGTCCGCCCGCCGACGCGGGCGGCGATCAGCTTCGCCACGTAGTGCCCCTCCTGGATGGCGACCGGCGCGAGCCCGGGGAGGGGCAGCGCGTGGCCGGCCCGATCGTGGACGACGACCATGTCGCCGAGGGCGAGCACCTCCGGGTGGCCGGCCACGGTCAGATCGGCGCCGACGGGGATCCGGCCGGCCCGGTCGACCTCGATGCCGGCGGCCGCGGCGAGCGTCGCGGCGATCGGCGCCGCCGTCACGCCCGCCGCCCAGACCGCGGTGTGGGCGGGCACGCGCTCGACCGCGCCGCCGGCGTCGCGGATGGCGACGTCCGTCGCGGTCACGTCGACGACCGTGTGGCCCACGAGCGGCGTCACGCCCAGCTTCACGAGCGCGCGCTCGGCGCTCGCCGAGAGCGACTCGGGGAACGCGCCCAGCACGCGGTCGGCCGCCTCGACCAGCAGCACGCGGGCGGCGCGCGTGTCGGCCGACCGGAAGTCGCGCTTCAGCGTGTCCCGGCCCAGCTCGGCGATCTGCCCGGCCATCTCGACGCCGGTCGGGCCGCCTCCGACGACGACGAACGTGAGCCACGCCGCCCGCCGCTCGGGATCCTCCTCCACCTCGGCGGCCTCGAACGCGCCGAGGACGCGGGTGCGGATGTCGAGCGCGCCGTCGAGCGACTTCAGCTGCGGCGCGTGCGCCTCCCACTCCGGGTGGCCGAAGTAGGAGTACTCCGAGCCGCCGGCCACGACGAGCGTGTCGTAGGCCATCGCCTCCGCCGGCGCGCCGTTGGCCAGCCGGCCGAGCGTCACCCGGCGGGCGTCCAGATCGAACCCGGTGGCCTCTGCGAGCACGACCTTCGCGTTCGGCTGGCGGCGGAACACCCAGCGCAGCGGCGGCGCCACCTCGGCCGACGAGAGCGCCCCCGTGGCGACCTGGTAGACCAGGGGCTGGAATAGGGAGAAGTTCTGCCGGTCGACGACGGTCACGTCGACCGGCGAGCGGCGCAGCCCGCGTACGACGCGCATCCCGCCGAAGCCGCCACCCACGACCACCACGCGGTGGCGCGAAGCCGCCTCGGATGCGTTCTTCGGGTGCTCGGGCACGGTCTGGATCTTGCCACCCCGGGCGGAAGCCGGTCACGGCCGTCCGACATCGCCACACCCGCCCGCTCCCCCCGGGCGGGGTCGGGTCGTTCTCACGTGACCGGAGCGGGCCATAGTCTTTGCGCGCGGATGGACCGCGCCGCCGTTCTCGCAGCCTACGACGACCAGATCCGGCGGCGTCCGCAGCCGGAAGGGCCGGACGACCGCGTCGAGGCCGACGGGGCCGTGGTGCGCCGGCTCTCGGGGCCGGGCGGCTGGAACGGCGTGATCTGGTCGCGGCTCGAGGCTGCGACGGCAGACTCCGCGATCGCGGCCCAGGTCGCCCGCTTCGCCGAGCACGGGCAGCCCTGGGAGTGGAAGCACTACTCCCACGATCCCCCGCCCGACCTGGCCGGCCGGCTGGCGGCGGCCGGCCTCGAGCCGGAGGAGACCGAGGCGCTGCTGGTCGCCGAGATCGCGGGCCTCGACCTGGGGGCGGCGGCGCCGCCGGGCGTCGAGGTCGTCGTGGCCGGCGACGCGGAGGGCGTCGACCTGGTGGTCGCCGTCCACGACGAGGTGTTCGGCGTCGCCGGCGCCGGCCTGCGCCGGTCGCTGCTGGCGGCGCTCGACCGCCCGGGCCCGCCCGCGCTGGGCGTCGTCGCCCTGGCGGCGGGAAGGCCGGTCGCAGCCGCCCGCGCCGAGTTTCACGACGGCACCGACTTCGCCAGCCTCTGGGGCGGCGGCACGCTGCCGGAGTGGCGCGGGCGCGGCATCTTCCGCGCGCTCGTCGCCCGCCGGGCGGCGCTCGCGGCGGCGCGCGGGTACCGCTACCTACAGGTCGACGCGCTGCCGGCCAGCGAGCCCATCCTGACCCGGCTGGGCTTCGTCCGCCTGGCCACGACGACGCCGTACACGCACCCGGGCCGGGTGACCTGACGGGAGGAGTGCCATGGCCACGATGAAGGATCTGGACGACTCGCGCTCGCCATGCCGCAGGCCACCAGGGAGGTGTCCGACGACGGACGCCCGGCCTACCTGGTGCACGGGAAGGTCTTCTGCCTCCACCGCAGCCGCCGGCCCGACGCGGTCGACCCGGAGACGGGCGAGCGGCTTGCCGACGTGCTGATGTTCCGGGTGGCCGACGAGGGCGTGAAGGAGCTGATCCTCTCGGACGAGCGCGGCATCTACTTCACCACGAGGCATTTCGACGGCTACCCGGCGGTGCTCGTCCGCATCTCGCAGCTCGCCCGCATCGACCGCGAGGAGCTGCGCGACATGGTCGTCGAGGCCTGGCTGACCCGCGCCCAGAAGCGCGTCGCCAGGGCGTGGCTGGCCGAGAACGCCCTGCCGCCGGATGAGTGAGCGGGACTAGAGGGCGCGGGCTTCGAGCCGCTTCCAGCACCGGGCGACCCGGTCGCGCGCGTCCGCGCGCCGCTTCGCCTGCATCTCGGCGAGGGCGGCACACGCCTCGTGCGCCGCGGGCCGGGACAGCCCTCGGTCGACCTCGGCCAGCATGGCCGTGGCGACGACGGCGTCCTGGTGGGCGCCGAGGACGCTCTGGAGCGCCTTGGCCCGCTTCGCGTAGCGGCGCGCCTTCGTATCGCCGCCGGCCGCGGCCAGCTCTGCCGCATAGCGGCCGTTTCGCACCGCTCGGCGAAGCGCATGCAGCTGCGCGTCGCTCGGATGCTCGGGCAGCTTGCGGACGATCTTGCGCGCCCGGCGATGCTCGTGCCGCACGCCCCGCCGGAGCGATCCCGAGCCGGCGAAGCGGGGCTCGGCGACGGCGCGCTCGACCCGGTTCAGGGTGCTGACGTACCACGGCTCCGAGAGGGCGGCGAGCAGGTCGGCCTGGGCACGGCCGCGACGCGCCTGCAGCGCCTCGAGCACCCCGGCCGCGCCCCTGCGCTCCCGCGCCGGAAGGCGCGCGCGGTCTTCGCCGATCTGCGCGATGAGGACGTCCAGGTCGCGGGCCTCCGCGAGCGTCCGGCCCACCCGCTTGAGCGCCCCGCGCAGGTCGTCGGCCCACGTGCGATCGAGCACCGGCCTGCCGGCGCGGAGCTGCGCGCGCAGCCGCCGCACCGCGCTGCGATGGTCGTGCAGCTCCTCGGGATCCGCGCCGAGCCGTGTCCCGGGGTCGTGCGCGAGCAGCTCGGCGTACTGCTCGGCGAGCCCCCGGGCGAGCACCCGCCGGGCGCCCTTGGCCTTCGCCTTGACGTCCGAACGCGGCCGTCCGCCGAGCGCCCGGAAGAGCTTCGGCGGGGCGTCGGACCTGCGCGCCCCGGCCTCGATCAGCAGCCGTTCGAGACGCTCGAGGTCATCCTGGTCGCCGTCGACGAGCTCCACCTCGATCTCCTCGAAGCGGTCGACGACGGCGTCGCCGGCGAGCACCTCCACGCGGTCGTCGACGACCTCCGCGATGTCCACGCCGCCGTCCGTGACGACGACTCCCGACCGCTCCGTCCGCAGGGTC
>Ga0207702_10005683_pt1 | contig 10877 bp, 8 predicted proteins | sample KBSCornC62_FD_184302 | JGI IMG/M metagenome (GOLD analysis project Ga0207702, IMG submission 184302) | Corn rhizosphere microbial communities from Kellogg Biological Station, Michigan, USA - KBS Corn C6-2 (SPAdes) (version 2) | ecosystem: Host-associated > Plants > Roots > Rhizosphere > Soil ...
GAGCACCTGCGAGTAGGCAACGAGAAATATGCGCGCGCCAACAAGAGCTTCGGGCTCACCACCCTTCGCTCGCGGCACGTCCGCAATCAGGGACAGAAAGTGAAGATGCGATTCACCGGCAAGCACGGAATCATCCACGAGGTCACGATCACCGATCGCACGCTTGCCCGAGTGGTTCGCCGGTGTGAGGACCTGCCGGGCCAGGCGCTGTTTCAGTATATCAACGGCGATGGAACGCCGCACCCCATCACTTCGGCCGACGTCAACGATTACATCCGCGAAGCGAGCGGCGGCGGCTTCACCGCCAAGCATTTCCGAACCTGGGCCGCAAGCGTGATCGCTTTCGAGAAATTGCTCGAAGCAAGCGAAGAGCAGCGCAAGATCAGCGTCGTCACGATGGTCGAACCGGTGGCCGAAGCGCTTGGAAACACTGTCGCCATCAGCCGCAAATCCTATGTCCATCCGAAGTTGATCGAGGTGGCGAAGGACCGCCCGCGCGACCCGCTCCCCGACTTCGAGTGCCCGCGGGAGCGCAAGTTTCTCTCCGGGAGCGAGGCCGGGCTACTCAAATTCCTCAAAGCCGAGAACAAACGGCGCAAACGCGCCGCCGCTTGATTTCGCCTGCCGTAAACGGCCATGACCTGCATCGATGAAGGGGCGCATCGTCTGGCCGGCACAAATCGCCGCATGGGTCGTGGACAATCGCGACGCGTTGCTCGCCGGTCTCGCGGCCGCGCTCGTGCTCGTGGCGATCATGATCACCCTTCGGAGCGCGGGCCGCCGCGTCGTCGCCGCCGATCCCCAGCTCAAGAGCTGGAAGGCGGTGATTGGGCAAGTTCTCGCCAAGACCAGCATCGTCTTCATGGCGCTGGCGGCGCTCGATCTCGTCGCCAGCTATACCGACACGCCGCACCGGCTCGAACACCTGATCAACATCGGATTCGTCATCGCCTGGGCGCTTCAGGCGGCTGTGTGGGCCCGCGAGCTCATCATGGGAATCATCGGCCGGCAGACGGTCGAAACTCCTGGCGAAACCACGCTCGACAACGCCCGGGCGGTCGTGAGGGTGCTGGTCAGCGTCACCCTCTTTGCGATCGCAATCATCGTCATCCTCGACAATCTGAACGTCAATGTCACGGCACTTGTTGCCGGCCTTGGGGTGGGCGGCATTGCAGTCGGCTTGGCTGCTCAGGGCATCTTCTCAGACCTGTTCGCGGCGCTGTCGATCCTGTTCGACAAGCCATTCAAGCGCGGCGACGTCATCAGGTATGGCGAGAGCATTGGGACGGTCGAGCGGATCGGACTAAAGACCACCCGCTTGAGGGCCGCAACCGGCGAGCAGCTGGTGATGGCGAATACAAAACTTCTCGACCAGGAAATCCGGAACCTCAATCAGGGCCGGACCCGGCGCACGACTCTAAAATTCGGGGTAGTCTACCAGACCAGCCCGGAAAAGCTGGCGCGAATTCCCGAAATCGCGAAGGCCGCCATTGAGGGCCGCAAAGGCTGCACCCTCGTTCGCTGCTCGATGCTTGGCTTTGCCGAATCCAGCCTCGATTTCGAGCTTCTGTTTGATAGCCGAAGCATCGATTTCAACGTCATCGCCGCCGATCGCACCGCGATCATGATGACGATCATCAAAGCCTTTGCCGACGAAGGCATCGAGTTCGCCTATCCGACGCAAACGACCTTCACCGCCGCCCCCGACGGATCGCTGGTGATGCCCTATCCAAGCGCTCCGCAGCGCGCGTGATTGAACCGCATCGCCTTCGGCGGGTTTGATCGGAAAAGCAGGGAGGTCCTGATGCCCGAATCCAATCGCCCGCTGGTCGAACGTATTGCCCGTGTCCTGGCCGGCGCCAAGCTCAGCAGCAACGCCGAAGGCAGCAACGGCTCTGCCGGACCTGAGGTCGACCGGGCCTGGCGCGAGCATGTGAACCAGGCGCTGGCGGTGCTCCACACGATGCGCGAGCCGGACGAGGCGATGGCGGCCGTTGGCGAAGTCGAAATGTGGCGCAACATGGTGGAAGCGGCCATCGCTCAGAGGGTCGATTGATCCGTCATCCCGGCCTTGAGCCGGGATCCGCCTTCTTCTCGATGGCGGTCGAAAGGCAAGCGGATGCCGGATCAATTCCGGCATGACGGACTGCTGGGGGCAGTCCGGCACGGCGGACTCGGCATGACGGCAAAGCTTCACTCTCCGACCTGGACTCTCGTCATGTCGGTTTGCGCCTCGTCGCTGTCCTTCATCGACGGATCGGTCCTGAACGTCGCCCTCCCCGCAATTCGCCAGAGCCTCCATGCCACCGCCGCCGATGCGCAATGGGTGGTCAACGCCTTCACCTTGCCGCTGGCGGCGCTGATCCTGACCGGCGGTGCGCTCGGCGATCACCAGGGGCGGCGGCGATGGCTGGTCATCGGCACCGCTCTGTTCGGCATGGCCTCCCTTCTCTGCGCGCTCAGCCGCTCGCTCGAGCCCTTGCTCGCCGGACGCGCCCTTCAGGGTGTCGGTGCCGCGCTTCTGCTTCCCAACAGCCTCGCGCTTTTGAACAGCGCCTATGAGGGCGAGGCGCGCGGCCGAGCGGTCGGCATCTGGGCCGCCGCCGGTGCAATCAGCGCAGCCATCGCTCCGCTGATCGGAGGTTGGCTGGTCAGCCATGCCGGCTGGCCGGCAATCTTCTATATCAACCTGCCGTTTGCCGCCGCGGCAATCGCCGTCGCATACTTCCGCGTCGCGGAAGCTAAGAACGGCGATCGGGCCAGTCTCGACATCATGGGTGCGGCACTCGCAACCGTCGGCCTCGGAGCGCTCACCTGGGGCCTTACCTTGTGGTCGGCCCATCGCGCCTTTTCGCCCGCCGCTGGTTGGACACTCGCGATCGGTATCGCGATGTTGGGCCTTTTCCTGTGGGTGGAGCGTCGCCGTGGCCCGGAGGCGATGATCCCGCTCGGCTATTTCGGCCGGGCGGATTTCTCGTCGCTGAACCTGATGACGTTCCTGCTCTACGGTGCTTTCGGGTCGGCATTGCTGCTCCTGCCCTACGTGCTGATCACCGCCGGCGGCTATTCGCCGGTGGAGGCCGGTCTCGCCATGCTGCCGTTCCCGATCATCATCAGTTTCGGATCGCCGATAATGGGCCAGCTGGCGAACAAAATCGGCCCTCGTTGGCCGCTCACGATCGGTCCACTGGTCGTTGCGGCAGGGCTTTTGGTGGGAACGCGAGTCGCATCCGGCCAGACCTACTGGACCGACGTGTTCCCCGGCGTCGGCCTGATGGCAATCGGCATGGCGCTGGCGGTCGCTCCGCTAACCAGCGCGGTGCTGGTCACGGTCGATCCGGAGCACACCGGCATGGTCTCCGGCTTCAACAGTGCATTGTCGCGAACCGGCGGGCTGATCGGAGTCGCTTTGCTGGGCGCAGTCCTCGCAAGCACCGGCAAAGCCATCCTGCAGCCATACGAGGTTGCGCTGATGATTGCTGCCGCCGTCGCTGCTTGCGCAGGCATAGTCGCGTTTCTCGGCCTCAAGACCTGCCCCAGCCCGAAGGCCAAAGCCGCCGCGCCAGCCTAGCCGTTGGCGGCGATCCAGTCCTCGACGACCGGCGCGATCTTCTCTCGCCACTTGCGTCCGTTGAAGATCCCGTAATGGCCGACATCTTCCGCGAAGAAGTAGCGCTTCTTCTCTTCGGGAAGCTTGGTCGCGAGCTTCAGCGCCGCCTTCGTCTGGCCTATGCCACTGATGTCGTCCCGCTCGCCTTCGATCGCCAGCAGCGCCGTGTCAGTAATCGCCTTCGGGTCCACCTTCCTGCCGCGATGAGTCATCTTGCCCTTCGGCAGCAGGTATCGCTGGAAGACGACATCGACGGTCTGCAGGTAGAATTCCTCGGTCATGTCACAGACCGAGCGATATTCGTCGTAGAAGCGCTGCGTCGAGGCGGCGCTTTCATCATCGCCTTCCACCAGATGCTTGAACATCTCCCAGTGGCTCACGAGGTGATTGCCGAGGTTCATCGCCATGAACCCGGCAAGCTGCAGGAAGCCGGGATACACCCGCCTTCCTGCCCCCGGATACCAGGCGGGAACGGTCGCGATCACGTTCTGCTCGAACCAGCTGAGCGGCCGCTCGCTCGCCAGGCGATTGACCGCGGTCGGCGCCTCGCGCGCATCGATCGGCCCGCCCATCAAGGTGAGCGTCTTCGGAGTCCACCGATCCTTGTCAGCGTTCATCAACGCCGTCGCTGCGAAGGCCGGAACCGCCGGCTGGCAGACCGCGAGCATGTGCGGCCGCTCGCCCGTTTTCTTGCCGATCGCATGCAGGAACTCGATCAGATAATCGACATAATCATCAAGATCGAAACGCCCATCTGCCATCGGCGCCAGTTTCGCATCGCGCCAGTCGGTGATGTAGACATCGTGTTTCGGCAGCATCCGGGCAACAGTACCGCGAAGCAGGGTCGCATAGTGGCCCGACATTGGCGCGACGATCAGCAGCTGCGGCCCGCTAGCGACATCTTCGCGAACGAAATGCTTCAGCTGACCGAACGGCTTGCGAAGGGTGATCTCTTCGTGAACCGTGATCTCCTGCCCGTCGACCACCGTATGCGTGATCCCGAATTCCGGTTTCCCGCGCGGCGCGGCAGCGTGGGAGAAGACTTCAAGACCCGCCGCTATCAGCGGGCTGACGCCCCCATAAGCCAGCGGGTTAGAGGGATTATTCAGCCATCCCGCGCCCATTCCTGCCAGCTGGCTTGCGCCCGCCAGCCACGAACGCTGCATTTCATAGGCGTCGTAGAGCATGTGCTGGTGATGTGGCGGCTAATTGTGCGGCGCGCAAGGGTAATGCTGCACTGCGGTGAAATCCCCGAATTATAACCATTTTCGATATATGTTTAACCGTACAATAGGGAGGAGCGGTCACATCAGCTTGCGGGAGAGTATGCTTGATCGTGACCAAATCGGGCAAAAAGCGACGGGGCAGCCGGGCGCGGGAGCTCGAACATATCCTGAATTCGGTCCCGCAGATCATCTGGTCGGCGGGTGCCGATGGTATTGTCGATTTCGTCTCCGATCAGTGGCGTACCGAATATGGCGGCAACCCTGCTGAAATGATTGGCGACGGGTGGGTCAACCACGTCCATCCGGAAGATGTCGAACGCACCCTCACCAACTGGGCAACGGCGGCGCAAAAGGCCGAGCCCTACGAGGCCGAGTTCCGTCTCCGGCTTCCGGACGGAGAATATCGCTGGGTCCTGATCGCCGCCAAGCCGGAAGTCAGCGACGACGGCACGATCCGACGCTGGTTCGGGACCTGTGTCAAGATTCATGAGCGCGTTGTGGCTGAGCGGCAACTGGCCCTGAAGGAACAGCTGTACCGAAGCATCCTCGAAGCGAGCGCGGACTGCATCAAGGTCATCGGGCTGGATGGGATCATTCAGTTGATCAACCCGCCAGGCCTCGAATTGATCGAAGCCGCCGACGCCGCGCTGGTGGTAGGGAAGAACTGGGTCGATCAATGGCCTGACGACATGAAACCGACCGTTGCGGATGCTCTTCAGCGTGCCGCAAAGGGCGGAACTTCGCGCTTCAGCGGCTTTCTCCCGACAATGACCGGCAAGCCCAAATGGTGGAATGTGGTCGTCTCCCCCATTCGCGACGAAAACAACGTTGTAACCCGGATTCTCGCGATTTCGCGCGATTGCAGCGAAGAGCGCGAACGCTCGCAGCAGCTCTTGTGGGCAAGCGAGCACGATCCGCTTACCGGACTACCGAACCGCCGCGCTTTTCAGGCCCGGTTGAAGGCCTCGGTCCTGCGCTCAATGGGTAGCGGCTCCAAAGTCGGCCTCTTGCTCGTGGACGTCGATCACTTCAAATATGTCAACGATTCCCTTGGTCACACCGCGGGTGACCGGCTGCTGAGGGAATTCGCAAAGCGGCTTCAAGGCGCCCTTCGGAACGATGATTTTGTCGCGCGCATCGGCGGTGACGAGTTCGCAATCATCGTCGAGGACCTCCGCAGCTCCGATGATCTCCTCCTTGTCGGCGAGACCGTAGGCAAGGCGCTGAAGGCGCCGATCAGGTTGGAAGGGCGGAGTTTGAGCAGCGGCGCCACGATCGGCGGAGCCCTTTTCCCGCAGGACGCCGCCAGCGCCAACGATCTGTTCAACGTCGCCGACACAGCCCTTTACGCCCTCAAGACAGACGGCCGCGGCGGTACGCGGCTCTTCCATTCGCGAATGCGTGAGGAATCGCGACGAGTCGCTTCTCAGCTCAGCCTCGCTCGCCTTGCCATTCGCAATCAAAGCCTGGTGCCCTTCTTCCAGCCGAAGGTCGATCTGAAGTCGGGCCAGCTTGTCGGATTTGAAGCGCTCCTCCGGTGGCACGACCGCAAGCGCGGATTCCAGCTGCCGCATACGATCGAAGAGGCGTTCAAGGAATATGAACTGGCGAGCGAAATCGGGGCGCTGATGCAGCGACGGGTTTTCGAACAGGTTCGAGACTGGCTTGATCGAGGCGTCAACTTCGGCCGGATCTCGCTCAATGGCGCTCCAGCGGAGTTTCTTCGCGACGACTATGCCGAACGGCTGCTCCTGCTGCTGGCGCAGCACGATATCCCCGCCAGCTTTATTGAAGTCGAGGTCACCGAGCATGCTCTGATGGATCGAAGCTCCCGCTACGTAGAGCGGGCGCTGACCATGCTAAAGCGGGCCGGTGTGACCGTGGCTCTGGACGATTTCGGAACCGGCTATTCTTCCCTCTCGCATTTGCGCGATTTTCCGGTGGACGTCGTCAAGGTGGACAAGAGCTTCGTCCAGGCGATCAACTCGGATTCCGAGATCGCTGCAATCGTTGGGGCGGTGATCAACCTCGCCAGCAGCCTCGACATGCAATCGGTCGCGGAAGGGATCGAGACGGAGCAGCAACTTGCGTTGCTTCGAAGCATGGGATGTCGGGTGGGCCAGGGATTTGCCCTCGGCGAGCCTGTTGCCGGAGATCAGGTGGCAATGGGTCGAGCCGCCAGGGCTGCCTGACCACCACGACCGGCAAAATCCGGAAATAACGAACCGCGCCGATGGCTGTCCTACACTCGGGTCCGGCACTACATGGTCCGGCATGTGCTTCGAGTTCATCTGCCGAACCTCGTATCACCCGAATTGCCGGCCCTCTCGCGCGGGCGTGCGTGCACGCACGCGTAGGCTCATGAACGTTGTGAACTTTCGCCGCCTGCAGGGGGCGTTCATTTGAGCCCTTCGCCTTCCCCTGCTAGTCGGCGGGTCATGGCCGATGCCTCCGAAAAGCCCAACCGAAGTCTCGGTAACCTGCGGATCGTCTGGCGCGCTGCCAGCAAATACCGGTGGCATATCGCCGGTGCCGTTTTCTTCCTGGCGCTCTCCTCGGCCTCGACTCTGGCGATCGGCTGGGGCGTCCGGCGAGTGATCGATCGCGGTTTCGTCGGCAATGCAGCCAATGCGGTAGCGGTCAGAGACGCGTTCGAAATCCTGCTCGCGATTGTCGTTGTGCTCGCGCTCGCCACCGCAAGCCGTTTCTATTTCTTTTCCTGGCTAGGCGAGCGCACGGTTGCCGACATCCGCATCGCGGTGCACCGCAACCTGCTCACTCTGCCGCCACGCTTCTTCGAGGAAAACCGGCCGTCAGAAATTGCGTCGCGACTCACCGCCGACACCACGATCCTCGATCAGGTCGTCGGCGTCAGCACCTCGATGGCGCTGCGCAATTTCGCAAACGGCATGGGCGGCCTCATCTATCTCTTCATCCTCTCGCCCAAGCTGACTGGACTTCTGCTTCTCGCCATCCCCCTGGTGGTCGCGCCGGTGATTCTCCTGGGCCGCAAAGTGAAGGCCCTGAGCCGGTCCTCGCAGGACAAGATCGCCGACGTCGGAAGCACCATTTCCGAAACTCTCGGCGCAATGAAAGTGGTCCAGGCCTTCGGGCAGGAGGGACGCGAGCTCGGCCGGTTCAGAGGCACCGTCGAACGGGCGTTTTCGGTGGCGCGCCGCCGCTTCGCCGTGCGCGCAGTCCTGACCTTCACCCTGATGCTGATCATGTTTGGAATGATCGTGATGCTGCTTTGGGAGGCGGTGAGCGACGTCGCCGCCGGACGGTTATCCGGAGGAACGATCGCTGCTTTCATTTACCTCGGCTCGATCGTCGGCGGCTCGTTCGGAGCGCTGACCGAAACCTATGGCGAACTTCTTCGTGGCGCTGGCGCGGCTGCTCGAATCCACGAATTGATGATGGAGAGGCCGGAAATCCATGCACCGAACGACCCGGTGCCGCTGCCGGTTACGGCGAAGGGGTCGCTGTCGTTCGAACATGTCGAGTTCCGTTATCCGACGCGGCCGCAGGAGAAGGCGCTGCACGACCTCAGTCTTAACATCGCACCGGGCGAGACGGTCGCGGTGGTTGGGCCGTCCGGTGCCGGCAAGTCGACGCTATTCCAGCTGGCGCTGCGCTTCTACGATCCGCAGCAGGGGCGGATATTGCTCGATGGGGTTGATGTGCGCGATGCCGATCCTGCGGAGGTGCGGTCGCGCATCGCGCTGGTCCCCCAGGAGACTGTGATCTTCGCCGCCAGCGCGAAAGACAACATCCGCTACGGTCGCTGGGACGCTTCTGAAGAGGAGATCATCGAGGCAGCCAAGGCAGCCAACGCGCACGAATTCCTGAAGGACTTGCCGGAGGGATATGACACCTTCCTCGGTGAGAGCGGGGCACGCCTTTCCGGGGGTCAGCGCCAGCGGATCGTCATCGCGAGAGCACTGCTCCGCGATTCGCCTCTGTTGCTGCTCGATGAGGCGACTTCGGCGCTCGATGCACATAGCGAGCGGCTGGTGCAGGAGGCGCTGGAGCGGCTGATGAAGACCCGCACCACGATCGTCATTGCGCACCGGCTGGCGACGACCCGCGCCGCCGACCGGATCATCGTGATGGACGGCGGCCGGATTGTCGAGGAAGGGACTCACGCCTCGCTGAACAAGGCCGACGGTCTCTACGCAAGCCTCGCCCGGCTCCAGTTCGCCGGGCAGGCCGCCTAGCTCTGGGCGCCGCCGTCTCCCGCTCCGCCGGAGCTGCTTGACCCACCCGAGCTTCCGCCGGATTTTCCGCCGCGCGAACGCGATGAGGTCGAACGGGAAGAACGCGATTTCGACCCTGAGCTTCGGCTTGCAGCAGCCTTCGGCTTGGCGGTGCTTTTGGTGGAACGGCTGCCGGCCGACTTGGCCGCAGACGATTTTGACCGCGAGGAAGACGACCCAGACTTGCTCGCTCCGGAATTCCGCGAGCCACCCGACTTGCTGCTGCTCGACCTGCTGGACCCGCCTCTGCTGCTGCTGCTGCTGCCGCCGCTGGTCGAGGCGCTGGTCTCCATCGACCATTTGCCGCTCATCACACGGTTGGCTGCATCAGTCACCGCCTCGGCAATCAGCGCACCCAGTTTCGTGGCGCTCGACAGCACTGATTTCGCCGCCTTGTCCGCAGTATCCGCCGCTTCCATACCGGCGTCGCGGATCGCTTTGCGCGCCTTGGGACTAGCGCTGATCGCTGCGGCCGCGGCTGCCAGGCCGGCAGCGAGCATTTCCTTGCTCATCGCCGCGTTCGCCAGCCGTTCGGTTGTGCTCTTTGACGAACCCGACGACCGCGAGCTCGAGCTTGATGATTTGGATCCTGCCGCCGAGGACCGCGATTTGCTTCCCGAGGATTTGGACCCTGTGCTTCTGCTGGATTTGGCCATCACAAACCTCCCTTGGTCGGCTCAATAGACACTTGAGCGTAACAACGGTTCCGTTGCGGGTCCGAAAAGGCACTGGATTCGTGCGGATTGCAACGTCTCCAGATACGTAAAAGGGGCGGTTCCCGTACTTGCCTGCGGGGCAGGCAAGTTAAAGGGGACCGCCGCGCAATGCAGCGATCCCCTCGAACATGGTCAGCGGCCGGAAGTGATTTGGCCGTCCGTCCAGCGCCTAGGGCCGACGAACACCCCTTTCCGACCTCCCTGCTGAACCATGAGACATCGGATCACCTCCTTTCGCTGCGTTGAAGCCGTAACGAACATGAATCGGCAGACCGCCAACTACAAGTCTTGTAATGCGAATTTGTTTCGGCAATCATCCGCAACTTCGCGCCGCCGGCTAGCTGCGGCAATCCTCGAAAACCCGCGGAGCTTCGGCCCAGCTCGGTACGACCAGTGCACCGACGCCACTGTTAGCAATCGCCCATTTGCCGCGGGTGAAGGCGATGTCGTCGAGCAGCGGATCGTTGGCGGCGACAGCGGCGCTCAGATTGCCCGCGGCGAAGCTCGCCGCGAGGTTTCTCGCACCATAGGTCGTGGTGACCGTCAGGTAAGGCGCGGCAGCCGTCATTCCGGTGCGGACGATGCTGACGGCCCTGCTCACACGGTTGCAGCGCACCGTGAGGCGCACATGGCCTCCGCTATCGACAAAATTGGCCTCGCTGCCGCCGGTGATCGGACGGTAGGACCAATTGCCGACGGTTGCCTGCACTGCGTCCAGATCGAGCGCGGATGGCGCGGGTGCAGGGGTCTGGGCGGTTGCGGCGGTCGCAAGAAGGAGCGCAGTTGCTGCTGCGCAAAAACGACGGGACTTCATTTGGTCAGGCGGTCGACTTTTTCCTGGAGCTTGGCGAGCTCGCTTCGAAGCTCGTCGACCTCGCTTTCCGAAGCGGACGCTTCCTTTTTGGGATTGGGCGTGAACACCTGGGCCGTCTGCTGAAACATTTCCATGTTGCGCTTCGCCATATCGGCAAAGATGTTGCCGCCGAAAGCCTCGCTCATCGCTTTCTGGTTTCGCTTGAACGCATCCATCGCCGCTTCGAGATATTGCGGGACAACGCCCTGCATCGAA
>Ga0207702_10005687_pt1 | contig 10873 bp, 9 predicted proteins | sample KBSCornC62_FD_184302 | JGI IMG/M metagenome (GOLD analysis project Ga0207702, IMG submission 184302) | Corn rhizosphere microbial communities from Kellogg Biological Station, Michigan, USA - KBS Corn C6-2 (SPAdes) (version 2) | ecosystem: Host-associated > Plants > Roots > Rhizosphere > Soil ...
CTTAGCGTGTTCCCCGCGTTTGATTGCCGCAGTTCACAGCCACTACACTCAGTGGTTGCCGTCACGCTGAAGGGCACGGCACGCGCGTTTTTTCTGGAGCTGTGGTGGAAATACTCGATCTCAGGCACTTTACGTCCGCCGACCTGCGTCCATTGCTGGAGGACGAAATTCGGGTGTGGGCGGAGCTGCTGTGCTGGGATTACAGCGGTTCGGCGGAAATGATTCTCCGCTACATGGACGCCAAATTTTTACCGGGCTACGCCGCAGTGTCGCGCGGTAAAGTCTTCGGGTATTCGTTCTTTGTTTATGAGAGCAGCAAGGGAGTAATCGGAGATCTGTTCGTCCGTTCCGGCGACAATGGCAGCAACCGCGAAGAAGTCGAACGCCGCCTGCTGACCCATGTGATCGAGACCTTGCAACAGTCGCCGGGCATTCACCGCATTGAAGCGCAACTGCTTGCGCATGAAGCCGGAGCGGCGTCGCAGCCGTTTTTGTCGCAAGGTTTCAGCCGCCATGCCCGCCTGTTCATGGCGCTGCCTTTGGCTGCGAAAATGGATGCGAAAGTTATTGCCGCAGACATTGAGCTGCGGCGCTGGACTGAGCAGGATTATCAGCCTTCGGCCGCGGTGATCACTTCAGCGTACAGAAATCATGTGGATTCGGAGATCAACGACCAATACCGCACCTTGAGCGGCTCGCTGCGCTTCCTGAACAACATCATTCGTTTCCCAGGTTGCGGCACCTTCGACGCGGAGTCATCGTTCGTGGCGGTAAATAAGCGCAACCTTTCGCTAGTCGGAGTGATCCTGTGTTCGCGCGTCCGCTATGACACCGGGCATGTGACGCAGATTTGTGTGTTGCCCGAGCACCGCGGGCTGGGACTGGGCAAAGCTCTGCTTGCGGCGACGGTGCGTAATCTGACGCAACGAAAATTCTCAGCGCTATCGCTCACGGTTACGGAAGCGAATTCTCCGGCCGTGGATTTATATGCCCGCCTGGGCTTTGAAAAGAAGCGCGTTTTCGATGCATTTGTGTGGGAGGGGTAGGAGCGAAAACTTCTCAGTGCCTCAGCGCCCACATCACCCAGCCAGCCAAAATCAACCCGCCCATGAACAAGGCGAAGCAGTAGAGGCCGTAGTTGAACTGCGCTCGTGGAGTGTCGCGCTGAGTAATACCGAAGACAGTGGAAGCAAAGATCGAGAACAACAACGCAGCATTGAAGTGGGAGAGTGTCAGAATCACGATTTCTTTCCGATCGCAATGTGATAGGCATCAGCCACGCTGATCAGATTCAGCAGTCCGGCCACAATTATGAACTTAGTGCCATAGTCTGCGGTTGCATGGGCGATGATGCCGTGCCCCGCATCAAGGGCTCGGGTCACGATATAGAGGCCGCCCGCGCCAATGTCGCCGATGAATCCCAGAATATCCAGTATGTCTCCGCCGTTCGGTTTGTAGATCCGCCCCTGCATAAGCAGGCCGAGCACAAACATGATTACGACGGAACTCATCAGCAAAAGCCCGCGGATCCAGCGCTTTTGAATCAGATGCCCGGCGCCCGGTATTAGCCAGCCGACGGCGGGCGCAAGCACCGACATAGTGGAGTTCTGAACTGCAGGTTTAATCACCGCTTCTTTTCGTACAGTTGTATCTGCCATTTGGGAGAATCGAGGCGGGGCGTCGCCCCACACAGCCTAGATGATTACGATTTCATTTTGCATTCTACCAGTTACTTCGGCGTGGCCGCTGCGCACCAGCATGTTCACTTCGCTGCGGACCCCAAATTCCGGCAGATAAATCCCGGGCTCAATGGAAAAGCAGCTGTTCGGTAAGATCCGGCGCTCATCGTGTACTTCGAGATTGTCCATGTTGGCGCCATTCGCGTGAACTTCGGTTCCGATCGAGTGTCCCGTTCGATGAACAAATTTTTCTCCGAACCCTGCTTTGGTGATGCTTTCGCGTACCGGATCATCCACCTGCCATCCGGAAATCTGTTTTCCGGCAGCGATGGAGTCTTGCACGAATTTAGCGCCGGCATTGCGCGCATCGCGAACGATTCCGAAAACCTTTTGAATTTGATCAGGCGGAGTTTTTCCGACATAACCGACCCAAGTGATGTCGTAATACACGGCGTTCGGAATGTCCTTCTTTCCCCAGATGTCGAGAAGAACGAAGTCTCCGTCCTGAATTGGCTTTGATGTTGCCGCCTCGGGGCCATAATGCGGGTTTCCGCTATTGGCGTTGACCGCCACCACGGGTGGATCGCTGGTGACCAGGTTCTCGCGGCGGAACGCTTCAACGATCCATTGCTGGATGGCGAACTCGTCGGTTCCTCCATTGCGTACCCGGCGGCCAATCTCTCTGAATGCTTCCGCTGTAATGGCGTCAATCGAATCGCGGGCAGAAAAATGTGTTTTGATCTGCTCGTCCGTCCAGGTCGCTTCGAACTGTGCGACCAGGTCGCCGGAGCTGACGATGTTCTTGCCCAGCCCGCGAAGCAGTTCGACAGTTCCCGCATCCACCAGGGAAATTGTGAACACGCCGTTATTCGGCCAGTACTGCATGGCGACGTCGCGGTAAGGGCGTAACAAATCCTTGAGGGACTCGAACAGCTCCTGCCATGCCGAATACGTCGCTTTGCTTCCGGGAAGCGAATCCAGATGCCCGGCTTCAATCTTGTGGACCAGCTTTTGCGGTGCGCCCTCCGCCGGAATCAAGTAAAACCACCGGCGGGTCGCCATCAACTTTTCGGGCAAGCCGAGAACGCGGTAGGCAATGGGATCGCGGTGGTGGTGATCGTAGAAAAGCCAAGCGTCAATATTGCGATCGCGCAGAGCAGACTGAATGGCGGCGAGGTCCATGAAGGCATCATTGTACCCGCTTGTCCGGCTTGTTTCAGGCCCCTAAGCGCTTGCGGAATTCCTCGACCGAGATTCCTCGCGCATGAACTACTTTCAGCCGTCCACTCTGGCCTGAGGTGATCGTGATGGCGGAGCGCGGTACCTTCAATGCTGCCGCCAGCAAAGTGATGCAGGCGTCGTTCGCGCGGCCGTCAACCGGGGGCGCTGTCACGGCGATCTTCAATACGCCGCCTAACTCGCCCAGCAGTGCATTTTTGCGGGCGCGTGGCTGGACCTTGATGGTGAGGGTGACGCCTGACGCGGTTTCGTTAATGCTCAGCACGTCTTATATGATAAGCACTGGTTTTCGGGGACGGGCCCGTAGCTCAACGGTTAGAGCAGCAGACTCATAATCTGTTGGTTCCTGGTTCGAATCCAGGCGGGCCCACCAACGAGGGCGCCCGCTCCTCCCGCCCCACGCCAAACCAAGCGCGAAGGGAATTCAGGCTACCCTCCAGCGCCCATGGCTCCAGTTCAAAATCTGATCAAGGCGCAAAACCGGCAAGAAGTTGCATCCAACTAAGCAGCCTTTCACGGAGCGCAGCCGACTTACAATAAGCGTTCGAGAGCGCAGGAATCTGAGCAGCAGCAGGAGCGTGCAGATTTTGGGACTGGGCAAATACCTGAAAAAAAGGAGAATACCGCGCGCTGAAGGGCTTCCGCTGGTATTCACGGGCCCAGGTTTGCTGGGTCGGAAACGCGCTCCGGCCTGGGCTTTGACTGGCGCGATTTGCCTTCTTTTGTCGAAGCCTGGATATGGGCAAAATGGGCCGACCTCGATCGATTTGGATACGGCTATCCAATTGGCTCTTACTCATAACCATTCACTTAAAGCTACCCGGACACAGGTGCAGCAGAACGAAGCACAGGAAATCACGGCAAATCTCAGGCCCAACCCGACGTTTGCGGCAGACAGCCAGTTCGTCCCATTTTTCAGCCCACAGAATTTTTCCGGCACGAACGTTGATCAAGTTCAACAGTTTGACGTTGGATTGAGCTACTTATTCGAACGCGGGCACAAGCGTCAGCGGAGGCTGAAGGCGGCACAGGATGCAACCGCCGTCACTCGCGCCCAGATCGCGGACGCCGAACGGACATTAACATTCAACGTCAGTCAGCAGTTCATCAGCGTGCTGCTGGCAGAGTCGACGCTGCAGCTTGCGCTGGAAGACCTGAAAGCCTTTCAGCAAACGGTTGACATCAGCGAAGAACAGTTCAAGGCCGGCTACATCGGAGAAGGCGACTATCTGAAAATCAAGCTACAACTGTTGCAATTCCAAACCGATGTTTCGTCAGCGAAGCTGGCGAAGGTACAAGCGCTGGTAGGGTTGCGCCAGTTGCTGGGCTACGACGCCGTGCCGGAAAACTTCGAAGTCGCGGGCGATCTGGCATACAAGCCGCTTAAAAGCGGGCTGGACGATTTGAAGCTCCAGGCACTGCGTGAACGGCCCGATTACAAGGCTGCGGAATTAGGGGTGACCGCGGCGGAGAGCCAGATCCGGTTGGCTAAAGCCAACTCCAAAGTTGATGTCACCGGTACGTACAATGTGGACCACGTAGCCGGGGAAACCACAGCGTCCATATTTGCCAGTTTCCCTCTGGCAATCTTCGATCGCAATCAGGGCGAGATTGCACGCACAAAATATGCGCTCACGCAATCGCAGGAGCAGCAGCAATCCGCAAGTGATGCTGTGCTTTCGGATGTATCGAATGCGTATGAGATGGTCAAGAGCAACGATGAAGTGGTGCAGCTCTACACTTCAGGATACCTCAAGCAAGCGCAGGATTCGCGCGACATCAGCGAGTATGCCTACAAGCGCGGAGCCGCCAGCCTCCTGGATTTTCTTGATGCCGAGCGCAGTTATCGCGCGACGCAAATGGGCTATCGCCAGGCGCTCGCTTCGTATATGACGGCCTTGGAACAGTTGAAAGCAGCGGTGGGAGCGAGGAACCTGCCATGATCAAAAACATGCTGTGCTTCGCCGTGGCACTGACCCTGCTGGCTTTGTTCGGATGCGAAGGACCCAGCTCGAATTCTGTCACATATGCGAAGAACCCTAACGATCCCGAGCTGTTCACCATTCCGCAAGAACAGATGTCGCATGTCCAGGTGCTGGACGTAGAACCGACGACGTTGACCAGAACACTTCGGCTGACGGGGACAGTTGCATATAACGCGTTCAAGACCACTCCGGTGATCACCCAGGTGAGCGGCCCCGTCAGCCGTGTGGTCGTAGTCCCGGGACAGCGGGTGAAACAGGGCGAAGCCATGCTGTATGTGGCAAGCCCCGATTATTCACAACTCCGCTCCAATTACCTGAAGGCGAGAGACGCATACGCGCTGGCGCAGAAGGCTTACACGCGCGCGCAGGACTTGTATCAGCATCATGCGATTGCCGAGCAGGCGTTGGAGCAGGCTGAATCGGCGGAAGTGCAGGCCGGGGGAGACCTGGCTTCGGCGCAGGCAGCCTTAAAGGTGCTGGGCATCACCGACCCCGACGCTCTGGTACAGGCACCGCCGACGTTCGAAGTCCCGGTAAAGGCGCCCATCAGCGGGGAGGTGGTCGAGCAAGACGTTTCCGCCGGGCAACTGATTCAGCCCGGATCAACCCAGTGCTTCATGATTTCAGATACCAGCAACGTCTGGGTGCTGGTGAATGTGTATCAGAACGATTTGCCCTATGTGCGTGTCGGTGACACCGTGAACATTCAGACAGATGCATATCCGCAGGTATTTCACGGGCGAATCTCGTATGTTGCGGCTTCGCTCGATCCGAGTACGCGGACACTGCAAGCGAGAATCGAAACTGCGAATCCGGGAGAAAAGTTAAAGAAGGACATGTACGTGACCACAACCGTGAATGCCGGGAAGATTTCGAAAGCCATCGCGCTGCCTGATGCGGCGCTGCTTCGGGACGCCGAGAACCAGCCGTTCGTATATGCCGAAAGTTCACAGAACCAATTCGGCCGGCGCGCGGTGACGGTGGGAGAAAGCGTAAATGGTCAAACCGAGATCACCAGCGGGTTGAAGCCTGGAGATCACGTGATTGGCAATGGCAGTTTGTTCCTGCAGTTCGCGAATTCGCTACAACGCTGATTGGGTCAGACGCTCTGAGATATCAGGCTAGTCCAACAAACTGAATGATTCACAAAATCGTCCGCGCCGCGCTGGGTCAACGCTTTCTGGTATTGATGTTGACCGTCTTCATCACGGTAGGCGGAGTCATCTCGTTTCAGCGAATGCCGGTGGACGCGTACCCGGATCTGTCTCCTCCGCAGGTCGAGATCATCACGCAGTGGCCCGACCACGCGGCCGAAGAAGTCGAGCGCCTGGTAACCCTTCCCCTCGAAGTCGAAATGAACGGCGTTCCACACATGGTGGTAATGCGTTCCATCTCGCTCTATGGACTCTCCGACCTTCGACTGACATTTGAAGAAAACACCGACGACTATTTTGCGCGGCAGGTCGTATTCGAGCGCTTGGCGGACGCTGAGCTGCCAACCGGTGTCACGCCTTCTATGGCGCCTCTGTTCAGCCCCAGCGGACTGGTTTACCGCTATGTGCTGGAAAGCCCCGACCGCAGTCCCCAGGAATTGCACACCATTGAAGACTGGGTGGTGGAGCGTGCGTATCGATCGGTTCCAGGCGTGGCGGACGACTCTAGCTTTGGCGGCACCACCATGCAGTACCAGGTGTTGCTCGATCCCGCCCGCATTTATGGCTACCACCTTACAGTTCCGCAAGTCACGGCGGCGCTGGCGGCAAATAATGCCAATGCCGGAGGCGGATTCTATTCGCAGGGCGGCCAGTTCTATTATGTGCGCGGCATCGGCCTGATAAGAAACACGGAAGACATCGGGAACATTGTTGTCGGTGCAAATAAGGGCGCTCCGATTCGCGTGAAGGATGTCGGCGAGGTCACGATTGGCCACGCGCCGCGGCTGGGGCAATTTGGATTTGCGGAGCGCGAAAACTCCGGGATAAAGAAGAATGAGGATGCGGTTGAGGGCGTGATTCTTATGCTCCGCGGCGAGCAGACGCAGAATGTACTCAAAGGCGTCGAAGCCAAAACCGAAGAACTGAACCGGCAGGTAATGCCGTCGGATGTGAAAATCCATCCTTATTACGACCGCAGCGAACTAGTAAACCTGACCAAAGACACAGTTGAAAATAACCTGCTGCGTGGGATGGTGCTGGTTGTCATCGTGCTGATCTTTTTTCTGGTCAGCATACGGGCAGCGCTTATCGTGGCTGTCACGATTCCCTTGTCGCTGCTGTTTGCATTTATCGTGCTGCACGCCCACGATGTTGCCGCGAACCTGCTTTCAATCGGAGCGATCGACTTCGGGATCATCATCAATGGCACGGTCGTCATGGTGGAAAACATCTACCGCGAACTGGCTCTGCGCGAAGGGCAGGAGTACAGCCTGACCGAGGTCATTCTGACGGCGGCAAAAGATGTTGATCGCCCGATTTTTTATTCTGTCGCCGTCATCCTGGCGGGCTATCTTCCGATCTACGCCTTAAGCGGACCTTCCGGAAAGCTGTTTCACCCCATGGCCGAAACCATGGCCTTCGCGCTGATCGGCGCTCTGATACTTACCTTGACGCTTGTTCCGGTGCTGGCGTGGTACTGGTTTAAAGGACCGATTCGCGAGAAACCAAATCGCGCCTACGAATGGATGAACCGGCAATACGCAAAGCAATTGGATTGGGCGCTGAAACGTCCCAAGCTCACGGTCGTGCTCACGGCATTGATTTTTGCGGCTAGTCTGTCATTGGTTCCGTTTATCGGCGGCGAATTCATGCCGCACCTGGATGAAGGCGCACTCTGGGTGCGGGCCACGATGCCGTACACAGTGTCATTCGAAGAGGCAAGCAAGATTGCGCCGCAAATCCGGGACATCCTGCTGTCATACCCACAGATAACCGTGGTCGGATCGGAACTGGGCCGGCCCGACGATGGCACCGATCCCACAGGGTTTTTCAATTGCGAATTCTATGTCGGATTGAAGCCCTATAAAGACAAAGCCTGGCAGGGCGACATTCGCGAAAAGAAGCAACTGATCGACTCCATTGACAAAAAGCTAAAAGCATTTCCAGGGATCATTTTTAACTACACGCAGCCGGCAGAAGACGCCGTGGATGAAGCCCTGACCGGGCTGAAGAGCTCACTCGCGGTAAAAATCTATGGTGAAGATCTGAACGTCCTTCAAGACAAGGCCATTCAAATCAAGAACACTTTGGAGAAAGTACGCGGTTTCACTGATCTGACTGTCGTCCGCGAGCTTGGGCAGCCCAGCCTACTGGTGGATGTAGATCGTGAAAAGATCGCGCGGTACGGAGTAAACGTGTCCGACGTGGAAGCCGTGGTTTCGGCCGCGGTAGGCGGTGCGGCTGTCACTCAGGTGATTCAGGGCGAGAAGCTGTTTGATTTAGTTGTGCGGATGCAGCCGCAATTCCGCAGCAGCGCCCATGACATCGGCAACTTGCTGGTGGGAACGCCGGAGGGCCAGCAGATACCGCTGAGCCAGCTTGCCGACATCCGCCAGGGAAATGGCGCGTCCTTTATTTACCGGGAAAACAATTCGCGGTATATCGGCGTGCAATACAGCATTGAGGGCCGGGACCTGCAACGTGCAGTGCACGAGGGTCAGGACGCCGTCGATAGAGCGGTAAAGCTGCCCCAGGGCTACCGCATGAGCTGGGGCGGAGAATATAGCCAACTGGTAGCGGCGGAATCGCAGATGTATTTTATTGGTCCGCTCGCGTTGGTACTCATTTTCATGATCCTGTTCGCGCTCTACGGGAATTTCAAGTTTCCGGTGACCATCGCAATCGGAGTCGTCATGACCGAGCCGGTCGGGGCTCTGGTGGCGCTAAAGCTGACGCACACTCCATTCAGTGTTTCTTCCGTGCTTGGATTGCTGGCGCTGCTGGGCGTCTCGGTTGAGACCGCGGTGATTCTGGTGTCATACATCAATAAGCTGCGGCAGGAAGGTATGGACATCCATTCGGCGACGCGCGAAGCCTCCCTGCTGCGTCTGCGGCCTATTATGATGACGGCGCTCGTAGCATGTCTGGGGCTATTGCCGGCGGCTCTCTCAACCGGAATTGGATCGGACACGCAGAAGCCGTTCGCGATTGTAATCGTGGCCGGGCTGATCTCGCGCCTGTGTATCGGATTCTTCGTGAATCCTGTGCTCTACGAATTGGTTGCGCGCGAGGGGGATGTACTTCAGGTGTAGCGACCACGATGCGACCGCGAGTGCTGAAGCAGAGTGTCTGGCCAGCAGCAACTCTCACCTGTAATATTTTCTGGTACCCAGGGCGTTTCGATGTACGGTAACGCGGATGGCGGCATAAGGAATCTGCTGGATTTTTATCAGCATTAAATGAGCCTAAGGTCTGACAAGTGGAAAGAACCTATATCGGAGGCGTCAGACTTTATGAAATCCAAAGCAACACTGCTTTCGCTGTTGCTGCTGTCTGCGAGCTGGGTAGTGGCCCAGAGCACAACCCCAGATAGCACTTCGCCTTCCGGCCCGGCTCCCGCTCAGACGCAGAGCCCTTCCGGAAGCAGTCCTCAGACCTCAACTCCCAGTACAGCAGAACCCGCACAAACCGGGCCGGCTTCGAATGCTCCAGCTGCGGAAACTCCCAGCCAGACCTCACCCGCAGCTCCTAACCAAAATGTCCCAGGAGGAACAGCGAACAGTGCAGCCGGCACCAGTGCAGCAGGAAACGGCGGTGTAACTGGCTGTCTCTCCGGATCTGCCATCACCGGCAACTTCATGTTGACCGATCATTCCGGAAACACTTATAAGCTGACTGGCAACCTCGACAGCCTCCGCACTTTGGTCGGGAATGAGGTCCAGGTGAGCGGAAATGCAAGTGGTGCCGAGGCAAGCTCCAACGCGCCAGCATCACCGGATCAGAGTGGAGCAAGCGCATCGGCGACAGGTTCTTCGGCCGGCACAAGCGCGGGAATGAATTCCGGTTCAGGCGCGACAGCATCTGCAGGATCCGCGAAGCAATTTAACGTGACCAATGCGACGAAGGTCGCGGACCACTGCACGGCAGCGCCTTCGAATCCGGGACCAACAGCTCGCGAGCGCAAGAGCGGAGTGATGTATGCATCCGCAGCATGGCAGACGGCGGGTGCTGCAGGAACTGCCGGGGCCGGTCCGGGAGCGAGCACGGGTCAGACCGGATCAACTGCCGGACAGGGCACAACCGGAACTACGCAGGGAACGACAACCGGAACGGCACAGGGTACAACCACGCCGGGTTCAACACAGACCCCGGGAACGACTGCGCCTGGAACGGCAAATCCGACTCCCGGGACCGCAAATCCCACGCCTGGAACGGCAACACCGGCGCCGGGAACAACTCCGGAAACAGCTCCGACAAATCCAACACCTGAAACCAGCCCGGGAACTACGACTCCGGAAACAAGCCCCACAACGCCGGCTCCGGATACCACCCCTGAAACAACCACTCCGGAAACTACGCCTCCTGCGGGCAGCCCAACCGAGCCGGGCAGCACAACCGAGCCGGGCACTACTCCGCCAAGCACTACACCTCCGACTACGCCACAGACCACTACACCTAACACGACAGCTCCGCCGCAAGCCTAGTAACGAAGCTTCGTGACTTCCAAGGCCAGCTTTGGCTGGCCTTCATTTTTTGGAGTCCGGCGTGTGTTGGGGCAAGTCCGGCACCATCCGCTGTGAGATAATTTTCTGCGAGGAAAAATGGCGGAACGGAAAGTTATGTGCGTCAAGTTGCACCAGGAGCTTCCCGGGTTGGAGGAACCTCCTTTCGATACCGAGCTCGGCCAAAAGATTTACAACAATGTGTCGCAGCAGGCCTGGACGCAGTGGACGGAATTCTGCAAAATGCTGCTGAACGAGTACCGTCTGAATCCGGCGCGTCGTGAAGATCAGGAAGTAATCGTCAGGCAGTTGGA
>Ga0207702_10005688_pt1 | contig 10872 bp, 4 predicted proteins | sample KBSCornC62_FD_184302 | JGI IMG/M metagenome (GOLD analysis project Ga0207702, IMG submission 184302) | Corn rhizosphere microbial communities from Kellogg Biological Station, Michigan, USA - KBS Corn C6-2 (SPAdes) (version 2) | ecosystem: Host-associated > Plants > Roots > Rhizosphere > Soil ...
CCGCACTAAAGGTGGCGCTCTTGTCACGGTTGACCGCCTTCCGCTCGATCCGCGTCACGATCTGTACGATCACAGCCCAGATGGATTCGAGTGGGGATACGGCGGTAGCGGGGCAGGGCAGCTTGCTCTTGCCATTCTCGCTGATCATCTAAACGACGAACAGGAAGCGCTTGGACTCTATCAGCACTTCAAATTTGAAGTCATCGCCGATCTGCCGCACGACGAATGGACGCTCACCAGCCTCGACGTCGAACACGCCTTGATCAGTATCCGTCTTACAAGCGATGCGGAAAGGAGCAACTCGTGAGCGCACAACAGAACGTGGCGCTCAAGTTCCTGCTTGGGCGCGTGACGGCAACACCTGCTGTGCTCGATCAGGTTCCAGCGGACGAGATTCTCCTCGCCTTGACCCGCCATGCGCGAGGCGATTGGGGAGAATTAGATTCGGAAGACCTCAAAGCCAACGAGGATTCGCTTAGAGAAGGCGGACGCCTCGTGTCGAGCTATGTCTCGACGGCCGGGGTCAAATTCCTGATCATCACCGAGTGGAATCGGAAGCTCACCACTGTGCTTCTACCGGAGGACTACTGAATGAAAAAGAACTGGATAGACTTCAGAGACTTGCGCTCAAAGCTCGACTTCGCCTTGGTGCTTGAACACTACAGCGTCGAGGTCAAGCGCAAGGGAAACCAGCATCACGGCTACTGCCCGCTGCCGAACCATAACGGAAGACGCAATTCGCCATCGTTCTCGGCGAATCTGGAAAAGGGCATCTTCCAATGCTTCGGCTGCGGCGCGAAGGGAAACACGCTCGACTTCGCGGCCCTCATGGAGAAGAGGGACCCGAAAGATGGGGCGTCACTACATGATGTCGCGGTGAAACTTCAAGAGCGCTTCTGTCCGGAGCTTGGAAGTTCCAATGAGAGGGAAACGCCGGTGGCAAACAAGCCGCCCAAGCCGAAACAGAAGGATCCAAAGGACGACCGGTCTCGAATCGTGAACGAGCCACTCAACTTCGAGCTGAAAGATTTGGATGCCACGCATCCGTACCTTCTCGGTCGCGGTTTCACGCCAGAAACGATTGAGCGGTTCGGCCTTGGGTTCTGCTCAAGAGGCTACTGCAAAGACCGGGTGGCGATCCCGCTTCACGATCACGAGGGTGGGCTTGTCGGATACGCTGGACGCGTCGTGGATGATACCACGATCACTGAGGGCAATCCGCGGTACAAATTCCCTGGGGAACGTGAGCGTGATGGAAAGGTCTATGAATTCCGAAAAACGTTGTTTCTATACAATGGCTTTCGAATCAAGGCCCCCGTTGATGAGCTTATCATCGTTGAGGGCTTCACCGGCGTCTGGTGGCTAGACCAGAACTCATTGCCGAATGTCGTGGCGACGATGGGAGCGGACTGTTCCGAAAAGCAGGCCAAACTCGTCGTCTCCTTGGTGAAGCCGACCGGCAAAGTTTGGATAATGCCGGACGGTGACAAAGCAGGTGAGCGGCATGCTCAATCGCTCCTGATACAGATTTCTCCGCATTGCTCCATGCGGTGGCTGAAATTACAGGAAGGAAAGCAACCAACAGACTTGTCGAGGGAGGAATTGAAGATGAGCTTCCTTGTTTAATCACACGCGGTCTCGGAAGAGGCCGCTTTTTAATCTTGGAATAACTTCCAGGTTTTTGGTATTACAATTATCAAGAACTAACGTGATATTGGTTGCTAGATAGAAGTGCTATCCAAAACGTCCAGCAGCCAACACGAAAATGACCGGGGCGCTGGCCGCAAAATTACCCCAAAAATTCCCGAATTAGACCTAAAACCAAGGACTTGCAGACAAGGGAAATCAGTTCGACATTTTTTCGCCAGTCTTTGGGTAGCCAGCAGGTTGCGAGATGCTCTCGTCAACAGTCTTCTTGCCGGGAAGCAACACGTAAAGGTTCATGTTGGTCTGCAACAAAACATTTAGGTCAATGTGCCAAGTACCTAAAAGCCCGGAGTTGTGGACGTAATACTTTTGGTCCATTGCTGGGTCCATCACCTTAACCCCGGTGAACTGGTAATGAGTTTTGTCGGGCATCGTTACAATGAGGTCGGCCTGGTCGTGGCTAACCTTCCTAAACTTGCCCGGCGCAATCTGAACCTCCTGGCCGGTCTGCACGTCTCTGACGCCGATTTTCTGGCCGGTGCCGTTCCCAAAATTAACGTAAAGGTTCGTATAGCACCCCGTTTGAAAGAGGAGCACCAGACTAGCAATCGCCAAAGAGATTTGATTTCGTTTCATGGCGGCTGGCTTTAATGGGTTGCTTGGTCGCCATGATGAATATAGTCCTTAGCCTTGTACGCCTTGAATGGCCAAGGATACAATGTGCCAGTATATCCATTCCAGATTGCGGACCCGTTATTACTCATCAGCACACTCTTTCCGCTGTTGGAATCACAGCAAAAAACCAGTCCTAATCCCATCTGGTAAAACAGTCCGGGGCTCGCAAATTGCAACACCGCGTCACCGCTGGCACTCATCAACCATTTGGCTGGATACGGGGCCGAACCATGTCCCCAAAAATAAAACCCCTGAAGTTGTTTTGCCTGAGATCTCGAATGAAATATCCCTTGCAACGCCAGCACATCACCGTCCTGGTGATGACGATCATCAACATAAAAACCCAGAGATCGCAAATATCTTACGTTGGGATTCCAGCGAACATACCACCGTCCAAGCCATCCAAGATTACCAGCCCAGTAAGCCACAACGGTGTTGGGCACTTCAAAATGTTCGCATCCCGTCATTTTTTGACTGGTCGATGACGGCAAGGTGTTTCCCGATGAAACGGTCAACCACATTGGAAACTGTTCAGCCTTTAGTCCGATCATGTTTGCCAAGTCAGCAATCGTATCGCCAGCATCGGGCTCTGCGCTGGCCGTTTCATCTCCATTCCGTGAGATCGTCCATTTCAGTCCAAATATATCGTAGTAATCAACGTCATCATTCCCAGCAAAACCATAAACATTGTCACCACCATCTTCCTCGTCTGGATCGCGGCTCAACCAACTTCCGGTCGATGGCTTGTAGTACCTGTATCCATAATACAGCATATCGCTTTCATCGTCCTGATACTTTGTTGAGAACCGAATTGGATTGGCCTTGGCCATGGGCCCAGTGGCTCGGATGGCTTCCCCGAAGGGACCATATTCATAGGCTGCCAAACTCGTTCCATCGTTTGCGTTAACAAGCTGGGCGACATTGCCATTGCCATCAAAAGCCGCGAAACAATTGGTCGTGCTAGTGCCGTAATAGCTGACTTCAAGCAATCCACCCACGCCACCAGCACCTTGCATCGAGCCCGAAAGATCACTGCCCCAAATACAATTACGAATAAGCGAATTATTCGGTTGCAGGTCGGCGACCAAGTTCCACCCATCGTATAGGAAATTGACTGTGCTCACTGCCACGCCGTTGGTCACACATTTTTGAATCCGCCGACCTTTAGCGTCATAGGCGAATGCCAGTTGATATTGCGGACCAACGTTGGTATTGACCGTCATGCCGATAAGCCGATTCTCTGCATCCCATGTGTAGCTCCACCGTCCGTCGTTGGTCAGGTTGCCATCCGCATCGTAGCTGAATTGTTCCGGGGTTTCCGGCAAATACTCGTTGCCTGCGGTGGTGTTTCCGCCGCTGGCCACCGTCACTCCCAACCACTGGGCTGCGGACTTGTTATTGGTTACCACCGTTGACCAGAAATACTCACCTTTACGCCAAGCCGTTTGCCCGTTCACTGTCACCGCGTTGGTTGCCAATGCCGCGCCAACCACATCATTGGTGCCCGGATAATCCCTCTGCGTAATCTGGTTCAACGTATTCACACTGTAATTTGCCACCCGTTGATTTCCTCCGGTTTGGTCCCCGCCAGCCTTTGTCTGCTTCCGATTCCCGATGTCATCGAACCCATAATCAAACTGCTGGCCTGGCACTGGCGTGCCATCGTAAAAATACTTGTGCCCGCCAATCACCTGCCCCAGCGAATCGTAATTGTAAACCCAGTATGAGCCATCGGCCAACTTGTCCTGCGTGCGCTGGTTGGCTGAATTGTAGCTGTAATTGAAGGCTACAGCAGGGACGCCCGACCCGCTCGGCTGTGAGGAAATTTGGGTCAGCCGGTTCAAATTATCGTATTGTTTGCTCGTGGTCATCCGCGTTGTGCTGCCTTGCTTGTACACAATCTGGCTCACCAACGGCGAATTGGCAACGTACGAATACGTGGCTGAATTGTTATTGCCGTCATTCACTGTGGACAGGCGTGAGGCTGCATCATAACCATACATCGTCTGACTCAAAACGCCGGAAGCCAGAGTGGTCAAGTTTGTTCGGCGCTGAAACTGGTCATATCCGTTGGTCACGGTCAAACCATTCAATGGGCCGCCGGACCAGGATTCCGTCAGGAGTTGTCCGGCCAGGTTGTACGTGGAATTCAACTGATAGATGGCGGTGGACTGTTGTGACAGGCGGCCCAACCGGTCATAGGTATTCGTGACACACGGCGTGGCGTCGGAATATACAATATTTGTTAAACTCCCGGAGGCATCGTAACTGTTGGTGGTAATGATGGGATTTCCGCTACTGTCTGTGCGCACCCATGCACGGGAAGCCAAGCGGCCTGCCGGCGTGTACATATACGATGGTCCGTTGCCATCGGCGTAGGCTTTGCTGTTTAGCCAACCGCGCTGGCTGTCGTAATTCCAAGTAGTCACACGCGCGCCGGTCAGGCCGGTGAAACTGCTCCAGTTGGTCATGTACTGCATTCGTCCGGCGTAATCGTAGCCATAACCCACCGGATACGTGCGTGAACCATATTGCAACGCCAGTTCGCCCGTCAACAGATACACCGAGTTGACGGTTGTGCCGTCGGGCTGAATGACGCTGTATGGGCGCAGCATGTTGTCGTAAAGCGTGGTCGTAGTTTCGGAAGCGTGGCCATTGCCTGGCGTCGGCGTGGTCACGCTCGTCACTTGGTCGGCTGCATTGTAGCCGTAAGTCGTCGAACCATTACGCGCATCGGTCACTTGGTATTGCCGGCCGTGGGCATCATACGTATAGCTGGTACTGCCAATCGAGTTATTGCTTGCGTCGAACCGGGTGCTGGAGATCAAACGACCGGAAGAATAGCTGTTGATTGTGTACGATCCATCTGCCGCGATACTCGTGACCGCGCGGTTAGTGCCCGAATAACTTGTAATTGTTTCGTTTGTAAGAGCACTGCTCGTAGTGATAAAGCTGATTTGCCAGGCTTTGAGCCCATCCACTGAGGTCTCCGATTCCGAGGTTAAGGTGCCACTGCTTTGGCCATCGAGCCAAACGTAACTGCGAGTACGATCGACGGCCACACCGTGGTCAATACACAAGTCGTTGGTCGTCCAAGTGATTCGGTCGGGGCCGCTCCAGTCAATGACTCCGTTCAGATTCATGTCCACCGCAGTGTAGGCGACATCACCTCGGGGACCAAATTGAGTCAGCGTGCTCACTCCGTCTGCATCCATCTGATTCGTCAATTGACCAATCGAGTTGTAGAAAAAAAGGCTACTGGGACCAGAAAAATATTGCCCCGAGCCTGTAACGTACCAATCACCAGGATAAAACACCTCAACTGTCCGGCCAAAAGGATCTGTGTAAGTCTGTGTCCATTCTCCGGTCGAATTTCCATTTTCATGCAAATTTGTCTCTGTAATAAACGTGCAACCGAAGGGGAGTGAAAGATTCGGAGCAGCCGCTGAACCATACGCGTAAGCCTTGCCGTGGACTGCCGTGCCAGTCACGCTAGCCAGTGATCGATCAAGGTTATATTGTTCAACTCGCGTACCGGTGTCTGGATACGTCGTCGTACGGGTGAGGCCACCAAATGAATTGACACTTTGACTGTAGATCGTAACCCCACCAAGACCATTCGTCTCGGCAACCAACTCGCCGGAAAGGTCGTATCCGGATTGGTTAAGCGTAACAATCGAGTTGTCGGTGCCAGTCCTTGTAGTCATTAAAACATGCCCCAAGGAATCCAATGCGTATGAGGTAGTGATCCCGAGCCGCGTGGTATTAATCAGGCGCTTGGCCGCATCGTACTGATAATAGGTTGTCACTCCATCCCGGTCCACCGTTGTATCGACGCCGCAACAGGAATACGTTGTCGTTTCCGATGTGCCGTCTAGATGTGTGACGGTTTGCGGCCGGCTGAACGGGTCATAGTTGCCGTAGGTGTCTTGCGCGGTCGTGATACCCGAGGCGATGTCGATTTGGGTACTGGAAACCATCTGCCCAACCGGACCAACAACGGTAATCGTTTCCGTGCCGTCCACGATGGCTGTATGGCCGGAATTGGGCACACCGGAATATACGATGTTAGTTTCCGTTCCGTCGGCGGCATTGGTATATGTGTAAATCTGCATGGTCCCGTCCGGATGCAAAACACTTTGAACACGATTGGTGTTTAACCCCGTCGAATAATAAGTAGTTGTAGTGGTTATGTTCCCTTGATCATTCCAGTTTCCTGAGTAGCCAACAATATCCAACTTTTCGAAGTGATTGGGAAACACTGTGAATGTATAAAATTGAACATTATTCACTGTGTGAACTATACGGCGTGGAAGATTCGGATACATCGTGCCATCATCTCCAGAACCCGACACGTAGGCCACAGCGTAGTCGTATTCGGTATAATTGTCCTCGCCAAATGAGCCTTCTGCAAGCGTCATATTCTGTAAAGGCGAGTAGATAATTTGTGGTCGGCCCTGGGCATCGAATTCCATATCTTTTTCCCAGAAGCCATCTGAATACGCGACCGAGTCCAATGGGCGTGTAGTTCCATTGGCATAATTGCCCCAGTTATAGATATAGGTAGTGGTCTTTGGATGATTGTCCGGGTCAAACGTTTGCTGCACTAGATACGGCCCTTGAGGGACATTGTATCCGTTCGTAGGACAATAAGTTTGATAAACACGCCGAAATTTGTATTGATCTTGGCCGCCGGGCACACGCGTTGTCCAAGTAACCGTCGTAGCTGAGCCCTGATCGTTCATGGCGTTGACGGTGTCAACCTCATCCTCGCGCAGGCCGCCGGGATATTCATATTTCCAACTTCCATTAGCGGCATCGTAGTCGCACTCGTAGGTGCTCACCTGTGTTCCATTGGTTTCTATCAGTTGGATGCGGTTGGTAGCGGCAGCTCCGTCTGGATTTATGACCAGCCAACTGATAAAGGGAGAGCCCGATAGTTGATGTACGCCGCCAACCAACGATCCCACTTGGGATGGCAGGTAGTAGTTAATTACGTATGAATAAGCATCGTTGGTCACGATGTCAGCCAACGCTTGAGGAGCATTGACCTGACGGAGTTGGCCGCTGGATTGAATGACTTCTATTCCGGAATTGGCCGCCGTCAGCGAAAGCGTGGCGGGGGTCGAAAGCAGCGGCGACGGTTGGTCCGACCAGATCCGTAACTGGCCGGCAGAATATTCGGACATGGCCCTTCCCATGCTGAAGGTCGCATAAGCGCCTCCAGTAGTACTGCGGATTGCGCCGGAAGAATTGCCGCTACACGTGCTGCACGCACTGCCGGCAACTCCCACGCCCCATCCGGGGCCGGTTCCAACCACGGCCGTGCTTCGCGGAACAACTGAAATTTGGACATTATTAACGAAACCAAACACATATCCGCCGTAATCACTTTGGTCCCAGTATGGAGGATTTACCTGATAGACACCGCTATAAACGTTGGTTCCATTGCCAAGAACAGTGGTTGAACTGCTGGCGGTAGAAAGCACGCCTTGCCAAATATCGTACGTTACCACGTCCCAAGTGATTTGGTATTCAACGCCAGCCAAGGAACCCGGAACGTTAAATCGGTATTCCATTTCTTGTAACGCGGCCCTTGTCTGATAGGGGTCCATCGGAATTGTCCATGGGGATCCATCTGCGTGATCGGCTCCTATTGCTGAATAGGCAACTGAACTCCATAAATCACTACCGTCCGACCACACTCCAGAATAGCCTGGTATCAAACCAAGGATATTGGTGTATAGCTCACGGTCGGTGTATTCTGTGTCGAGGGTCATGGTGAAACTATTATTCGCGGTGTAGGTTGTGACTTCTCCCTGCGAACTGGTTGTACTGTAATCCGGCGAGGTCGCCGGAGTATAAACCTGCTCTATCGGGGTCAGTTGCGTGCGAGTCAACCCATATGTAGAAATAACTGACCCAAGAACAGCACTTGCTGGGCTTATGTTTGTATATAATTGAGAGGTAAAACAGTTTGAACAAGAGCCTCCTACGCCGTCGCACGCGCTATCCGCATAACCATTAGTTGAAGTTGTCGCACTGAGATCGATTACGCACCATTGTGTTGCCCCGCTATAGCTTGCCCAACCAAAGTTTCTCTGCTCCACATCCGTAACAAGAGATCCATTGCCCCAATCATTCCAGCAACCGTTTTCGTTCGCCCAGTGATAGTTGCGGCTGTCCGAATTGGTCAATGTATAATTCTCAAACCCTGAGTAAATGTTGGTATAGCTACAGTATGGCCCCGGGGCAAGCTCCAGGAACGTGACATCATTACTATCGTTGTACTGAGAGGAATATGGACCGCTAGTATAGGACCAATCCGCGCCGTTCCCGCCATAATAACTATCACCGCTGCTGCTATTTGTTCCTGTATCCGAATACTGATCGGTGAACACCCAGTGGGTCGCTTGATTGTGATACCAGTGAATGCGGGGCAAATCCTGATTTGTGTATTCCTGAAAATTACATTTGCTGAGCAGAGCCATGGACGTTTGATATTGAACACTCACGCTAGGCAAACAATTGCCGGAACCAGGGCCGCCTGGTTCTCCGGACCCGCCAGAACCGCCGGATTGCGCTGGAGCACCAATCAGGCCGGCAAACAATAAGAGCAAAACCAAAAAGCAAAGTTTCCTACAGAATGGTTCGCTGAATTTTCTACAGCGGCCCTTCAGGCTTACATTTATGAAAAAAGGGATTTTCATGGGTAAATTCGGGGTGAAAAGGAGTTATTTCAATGGCGTATATACGTTCAATCCATTATTCCTACTCAATCCATTATAAGGACTCACCAGCCAATCGCTGAGGTCGCCAGCGTCGTATATGCCATTTCCATTGGAATCCTCCAAATAATCCGGCACTCCATCGCCATCGGTGTCGATAGGGTTTCCGTTGAGGTCCACCGCCACAAAGTGATAGCCGATGTCCACGATACTGTTGGTTTCCTTCATCTGGCTGGTTTGAGTGGTGAAATGATAAAGGCCAAATTGATCCGCTGTGGTGCTGCCATGGTCCACCAGCGGCGAGCCGGCAGGCAGATAAAAAGTTCCATACCACGAGCTTTGCCAGTTGAAATTGGTCACATAGATGTTGTGGGTGCCGGGGGCGGACAGGCTGCTGCCGTTGGTAATGAATGCGTTGAAATCCGTGTAAGTGATGTTGGTATTGCCGGTATTGATGATCGACAGTGAGGTGCCATCAAAAGCACAATCTTCAATCCACTTTGGCCCGGAATCCCCAAAGGTGAGCGTACCCCCGTGCATGGTGCAATTGCGCATCCAATAATTTGCCGATTTATTGCCGGCAGTGCCCGCTCCCGTCCGGTCAAATAGACAATTGGTGGCATACAAGTAGTCCCAATACGTGCCGATTCCACCGCACCAAAATTCTGAGTTTTGAGCCACAATCTGGCTTAAACCGTTATTTTCGCGGTATTGGTTCGGCCCCTCCGACAAAAGCGCGTGTCGCGTGAAATTTACTTTCGTAATGGCGGCATTTGTTGGATTCACGTTATAGCCAGAGCTCACGCTCTGCGAGACGATTGCAGCCATAGGACCTAAATTCTTCCAAAGCCCATCGCCGCCCTCCTGGACAGTGCAATATCTGGCCACTGTGCAAGGCTGGCTGACGGTGCCGGCAAAAGTTAATACGACTGTATCATTTATGGTTAAGCCATAATTTCTCGAAGGACTTTCAAACCAACCAACCGCAGAACCTGCTAAGAAGTTCATATTTGAATAAACCAGCACACCGCCGAAAGCGTAGTCAAGTGGATCATAGTGGTACCCCAAGGCGGGCACAGCATTGGTGTCTCGTGCAACCGTCGGGCCGAAATTTGTGGGTACCGAAAATGAAATGTTTGAATAAATCAACGGCGCGACCGTTGTTTTACTTTGAATCAGCGACAATCCGTAGGGATCGATACTTGTCGTGCCATTGGTCAAAAACGCGCAGCCGTTCGTCAAATAGCAGCTTGCAGCCCCAGCTCGTGTTAGCGGATAAAAAGTGTTGGTAACCCAAGGCGATCCCGCTACGGGAGCATTATAGAACCCATTAAACCCAGCTGTAACATTGCCAGACAGGTTCGTTACGTTTACAAATGCGCAGTTGGTCAGGTACAGCCATGTATTCGCAAAGCTGCCATCAATTAGATCAAAGGCGTTGTTGAACGTCGCATTTTGAACAAAGATTAGGTTGATTGAACTGGTAGAGCTAAAATTGGTTTTGATATTAGAAAGAAGGACGTTTTCTAAAATCACGTTGCCGCTCACGTCAGATACGGCAGTCGCACAGTTGACGAATTGCGCATCGTAAATGGCCGGTGATGCGCCCGAAACAGACAAACCACGGTTGGCATAGGCAATGCGAAATTCGGAAAATGCCAAATTTCCCAGCGAACTGAGATTGAGCGCAGGATTAGCGTAATAGCCGCTGGGACTGACGTCGAGGGCGCGACAGAGGACCCGAACCGGGAAGCGTGCCTTCTCCGCGGCGATGAACGCGAACGTTACTCGCTCTGCTTGGCGAAGAAGGCCGTGGCTTTTT
>Ga0207702_10005694_pt1 | contig 10866 bp, 9 predicted proteins | sample KBSCornC62_FD_184302 | JGI IMG/M metagenome (GOLD analysis project Ga0207702, IMG submission 184302) | Corn rhizosphere microbial communities from Kellogg Biological Station, Michigan, USA - KBS Corn C6-2 (SPAdes) (version 2) | ecosystem: Host-associated > Plants > Roots > Rhizosphere > Soil ...
GCCGCGGCGCCACCGAGCGCCTGGATGCAGCGGGCGACAATCAGGGTCGAGAGGCTGTCGGCGAGCCCGCAGGCGAGGCCGGCGCCAGCGAAGATCGCGAGCCCAACGGCGGCGGCGCGACCGGGCCCGACCCGCCGGGCGATCAGCGCCGCCGGCACCGCCGCCAAAGCCATCACCAGGTTGAAGGAGACGAGCACCCAAGTCACCCCAGAGACGCTCGTATTCAGTTCCCGGTAGATGTCCGGCAGCGCCAGAACGACGATCGAGGAGTCGGCGAGGACGACCCCGACCGCAAGAGCCAAGGCGGCGACCCGCGGTTTCGGCGCGGCGCTAATAGCCGAGCTCCTTCGCGTACTTGCGGCGATACTCGTCCCGTTTCTCCAGCACCTCTTCGACGTAGGCGCGCGTTTCCGGGAACGGGATCTCCGCCACCGTCAGGTCCGCCCCACCCCACTTGTCGGCGTTGCCGGGGCCGGCGTTGTAAGCGGCCAGCGCTGCGGCCTCATCGCCGTCGTAGCGTTCCAGCAGTTCGTGCAGGAGGAAAGTTCCGTAGCGAATGTTGATTTCGGGATCTCCCAGGTCCTTCAGTTCGAAGCTCGTAGCTTCGCTGTTCTTGGCGATGGTGTCCGCCGCTTCCGGCGTGATTTGCATTAAGCCACGCGCCCCGGCGCTCGATTCCTGGTCCTCGAACTTCGACTCCGCGTAGATCACGGCGGCGATCAGGGCAGCGTCGACGTCCTTTTCCCGAGCCTGCTGGCGAATCACGTCCTCGTGGCGCAGCGGCAGCGTCAGCTCCCTGATCGCGTGGTCGAAGGTTCCGTTGGAGATCAGGAAAGCAAACACGAGGCCGGCCAGCACCGCGATCCCCGCCCAGGCGGCGCGGCGGCGGCGGGCGCGAACCTTCCGTCTCATCGGCGCAGCTTTTCGAGCAGGGCGGACAGCGCCTGCTCGAGATCCTCCACCGAGCCGTCGTTCTCGACCACGTGCTCGGCCCGCTCGGCCTTCTCCACCTGGGTCAGCTGCCGCGCCTCGCGCTCGTCGACGAGGGCATGGCCGCGGGCGGCGGCGCGCTCGCGGCGCACCTCATCACTGGTGACGATCGAGACCGTGGTGTCGAACGGCCGCCCGCCGCCGACCTCGAACAGCAACGGCACCTCGACCACGGCGACCTCGGTGTCCTCGGGCAGCGAGAGCAACCATTCCGCGGTCCGGGCCTGGACCAGCGGATGGATCTGCTGCTCGAGCCAGCTCAGCTCCTCGGGATCGGCAAAGACGATCTCGCCGATCTTTGCCCGGTCGACGCCGCCGTCGGCGATCACCTCCGGGCCCCAGCGCTCCGCCAACCGCTCGCGCAGCACCTCGCCCTCGAGCAGTTCGTGGACCACCGCGTCGCTGGAGAGCGTCGCCGCGCCGAGGCGCTCGAACGCCTTCAACGCCTCAGACTTCCCGGCTGCGATGCCGCCGGTGAGGCCGATCTTCAGTGGCGCCACCGGCGCCGCTCAGCCTTGCTCGGAATCGCCCGTCTGGGTGTCTTCGCCGGCGGCCTCGTCGAGGTCGTCGGGGGCGTCGGGCCGTTCTTGCGCCGATTCGCCCTCCTGGCCCTCGGGCACGTCGGGCTCGGAGGTCCCGTTCTCCTCGGCGACGGGCGCGGGCTCGGCGTCGTCAGAAGCCTCGACCTCCTGCGGCAGCTCACCCGGTGCCTCTTCGGAGGGCGCCTCGTCGGCGGGAGCCTCATCAGCTTGCGCCTCCTCGGCGGAGGCGTCCGCCGCGGCCGCCTCAGCAAAAGCATCTGCCATCGAGCCGGTGGGCGGATCCGCCTGCTCCTCGGCCTCGTCGGTCTGACTGCCTTCGGCCTGGGCGATCTGCTCGCCGAGACCGGCCATCGCCATGTTCTGTCCCTCGACCCGCTTGATGCTGAGCGAGAGGCGGCGACGCTCTTCGTCGATCTCGAGGATCTTCACGTTCAGTTTCGAACCTGGCTCGACGACTTCGCTCGGGTTCTCGACGTGGTGGTCGGCGAGCTCGGAGATGTGGACCAGACCCTCGACCCCCGGCAGGATTTCGACGAAGGCGCCGAAGGCGACGACCTTGGTCACAGTCCCCTCGAGCACGTCGCCGGAGCGGTGGGTGCTGATCACGCGCTGCCACGGGTCCTCCTGGGTCTGCTTGAGACCGAGGGAGATGCGCTGGCGGTCGCGGTCGATGTCGAGGACTTTGATCCGCACCGTGTCGCCAATCGAGACGACTTCGGAGGGGTGGTTGACGTGGCTCCAGGAAAGCTCGGAAATGTGGATCAGGCCGTCGATCCCGTCGAGGTCGACGAAAGCGCCGAAGTCGACGATGTTGGAGATCTTGCCTTCGACCACCTGGCCCGGCTCCAGGCGTCCCAGAATCTGCTCGCGAACCTCTTTGCGCTCCTCCTCGAGCACGGCGCGCCGCGAGAGCACCACGTTGTTGCGGCTGCGGTTGAGCTCGATGACTTTGCATTCGAGCGTCTGGCCCGTGAACTCCTCGAGGTTGTGGACGCGGCGGATGTCGACCAGCGAGGCGGGCAGGAAGCCGCGCACCCCGAGGTCGAGAATGAGACCGCCCTTGACGACCTCGATGACGCTGCCTTCGACCGGTTCGCCCGAGTCGGCGGCAATCTCGATGCGGCGCCAGGCTTTCTCGAAGCGGGCACGCTTCTTAGAGAGGATCAGGCGGCCCTCGGAGTCCTCCTTGGTGAGGACGAGGGCGTCGATCTCCTCGCCGAGCTCGACCTCTTCGTGCGGGTCGACCGACTTGCGGATCGAAAGCTCGCCCGACGGGATGACGCCCTCGGCCTTGTAGCCGATGTCGACGAGCACCTCGTCTTTGTCGATCCGGACGACTTTGCCTTTGACGACATCGCCCTCCTCGAAGGACACCATCGTCGCCGCGTAATTCGGGACGATCTTGCCGTCGATATTGAGGAGAAGCCCGCCAGAACCCTCAACGGGGGTGGCGCTGGGCGCAGGCGTCATGGTCTCGGTCGCGGACACGGGCGGCAATGATGGCAGAATCCGGCTCGATGCCGGTCCGAGCCACCAAGCGCGGCGACGAACGCACGCCGCTGAGCGGCGAGCACGACGTCCTCATCTGCGGTGCCAGCTTCGCCGGGCTGGCGGTTGCGCGCGAGCTTGCGGGCTCCGGCGCCGACGTCCTGATCGTCGATCGCTACGAGATCGGCGAGCGCCAGACCTCCGCCTGCGGCATCCCGACCGAGTGGCTCGAGCGGCTGGGGCTGATGGCAGCCGAGCGCCAGCGCTTCGACACCCTGGTCATGCACACCCCCCACGGCGACGCCCGCTACCGGCTCCCCTGGACCTTCTCGACCTTCGACTACCGCGAGCTCTGCCAGCTGCTCTGGCGCGACTGCGACGCGACCTTCGAGACGGCGAAGGTGAACGGGCGGGCCGCGCCCAGCAACGGCGGCGGCCAGATCAGCGTCGAGACCGACCGCGGCGTCGTCTCCGCCCCGCTCGTCGTCGACGCGCTCGGCTGGCGGCGGATGCTGGCCAGCGGCGACGGGTACCAGCCGCCCGACGCACCCCTCTCGCGCGGGCTCGAGGTCCATCCCGGCGGCGAGTCCGAGGACCTGGCGATTTGGATCGACCGCAAATACGTCCCCGCCGGCTACGGCTGGTCGTTCCCCGCCCGTGACGAGCTGCGGATCGGGATCGGCTCCTTCGACCCCCGCTTCCACGTCAAGAAGACGACGGTCGAGCTGACCCAAGACCTCGGCAAGGAGCCGAACGAGTATCAGGGTAACTGGATCCCCCACAAGCTCCGCCGCGCCACCGAGGGCGGTGTCTTCTTCGTCGGCGACTCGGCCGGCCATTGCCTGCCCCTAAGCGCGGAGGGAATTCGGACGGCGCTCTACTTCGGGATCGCCCTTGGCCGCGAGTTGCGTGGCGTCGTCGAGGGACGCCAGAGCCGGACCGATGCGGAAGCGAGCTACGCCTCCTTCCACGACTCCCACGAGTGGAAGTTCAAGTGGATGCTGCGGGTGCAGAAGCTGATCCCGCGGGTGCCGCCGCGGATCCTCGGGCCGGCGATCAAGCTGATGGGGTCGAAGCGCTTCGTCAACTGGTCCTTCAACCACTACCTGGCGATCGCGCCACCGGAGTACGCGGGCTCGAAGTGGGCCGCCCCCTCAGCGCACGACCAGAACGGTGCCGGCCATCAGCAGGACGACGCCGAGGATGCGCTCGGGCGAGAGCGGGACCTGGTCGAGGCCAAAGAGGCCTAATCGGTCGATCACGATCGACGCAGTCAGCTGACCGAAGATCGTCGCCGCGGCGACGCCGCCAGCGCCGATCACCGTCACCGCGATCAGCGCGTTGAGGACGTAGAGGGCGCCGAGGAAGCCGCCGAGCAGGTAATACCAGCTGACGTCGAAGGTGTTCGAGAGGCCGCCGGCCTTGCCGCTGAGGACGACAACCGCGGCAAGCGCCAGGGTGCCGATCGAGAAGGAGACCAACGCCGCCGGCATGCTCCCGGTCGATTTGCCCAGGCCGGCGTTGATCGGCGCCTGGGCGGCGATCAGGCCGCCCGCGGCGGCGGTGAGCAGGACGGTGACGCCTCTATCCACTGGGCTCTTTCGGGATGCGCGTGATCTTCGGGCTGGACATGTGTTGGTTCGGTCGAGGCGGGATTGAACCTAACCGCTCTCTTATCGGTAACGCCATAGGCCTACCCGCCCGATCCAGGGAGAACCAGTCATGACCCCACCGCCCGCAGAGCAATTCGCCGCCCGCATCTTCATCGGACCGGCGCTGCGGGCGCAGCCGGACCGTCGCTTGGTCGACCTGGTCCGCGACGGCTATGACGCCGCCTTCGAGGAGATCGTGCGGCGCTACCGGCGGCCGCTCGACCGCTTCGCGGCGGCGATCGTCGGCGGCCGCTCCGAGGACGTTACCCAGGACGCTTTCTCGAAGGCACTGCTGGCGCTGCGCGGGTCGGAGGCGGAGATCGAACTGCGCCCCTGGCTCTACCGGATCGTCCGCAACACGGCCCTGAACGACCTACGCGACCGCGATCCAGTTGCGGCGGAGCTCTCCGAGGCTCTCCCAGGCGCCCGCAGCGCCGCCGCCGAAGTCGAGTCGCGGGAGGAGCTGCGCGAGCTGATGGAGCGGCTGCAGGCTCTCCCCGAGACGCAGCGGGCGGCGCTGGTGATGCGCGAGCTCGAGGGCCTCAGCCACGAGGAGATCGCGGCGGCGCTCGGCGTCAGCGGCGGCGCCGCGCGGCAGGCGATCTTCCGAGCCCGGGCGGCGTTGCGGGAGGGCTTCGGCCTGCTGGTGCCGCTGCCGCTGCTGCGGGCGCTGGCCGACCACAGCGGCGAAGCGGGTGCGGCCGGCGGCGCGGTCGCGCTCGGAGGCGGTGCGCTGAAAGCGGGGATGGCGACCGTCTTGATCGCCGGAGCGGTGGGCGCGGGCGTGGCCGTCGAGCACCATCACGGCCATGACGCCGGGCCGGAGGCAGCCGAGGCGGCACCGTTGGCGGCAAGCAGGCATCCGGGCGCCCGCAGCGGCCCCACCTCGGCGGCATCCAGCTCTTCGGCTCCAACCAACCCTGAGCGCGGTCAGCACGAGTCCGCCGGCGGGGACAAAGGCAGCGGCAACGGTGGCCGCGATGACGGCGTCGGCTCGCTCGGGGACGGCGACCGCAGCGGCTCCGGCAGCTCGAGCCCCTCCGGCGGCGGCTCCCGCACGGACGACTCGAACCATTCGGGCAGCGGCTCGAGCGGCTCGAGCGGTTCCGGCTCGACCCCGGGTACTAGGACGACCGGCATCTCGGGATCGGGCGACCGCCACGGCGGCAGCAGCGGCAGCGACGACGGCGGCGAATCGCACTCCGGCAGCGGCTCCGACGACAGCGGCGGCGGCACGAGCGGGGACGACGGCGGATCCTCCGGCGGCTCCGGCAGCGACGACGGCTTCACCGGCGGAGATGGCGGCGGCAGCTCCGGTCCGGGCGGCAGTGAGATCGAGAGCGACTCGGTCGTCGTCAGCGAACCGACCCCGAGCGACGACGGCAGCGGTATCGAGGGCAGCTCCGGATCGAGCGGCGGCGGAAGCGGCAGCGGCGACAGCGGCAGCACCAGCGGCGGCGACCTCAGCGGGGGCAACTCGACCAGCGGATCGGACGGAAGTCCATAGCCGCGTGATCTTCGCGCCGGCCTCGGGTTGTAGCGCCAACCAGTTGTTGAACTTCGAACTCAGGAGGAAAGGCATGACCCGCAACAAAGGACAGCGAGCCCGCCTCGGAATGACCTGGTTCGCGTTGGCGCTCGGTGCGCTCGCGCTCCTGGCCATGCCGGGCCTGGCAGCCGCCAAGGACCGCAACCACGATCGCCTTCCGGACCGGTGGGAGAAGCGCCACCACCTCTCGCTGAAGGTGAACCAGGCCCACAAGAACCAGGACGGGGACAGGCTCCGCAACCGCGCCGAGTTCCTGGCCGGCGACGACCCGCGCGACGCCGACTCCAACGACGACGGGGTCAACGATGGCGAGGACAACGCCGGCACGATCACCTCGTTCGACAGCGAATCCGGCAAGCTCGTGATCAACCTCTTCGGCGGCGAAACCATCTCCGGCCTGGTCGACAGCGGGACCGAGATCAAGTGCGAGGACAACTCCGCTGCCTCGGCCAGCAGCGAGGGCTCCGGCTCCGGCGAGACCGAGTCGGGAGACGACAACGGCGGCGAGACCGAGCCGGGCGATGACAACGGTGGCCAGGGAGAGGTCGGCGACGACAACGGCGGCCAGGGAGAGGAAGAGCCCGGTGACGACAACGGCGGCGCAGAGGCCGGCGACGACAACGGGGGCGATAACTCCGGCCCGGGCAGCGACAACTCTGGCCCCGGCAGCGGGGACGATCAAGACGGGGGCAGCAGCTGCACCGCCGCCGACCTCGTCCCGGGCGCAGTCGTCCAGGAGGCGGAGCTGAAGGTCGCTAACGGCCAGGCGACCTTCAAGGAGGTCGAGCTGTCGGGGAAAGACGCCTAGGCAGCGTGTCGGCGTCGGCGGCTACTTGGCGTTGAGCCAGTCAGAGCCGACGCCGACGTCGACCTCTAGCGGCGGATCGAGCGGGTAGGCGGCGCACATCTCGCGCTCCACCAGCTCGGTCGCCGCTTCCATCTCCGCGGGCGGGCCCTCGAAGAGGAGCTCGTCGTGGATCTGCAGGACGAGACGGGTCTCCCAGCCCTTTTCCGCCAGCGCCCGCTGACAGCGCACCATCGCCACCTTGATGATGTCGGCGGCGGTGCCCTGGATCACGGTGTTAACCGCCAGCCGCTCTCCGAGGCGGCGGGTGTTGGGGTTGCCGGAGCGCAGCTCGGGGATCGGCCGGCGGCGGCCCATCAGCGTCTTCACGAACCCCTCCTCCTGGGCGCGCTCGATCACCTGCTCGCGGAAGGCCCGCACCGCCGGGAAGCGCTCGAGGTAGCGGGCGACGAATTCCTCGCCCTCCTTGCGGGGGATGTTGAGGCGGTCGGCGAGGCCGAACCCGGTCAGCCCGTAGACGATCCCGAAGTTGACCATTTTCGCCTTCGAGCGCTGGCCGACGTCGACCTCGTCGCGCTCGATCTCGAAGACCTCGGCCGCGGTGGCGGCGTGGACGTCTTCGCCCTCGCGGAAGACGTCTTTGAGGACCACCTCGTCGGCAACATGCGCGAGGACGCGGAGCTCGACCTGGCTGTAGTCGGCGGAAAGCAGTTCCATGCCCTCCTCGGCGACGAAGCAGGCGCGCACCGGGCGGCCGAGGTCGGTGCGGATGGGGATGTTCTGCAGGTTCGGGTTGGTGCTGGAGAGGCGGCCGGTCGTGGTCGAGGCCTGGTTGAAGGTGGTGTGGACGCGGCCCGTCTTCGGATCGATCAGCTCCGGCAGCGAGTCGAGGTAGGTGTTCTTGAGCTTGGTCAGCTCGCGCCACTGCTCGATCTTCTCGACGATCGGATGCTCGTCGCGGATCTGGGCGAGGACGCGGGCGTCGGTCGAGAACCCGGTTTTGCCGCGGCGCTTCTTCGTCAGCCCGAGCTTTTCGAAGAGGATGCGGCCGACCTGCTGCGGCGAGCCGATCGTGAACTCCTCTTCGGCCAGCTCGTAGATCTCCTTTTCCAGAGTGTCGATGCGCTCGCCGAAACCGGCGCCGACCTCGGCCAGTCGCTCGGCATCCAGCTTCAGCCCCTCGCGCTCCATCGCCGCCAGCACCCCGACCAGCGGCAGCTCGACCTCGCGCAGCAGCTGCTCCAGCCCCAGCTCCTCGATCCGCGGCGCCTGCACGGCCGCGAGAGCGGCGACCAGGCGCGCTTCCTCGGCCGGGTCGAGCCCCGGCTCGAGCTCCTCCCCCAGCGCCATCTGTCCGTCGTCCTCCTCGGGCTTCTCCGCGGCAGCGCCCTCGGCGAGGCCGATGCCAGCGTCGGCGGCAAGCTCGACGAGGTCGTAGGTACGCCGCTGCGGCTCCAGCAGGTAGGCGGCGATCATCGTGTCGTGATCGAGCTTCGGCTCGACCCCCTCCCGCGCCGCCGCCGCCAGCAGGCCGTGGCGGCCACCGCCGATTGACTTGGCGTCATGGCCGGCGAAGGGCTTGCCATCGAGGGCGACAGCGAGCTCGTCGAGGCTGGAGCTGCCGGCGAGGAGGCGGTCGGCTTCGGCGGCGGCCCAGTGGTCGCCGGCGATCCCGAGCGCCACCGGCCCCTCCCCCAGGTCGCCCGGCGTCGCCTCCTCCGCCTCGACCTCAAGCTCGGTCTGCACCCTGCGGCCCGGCACCGCGTCGCCCTCAGGCAGCGCTTCTTCCAGCCGCTCCATCACCGCCCGCAGCTCGAACTCGCGCATGAACTCGCGCAGGGCACCGCGGTCCGGTTCGCTGGCCATGGCTTCGCCGAGGTCGACCCCCGTCTCGATGTCGTACTGCAACGTTGCCAGTTGCTTCGAAAGCCGCGCATCCTCGGCGTGGTTCGTCAGGTTTTCCTTGCGTTTTTTGCCCGAGACCTGGTCGACGTTCTCCAGCACTCCATCCAACGAGCCGAACTGCTGCAGCAGCTGGGTTGCCGTTTTCTCGCCGATCCCGGGAACGCCGGGGATGTTGTCGGAGGTGTCGCCGCGCAGCCCCATCAGGTCGCAGATCAGCTCCGGCGGCACCCCGTAACGCTCTTCGACGGCGGCGCGGTCGTAGATCTTCGTCTCGGTGATCCCGCGCGAGGTGCTCATCACCCGCACCCCCTCGGTGACCAGCTGGTAGGCGTCGCGGTCGCCGGTTACGACCACCACCTCGATCCCCTGTTCCCGCGCCTGTTTGACCAGCGAGGCGATCACGTCGTCGGCCTCGTAGCCGTCGATCCTGACGTTGGTGTAGCCGAAGGCCTCGACCAGCGGCATCAAGTGCGGCCACTGCTCACGTAGGAGATCGGGCCGCGGTTTCCGCTGCGCCTTGTAGAGGTCATAAGTCTTCTCGCGCCCACTCCAGCCCGCGTCCCAAGCGACCACGACCCCCTGCGGGTGGTGCTCGTCGATGATTTTCACCAGCATCGAAGCGAGCCCATAGATCGCATTCGTAGGCCGCCCATCGCTAGTCCCGATCGACTCGGGCAGGGCGAAGAAGGCGCGGTAGGCAAGGCTGTTGCCGTCGATCAGGAACAGCTGCGGGGCATCGGCTGACACGGCCGCGACTCTACGACAGCGCCTCCCGGATCACGGCGACGATGCGATCGGGCTCGTCTTCGAGCTGCCCGTCGGTGAATCGGAGGACGGTGTAGCCGGCATCTCGAAGGTCGAGGTCGCGAACGTGGTCGTCCTCGAAGGAAACGGCGCCGCGGTGGTAGGTGAAGAAATCAGCTTCAACGATCAACCGCTGCTGGCGCCAGAGGAAATCGACCTCCCAGCGGCCGAGCTTGACGTTGACCTGGGGCGGTGGGAGGCGGTGGTGGCGGTAGAGGTCGAGAAAGGCGGTCTCGAGATCCGAACGAGTTCGGTCGCTCTCGATGCCTTCGAGTTGCATGCCCTTGTGCTCGGCCTGGCGGATGGCGCGGCGGAGGAGTTGCGGCGGAAGCAGGGATGAGGCACGGAGGTCTTCGATGGTGCGCTGGATGGTGGTGACGGGGATGTTGTGGCGGTGGGTGAGGAGCCGTCTCCCTCGCCCTCCCTCTTCTTCTGGGTAGGAGAGCGAGGGAGACGGCTCTCGGGAGGTTGAGAGGGAGGGGCAGCGGTGTAGGTGGATGCCGTTGTGGCGCTTTCGACCATGGGTGGTGGGGACCGAAATGTGGATGGGACCACCGATCGGTTTTAGTAGCTCCCACAGTGCTGCAGCAGAGTGGTGGCTCAGGACCGCTCCCCTCCCACAAGAGAGCACGGCCGCCATCCAGCGCTGATGCCAGCTCGGAGCTCGGTGCCCTACCGCATAGACGCCGCGGTGAAGGCGGTGCAACTGTCCACGCTCAACTCGGTTTCTGATCGCCCTCGCCCCGAGACCCGCGCGTTCAAGCTGCCACCGAGCGGCGACCCCATGCTGTCGTTCCGAGACCCTCGCCACCTCAAGATCTGGGGTGTCGCTTTTTTGACCCACGTGGGCACGTAAGGCGACACAACCGTGACCTCTCCCCCCTACCCCGCCGCTTTTTCGACCCTCAGCGCGGCTTCGGCGGCAGCGACAGCGCGTAATCGGCGCCCGCTCGCTCGGCGCCAGCGGGATCAAGTCGGACCATCAGGTCCTCGCCGATCACCCCTACCGCCATGTTGCCTCCGAGCATGAAGGCGATGCCGCCAAACATCTTCCGCTCGGTCAGTTCGGGGCGAGAAGTGAGGACGTCGCGAACGCGGTCAGCGAGGGCTTCGTCAAAGGCCATGGCGACA